>Ga0068712_1005243_pt1 | contig 10308 bp, 7 predicted proteins | sample MTBAKSrepl1MetaG_FD_62987 | JGI IMG/M metagenome (GOLD analysis project Ga0068712, IMG submission 62987) | Enrichment culture microbial communities from Arthur Kill intertidal strait, New Jersey, USA, that are MTBE-degrading - MTBE-AKS1... | ecosystem: Environmental > Aquatic > Marine >... | reverse complement strand
GTGGCCGTGGGCACCGGCGCCCCCTGCGCCGCCGCCATGCTGGCGCAGAAGACGAACGCGCCCGACCTCGTGATCATCTTCGAGGCCGGTGGGGTGGCACCCCTGCTGCCCGCGATGCCGATCTCGGTGGGCGACTCGCGTACCTTCTACCGGGCGGTGATGGCGGCCGGCATGGTCGATGCGATGATCACCTGCGCCCGCGGCCAGGTCGACTACGCCTTCCTGGGCGGCGCCCAGATCGACAAGTACGGCAACATCAACTCGACGTGCATCGGCGACTACCACAAGCCCAAGGTGCGTTTGCCCGGGAGCGGGGGCGCCAACGACTTCGCCTCGTTGTGCTGGCGCACCATGATCATGACCGTGCACAGCAAGACCCGGTTCGTTGAGACCTGCGACTTCATCACCTCGCCGGGGTTCCTCACCGGCGAAGGCGCGCGCGAGGCGGCCGGCCTGCCCGAGGGCGGCCCCTACAAGATCGTCACCGACCTGGGCGTGATGGGCTTCGACGAGAAGACCAAGGCGATGAGGATCGACGCCCTGCACCCCGGCGTCGACGTCGAGAAGGTGCAGAGCGAGACCGGGTTCGAGCTGATCGTGCCCGACGAGATCGGCCGCACCGAGCCTCCCAGCGAGGAGGATCTGAGGATCCTGCGCGACGAGGTCGACCCGCTGAAAGTGGTCATCGGTCGCGCCTGACGAAGGGTGCGGCGCCGCCGGGCCGGCGGGCCCGCCGCCGCCCTCGCGACCGCCCCGCCGGGCGAGTTTGTCGGCCCGGCCCGTGCCTGTATACTCCCGTCGGCCCAACGTCCGAAAGGGAGGGTGAGATGGCGGGCGTCAAACGCGCAGCCGTCGTCGGCGTGATCGGCGGCTCCGGCTTCTACGAGTTGCTCGAAGGAGCCCGCGAGGTCCATCTCGACACCCCCTTCGGAGCCCCCAGCGACAGCTACTTCCTGGCCGAGATCGGCGGCGTGCCGGTCGCCTTCCTGCCGCGGCACGCGCGCGGCCACCGTATCCTGCCCTCCGAGGTCAACTACCGGGCCAACATTCGGGGTGAACCGCCCCGGCTATGTTGGAGGCTCCATAGCTTGAGAGGATGGAGCCATGGACAGATCAACGAGGTACGCCAAGGAAGTCCGTGACCGTGCAGCACGCTTGGTCTTCGAGCACGCGTGCGAGGACCCCTCGCAGTGGGCAGTTCAGGGGAAGAGCGTTACGCGCACACACCCAAAGACAGGGTCAGCTTGGACATGCTCCGCACGTCGCTTCTTGGCAACCCAGCTATGGCGCTGGCCTTTCTCGGCTCAAGTTGCGCGAGGCATACCCGTACACTCCCAAGGGAGTCGGCCACGGCGACTCACGGAACGGCCGACACGTGCTCAGTCCCGCACCCGTATCTTGATGCAGTGCGCTTCTCCCGTGCGCTCGGCGGTGAGACCGAGCTCATACTCAACCCGGGGCCGTGGCAGCAACGCGGAACGAGGACCTCTGGTGTGCGATTGCCCTCACCTTGATGCGATTCTGCGGTGTCGGCTGATGACCTCAGCGGGGCCCCGATGAGGCCGTCAGCCAAAGGCAGCGGGCGGCGACGCTTGCCTGTTCCGCCACCCATCCGAGAACTCATCAGTCTGCTCGGTCGCGATCGCGCCCTCACCCGGCCGGTCGACCGCCTCACCTACTCCTACGACGCCTACCTCGACGAGGCCCTGCCGCTGGCGATCGTCTTCCCGCACTCCTCCGAGGAGACCGCGCAGGTGGCCACGATCGCTCGACGCCACCGCTTGCCCGTAGTCCCCCGCGGGCGCGGCACGAATCTCTCGGGGGGCAGCGTCCCGGTCCGCGGCGGCATCGTCGTCGAGCTCGCCGGCATGGAGCGCATCCTCGCCGTCGACTTCGAGGAGCGCACCGTGCGCGTCGAGGCCGGTGTCTACAACACCGATGTCAGCGCCGCCGTCGATGCGGCCGGTTACTTCTACGCCCCTGACCCGGCGAGCGGCAAAGCCTGCTCGATCGGTGGCAACATCGCCGAGGGCGCCGGCGGGCCCCACTGCCTGAAGTACGGGGTGACCGGAAACCACGTGCGTGCCCTTCGGGTCGTGCTGCCGAGCGGCGAGCTCGTCGAGCTCGGCGGCGCCGTCCCCGACCTGCCCGGCTACGACCTTGTCGGGCTCTTTATCGGCAGCGAGGGCACCCTTGGGATCTGCACCGAGGCGACGCTCGAGCTCCTGCCCAAGCCCGAGGCGGTGCGCACCCTGCTCGCCGTCTATGACTCCATCGATGCCGCCGGCGAGACGGTCTCGGCGATTATCAGTGCCGGCATCCTGCCCGCCACCCTGGAGATGATGGACAATCTCGTGATCCAGGCGGTCGAGGATTCGCTCGCCGCCGGCTTTCCGCGCGACGCCGCGGCGGTGCTCTTGGTCGAGGTCGACGGCCTCATCGAGGGTGTAGAGCACCAGGCCGAGGAGGTGCGGCGGCTCTGCGAGGCGGGTGGCGCCCGCGAGGTCCGCGTGGCCGCGACCGAGGCCGAGCGCGAGGCCCTCTGGAAGGGTCGCAAGGGCGCCTTCGGCGCGATCAGCCGTCTGGCCCCCAATTACCTGGTCGCCGACGGCACGGTGCCGCGCGCCCGGCTGCCCGAGATCCTGTGTCGGGTGCGCGAGATCGGCGAGCGCCACGGCCTGCGTGTCGGCAATGTCTTCCACGCCGGCGACGGCAACCTCCACCCGCTGATCCTCTTCGACAGCCGCGACCGGGAGCAGACCGAGCGCGTGCTTCGCGCCGGCGCCGAGATGCTCGAGGTCTGCGTCGAGATGGGCGGCACCGTGAGCGGCGAGCACGGCATCGGCACCGAGAAGCTTGACGTCATGCGCCTGCTCTTCAATGAGGCGGAGCTCGAGGCGCAGCGGCTGGTCAAGCGCACGCTCGACCCTGAGAATCTCGCCAACCCTGGCAAGGTCCTTCCGCCAGCGGCGGCATCGGCGGCGGTCGTTCCCTCGAGTGCCGACAGCGACGCCACGGTGGCTGCCTCGAGGCTCGCCGAACGCGGCGGAGCAGAGGCTCAGGTTGCGTCGCCGGGAGGCACGCGCGGCTGGTACGTCCGCGCCCGGGAGGACGCCAAGAGCGCCGTCCTCGAAGCCGTCGGCGACGGTCTCGCCCTGACGCCCATGGGCGGCGGCACGCGCTCAGAATACGGGCGTCCGGCTCACCCGCAGGCGCGACGGTTGCACCTCGGCGGACTCGATCGCATCCTCGCCGTCGACCGCGACAGCCTCGTGCTGCACGTCGAAGCCGGGGTCAGCGTGGCCGCTGCGCGGTCTGCCGCGGCGGAGGCCGGTCTTGTGTTGCCGCTCGATGCCGGGCAGCCGGCACTGGCGACCGTGGGCGGGGCCGTGGCCTGTAACGAGCAGGGGCCGCGCCGGGCACGCTTCGGCGGCCTGCGCGACGTCGTCCTCGGCCTCGGCGTCGTGCTCGCAAGCGGCGCGTACGTGAGGGTCGGAGGGCAGACGATGAAGAACGTTGCCGGTCTGAACTTGACGCGGTTCTTCATCGGTTCGCTCGGCACGCTCGGTGTCGTCACCGACGTCTGGCTGAGATTGCTGCCGATGCCGGCGAGTGCGGTCTCCCTCGCGGTCTCGGTCGCCGATGCCCACGACGCGGCGTCGGTCATGAGGAGCCTCGAACAAGCGCGTCTCGCACCCGACCTCGCCGAGCTTCTCCCGCTCTCGTGGAGCCCCGAGCTTTGGGCCGCAGTCGACGCGGCGTCGGCACCGGCCGGGCGCCTTGTGGTGCTCACCTACAGCGGTGATGAGCGTTCGGTCGCCCGCCAGCTCGAGGAGACTCGGCGTTCTCTTGGTGTCTCCCGGCCGCTGCCCGCTGCGCCACCCGCCGACCTGGCCGCGCAACAGGCGCTGGTCGACGACCTCGCCTCGTTCCGCCACCGGGTGTCTGCGGCCGGCTACCCACTCTCCGCCCGCGTCCAGGTGCCGCGCGCGCAGACCGCTGCCTACCTCGCGGCGCTTGAAGCCTCGGCCGAGCCGGCCGGCCTCGCACTTGCCTGCAGCGCCGGTCTGTCTGACGGCGTCGTGCAGCTTGCGCTGCGAGGCGGTGATGCCTCCTCGACTCTGGCCCTGCTGGCGTTCGCGCGCGGCGAGGCTGAGCGCCTGGGTGGCGCCTTGGTCGTCACCGGCGGCTGGGAGCACCTTGACGGCGACTTCGACGGCTGGGGGCGGGCCGGCGACGCTCAACTGCCCCTGATGCGCCGCCTCAAGGCGGCTTTCGATCCGCACCGTGTGCTGAACCGCGGCCGTTTCGTCGGCGGCCTCTGAGATGGGCCATCCGGGCGAGGACTGCGCGCGCGACCCGGTGGCCGCCATCTTCTCTGACTGGGAGGACGAGGCCACTAAGTGCAGCCGCTGTGGCTTCTGTCAGCCGACCTGCCCGATCTATCGGGCGACCGGCCGCGAGGCCCATGTCGCCCGCGGGAAGAACGTCCTCTTTCGCAAGATGGTCGAGGGCTCACAAGCGGTCGAGGCGGATCTCCGCGAGGCCTACGACAACTGCCTCCTCTGCCGCGCCTGTACGGCGAACTGCTTCCCCGCTGTGCGTACAGACGCACTCGTGCTCGCCTTCCGCGAGGCCTACGCGGCGCGTTGGGGGCGACCGTTCGTCCAGCGCCTCATCTTCCGCACCCTCTTGCCGCGGCCGACGCTGGTCGCGATGGCGTTCAACGCCGCGTGGTCACTGCAGCTCCCGAAGCTCGGCGGGCTCGCCCAGCGCAGTGGCCTGCTCGGGATGCTGAACCCGAAGCTGGAGATGGCGGCCAAGCTGACCGCCCGCCCGCCGCTGCCTACCCTGCGGCGCCGCCTGCGCGAGCTGCCCCTGCGCCCGAAGACGCCGCGGCTGCGCGTCGGCTACTGGATTTCCTGCGGCTACAACTACATGCTGCCCGAGGTCGGTGTGGACACGGTCCGTGTGTTGCGCGCCTTGGGGGCCGAGGTGGTCCCGCTCGACAACCACTGCTGCGGGCTCCCCGCACATGCCTACGGCGACCGGGAGGCGGCCCGCGCCCTCGCGCGGCGTAACCTCGAGCGGCTCGGCGACGTGGGGCGCCTCGACGCCGTGGTCTCCGAGTGCGGCAGCTGCTCGGATCACCTCAAGGAGTACGGGGCCCTGCTCGCCGACGATGCGGAATACGCGGACCTAGCGGCACGACTCTCGTCCCGCACGCGGGCCTTCAGCGAGTTCGTCGTCGAGCTCGACACCCCGCTCCGCCTCGGTCAGCTGGACGCGACCGTGACCTATCACGACCCCTGCCACATGACAGCGCGTTACCAGGGGGTGACGCGCCAACCTCGGGAGCTCATCGCGAGGATCCCCGGGGTCGAACTGAAGGAGCTCACCGAGGCCGACTCCTGCTGCGGGGCGGCCGGCTCCTACAGCCTCCTCCATCCGGAGGTCGCGGCGCGCATCCGAGCCCGCAAAGCCGACTTCATTGCCGAGAGCGAGGCGGCCTATGTGGTCACCGAGTGCCCCTCGTGCCTGATGCAGCTCGCGCTCGGGGTGCGCGAGCGCGGGCTCCCGGTGCAGGCAGTGAGCACATCGCACTTGCTGGCGCTGGCGCTCGCACCCGGACCGTGACGGCGTGAGCAGCGCTGTGCAGCCGAAGGGGAGGCGATGATGGAGACGGATGCCAGAGGACAGCCCGCTGACTTCGCAGCACTTCGTAGGCTGCCCTCGTGCCGGGTCCACACCTTGGAGGTTTGCGAGCCGCCAACGATTGATCTGCGAGAGGCGGCGTCCAGAGCGGTCAGACGACCGCTGGCTTCGCCGCCTCTCTCGATGCTCGCCGCCGGCAAGCGGAGGGTCGTCGTGGTCACGAGTGACGCCACCCGGGCCGTGCCCTCCCGTGACCTGCTCGGCGTCGTGCTCGAAGAGCTCGCCGTGGCTGGAGTGCCGGCGAATGCCATCGACCTACTGATTGGCGGCGGCGCCCATCGCGCGCCAACGCAGGGCGAGCTCGAGGCGATGCTCGGGCGCGAGTTACTGGCACGGCTGCACCTTCATGTCCACGACGCCAAGGCATCAGAGGTCAAGCGGGTCGGGACGAGCCGGCGAGGCACTGGGATCCTCGTGAATCGGCTGGTCGCTGAGGCCGATCTCGTCATCGCACTGGGGCTCGTAGAGCCGCACGAGTTCGCCGGGTTCACAGGAGGACCGAAGGCGATCCTCCCAGGGGTCTGCGCCTACGAGACGATCCTGGCGAACCACAGCCTCGGTATGCTCTCGCACCCGCAGGCCCGTTGCGGAGAGGTCGTTCGGAACCCAATCCATCAGGAGATGGTCGAAGGCGCCGACATGGCTCGGCTCGCCTTCGTCATCAACGTGGCGGTCGACAGCGCCTTGCGACCGATTGCCGTGGCGGCAGGCAACCACGTAGAGGCTCAGCGCAGCTTGGTCGAATTCACCGTTGCACACAACTCGGTCGAACTCGATGCAGCGCCGGATGTCGTCGTGTCGGTGCCGGGCGCGCCGCTCGACCTGAACCTCTACCAGTCCGTGAAAGCCCTAGCGGCTCTAGAGCCGGTGCTTGAGCCAAGGAGCGCAGTCGTACTCTCGTCCGCCTGCCGTGAGGGCATCGGCCCGCCCGAGGTCCTTGCCGCCTTCCATGGCGCGTCCAAACCGGACGACGTTCTCGCGCGCCTCTCCGTCGACTACTGCGTCGAGATGAACGCCGCTCTCGTCCTGGCTCGCTTTCTTCTCAAATGCCCGAAGCTCCACATCCATTCGGCCGGGCTCTCCGATGCCGAGATTCGCATGTTGCAGGCCACTCCGGCGCCAGACCTCACCGTCACCATCGAAGATCTCGTTGCGGAGGCGCGGACGCACAAGCTGTGCCCTAATCTGGTTGTCGTGTCGCGCCCGCAGAGGCTGCTACTGACCTTGTCTGCCCCATAGACTGACTGGCTGCACGCCGCGCTGCAGCGCACGCTCTAGCGTCCCGAGCCAGCAGTTCGATTGCAGTGACAGGCGATGATCTCGAGGGTCTCAGCGCTGCTCCAGGTCCACACGTACGGACGCGGATCCTCGTTCCAGTGCTCAAGCCAGTCGCGGATGTCGAGGTCGAGCTCACGCACCGAGCGATGGGCGCCGCGCCGCAGCTTGCACTCGGTTATCCTGCTCCCTGATTCTTGAAGCCACGCTTAGTACGTGCTCATCATGAGCACGGAGGGGGTGGCGTTCATGACCGACGTTCCGGACGACGTGCAGCGTTGAACAGCGAAGCGCAAAGCGGCAGTGGTGATGAGCCTCGTCAAGGGCGAGACCACGGCCACGGTCAAGTCCCGAACAGTGTAAGTCCGTCGTAGGGATGATGACGGCCTCAGGCCGCCGGCAGCGCGCTTACCTCCACCACGGTCTCGGCGTCCGCCACCCGGGCGAGCACCGCCGCGAGCGACTCCTGCGAGAGGTAGCGGCGGCCCACGAGCCGCTCGTTCTGCTCGATGAGCAGGGCGCCCGGCGAGGCGCACGAGGGCGGCGTCGTTCGGGTAGATGCCGACCACGTCGCTTCTACGTCCGATCTCGCGGTTCACGCGCTCCAGCGGGTTGGTCGAGCGCAGCTTCGTCCAGTGCTCGGCCGGGAAGCTCATGAAGGCGAGCAGGTCGTCTTCGGCTCCGGCGAGCAGGCGCGCCACCTTGGGGGCGCTCTGCTCCAACGCTGCCGTCACGCCGGTCGGGCGCTCACGGGCCTCATCAGCGTCCTCGGCGGCGAAGATCTGGCGGATGGCGGTGGCCACGAGCGGCTGCTGCGCCTTTGTACCTTGGCCGAGCATGTCCCTGAGGAAGTGCACCCGCAGCGCTGCCGGGGGCAGCCGAGGACCTTGGCGATCGCACTCTTCAGGCCCTCGTGGGCGTCGGAGACGCAGAGCTGCACCCCGGGCAGGCCGCGAGCCCGCAGGGTTATCAGGAACTCGCGCCAGAAGGCCTCGGTCTCGGCCTCGCCGACGTCGATGCCGATCACCTCCCGCCTTCCCGTCTCGTGCAGGCAGGATTACGATGCCAGCGTTCAATCGCGAGAGCATGTGGGTGGGCTGCACTTGGGCTTCGAGAATCCATCCGACATGACCGATGCGGAAAGCGAGTCGTGTGTTGACCTGCTCATCGAGCAGAAGCCCTTGGTCACGACGTACTGGTCGGAACTCGGTAAGTTGAAGTAACCGCTTGACGTTGCTGCACGCAACCCAGTAAGTTGTATACAATACGCAGAGGAGGGGATGCAGGTGACATCTTCGAACTCCCCCGAGTCCGGCATGTCCCATTCTGAGACTCGCCGCGAGGGTCTTCTCGACTGGGATACCGGCGAAATGCTCAATCCTGAGGAGGTACGGATGCTACCCGAACTGGAAGCGATGCTGCGACCACCCGAGGTGCCTCAGCCTGACTATCCACCGAAGATGATCACGCTGGCGAGCGGAGAAGTCATGGTGGTCCGTGAGGCCCGCCGGGACGAGGTCGACACCCTGCGGTCCATCATCCAGCCACTGACGTGGTTGGACCGCGATTTCTACGACATCGTCGCCGCGCGGCTGTCCGCCGAGGTGCTTGCCTGGAAGGTACACAGGGTCCGGAATGAGTATGTTCTCGTGGGCGTCATCGACGGCGTGCTCGCCGGAATAGTCAACGGGCGCATGTTCGACGAGAAGCTCGGAGTCAGCTACCACACTGTGACGCTCAAACGTGGTTTGAGAGTCGGCTCTCACCTCTTTGCGGCCAAGATGGAGCACCACATTGAGTTCTTGAATCAAGACGAGGTGTTGATCGTCGCAGAGAGCCCGATCGGTCACCGTCGCTGGATGATTGAGTATCCGCTGGACAAGCCCGAGCACGAGATTCAGCACGAGCTTGGCGGCACCCCTTCCCACGTGCTCACCCGGGAGACGTACTTCAAGGCCAAGCCGCGCCTCGTGTCAGGGACGCGTCCAGTACCGGACGAGTTGCTTGCCGCCTCCAACGTGATCAAGGAGCCTGATCTGAGCGCCATGCTTGTCCAAGTCGAGGACACAGTGGAGGCGCGGATATGATGCGGGATGTCGTGGCGGTGGGCGTTGGGTCCACGCAGTTCGGGCGGTCTCAGTGGAGCCTCCTCAAGCTCATGTCCGAAGCCTGTCATGAGGCGAGACAGGATGCTGCAGTCGGCGAGCGGCAGATTGACGCGGTATACGTAAGCAACATGGGGACGGTTCGCAACAACCGGCAAGCGGGTTTGGCCAGTGCCTTGGTTGACCGGCTCAACCTCGTTCCCGCCGCCGCTGAGCTCATCGAGAACGGACCTGCTTCCGGTGCGTCAGCGGTCAAGCACGGTGTACAAGCGATCGCCTCAGGCATGTACGATCTTGTGCTCGTGTGCGGCGGCGAGCGGATGCAGGAGGTGAACGGTCTCGAAGTGACCGAGACCGTTTCCTACCTCTCGCACCGTTACGCAGAGTATGTGTATGGAGTGACGCTCCCAGCCTTGGCCGGGATGTTCGCTCGCCTCTACATGGATCGTTACGGTGTTCGCCAGGAGCACTTGGCGATGGTGACAATCAAGAATCATGCCAACGGCGCCCTCAATCCGAAGGCTCACCTTAGGATTCCCGTCACGATTGAAGGGATCCTTACTGGTCCTGACGCTCCGAACAACAACCCCCCCATTGCCGAGCCGCTCAGGTTCTGGGACTGCTGTCCAGTGAGCGACGGTGCCGCCGCCGTCTTGCTTGCGCCTGCCGAGCTCGCAAGCGAGTTCAGGCCGAAGCCCGTTCTTGTCGCGGGCATCGGGCAGGCGACGGACTGGCACGCCGTGCAGGACCGTCCTGAACCGACTGACTTGATGGCCGTTCGACTTGCGTCCGAGAAGGCCTTCTCTATGGCCGGCATGAAGCCGAGCGACATCGATGTGGCGGAGCTTCATGACGCGTTCACGATTCTTGAGATCGCCGAGAGCGAGGAGGCGGGTCTCTTTGCGAAAGGTGAGGGGGCAAAGGCGCTCGAACGGGGGGAGACGAAGCTAGATGGCCGCCTACCAATTAACCCGTCTGGCGGCCTGAAGGCCCGGGGGCATCCCGTCGGAGCCACCGGGGTCTCTCAGATCGTCGAACTCGTGCGTCAGTTGCGGGGTGAGGCAGGCGACTACCAAGTGCCAAACGATCCGAAGAACGGTCTCGCTGTGAACTTCGGCGGTTTCGGCAACAACGTAGTCGCGACGGTTCTCAAGGGGGAGTTCTAGGATGAGTGGTAGCGTCAACGCGGCACTCTGCCGAAGCTGCGGCAAGG
>Ga0068712_1005233_pt1 | contig 10329 bp, 5 predicted proteins | sample MTBAKSrepl1MetaG_FD_62987 | JGI IMG/M metagenome (GOLD analysis project Ga0068712, IMG submission 62987) | Enrichment culture microbial communities from Arthur Kill intertidal strait, New Jersey, USA, that are MTBE-degrading - MTBE-AKS1... | ecosystem: Environmental > Aquatic > Marine >... | reverse complement strand
TCGGCATTTCAATTGGTGTCATGTTTTTGTCATTAAAATATTCGATATTTGAATTTGTTTCGAATTTCGATATTCCGATTTCGGATTTGTTGCAAGTCGCATTTGCCTGATCATTTCCTCGGAAAACAACCGAAGCGATTCCTTCTCGGGTCGTATAATTACAAGTCCTCTTTTTCTCCCTGCTTCTCTTCTTCCGCAACCAGCAGGGTGCTGTCCGTCAGGTGCACTTCCTGAACTTGTTTCAGCTGGCGTTCAATTGCACGGGTGCGTACTTGCGCCATCCCGATGGTGTTGCTGGCCTCTTGCAGTTTCTTTTTGGTTTTGGACAATACCTCGCCGAACTTACCGAATTCGGTTTTAACCATCCCCAGGAGTTCCCAGACTTCGCTGGAACGTTTTTCGATGGCCAGGGTTCGAAAACCCATTTGCAGACTATTGATCAGCGCGGCCAGGGTTGTAGGGCCGGTAACCACGATGCGATGTTCGCGCTGGAGCGTATCACAGAGGCCCGGCCGGCGCAACACTTCAGCGTAGAGCCCTTCCACCGGGAGGAACATGATGCCGAAGTCGGTGGTGTTAGGCGGGTCGATATACTTTTCCTTAATGTCTTTGGCTTCCGCTTTAATCCTTATTTCCAAATTTTTGACGGATTTTTCGGCCAGTTCCTTGTCGGCCGCTTCCTGGGCGTCGATCAGACGCTGGTAGTCTTCCTGGGGAAATTTGGAGTCGATCGGCAGCCAGACTACCCGGTCCCTGTCGCTGTTCGGACCGGGCAGGCGGATTGCAAACTCGACCCTTTCGGTGCTGTTTTTTTTGGTGACCACATTCATGCCGTACTGATCGATCGTCAGGATCTGTTCCAGAATATTGCCGAGCTGTATTTCGCCCCAGGTGCCGCGGGTCTTGACATTGGTTAAAACCTTTTTTAAGTCGCCCACACCGGTTGCCAGGCTGTGCATTTCTCCCAAACCTTTATAAACCTGTTCAAGCCGCTCGCTGACCTGTTTAAAAGATTCTCCCAACCTTTTTTCCAGGGTGGACTGCAGTTTTTCATCAACAACCGCCCGCATCTGCTCCAATTTGCGGCTGTTGTCTTCCTGCAGGGTGCGCAGCCCTTCTGCTACCGTTTGACGCATGGCTTCCAGCCTGGCTTCATTCAGCCGGGTCATGTCGGCCAGCTGCCGGCTGAATGAATCGAGCTGGTCTTTTTGCATGCCGGCAGATTCGCTGATTCTCCTTAAAAGTGAGTCGGCGGTGTTTCGCAGGGACCGGCCGAGTTCATCTCTCGCCCGCATGGCGCTCACGGCTGTTTCTTCGCGATTGCGTGAAATTTCATCTTTGATATCGTGCTTGCTGTGATCCAGCCGGGTTTCCAGCAGGGAAAACCGATCTTTCATATGAAAGCTTATCCCGGCTACTGCGCGTTTGAAAACAATAAGTACAAGGATGACAAGCCCCACGGAGATGAGCCCGAAGAAGATCCAAGACCGTTCGGCAGGAGATAGGTGTAATACCAACGACGTTAAAGTGTTCATATTCTGAATTCTCACCGGATGGAATCGGTGCGGGTGAAAACCGGTTGAACCGATTCAACTTTTTGTAATAGCTTAGCTTTTTGAAAAAAGAGGATAAGCCTGATTGGGTTTGGGCCGCAGCGCACCGCAACACATGCAACCGTGCCTTCGCCCAACGCCCCCAAACTTTTAAGAGAATTTTAACAGGCAGCAAGGTATCCGCTGTCGTGCGAGATGATCCTTTGGGGCTGCCCGGAACGATCTGAGCGGGTTATGCTGCCGTTGCAGAATCCTGAGTCATATTGTTGCGGTGCGCTGCGGCCCAAACCCAATCAGGCGCGATAATTTGAGAAACGGCTAAATTGATACAAATTTTTAAAAGTATAGGCAAGAGCGTATGTGAGGTCAAGCACGAAAGCGTTTCTTTTTTGATGTTGCTCTTGATATTCGGATATACTTGGGTTAACTTGAAATTTAAACATTACAACGGAACTTTCGGGTTTTTCAGGAGATCGCAATGGCGCTGACAACCTACTGGGCGGATAATTATGTGCAAAAGAAGTGCAGCCTCCAGGATGCCGTTCGCCTGATCAAGCCGGGGCAAAGAGTCTTTATCGGATCTTCCTGCGGGGTCCCCCAGGCCCTGGTCAGAGAATTTGCCGAAGCATCCACGCAACTGACCGATGTCGAAATCGTCCGCCTGCTGGCTTTGGAGAGCACCCCGCTGACCCTGATTGCAAACAAAACCAAAAATCACAGCCTGAATATCCGCTCTTTCTATCTGGGATCCGCCAAGCCCAGGGGGTTGGCCCGAAACATGCGTTTTATCACCCCGATCAATCTCTCGGCGATACCGCGGCTTTTTAAAACCCGGCAGCTTCCCATCCATGTGGCCCTGATTCAGGTGTCGCCTCCCGATGATTTCGGATGGATGAGCTTAGGCGTTTCGGTGGACATCACGCTTTCGGCAGCGCTCTCGGCCGATCGAGTCATCGCCCAAGTCAACCCGCGCATGCCCCGGGTGCTGGGCCGCAGTTTCATCCATGTCAATGACGTCGATGTGATCGTGGAGCATGAGGAAGATATTCTGACCCTTGGAGAGGCGCCGGAGTCCGAATCCGCCAATCTGATTGCCAGTCACATTCCCCGTCTGATCGACGACGGGTCTACTATCCAGATCAGCCTGGGGACCACTCCCCAGGCGACCCTGCTGGCGCTTTCGGACAAGAACGACCTCGGCATTCACACCCAGTATTTGACCGACGATCTTATGCACCTTTTTTCCAGGGGGGTGATCACCAACCGCAAAAAGGGATTCAACGAAGGCAAACTGGTGGCCAGCAGCGCCATCGGCAGCCCGAGCCTTTATGAATTCATGAATGACAATCCCGGCATCGAATTTCACCCGTCGGATTATGTCAATGATCCGAATATTATCTCCCGCCATAACAAAATGGTATCCCTGAACGTCGCTATGGAAATGGACCTGACCGGTCAGGTGGCGGCCGATGCGCTGCCGTTTAATTATTTTTCCGGGGTCACCGGCATGCTTGATTTTATCCGGGGGTCAGCGCAGTCCGACGGCGGCAGATCGATTCTGATGATCACCTCCACATCCATGAAGGGCAAACGCAGCCGGATCGTACCGCTGCTGAGAGATACGGCCGTGGTCATTCCCCGCGGAGATGTTCAATATGTGGCTTCGGAATACGGAGCGGTTAATTTATTCGGCAAGAGTTTGCAGGAGCGCGCCCTGGCCATGATCAGCATCGCGCACCCGTCATTTCGCGATGAACTGTTTTATGAAGCCAAGAAAATGGGGCTGCTCAGTGCCGAGCGCACCCTGAAGGATTCCATTCACGGCGTTTATCCGGTCAAACTGGAAGAGGTCTTCCCCATTAACCATGACCCGGTAATCATCCGACCGGCCAAACCGGATGATGAAAGACGCATTCAGGAGCACTTTTATAACCTGGCCGAAGACGATGTGATTGCCAGATTTTTTCATGAACGCACCAGCTTCCTGCAGAGTGAGGCCGAAGAAATTTCCCAGATTGACTATGTTCAGAATCTGACGCTGGTCGCGGTTGTCGGCGAGGTCGGGTTTGAGCAGGTGGTGGCCATCGGTGAATATCTGCTGGAACCAGCCAAAAACATGGCGGAAATCGCTTTTTCGGTTACCCGGCCGTTTCAGGGAAAAGGTCTTGGCAGGGTTTTAATCAAAAAGCTGTCGGAGGCGGCCCGGGAGAATGGAATTGCCGGACTGTTCGCCTATACCTCTCCCCAAAACCGGCCGATGATCGAATTGTTTAAAACGCTGCCTTATAGCGTCCAGACGGTCTTTGATGGGGACACGCTGGTTTTAAGCTGTCGGTTTGAAGAACTCAGTCCATAAAATTTTAGATAAGGAAGATCAAGGCAAATGCACAAAATTACGTTTCACCCCCACAATAGGGCAATTGAGGTTGAAGACGGCGCCAACCTGCTCCGGGCCGCCATGGATGCCGGCGTTCATGTGAATGCATCCTGCGGCGGGGAGGGGGTTTGCGGAAAATGCCGCGTGATCATCGAATCCGGAGAGGTCTCCGGCGGCATTAGCGAAAAGCTTAGTCAGGAAGACATTGAAAAAGGGTACCGCCTGGCTTGTCAGGCATCGGTTAAAAGCGGTCTGGTGGTTCGGGTTCCGATTGAATCGGCGGTGGATGCTGCGGTGCTCAACGCTTACCGTACTCCCCGGCAGACCGCCCGGATCAAGGAGATTAATCTGGATGAATTAAAGGAAAAAGGGCTTTTTGTTCCCCCGGTGGAAAAGAGATATCTGGAACTTCCGGCTCCGACCGCCCAGGATAACCTGCCTGATGTGACCCGCCTGGTCAGTCATTTGAAACTTAACCATGATGAACATCGCCTGGAAGTTGATCTTTCCGTGATACGCAAAATACCCCGTGTCCTTCGCCAGAGTGAGTTTAAAGTAACGGCCACGCTGGCCCGACCGGTGCAGGCAGCTGGCAAGACCCGGATTATCAATGTGCAGCCGGGCGATACAACCGATCGAAATTGCGCCATCGCCATGGATATCGGCACGACCACCATTTACGGGCAGTTGCTGGATCTCAAAAACGGCCGGGTTCTGGCCGAATATGGCGATTTTAACGGGCAAATCAGCTATGGAGAGGATGTTATCAGCCGGATCGTCTATTCTGAGAAACCCGGCGGTCTGGAAAAACTCAACGCGGTGGTCCTTGCCACCATCAATAAGGTGATCGGCAAGATTATTCAAAAGGCCGGGGTGGATCCGGATGAAATATCGACCATTACGCTGGCCGGCAATACCACCATGACCCAGCTGATGCTCAAGATCGATCCCCGCAGCATTCGACGGGCGCCCTATGTGCCGGCGGCGACGCTGTATCCCCCGATCAAAGCGGCTGACCTGGGGATGGCCCTGGATGATCATGTGACCGCACTGGTGTACCCGGCCGTGTCCAGCTATGTGGGCGGCGATATTGTCGCCGGCATCATGGGATCGGGCGTGTACCGCACCGACGAACTGACGTTGTATATGGATATCGGCACCAATGCCGAGATTGTGATCGGCAACAAAGAATGGCTGGCCTGTGCGGCCTGCTCGGCCGGACCGGCATTCGAGGGCGGCGGCATTAAATTGGGAATGCGCGCCAGCAAAGGCGCCATCGAGGATTTTTCCATCGATCCCCTGACGCTCGAGCCCATGAATATCACCATCGGCAACGTGCGTCCCAAAGGGATATGCGGGTCGGGCCTGATTACCGCCGTAGCGACACTGTTTGAAATGGGAATCATCGACAGCCTGGGAAAATTCAACCGGGACTTGGGGACTCCGCGGATTCGCACCAGCGAGGGCATCTATGAGTATGTGCTGGCCTGGAAGAACGAAACCCAGATTGACCGGGACGTTGTCCTGACCGAGCCGGATATCGACAACCTCATCCGGGCCAAGGGTGCGATGTACAGCGGCTTTATGACACTGCTGGAGGAGGTGGGTCTGTCCCTGAACGATCTGGACCGGGTCATTCTGGCTGGAGGGTTCGGCAGCTATGTGGATCTGGAGAAGGCCATGATTATCGGGCTCCTTCCGGAAATGGACCCGGGCAAAGTGACGTACATCGGCAACGGCTCCCTGCTGGGCGCCCGCATGAGTTCACTGACCAATCGCATCCGCAAGGATGTGGTGGAAGTAACCCGCAAGATGACCAACTTTGAACTGTCAGAGACGGCCTCCTACATGGACAACTATATCGCGGCCCTGTTTCTTCCCCACACGGATACGGGGAAGTTTCCGAAATTAAAAGCGCGGCAGGAGGCGCGCAAAGCCGAGGCCGGTCAGGTCAAAAAAGAGTCATAACCCCACCTGAATATGCGCTGCAGGCAAAATGGGTGGTCGGGTTCGACCGATTGCTTTATAGCTACATAATAGCCATTGACAAATCGTTTGTCTCAATATAAAGAATCCCCTTGGTGTCATAAAAATGGAACAGGCGAAACCAGCTTTTGAAATTTTAATATTTTTTTAGGCTTTATATCTACCGACGTAGATACATCTATTCATCAAAAATATCTAAATGGAAAGGAGGGTTGAGATTTTATTCGGTGGGGGAGGGCAGGGATCCCTTCCCGAAAAACGATGAAGATTAAATTGATACCACCTCGATAACCAATTTACATTAAAGGAGGTAACCTTGGGCTTTGAAATTTATAAAGAATCTTATGCCGGCGGGATAAAGGAAATTTCTCTGGGAAAAGGGAAAAAAGCCGTCTCCGTTGGTGGGGAAACATGCTATCCGTTCTATACGTTTGAAGGGAAAATGCCCCACACACCGAAAATCGCCATGGAGGTCTGGGACATGGAACCGGAAGAATGGCCGGAGTCGGCGACAGCGCCGTTTAAGGATGTCCTTTCCGATCCGGCTGCCTGGGCAAAAAAATGCGTCAAAGAGTATGGCGCCGATATGATTGTGCTCCAACTCAAGAGCACCGATCCGAACAGTAAAAATACAAGCGCTAAAGATGCGTCCGCCACTGTGGCGAAAGTCCTGAAAGCCATCGATGTGCCGTTGATTATATGGGGCACCGCCAATGTCCAAAAAGATGAAGAAGTACTGAAAATGATTTCCGAGGACTGTCAGGGGGCCAATCTGATCATCGGTCCGGTGGAGGATAAAAACCACAAGGGTATCGGCGCCAGCGCCATGGGGTATGGGCACACGGTGATTTCATCATCGCCCATCGACGTGAACCTGGCCAAGCAGGTCAATATTCTGCTGGAAAACCTGGGGATGCCTATGGCCCGCATGATCATCGATCCGACAACGGGCGGTTTGGGTTACGGGATGGAATATTCCTATTCCGTCATGGAACGTATCCGCATGGCGGCGTTGTCCCAGGGGGATGACAAGCTGCAGTTGCCGTTGATTAATAACCTCGGCAACGAGGTCTGGAAATGCAAAGAAGCCAAGCTGAGCGCTACAGAAGCGCCCACCCTGGGCGATCCGGAAAAACGCGGCATTTTGATGGAGGCGGTCGGTGCGGTCAGTTATCTCTTGGCCGGTTCCGATATTCTGATCATGCGCCATCCCGAGGCCGTTCGCCTGGTCAAATCTTTTATCGATCTTATGGCCGCCGGTGGAACTGCAGCCAAAGTGGAAGGGGTCGCAAAACGTTTGGATGATGTCGATATCGATCTGGCGACCCTTTCACCTGTTCCGGATCTGACGATCGAGGACGAAAAGGCTAAAAAAGCTGCGCCGGCCAAGAAGGCCGAAGCCAAACCGGAAAAAGCGCCTGCAGCGGCGGCGCCCAAAGTCGAGGCAAAGGCTGCATCCAAGCCCGAACCCCCAAAAGAGGTCAAGACCGCCGCTCCGGAAAAAGTCGAGGCAAAGGTAGATGCCCAGGCTAAAGCCGAAGATGAAGCCAAAGCCAAAGCGGCGGCGGAAGAAAAGGCCAAGGCGGATGCGGAAGCCAAAGCCAAGGCCGAGGCGGAAGCCAAAGCCAAAGCGGCTGCCGATGCCAAAACCAAGGCCGAGGCTGAAGAGAAGGCCAAAGCCGAGGCCCAGGCCAAAGCTCAGGCGGCTGCAGTCGCCAAACGCGAAGCCGAGGAAGAAGCGATTCGGGAAAAGCGAATGAAAGAACGCGAAGAACGCCTGGCCCACAAAGGGGGTGCACCGGAAAAATCGGCCACTCTGACAGCGGCCAAGGAACAGAAAGACCAGCTTGACAAAATATTGGACCGACTCCAGCGGATTCATCGTCGGGCCGCTTGATCGATATGAAAAACAACAGCGATTTAATACCGGGAAGATTTCTCGATGGTATAATCGCAAAACCATAATGATGAGGAGGAACCTCTAATGGCAGAAGAAAAAAAAGCAGTGGCAGCCAAAACGGAAAAAGCCGCAAAAAAGGCCGACCCCGTGAAGGCTTCCATCGACATTGCAACTCAGCAGATGATTCTGCGCGCTCAGGAACTGGGCGTTGAAACTGTATTTGACCGGGCTGAAAGCATGAAGCCCTGCAACATCGGCGTCCAGGGCACCTGTTGTAAAAACTGCGCCATGGGTCCGTGCCGCCTGCCGCTTACCAAAAGTGGAATCGAAGGCGAGGATGAAAGAAAAGGGCTGTGCGGCGCCACCGCCAACACGATCGCCGCGCGAAATTTCATACGCATGGTTGCCGGCGGCGCTGCCGCGCATTCCGATCATGGACGCAGTGTGGCCGAAGTGTTTATGTCGGCGGCGCGAAAAGAAACCGGTGATTATAAAATAAAGGATGTTGATAAACTTTTGGCCGTGGCGCCGAATCTGGGCGTCGCAACGACGGTAACGGTTGACGGCCAGGAAATGGATCGCGATCTGGACGAAATCGCTCTTGAGGTGGCTGAAAAAGCGCTGAATGAATGGGGGAAATCCGAAGGCGAGCTGCTTTATCTGAAACGGGCGCCTCAGCCGCTTTATGAAAAGTGGAAGAAAAACGGCGTGCTCCCCCGCAATATCGACCGGGAAATTGTTGAGATCATGCACCGCACCCACATGGGCGTGGATCAGGATTATAAAAATCTGATCAAGCAGGGCACCCGCGCGGCTATTGCCGACGGCTGGGGGGGATCCATGCTGGCAACCGATTTGCAGGATATCCTCTTCGGGACGCCCTATCCGCTTCAATCCGAAGCCAACATGGGCATCATGAAGGAAGATCATGTCAACCTCATCATTCATGGACATGAACCGATTCTCTCGGAGATGATCGTGGCGGCGGCCCAGTCCAAAGAGATGGTGGATTACGCCAAATCAAAAGGGGCCAAAGGGATTCAACTGGGGGGCATCTGCTGCACCGGCAACGAGATCCTGCAGCGCCACGGCGTGCCCCCGGCCGGCACCTTTCTGCAGCAGGAACTGGCCATCGTCACCGGCGCCTGTGAGGCCATGGTGGTCGACATTCAGTGCATTTTCCAGAATCTGGCCAATGTGGCCAAGTGCTTTCACACCAAACTGATTACCACCCACCCCATCGCAAAGATGGAGCAGGATAATGTCATCCACATTGAATTCGACGAACACCATGCCATGGAAGATGCCAAGCGCATCGTCAAAATGGCCATCGACAATTTCCAGAATCGCAGGGTCGAAGTCATGATCCCGCGCCAGAAATCCACCCAGATTGCCGGGTTCGGGGTTGAATCGATTCGCTATCACCTTGGCGGGACCTTCCGGGGCGATTACTACACCCTGAACGACAACATCATCAACGGCCGCATCCGCGGCATTGCCGGCGTAGTGGGGTGCAACAACGCCCGGACTACCCATAACAGTGATCATATCACCGTCATCAAAGAACTGATCAAAAACGATGTGATCGTTCTTACTACCGGTTGCGCGGGTATCGCCTGCGGCATGCACGGACTTCTGACGCCGGAGACGGCGCCGGTCTACTGCGGGCCCGGACTGGCCGAGGTCTGCGAAACCGTCGGAATTCCGCCGGTGCTGCACCTGGGTTCCTGTGTGGACAACAGCCGCATTCTGCTGGCGGCCACCGAGGTGGTCAAGGCCGGCGGGCTAGGAAAGGACATCAGCGATCTGCCGGCGGCCGGCAGCGCACCCGAATGGATGAGCGAAAAGGCCATCAGCATCGGTCATTATTTTGTCACTTCCGGCGTTTATACGGTATTCGGCATAACGCTGCCCGTATCCGGCGCTCCCGTATTTCAGAAATATCTTTTTGAGGACCTGGAGAAGATGTACGGCGGGATGTGGGATTTGGAAGCTGACCCTATCGCGCATGCCCATAAGATGATCGCCCATATCGACAAAAAGCGCAAGGCTCTGGGAATCGACAAGGCCCGCGAACGCGTATTGATGGATATGGCCGATCGCCAGAAACTGGAAGCCATGTAATTCCAACAGGTGATAATTCTAATAATACTCTGAGGTTCGATTATATCCTCAACGAAGGAGGAAGGTATGTCTAAATTAGTCGCGTTTGCAGCCATTCAAGGTGGCTACAATATCGTATCAAAGGTTGAAGGCGAATATAAAAAAGCGCTGCAGACCTATAATGCGGATACCAAGGTCGGTTTTCCCAACACGGCCTACTATCTGCCGGTTATCTATTCACTTCTCGGCATCAAGGTTGAAACCCTTGAGGACATGAAAAAACCGCTCGATTTTGCCAGGGGCCTCCTGCCGCCCCATGTCAAAAACATCAATCATTTGCCCTATCTCGGACCCCTGCTGGATGCCGGCATGGCCACCCTGTTTGCCTTTGAAATCCGCGAGGCCCTGCG
>Ga0068712_1005229_pt1 | contig 10338 bp, 17 predicted proteins | sample MTBAKSrepl1MetaG_FD_62987 | JGI IMG/M metagenome (GOLD analysis project Ga0068712, IMG submission 62987) | Enrichment culture microbial communities from Arthur Kill intertidal strait, New Jersey, USA, that are MTBE-degrading - MTBE-AKS1... | ecosystem: Environmental > Aquatic > Marine >... | reverse complement strand
GGAAAAGGTCGGTTTATAAGCTGGCCAAGGCTGGGAAAATCCCGGCGAAGATGGTCTTGAACAAATGGCGTTTTGAACGGGAATCGCTGAGGGAGTGGGTGCGGAAGTCGGGGAAGTGACCGGGTAGAAAGGCACCCCATTTTATACACAAAAAAACCCTGTTCGTGTTCCTTGCTTTTTTTATATTTTGCGTGCTAATTTTCTGTCAAATCCTGCCAATCCTAGTCAAATATACCCGTTGGGCAGATTGAGCAGCAAGCCGATTGTTTCCTTTGCTCTTTACTGCCGTGGCTATTGGGTTTCCCGTCTTCTTGGTAATTTGGATGACAACCTGACTTAGCGAGGGTGTGCTATGACCCGAGCGTCTGAGACCCCATTTCTCAAGGAAGAGAGGTGGGGTTTTGTTTTCTAGAGGCAACAATTGAAACCAATGGCAACCTCCATTTCTACTTTCTAGAGTTCAGAAAATAATAATTTTACCAAACCGTTTGTCCTCAACCCGTTATTCTGTTTGAATAATTCTTTATTCATCGAAAGGAGACAATCCATGGCTAATTACTATCTGAACAAGATTGCTCAGTCCAATGGTGACCATGAAGTTCATAGATCAGGATGCTCTTATATGCCAAGTGAAAATAACAGATTGTATCTGGGTGATTTCTCTAGTTGTCACGGAGCAGTGAAAAAGGCGAAAGAATATTATCATCAGTCGAATGGGTGCTATTATTGTTCAAATGATTGCCATACAACCTGATAAGGCTTTGAAATGTTATTAAAATTAACATGAACGCCGAAGCAGCTCCGGCATACATTTGGCGAGTCCTTCATCTCGCAGCTGGGGAACAGATTTCGTGGGTGTCCAGGATGCTCGGGCATTCGACGGCCAAGGTTACTTGGGATCGGTACAATCGGTCTATTCCGAATCTGACGAGGGAGGATGGGGGTGCTTTTAAGGACGCGATGATGAATCGGACTGGCGCATCATTGAATCAGTCTTCAGATGCGACCTGAAAGCTGAGGGTGATGGAGTTAGCAGGTTTTCCTGATAAATCCTTGTTCGAATAGGTTGACCGATATGGCCAGAGTTGAATCATGCTGAATGAGGAAATAAAGGACTATATCAAAGAGCTAACGATCCAATATCCTGGAATAAATAGCATTTGGCTGTTTGGTTCGAGGGTGAATGGTCCCAGTCGGCCGGATTCAGACTGGGATTTCTTGGTTTTTGGAACGCAGGAAACATTTGACGAGATCCGTCAGAGCACGGATTTCAAGAGGGATAATATCGATTTGATAGTTGTATACAACGGAAATGACTTTATGGAACCTTGGCCTACCGGACGCAAAATTAAAACTGGTACTCTCTCAGAATGGCAATGGAGAGAGATCAACCACCAAATTGCATACTATGTAGGGACTAAACAAATCGAGGGCAGTGATTTCTGTGTAGAAGAAAGACTGTCAATTGCAAACAAAGTATTTCCTGGATTAGTTGAATAAATTGAATAACCTATCGCTCAAATTGACCGGATAAACACAGGCAATTTAAATTTCTTTTATTGAACTTAAATATAAAGAAATTTATAAACTATATTATGATAAATGATATTTTAACAAGATATGTTAAAATACAATTTTCTTTCATCTCGAATCATAAATCATCCCGCTAGATAATTTATTATTTTGAATAACTCATTAGAAAAATACAGAGATGATTTATTAAACACTTTACGTTTTCTTAATGAAAGCTATGATAAAATATTGCTCACTCTTTCCGGAGGGGCATTAGGTTTATCAATTGCATTTTTAAAAGATATTATTCAAATTGATAACATACTCCATGGTGAATTATTATTTTTGTCTTGGCTATTTTTTATCCTAAGTCTAGCATCAGTCCTCGGCAGATTATTATTCGGAATAGAGTCCTATCGAAAGGCAGTTAAACAGGTAGATGATGGTGAAATATATAATAATAAGCCAGGAGGTCGATTTAGTACTTGCACGCGTGTATGTCACATTGGTGCAGTCGCTTTTCTTTTGATTGGACTGTTTTTTATCGTTTCATTTGCATATATTAATCTTGGGGGACAAAATGGCGAAAGAAAAACCAAGTCCGAAGCCTTCGAAACCACCTGCAAAACCGCCAAAGAAACCACCAGTTCCGTGGCCCAAGCCTGTACCAGGGAAAAAGGTACCAAGATGGGATCCTCCGCCTCCTCCACCGAAACGGGATAAGTGAAGAGCGCTTCAACCATAAAGACCATTCAACGCAAAAATGCGCTCGGCCAATTTTATGCTCCAAAAGTAACATTTCCGTGCCGTATGAGCCGTTGCGCGCATAGCCATCTTCAGGACCGAAATCTTGAAATTCGGTTGAAATGCCCCCCTTCAACCTATCGATATTTTGGACGAAGCGAAGTTCTGTTGGGAGACATATATGCTCACTAAAATAATCAGCGGTGGTCAAACTGGAGCCGACCAAGCAGCACTGGATGCGGCCATAGAAATGGGTATTCCTCACGGGGGATGGATTCCGAAGGGACGACTGACTGAAGCCGGGCCCTTACCGGAGAAATATAACCTCCAAGAGATGCCGTCCAAGGACTATCTCAAGCGCACCCAGCAGAACGTTCTCGATTCCGATGGTACGCTCTTTTTCTCTCATGGGGATCTCACTGGAGGGTCAAAGGGAATATCGGTGCAGATGTGGTTCGGGATTTTCGCGGAGCCATTATCGGTCGTGCGGATAAGGGAGTTATCATTACGACAGGGGGATTTACTCCGGAAGCCAGAAAATAAGCAACACGAATTAGTGCCCCTCCTATTGATCTTATGGATGTTTAAGCTCTAAATGACAAACTGAAAAAGATTCGATTGGGAATCAATGTAGAGAGAAGGTAGAGAAAGTGTTAATTGACTCAGATTGGTACAATCATATTTCATTTCTACGATACTCATTAGTCATAGGATAAATAATGATTTCAATTGAAATAGCTATCCATGATAAAGCTAGGGAACTAATAAAGATAGAAAAGGAATACGTTAATAATATACGAAATAGGCCCACTTTTAATAGTAATGCTGATATGGACAAATTTGTCCAAGACCAATTAGAGCTTGCAATAAATGCATTCAAACTTAAAAATGAGATATTGAGTAATTTTCATGAACTTACAAACTTGAAAGTGTTTGACAATGAAGTAATGGATATTTTAGACAAAATCAGAGGAGAAGGACATTTACGTTCTGTTAATTACTATAATTTTGTGGCAAATTTAATTAATAAAAATGCCAAAGACTTTTCTGATAGAATGGAAACATCCATTGAAGACTATCTACATCTAGACTTTGATGAATTATTCGATGACTTCCATTCTTGGTTTGATATAATTTCTTATTATACAGCGAAATGCAAAATTGGACCGATCATTTCTTCTTCTACTGTTCCATCAAATATTAAATTATATTTTAATGAAATAAAAGAAACATTTGCATTTAGTCAGTACAGAGCTAGCATCGCCTTAAGTCGTGCACTTCTTGAAATGTCACTGTTCGATAAACTGGATAAAAAAAAGTTGTTAGACAAACCGACTCAAAATGTATACAGCATTGAAGAGAAAAAGGCAGACAACTTGTTCAATTTTATTGACAAGTCAAAATGGGCAAAAATATTGGATGCTGATGGTGCCAAGTCTGCACATAATATTAGAATTCGATCAAATAAGATACTTCATTTAAAAAGGAATGACGAAAAGATAGGTGAGAGTGATGCTTTTGAAATCATAATTGATACACTGATACTAATTGAGAGCTTGTACAGATAATTTTTATCGAAATATATGTGAAATAGAGCAAATTATGCATTGGACAAAACATTTAGAACGCCTTTCGGAATCCCTGCTTGCTCAGATCGCCCGAATACGCAACGCTTCAGATCACGGCACGACAATAGGAAATTGTGTTGAATGCGTTCTCCGCCGAACACTATCAGATTACCTTCCTCGCTACTTTGAGGTCACCACTGGCCAAGTCTGCAATTTCAAACAAGAGCTCAGCCCCCAATTGGACATATTAATTCACGATCGTTCCTGTTTTCCTCCACTCGCTGTCAACGAAGATGGTTCGGTAATTATTTGTGCTGAACCCACAAAATCGGTTGTGGAGTGTAAAACAGCGTGGGACTCCCCTAGTGTTGAAAAACACTTCAAGAATTTCGCCAAAGTTCAAAACCTTCGTGACGAACGTTTCAATACCCAAGATACTATTGCTGGATACTTCGTTTTCCTAATCGATGGGTGTCCCAAAACTGTACCAGCCTCACTAAATGATGACAAAAGATTCGTTGGCATCTATTCGCTCACCCAGGGCGAGGCACAGCGCAGTGCCGTCCAAACGTTTACTTTTGAACTGGAAATCGGAAATGCCCTTGAGATGTTCCTCCGAGACTTGTTGTTCGACTGCATGAAGAAAGGCCAAACAGAACCCGGAACGTTTGAATGGTCATACGAAACCGTGCAACGATACATGGATTGGGAGTAACCTTAGGACAAATAGCACGACGAATTATCAATGAAAAAGAAATTTGGGGGTTTTCGTTGAATTTGGGGTTCATGTTAACTTATCAGCCCTATATTTAACGGCACGTTATGTTTGAGGGTATTCTATGAAATATATTACGTTTAATTATATCAGCCCTAATTTCGGTCCTGAAAAACTGGAATCTCCAACCTATGTAGACTTGGTTGATGTCTTTGAAGATAGAATGCGAAATTGGTTCCTAATGCCCGCAGAATGTCTTCTTGAGTTACCTCATTGTCAAATCGCAGCTGTGGGGCTCCTAATTTCTTACTTTGAAGGAATTGCAATATATCTTTCGGGAAATGACAGCAAAAACAAGTCTTTTGAGTTCTTTGAAAGGGGATTTTGCGTTGTATTTCCAATTAACCATATAAATAAGGAATTACCAAAAATTGTTGCACATGCAATTTATGAGCAAGCAAGATGTGGGTTTGCTCACGATGGAATGTTTAGATATAAAGTGCTTTTTAATGATTTGCATGCCAATCCAATCTCTATTACATTCCCAGAAAATAATGGGATTCTGGATACTGGTCAAATTAAATCAATTGTTATAAATCCTAAGCTCTTCTTTGAAAGTATCAGTAACCATTTTGATGATTATTTGAAAAGACTTAGGTCCGAAATTGATGCAGTTGTAAAACAAAACTTTGAAGCAACCGTAAAACTAAAGTGGGCTTTGGATGAAGGACCCTTGGAAATTGGGATGGATGAAGAAGAATTCTATGAGCCATAACCTTGCTGCTTCAAGGGAAGGGGCAAAAAGACACGTCGTTCCTGAGCAGCCTGTCGGCGTGAATAAGAAAACAACAAAGTGAGAAAATATGGCTAGAGTATCGTATAAATGTTCCATGGCTGGTGCTGATGTCAAAGTATTGGTTGAGCGAATAATCTCGGATGACCGGCAACTTGGCGCAAAGCACGCCTCACCTGAGTTGCGATTCTGCTCTCATGTTGGGCAGGGGAATTGTCCTGTTCGGGAAGTCCTCGAGAAAGACGCCGACATGCCCGGATGGAACTACACTCAAACTAATGACTGTGCACACCTTAAGGATCTGAAACATTGGATTTAATAGCCCGCTCAGTACCAATAAATCGTGCGGCGTGTTGTAAGAAGGAAGGAAAACAAATTCAATTTATGCTGATCATTGTTTTATTTTTGCTTAATGAAACAGCATATTTTTTTAATGGATACATTTGATGGATGAACCTTCTCATTTCAATGAAATTTGCAGGCAGGTTGGCTTTGTTGTTCTACAATCGCAGTTGATAGAAAGCACACTCGCACTCTACCTTGCTACATCCCTTAGACTGGAGCAATCCGAAGCCATTGGAAGAGTTCAGGCTGCGTTGGAGTCTGCAAACAAGCAACCGATAGGCGTGCTCATGAAAAATATCCGGAAGCAGTATCCACTCCTCCTAGATCTTGAGGACAGAATTTGGAATCTGAAGGAAGAACGGAACTGGCTCGTCCACCGTCTCCATCGCGAGAATGAATCGGCGATTTACTCCCCTGAAGAAGCCGTGGTTGTCTTTCATAGGATCTCAGCAATAGCCCAAGAGATCATCGCCGTTCTGATTGAACTTGACAAAATTGGGGACTCATTAATGACCAAGCATGGATTTGATCTTGAGGAGATCAAAAAACGGGCGGAAAAAACTATCATGGAGAAAAAAGCTAACAAAGGGATTAACTAAGACAAGGTGTTTTGACTTTCTTGTTATGTCTGTCGTTGGTTGCAATAGGAATACATACAATAATGCCAAGATTCAAAACATATAAATATTTGTCAATCGAAAACCCTGACACCTGGGACTATCGTCGAAAATTAATTGCTAACCGAGAAATTTATTTTTCAGATCCAAGCAGCTTTAATGATCCTCTTGATTGCAATATTGCTGCTGCAGCTCGACTCCGTGGGGCTCTTTACGAATGTAGAGTATTTTGTATGTCCCTAGAGTCGTGTTGTGATTTCTTAATGTTTGCTCATTATGCGGATGGCCATCGGGGATTTCGGTTAACGTTCGAAGCTGACACTGACGAATATCTTGATGAAATTGATGTGTTGTCTTTAGGTGAAAAAGTAAACTATGTTCCTGCATTACCGATTGATTTCGATATAAGCAACATACACAGAAGTCTTTTTACAAAGCTACAGTGCTGGCGTTACGAATCAGAATATCGTATTTTGGCAAAAAATGGTAATCTTTTTTATAGGAAAAGCTCTCTCTTAGAGGTGGCATTTGGCTGCAGAATGAACCCTGATTTTGAACCTATAATTCGTAGCTGGGTTCAGAAGGGGGAACATGAACGTGTTTGTTTTCGTCGGGCACGCCTTAGTAAATCGATTGAAGGCTATGAATATGAAAATGCATAAATATTAAAATGCCGAATCGGCTGCTAGAGACTGACCCAGTAGGCCAGCCCCGGCTGCTACACCACTCCTCAAGCTAGTCAGCAGGGGGCGGTCACCGAAACAACCGGGCCGTAAGACGGGTTAACAATGGACCAGGCTATATTGCGCTGGAACACTCCCAGATATGCACCTCACCTAAAATACATGATACGATAACCAGCATAACCATTGACTATTAAATTTCGCTGATTACGATTAATAATAGTAATTTTATGACAATGATATAAATGAATATATTGTGATGCATAAACGATACAATAAAAAGTTTGTTGGTTATCTTGAATCAAAATGCCAAGAAAGCGGGCATTTTAATTCAGTAGATGATCAATACTATGAAAACTTCCTTGCACTCACCAAAAAAGAGATGACAGCGATTGTGATGCAAATAATCGGAGATACTGCTGGTGCTTTTAATAGAAAGCTCTTCTCCGGCGTCTGGGATAGTGATGATGATATGTACGCTTTTGTGATGACTTTTCTCGAACTGGTCGCTGAGGGGAAATTGGTCTTCAATAAAGAAACAGGAAAAATAGGTTTTTGCAAACCAGTAGGTGATCCACCGAGTGTCGAAATGTGGAACAGAATCCAGGAAAAAATAGAATCGTCTCGTCCGGCTATTCGGGAAGCCATTCTAAGAAATGTGCGTGGTCACTAAGTGCACGGCTGGAATGAATAGTTCAGGATCTATCAAAACATATTTCTATACTTCCCCGTCCCTATCACCCTAACACCGCAGCCAGAAACCTTGCGATCATTCTGATCTGATCCTCGTCCGCCCGCTGAACCATATCCAGAACCAGTTCCCTCCTTTTCGCGGGGTCTTCCATCTCAAAATTCCGGAACATCTCTCCCAGGTCCACGTCCAACCCCTCTCCCAGTCCAAAAACCCAAATCGCCTATTTGGCGGAAACCAGAAGTTGGACCAACAGGGATTCGATTCTTGCTCTTCCAAAATGTGGCCCACCAAAAAATGGGCACCTCAATAATTTTCTCTTGACAAGCAGGAAGCGCTTTGTTACCTTGTGAGCATCTCAGTATATGCTCACACATTCTAACGGAAACGGAGGGGCCACGATGGAATCCTTAAAACTCAGAAAACCAAAATTTCCAAAAGGCAAATCGGTGAGAATAAACCTCAAGCTCAGCAACGATTCTCTTAACATTTTTGATAAATTAAAGGCTTCGTGGGCATGCAAAACGAATACAGAGGTTTTTGATCACCTATGTGTTATTCAAGAGGGAATCAATGTTCTTGAGATTGTTAACGATTATAAAATATCGGAACAACCCACCAGGAAAACATTTACTATTAATGAATATGCTTTAGCCAAATTGAGGAATCTAGTCAAAGATTATAATAAATCGTCATCGGTTGATACTGAAATTACTCTTGATGAGTATGTCGATCAAACGCTATACGCAGTAAATTATATCATTGACCAAATAGCAGATTTAAAAAAATGCTCCGACGAAAAATATGTTTTGGGCGAGATTAATGATATATGGTCTAGAATAAGTTCACTCCGATACGGCTTGGAGAAAGTTTTCGATATTGAATATGACACAGGTGATCCTGAAAATCTGAACTGTTGGTTTGCTGATATCGAAAATGGCCTCCAAGAAATTGAGGAACTGGTGAAAAAGTTTTTCAAAGATTAGCCTCCAAAGTCAACTGGTCAATAAGATGGATTTATCACTTCACGCCCAAAAACGTATGCGGCAAAGGGGTTTCCCAAAAGGGTCCCTGGAAATGATGACCCAATTCGGCAGACTCGAAAAGGCCCCCGGAGGAGCAATGAAGCTCATTTTCGGGAATAAAGAAAGAAAGTGGGCTAGAGGCGAGGTGCGGTGTGATTACAAAATAAATATAAGTAATATAGACAAAATAAAGGGAACGATAATAGCTACTCCTTGGGGCAAAATACTAACTATTTACAAATAATTTTTCAATTATGTATTAAGAAGTCTCTATAAGAATAACAGAAGGGAGGTCATATATGATAGTATGCCAAAATATACATAATAATCAATATTTTGTGCTCATTGAAGTAACTCATTATGGCAAGGCCATTTTCGTAACACCAGACGCTAAAGTAAAAGAATTGGAAATTCGACTTTTTACCAATTTTACGGATGAAGATATTGAATTATTAATTTCACAAAATATTATAAATCGCAATATTTTGGCTTCTTATAATGAACATATGACATATTTAGCTGCACAAAATGTGATTCATAGTCATGAGCATTCTCAAAATCAATCAAAAACCCAAAATGGCAGAAAAATTACTTTAAGTGAAATACGCAAAATATTGAAACAAATAAAAGATGAAAAAACCCCTGATCAGTACAACGAAATTCTTCGCAATCTGTATCAATTACTAGGCTTAAATGATATTTATGGCACATCAGAATCTTAAACTAGCAATGAGAATATCGAATGAATATATATACAATTGGATTTACTAAAAAAAGCGCCCGGGAATTTTTCGGCATATTGATTCAGTCTAATATTAAGCGCCTCATTGATGTTCGATTGAAAAATAATAGCCAGCTCGCCGGGTTTGCTAAAAAAGATGATCTAGCTTTTTTCCTCAAACAAATTTGCGATGCTGATTATTTCCATTTAAATATTTTGTCGCCTACCCCTGAATTATTGACTGGCATTAGAAATGGAACTATCTCTTGGAATGAATATGAATCGCGTTTTAATTTACTCATGGAAGAACGGCAAATAGATACGCGCATTGACAAAAATCTTTTTGATGTCCCAGCTGTTCTTTTATGCAGTGAACCAACACCCGAGAAGTGTCACAGAAGGCTTGTTGCTGAATACCTAAACCGCAAATGGGGGTCCGTTGGAATAATCCATTTGTAAAAATAGACGAAAGGCGATGAAAAATGCTGTGGCCGGTGATCTCCAGAATCAAGACACTATTTTGGCTGTAATGGAAATTTCTATTTTTCCCTCTTTCGTCAAACCTGCTTTCTGGACCACGCCGTTTTCGAACTGATCAGGAACTTTGGACCAAATTTACCGGTATATCCTCCTTTTCAAAATTCCCGGCCACGTATTCAACCCATATCCACATAATCCAACTGGCACACACAACTGCACCGAGAAAGATCCAATCCTACCGCTTCCCATACCGCTCGATCTTCCTTACACAGCGCGATAGTGCAATCCGATCGCTTCCGGATTTCACCCATGATGTACCTGAAAATCTCGACCCTCTCCGAGGCGGGAAAACTATACTTCCCCACTGCGGGCCTCTTCCTTCCCGGAACGGAACGCGGAGAAAACATGGGTTCCATACCCTCTACCATGTCACGCAATTCTTCA
>Ga0068712_1005225_pt1 | contig 10340 bp, 7 predicted proteins | sample MTBAKSrepl1MetaG_FD_62987 | JGI IMG/M metagenome (GOLD analysis project Ga0068712, IMG submission 62987) | Enrichment culture microbial communities from Arthur Kill intertidal strait, New Jersey, USA, that are MTBE-degrading - MTBE-AKS1... | ecosystem: Environmental > Aquatic > Marine >... | reverse complement strand
TGCAGCGATGAGGAGATCAACCGCATCTATGCCGCCGGCAGGCGGACGGTTCATCTGAACTCGCATGACGCCTTTACGGACTGCCCTACCCGCGAGCAGCGCGCCTGGGTGGGCGATGGTGTTGTGCACCAGATGGTACACCTCGCCACCAATGCCGATTGGCGCCTGGTGCGCCAGTTCTGTAATCTCGGCAACGCTCCGCGTTCCGACGGTATCTTGCCGATGGGGGTGGCCTGCGATATCGAGCTGGCCAATGGGCACACCATCCCCGACTGGTCGCTGCATTGGGCGCATGGCGTGCACAACCTCTACCGGTATCTGGGCGATGCCGATGAGATCAAGGCCTATATGCCCACGATTGAGCGGGTTCTGCGATGGTATGCACCCTACCAGACTGACGAGGGGGTACTCAAGGATGTGCCCGAGTGGAACCTGGTGGATTGGTCGAGCGTGTCCACGGAGGACACCTCCGCCCTGCTGACTGCTCTCTGGGCCCGGGGCTTGCAGGAGTTCGCCGAGATGGCGGGTTGGCTGGAGGAGCGCGCCAGCGAGCGCTGGGCACAAGGGCTGTATGTTCGGGCACAGGCAGGCTTTGAAGTGTTCTGGGATGAGACTCGGGGCTCATACGTCGATCACATCGTCGATGGCGCGCAGCGGCCGGAGATGTCGCAGCTCGCAGGCGCGCTGGCCATCGCGTCGGGCCTGGCTCCCGAGAAACGCTGGTCGCGGATCATCGACACGATTAACGATCCCGACAAACTCGTCATGCGCGCCTGGACCGGCGACGGGCATGGCGGTCAATCCATGGAAAAGTGGATGCGCCAGGTGCGCGAGGGCTATTACGAGATCGACTGGGACGTCGATCACCAAATCGTCCTTGCGCAGCCCTTTATGTCCTACGTCGTCCATGACGCCGTGGCGCAGGCGGGCGCCGCCGACCGCTTGCCCGATCTGGTCCGGCGCTGGTCACAGTTTCTGGTGGATGGCTACGACACGCTGGGTGAGTGCTGGGACTATGGCACGCACGCCCATGGCTGGAGCTCGACCCCGGCGCGGGACCTCGTGTTCTACACGCTGGGCGTCACGCCGGCCGAGCCGGGGTTCAAGACCGCGCGCATCGCGCCGCGGCTGGGCAGTCTGGCCTGGGCCAGAGGGCGCGTCCCCACGCCATATGGAATGATCAGCCTCAAGCTAGACGCCCACTGGCTTGTGGTCGAGACCCCTGTGCCTGCGATCCTTGAGTTGGACGACGGCGTCGAGGTTCACCTTCAGGCCGGAAGACACGAGATCCGCAGGGACCAGCCCCGTGTTTGAAGTGAAAGGCAGAGGCGCCAGGAGCAAGAGAAGGGGTGGGCCCCGAGTGCCCGCTCCCACCCGGTCAGGGCAGCTTACTGGTATTAGCTTTGAATTCCTCAGGCCCGCAGGGAGTGTCAGGGACCTGCACTCGCACCGGCATTTGCCAGAGACGCCATCACGATGGCTGGCGCACAGGTGTACCCTGACGGTGTTGGACGAAATCCAACACCGTGGGACAAGTCGCAGAAAAAGCGCATTTCGGCCCCGTGCCTGATCAGAGATGTTCGCATCGACGACACCGGGAGCAACACACCGAGGCCTAGTCCGTTCAGGCGATGCGTCGATCACCCACCCGAAACGGGCGTACAGATATGGCCCTTAGCCGTCGGGGCGCTCAACTATTGCCCCTCTGTGTTCCTCGACGGGCCGCGTCAGCGCCCAGTCCTCTCGGCCGTCGGCATGACCCTGGGCAATGCCATCTGCGCGCGAATCGTGTCAGCTACCTCAGGCGCATTCACGATCTGCCTGTACTCTACGCGCAGATTCCCTTTGCCAGTCGCGTTCACGACGACGGTGCCGTAACCGAGAATGCTTCCGAACAGGTCGCGCTTTGAATCCACGGCATCCAGGTCGTTAAGCGCCAGTGTCATGGTCTTGTGTGGCATCAGCCCCGACTCGCCAAAAATACGCTGATCCGTGATCGTCAGACGAGTGCTGATCAGGTGTGACACTGCGTTGAGCGTCTTCCACAGCCCAAGCACTGCAACCAGAATCGACAAAATCCGGAACCATGCAGCAGGCACAACGGCGTCAAGCAAAATGCCGACGATCCCGATCACCAAAACCACTACTGGCACAATCAGCGCGCCGGCGTGCGACTTGGCCGTTACGATCACCTTTTCTCCAACGCGTAGCTGCTCACTAACCTTGTCCATCTTTGTAACCCTCCCTACAATGACTTGGCCGATAACCAAAATCAGGTTGAATTCAACTGGAGCAAGCCGCCAGCGAGAGGCCCACCGTCACACATTCTAGAGGTGCACGATCACGCGAATGCTGCGCCTGCGAGTCGAGTACTTGGCATTGGAACGTGACGAGCGGCTGCTGTACGCAAACGCCTGATGTGCTTCACTCGCTGCCCCAAGCAGCGAGAGTGCCCCCGTCTGCCCCACCCTGGATGCGGTCGTGCTGTGGAATACGACCAGCTTACCTCCGGAAGTCAGTAGTAGTATAGAGCGTGGTGGATCAAAGCGCAATGCACAGCGCCACGCGCCGTGGGTTTAGTGGCATGCAGGGGAATGGTGCGCGTGCCAATGGTTTCTGCGCCAACCATCGCGCATTTGGGTTTGCCGTGACCAGCGGCATTGCCTTCGCCAGGACTTGACCCCCGTCCCCGACTGCAGTATTACCGACGAGGCTCGTCTGGGGCACCAGGCAGATGTGGCATCGGCGGCACCGTCCTTAAGCGGACAAAGGAGGTCACCGTGGAACGAGTACCCCTGGCCATCGTCGGCTGTGGCGGGATGGGCGGCCGGCATCTGCGCGGCCTGCGAGAGCTGTACGATTCCGGCCTCGGAAACATCGAACTTGTAGCGGTGTGCGATCTGCGCGCGGATAATGCCGCCTACCTCGCCGATACCGCGGAGGCTCTGCTGGGCCAGCGCCCGCGGGTCTATACGGATCTGGAGGCCATGGCGCAAGATATTCCGGATCTGCAGGCCGTCGACATCACCACGGACACGGGCTCACACCACCGCGTCGTGGCCGCCGCCCTCGATCTCGGATGGCATGTTCAGTGCGAAAAGCCCCTGGCCAACACGATTCGCGGCTGCAATATCGTGATAGAGAAGCACACCTGCAGCAATCGGGTGTTGAGCGTGGCCGAGCAGTTCAGGCGCGATCCGATCTGTCGCCTCACCAGGGCGCTGGTTGCTGCGTCGGTGATCGGCAAGCCGCGGTTGCTGAGCGAGGTCAGCGCCAGCGGCGGCAACCAGATCATCATCTTCCCCTGGCGCCACCGCAAAGAGATCGGCGGCATTTTCGTGGACGCGGGCGTGCACACGGCAGATCTGATGCAGTACTATCTGGGTCGGGTGCGAGAGGTGTATGCGCTGGCGCAGGTTACAGAGCCTGTGCGCTACCGGATCCACGGTAACACGACGGTATCAGGCTTTTACGAGCACTGGTTCGGCGAAATGCCCGGGTCGATGGCCGCGAACGCGGAGGACACGGTGATCGCCACGCTGCAGTTCGAAGGAGGAACGCTCGGCCAGTGGACCTCGTTCCAGGCGGCGCACGGGCATAGTTATAGCCACGCCACGATCTATGGCGACTTGGGATCGCTCGTCCTGGCTGGAGCGCGTAACGGCCACCCTGTAAGACTCACTTTGGATGACGGTGGCCCTATTCCGACGGACGCGTTGTTGGGCCTCGTGCCCGAATTCCATCTGGACGAGATCACGGCGGCGCTCTTTGGGGGCGATCGTCTCGCTTCCTATGATTACAGTTTTCCCGAGGCTGACCGCAAGCTGGTGGCGGTAGAGTACCACGAGTTGGGCGAGTGCATCCTGCAGGGCCGCCAGCCTGAGGTAGACGCCGCGGTCAGCCGTGCCAGCCTGGCTGTGTGCCATGCGGCGCTGGAATCGGCGACACTCCACCGGCCGGTGACCCTGGCGGAGATCGAGCAGGAGCAGACAGCGGTGTACGAGGCGAGCATTCGCGCACACTGGGGCCTGTAGCCTATTTGGGCACGGAGATCAGCCTCAGCCCAGGGTTGGAAAGCCTGACTCGCACGGAAGAAAAAGCGAGAGCCTGCCGCACGATGGGCAGGTTCTCGCTGTGATCAGGCGGGAGTGGATGGGAGTCGAACCCACCTAGGACGTCTGCTCAACGCCCCTCAACAATTTTGAAGACTGCGGAGCCCACCGGGACTCGTCCACCCCCGCGAGAATAGTAGCGGGGAAGGGCCATGCGGTCAAATGACTCTAGTGTCCCTGACTGTTGTTCGGCTGCCATCTCTGGCGCTCCGCCCCCTGAAGGCGCCTGTCCGTGTCGTCAAAGGCGACATCGCGGCTGACGTTGTTTCGATACTGCGCGACACGGTTGGAGGCGGAGGCCCTCGCGCTGCGCACGCCGCGGCCAGTTTGATCAAATGCCAGCGTCTGTTGTGACCGAACCCCCATACGCTCGGCGTCTGAGATACCTCGAGATCCGCGCTGAGAAAGACAAACCGCCACCCTTGCTGCTGATGTGTCTCGATCATTCGCATTACGGTGCGGGCGACACACTCCCGGCTCGCGTTTTCCGGCCGTCCGGGATGATCACCATCACTACCCTATCGGGACGAGCCTCAGGGGAGAGTGCCGCATTGGATGCCTCGAGGTCATTGATGCCGCGGCCTATAGCGTCCAGCAGTGGTGTCGTAGCTCTGGGGACATAGGACTCGCGCGTTAGGTCGGGTATGTCCGCGACGGGCACCATCCCGTGTAGCACCTCATAGGGATCCTGGCTGTCAAACTGAACGACCGTCAGCGTGGCCCGCCCGCCCGCCTCTCTCTGCTCCTCCAGAAAGGCATTGAATCTTCCGATCGTGTCGTCGCGTATCAATTCCATCGAACCGGTACGGTCCAGCAGCACTGTAGTATGGGTGTACTCTGCTCGCATGATGCCTCCCTCTATACTGTCCTCCCGAACTTGATTCACAATCAGTCTATCTTGCCGGTGCGACAGATACGGTCGCGACAACTGACGCCTGTGGGTCCAGCAGCATGCGGTGATATCGAGCGAGCGCTCACTTGCCATGGGACGCAGGATGCTTTACCATCGAGCGGGTCAATAGGAACACGGCAGCAACACATTGGGGGCACTGTGCGCGTCGCCATCAACGCTCTATTCTGGAACCAACCAGCGACAGGCAGCGGGCAGTACGTCCGACGGTTGGTCGCTCATCTGGTCCCACTGTTCCCCGATCTGGAGGTGCTGCTGGTCGCACCGCGCGGACAAAGCATACATCGCGCACCACAACAGGCACAGATCGTCTCCACCAGCGGCACTGCTCGCAACGGGTTGAGCAAACTGCGCTATGAGCAACGCACGTATGTCCGAGCAGCGACAGACTGGTCTGCAGATCTGTTGCATGTGCCTTACTTTGCACCACCTCGCTGGACCGCCCGTCCCACCGTCGTCACCATCCATGATCTGATCCCCCTGTTGTTACGGGGATATCGCGGCGGACCGTTGGTGCGGGCCTATACAGCCTGGGTGTCAGCGGCTGCCCGCCGCGCGGATCGTGTGCTGACCGACTCTCGGGCAGCCGCCCGAGACATTGTTGCGCACCTGGGCATCCCCGAAGAGCGTGTCCAGGTGATTTACCTGGCTGCGGATCCCTCTTTTCGTCCCGTCTCTCGGGAAGCGGACGTTGAGCTGGCAGCCGTGCGCGAGCGGCTGCATCTGCCCGAGCAATACCTGCTCTATCTTGGGGGCTTTGACCGGCGCAAGCAGGTGCCCGAACTGCTGGCAGCCTATGCTCATGCGGGTCTGGCGGCGGAATGGCCTCTGGTGGTGGCGGGGCGCCTGCCGTCCAGTGACTCGGCCTTTAGCCCCGACCCCCGTCCCATCGCGCGGGCGCTGGGCATACAGGATGCCGTGCAGTTTACAGGTTGGGTCGACGAGGCGGACAAGCCTGCTCTGTATCGCGGTGCGCGCGCCTTTGTGTTTCCCTCCATCTACGAGGGCTTTGGCCTGCCTGTTCTCGAAGCTTTGGCCTGTGGCACGCCTGTCATCGCCTGCCATGGGTCGTCACTGGAGGAGGTAGCCGGGCCGGGCGGCTTGCTTGTCGATGCCACCGATTCCGAGGCGCTGGCTGACGCGATGAGGCAGCTTGTCCTGGATGACAGGCTGCGCGAGTCGCTGTCCAGGGCAGGCCTGGCGCATGCCCGGCAGTTCACCTGGGACGCTACCGCCAGCCAGACAGCCCGCGCTTATCGAGAGGTGCTCGATGGCAGAAGCTAGGGTGCGGGGCACAGCAGTGGGCCAAAGCGAGGAGAATCCCTGGCTGGAGGCGGGTGCCGTCCTTGGAACAGGCCTCTATCTGGCCCGCATGGCCTCTGAGGCGCTACCGGGGGTACGGACCGGTTCTCAGATCGCCTTTCTCGTCCTGACCTGCATCGTCGTGAGCTGGTTCCTGTCGCGCTTACTGGTCCGTATTCGGCTGCGGCGGGCCGAGCTCGGCCTGCTGCTCATCTATGTGCTGTGGCCAGCGCTCAACATGACCGTCGGCTGGTCGGTAGGGATCCTGACCGTCGGCATCTGGATATGGCGCATACGGCCACTCAGTAATCCCCGCCTCTCCTTCGCCAGTAGCTGGCTGCCCGAAGCCCTGGCAGGCGCATTCGGGCTGTGGTTATACAGCGCAACCGTGGCGCCCACCGTTCTGCCGGCCGATGCTGGCGAGTTTCAGGTGGTGGGCAGCACGCTCGGTATTGCGCATCCGCCGGGCTATGCTCTGTACACGCTTCTGGCCAGGCTGGCCACGCTGGTCCCCGTCGGCGATAAGGCCTTCCGGGTGAACCTGCTCAGCGTCCTTTTCGCCTCGATTACTCTGGTGCTCCTGGTGCGCCTGGTGCGGCGTGTCTCTCCGGTTGAGGGCGCGTCGCGAGGTGTCTCCTGGTCGGCCGCTTTGGCTGTGGCAGCTCTAGTCTCCAGCCCCACCTACTGGGTACAGGCCACCACGGCCAACATTCGCAGCCTGACAGGCTTGTTCACGGCTGCGTTGCTGGTGCTCGCGCTCCGCTACGTGCAGCGTCCCTCCAGAGGCCGGCTGGCCGTGCTGCTCTTTGTGTTTGGGTTGGCGGCGGGCCACCACAGCTCACTGGTGCTCCTGGGTCTGCCGCTCGCGCTTTATGTGCTCTTGTCCGACAGCGGCCTTCTGAGGCGCTCCTCCTATTGGCTGGCCGGTATCGGTGCCTTGCTTGCTTCGCTGCTTGTGCTTGCCTATCTGCCGCTACGCAGCCGAATGGGGCCCGCCTTTGATCCGGTTCCTGTCGACAGCGTCGCTCGCTTTCTGGATCACGTGCTCGCTCTAGGCTTTCGCGGCGACGTCTTCTATCTGAAGTCCTGGTCTGATCTGCTGGAACGCCTGCTCGTCTATTTCCAGATTCTCAGGCTGCAGTTTGGGGTCTGGCTGCCCTGGGCGATGCTCTTCAGCCTGCTGGGCGTCTTTTGGCACAACTGGCGCCTGGGGGTGATGCTAGGCGGTATCTGGGTGGTGAACGCACTTTCGGCAATAACCTATCGTGCGCCACAGACAGTAGAGTACCTCATACCGTCCTATGTCGCCATGGCCGCCTCGCTGGGTTGCGGCCTGCGATTGGTGGTCGAGAGAATGCCACAGCGCAGGCGGACGGGACTCATCATGTCCCTTGTGACGGTTCTCTTGGTGCAGCAAGTGGTGCCGCTTTGGCCGGATATGCGCGCACAGCATCAGGACACGTCTACCCGAATCGCAGCCGAGCGCCTGCTCCGCCAGGCGCCGCCCGATGCGCTGCTATTGAGCAACTGGCACTATGCCACATCTCTCTGGTATCTGCAGCTGGTCGAGGGACAACGTCCCGATGTGGAGGTTGTCTACGTCTACCCCGAGGGCGATCAAAGCAACGCGGAAACCTGGATGCGCCGCATCACGAGTGCTGTGGCCAACCGGTCAGTGATCGTCACTAACTGGTTCTACGAGTATGACGCCAGCGGACTTGTGTTCGAGCCTCTGGCCGATGCCTGGATCGTACGGCTGCGCCCCTCGGCAGTGCCGCCCGACATGGCCACGCGGGTCGCGGCAACGCTGGGCGAGCGCATTCGTATCGAGGCTGTTCACGCGCCAGAGACGGGCGTCCCGGGTGAAACGCTTCTGGTCGATCTTTACTGGCGCCCCATCGTGCGCCTGGATCGTGATTATTCCGTGTTTATACAGCTTCTCGGCCCTGAGGGTGTTGTCGGACAGGCCGATCGCGCACAACCGACCAGCAGCTATGCGCCGGGCCAGATGCGTTCGGACTCGTACGCACTGCCTCTGCTGCTTCAGACCAGGCCGGGCACCTACGAATTGATCGCGGGATTCTACACACAGACGCCGACAGGCTGGGAGCGACTCACCACCGGCCCAGGCCAGGACTATGTGACTCTGGGACGGGTCACGGTGCATCCGGGCTCTCACGCGGCAGCCACCCTGTTTCCGCGTTACACGGTGTTCGATGGTGGGTGCATCCTGAATGGGATGGATATCGATCGTTCTGTCCCTGGATGGACGCGACTCTATCTGCACTGGTCACGAAACGACATCACTCTGGGCGTGCCTCTGCGGGTAGTTGCACAGGATGCCGAGGGCCAGCCGCTGGGGAGCGCTATGGTTCCGGCATTGAGAAATGGTCAGACGGCAACGGTTGTGATTGACCTGGAAGGCGGTCCTGCGCAAGTGGAGCTCGCGCTGCAGGATGCAGCGGGCAACGCCCTGCGCCCTTTGACGGTATTTCGCCTGCCAGGCGCCACAACGCTTACGATACGTATTCCTGGCGGCGACCGCCGTTATGTTCCGCTGGGCGGAACGATGGTCTATGTCGATCAGGGGTGGCAGCAGTCGACCGTAGAGGGTGGGCAGCCCCTGAGAGCGAGACCGGTTATGCTTTCACTCCGTCGTTTGACCCGCGACATCACCCTTTCGGTTGGGGTAAGCAGCAGTGACGGCGCGTGGCAAAGCAAGGCTGATGGCACCCCTGGAATGGGTGCGATTCCGACGCTCAAGTGGCTGACAGGTTGGAAGGTACAGTCGCTGTACATGCCTCTGATTCCTGACGCCGCGACGGCCGGTCCAGCCAGGGTTCGCCTGGAGGCCTACGATGCCTTTACGCTCACGCAGCTGGCAGTGCTTGACGAGCGACTGGTGCGCGAGGGACAGGGCACTTTTATCGTCATCGACACCGTCGAGGTGCTCGAACGGTAAGCGTCTATGCGAAGGGTGTCACTGTGTTCTAGCAGGTACCGTGCGCGAGGAGCGCCACACGCCGTCCGGCCTGGTATAGCTGGTTGAAGGTAGCGCAGGCCTCTGTGGTCGGTTGGGCGATGATGTCCTGGAGACCCGAGGCCTGAAGTGCCCGGATGAGCTTTTTCGGGCAACGAATGCGCCCGTAGATGCCCGTACCGATCACCAGGATGTCTACCCGCGTCGGATCGATGCCCGTGATCATCTTCTCTTTGAGCAGGTGCCCCCGCCGCTCGCGCCAAGGGGACACCAGGCCGTCGACAATGCGGATGTCTTTACCTGCTCCCCAGGTCTGGTCGCTGGAGCTTCCGTGAAGGGTGCCACTGATCCTGAAGAGGCCCCATGACAGCTCCTCTATTGGGCCGGCGGAATCGGAAAACAGCGACATGGCTATGCGCCCCCGGGGAGAGGGACAGGGCCCTCCCCCCACCTCAAGACTACCATCGCTGTCTTGCACTCGGCGAGAGTCAGCGACTGATGACTACTATCGCCGATCTTGATAGATGAGCTCGCCCTCAGCATATACGGCTATCGGATAGCTTTCCAGGCTAAAGGGATCGCCGTTCCAGCATACCAGCGAAGCCCACTTGTCAGGTTCGAGCGTGCCCACAAGGTCGTCTACCCCGAGGATTTCGGCATTGCTACGGGTAATAATCTCCAGCGCCTGCTGCTTGCTGAGACCGGCGCGAAGGAACCACCGCAGGGTCAGCAGCAGGGTGCGCTGCAGAATGATGGGGTGATCGGTCATCAGGCCGAACTTGACCCCGGACGCGATCAGCGGTTCGATGTTGCGCCAGTGCTCATGCTTGAGCTCGATCTTGGATGGCAGATTGTCCAGCGGGCCATAGATCACCGGGATGTTGCGGTCGCGCAGCTCGGCATAGATCGCCTCGGTGTGTACGTCCCCCGTATGCTCAACGGTGATATCCAGATTGAACTCGTCCACAAAGCGTAACACCGCCGCGACGTCGTCTTCCTTGTGCACATGGACGCGAAGACGCTGCTCGCGCTTGAG
>Ga0068712_1005214_pt1 | contig 10355 bp, 8 predicted proteins | sample MTBAKSrepl1MetaG_FD_62987 | JGI IMG/M metagenome (GOLD analysis project Ga0068712, IMG submission 62987) | Enrichment culture microbial communities from Arthur Kill intertidal strait, New Jersey, USA, that are MTBE-degrading - MTBE-AKS1... | ecosystem: Environmental > Aquatic > Marine >... | reverse complement strand
TAGTGACTATTTGCTGGTCCTAAGCAACCTGTCCCGAACAAAAAGATAAAAGCCGGGTGATTTTTCCTTTAAGAATATTTTAGCTTTTTCAATGTATCGGTCCCGAGTGCTTGCTGCTTTAACTAAGAATGAGTGGGGAAGAAATCGAGAACAGAAAATCCGATCCAAAAACTTTTCCAATCTTTTTCCAACACTTCCCGGCATTCGTTCTGCCAGCTTATATAGCTTCATAAAAGACTCAAAATAGGTTGATACGAATACAACCGATTCCTTTTTAAACTTATCCTGCGTAAGAGCAACATCATCTCTATAATTAAAGGTGGGTTCAATAAAACCTTCTTTTACACAAACATCATAAGCCTGCGTATTAGGATACGGATAAAATATTGAAACAACCACTCTCTTTGTTTTCATCTCCGCGTTTAGTTTTATTGTCTCCAGAGCTTTGGACATATCCTCATAAGGAAGACCTACCATATTGTAGGAGAGCGTGCTTATACCGGCGCCTCGACAGGCATTAAAGGCTTCAACCATGTCTTGACGACTGATATTCCTTTTAAGAATGGTGTTGCGAATAAAATCGTCTCCGCTTTCCACGCCAAAATGAATTCTAAAACAGCCCGCATCTTTCAGAGCTTTTACGATATCATCTTTCACCAGGTTCGCACGGAAGTTGCATGAAAACGGGAGATCTATTTCTCTTTTATATAATTCAATAAATTCATAAAACCAGCTACGCCGCATAGGTAATATATTGTCCATAAAGCTTATATACTCAATAAACGGGTAGTCATTTAATATCTTTTTTAAATACTTAATTGAGCGGTCCGGGCTTCGAAACCGCGCATACTTTTGAGGATTGGGATAAACATCTCTAATCTTGTGGTTACAGCAGTAAGTGCAGCTATACGGACAGCCCCTGGATACCATGACGCTTGCCGTTTTAATAACAGATGACTCCAAATTCGGATAGTCAAATAATGAAAAATCTGGCAAAGGCAGTTGATCTAAATCCTCGATCAACGGTCTTACCGGATTCCTGATAACCTTCCCCTCTTTTTTTACCCATAAATTTCCGACATACTCAAAGTTCTCATTCTTTTCTATCTTCTCACAAAGCTCCTGGAGCGCGCCCTCACCTTCACCAATTGCCGCAATGTCCACTCCTTCAACACTGATTGTCTCATCCGGAGCAATGGTGGGATGATAGCCACCACAAATTGTAACGGCATTTGATACATCTTTCGCCCATTTGACATACTCTTTTACATAAGGAAAAACCGTTGTTCTGACCGAAAAGGCTATCAAACCGGGCTTTTTTGTTTCAATTATTTTCTTGAACTCTTTTTCTTTTACGGGATTTGTAAGATGAAGTAAGGTAACTTCGTTCCCCGCTTCTTTTAAAACAGCTGATAATGAGGCAAGTCCTTCTGAATAAAATCCATGCCGTGGTGTTCCGTCTGCATTGGCTGGAAAATCGGGATAGACAAAGAGTACTTTCAATTACTTGATCTCCTTCTACAATATTTTACATAAATCATGCGGGGCTATACCCCGCCTTCTTACTGTTTATTCTACTATAACAACAGTGTGAACTACTGATAATATCAGCTTTCACTGTTGGGTGCCCCATTCTTGCACGTCCGTGGTTTCTACAATATCTAAAAACACTAATTAGACATTCTATGAGTTAGTCACATTATACACTAAGTCAAAAAGCCAATGTCCTACTTTATACGTTTTACCCTTCTAAAGCCCGAACAGGTAATAAACTTATTCATACCCTTCTTCTCAAGTTCGTCTACAAAGAGATTTAAACCTATAGTGTCACTGGCAATATGACCGGCAATAATAACATTAAGATGATTCTGCTCGGCTTTTCCCCTAACCTTATCGCTCATATGCATTCCGATAAGTGTGCCGACTCCCGCTTGTGCAAGTTTTTCAATTATCGCAGCAGGTCCTTCCGTTCCACCTGTCATATCAACCACTACTTTACCGGCCCTTTTCTCTCCATCTCCAACCAATATGTTGGGACCGTGGCCTTCTTTTGCTGCCTCTCTGTACTCAGGCACCTTTCTAAGTATGTCTACAACATCTTTTAGGGTTTGTGGTTTCTCTTTATCGATTATTTTTTGTAGAAACGAAGTCACTAAATTATCAGCAGGTGTATGGACGCTCATAAAAGCAAATCCGAGAAGCCTTGCGGCATCAACTGCTCTGTTGTGGTTAGTTGGCATAAGGTGTCGGTATACTTCCCGCATGCGCTTGTCGATTAGTGCATCCCCGATATTTACCGGAACACCATAATTATGCCAAATATCCGCCTGCATTTTCATAACATCTGACATATTCGCCAAAGCGGGTCCCTCGGGATGATGAGCAAGCAATAGATTAATTTTCTTACCTTTTTGGTTAAGGCGATCTGCTAAAAGCACTTCGCCGACTTCCAAATCAATACCAATAAGGATTTCATTTACTTCCATATTTAGATTACCACAAAGAATACGTGTATCGGAGTAAGGATTCGTTAGTTTCTCCTTGTCAAATAGCTCTTTCTCGTCTTTCTTTAACTGTTTATAGCTCTTTTCAGTTTGTGAAAGATACTTTCTAACTTCTTTTTTACCTCTTGGATCAGCTGACATCCCTAATTCAACCGCTAACGCATAAATTTCTTTTATCTTCATTTATCCTCCCAGAGCCTCCCTGTCTTAACTTCTCGACACAAACGGATTGCTTTCAATATAATACCGTAAAAGCCTATCCTGAGCCACAGATATTCCAATCCTGGTAGCTCTTTTTACTATAAAATTGTTGGTCTCTCCTTTAGCAATATACAGCTTGCCATCCGTAACCTCCAGACCATTTGCATTAATATCAATACCCATGGCTTTAGTCAGCTTGCCGGGGCCATTGGTGAGATTGGCTTCCGATTTCAATTGACGGTTGTCCATCATCAATTCAAATCCCTCCAAAGGTTCTAATGCCCGCACCAACACAGCTCCTGCAATCCCTTCCGGCTCTGTTACAATATTAAACAGATAATGCACTCCATAATTCAGGTATATATAAGCCACGCCGGGTTTTCCGAACATAATACTATTACGATTAGTTTTACCTTTGGTTGCTGCGTGGCTTGCAGGATCGTTTTTCCCGAAATAAGCTTCCGTTTCCACAATACGCCCTCTCAAAACTCCTTTTCCGGTTCGATGTACCAGTATATTTCCAAGAAGCTCTTGAGCTACCAACTCTGTATTTCGATTATAGAAATCAGGCTCCAGTATTTTTTCATTCACTTTTTGCTTACTGTACACATCGGATTGCATCCAATTCACCACATTCTTAAATCATTTTCTTAGCACATTGTGTAATTCTTCAATCATATAGGTATTAACCACATCCCTTACTTCAAGCCACCCGCGTTGAGCTGTCGCTACTCCATACATTATATATTTTAAATGTGCTTTGCTGTGAGCATCTGTATTAATGGCAATTCGAACACCTTGCTCTTTTGCTTCTCTGAGGTAATCGTCCTTTAGATCAAGCCGGTCTGGGTATGAATTTAACTCAAGGATAGTCCCTGTTTTGGCAGCATCCTTAAAAACAGACCGCAAATTAATAGCGTAAGGGGGTCTTCTGCCTAATATTCTCCCGGTTGGATGGGCAATAATATTTACATGCGGATTCTTTATAGCTTCTATTGTTCTTTTGGTGATTTGATCCTCGGGCTGGTTGAATCCGGTATGAATAGAAGCGACCACTACATCAAAAGTTTTCAAAAACTCATCATCATAATCAAGTTTTCCATTATTATCAATATTCAATTCAATACCATTTAATACGGTAAAACCATTCATTTCATCATTTATGCGATCGATCTCCTTTTTACGGTCAGCAACCTCAGTTCTACTTAATCCACCAGCTACTTTTAAGTTTTCCGCGTGATCGCAAATGCCAATATATGAATATCCCAATTTCTTTGCTGTTCCGGCCATTTCATTTATCTCATCATAGCCATCGCTCCATGATGAGTGAACATGCAGGTCACCCTTTATATCTCTTATCTCAATTAATTTTGGTAGTTTGTGCTGCTTGGCCAGCTCAATCTCGCCCTTGTCTTCCCTCATCGAGGGAGGTATATATTGCATTTGCAGGTATTCGTATATTTCTTCTTCGGTATAACCGGCGATCCTCTTTTCCGGATCAATGCTATAAAGACCGTATTCATTTATCTTAAGTCCTTCTTTTATCTTAAGTCCTTCTTTTTTGGCAATGTCCCTTAAGTGGATATTGTGCTCCTTTGATCCGGTAAAATACTGCAACGCCGATCCGTATTGGTCCTGTACCACAACCCTAAGATCCACTTGCAATCCATTCTTGGCAATAATGCTTGCTTTTGTATCTCCTCTGGCCAACACTCGATCTACCATCTCAAGCTTACAGAAGTAGTTTGATACTTTTATGGGGTCATCTGCTGAAGCCAGAATATCAATATCGCCTATCGTTTCTTGCATTCGGCGCAATGACCCAGCCATATCAGCTCTGATCACAAAAGGAGATTTCTTTAGTTCCGCAATAATCTTTTCTGCCAATGGATATGCTTCACTTAAAAGAATTCTTTCTCTACTTTTTCTTAATAACTTGATGCCTTTCAGGATATTCTCTTCCGCCTTGGGGCCAAACCCTTTGATGGGTGCAACTTTATGCTCATTAACCATATCAAGTAAATCATCTACTGTCTGAATATTTAATTTCTCATACAAAACTTTTGCTTTTTTTGGTCCGAGACTGGGAATCTGTACCAACTCAACCAAACTAGGAGGGATCTTTTCCTTAAGCTCTTCGAAATATTCAATCTCACCAGTGACAAGAAGTTCTTTAATTTTTTCCGCAATTCCTTTGCCGATTCCCGATATCTTCTGCAAGCTGCCTTCTCTACAAACCTCGCTTATATCATCAGCTAATGAACGCACACCATTTGCCGCCCGGCGGTACGCCTGGACTTTAAACAAGCTCTCGCCCTCGATATCAAGCAGATCAGCAATCTCTTCAAGAATAGCTGCTACATCCTGATTATCCACAATAATCCCGCTTACAATAGATAACAACGTGGTCATACATACGAAAAGCTTTGAAAGACAAACTAAAAAAACAGAGAGATATAAGACATTATAATGTATATTTAAATATTAGTGAGCCAGTCTTCCTGCTCACTAATTATTTTCTTTGCTACCTCAAACTGATTCTTTACACTTGTTGATGACGTCCCGCCCCGGCTTGATTTACTTTCTACTATTTTTACCGTCTCAAGCATGCCCAAGATATCTCCTTCAAAAAGAGATGAGTATTTCTTTAACTTTTTCAACTTAAAATCCGGAATATCTTTGTTGCTGGCTATACATTCTTTAACTATATTCCCCACTATTTCATGAGCTTTCCTAAAAGGCATGCCTTTCTTTACCAGGTAATCTGCTACATCGGTAGCCGCCATTATTCCAGAATCCGCGGCCTTTTTCATTTGATCAACATTTATTTTCATGGTGGCAATCATGCCGCCCATCGTCTCCAGGCACAGTTTTAGGTTATCAAGTGCGTCAAAAACCGCTTCTTTATCTTCCTGCAGATCACGGCTATATGCCAAGGGAAGTGCTTTCATTGTGGTCAAAAGAGCTGTCAGATCTCCAAATACCCTACCGGTCTTTCCCCTTACAAGCTCGGCAACATCGGGATTCTTCTTTTGTGGCATGATACTACTGCCCGTAGCATAAGAGTCATCCATTTCGATAAAGCCAAACTCCTGACTTGACCACATTATTAACTCTTCCGAGATACGGCTTAGATGGATCATTGTAAGTGAAGCGGCAAACAAAAACTCGAGCAGGAAATCCCTATCACCGGTCGCATCCATGCTATTTTCAGAAATCCTTTTAAATCCAAGCTCCTTGGCCACATATTCTCGGTTAATCGGAAAAGACGTTCCCGCCAAAGCACCTGAACCGAGAGGTAGTACATCCGTATTTTCATAACATACTTTGAATCGCTTAAAATCACGGTCGATGGCGAAAAAGTGCGCCATCATATGATGAGCAAACAGCACCGGTTGCGCCCGTTGCAGATGTGTATAACCCGGAAGAATGACATTAATGTTCCCTTGTCCTACACTTAGCAAAGTTTCCTGCAGGCTCCTTAACAATTGACAAACTATTTTTATCTCTTTCTTAAGATATATGCGCATATCCAGAGCAACTTGATCATTTCGGCTGCGAGCGGTGTGTAGCTTTCCCCCAACCGGCCCAATCTTCTCAATAAGGGCTTTCTCTATACTCATATGAATATCTTCATCAGACAAATCAAAAAAGAACTTGCCCTTATCCATATCTTCCTCAATTGCCCTTAAACCGTTTACTATTTCTTTGCCATCTTCCTGGGATATTATGCCGCATTTGGCTAACATGCGGGCATGGGCAATACTTCCTGTGATGTCTTCTTTGCTTAAACGACAATCAAAGGGGAGTGAAGCTGTGAACTCCTCTACAACTTTATCTGTATCTTTACTAAAACGCCCTCCCCAGGGTTTCATATTATCTCCCTCCGAACATGAATAACTCAATAAATCATCAAAAATCTTGTATTCCTTATTGCTTCTCCCTATTCCTTATTCTCTATCCTGCATATTGCAAGAGGTATTATTACTCTTCCCTCATCTCTTCTCCCTAATCTCTACCTTAATCCTTCTTTTGCTTTTTAGCCCAAACCCTAACCGGTAATCCCCATAAATCGATAAATCCCTTTGCTGATTCGTGTGAGAACTGGTCGCCGGTTTCATATGTAGCCAGAGAATAATCATATAATGATTCTTCCGACTTCCTTCCGACAACTTGACATGTCCCTTTGTGCAATTTTAACCTGATAGTTCCGGTCACACTCTTTTGGGTTTCCTTAATGAAAGCATCAAGAGCCTTCTTTAAAGGTGAAAACCATAATCCGAAATAGGTCAGATCGGCATATTTTTGTTCAATTAAGGACTTATAATGGAGCAAATCGCGTTCAAGGGTTAGGTCTTCCAGGCTTTGATGGGCTTCAATCAGTGCTAAAGCAGCCGGAGCTTCATAAACCTCCCGGGATTTTATACCCACTAGTCTGTTTTCAATCATATCCAGACGTCCCCAACCGTTCTTACCGGCTATTTTTCCGACTTCGCCTATAATATCAGCCAGACCTTTCTTATCTCCGTTGACGCATGCCGGAATCCCTTTAACAAATTCAATCTCCACATAAGTAGGTTTCTCCGGAGTTTTTTCAATATCCGTAGTCAGCTCATAAATGTCATTCGGTGGTTCATTCCAGGGATCTTCCAGAACACCACACTCAATCGCACGTCCCCATAGGTTTTCATCAATACTATAAGGTTTTTCTTTACACGTTGGAACGGAAATATTATTCTTTTTGGCATATTCCATTGCCTCTTCCCGGGAAAGCGTCCACTCGCGCAAAGGAGCCACTATTCTTAGTTCCGGATTAAGAGCACCGATTGATACTTCAAACCTTACCTGATCGTTACCCTTTCCGGTACATCCATGAGCTACATACTTTGCTCCTTCCGACTCCGCCAACTCAACCTGTAATTTGGCAATTAAAGGCCTGGACAGGGCTGAAACCAGTGGATATTTTCCTTCATATAACGCATTTGCCTTAAGGGCCGGGGAAATATATTCGTCTACAAATTCATCCCGGGCATCAACAACATATGATTCTATGGCTCCTATCTTCAAAGCCTTATCTTTAACCGCTTCCAGGTCCCCACCTTGTCCGACATCAACTGCCAGGGCAACTACATCACAGTTATACTCTTCCTGCAGCCATTTTATTGCTATTGATGTATCCAGACCTCCTGAATAGGCCAATATTATCTTTTCTTTTGCCACTTGTCCTCCTTAAAAACAAAAAAGCAAAAATGAAATCTCATTTTTTGTATCCGGTTTCTTTTTACTTTTTATTTTACATTTATCCTGTATCCTGCATCTTGTATCTATGATTTCTTCAAATCCTCCAATTTTGCCAAAACCGATATGCCTGTTCTCTCATTCAGCGATATCACTAAAATCGTATCGTCTCCGGCAATGGTACCTAATATATCCACCCATCTTACGTTATCAATGGCAGATGCAACTCCCTGTGCTGCTCCAGGTGGAGTCTTCAAAATAATCAGATTCCCTGTTGCTACAATTCCGCTGACAAAATCCTTTAACATTCTACGCAGATGATCAATTTCCTTTAGAGGACCGCTTTGTGGCAGTATATAGATACTTCCCTCTTCGTCTCTGGTCTTCTGTAATCGCAAATCGGCAATATCTCTCGACACCGTGGCCTGTGTAACCTTGAATCCTTGTCTTTCGATTTCAATTACCAGTTCTTTTTGAGTGCCAATCCTTTTTTCGCTAATCAGTCTACGGATCAACTCAAGTCGCTTGCTTCTTTCGCCCATTTCAATCACCTAAAAGCAAGCCCAAAAGAGCTTTTTGTACATGAAGACGGTTTTCGGCTTGATCAAAGAATACACAATTAAATTCGTCTAATACGTCACGCTTAATTTCTTCCCCATAATGAGCCGGCAAACAATGCATTACCACAACATCTTCTTTTGCCTTTGATAAAAGCTTTTTATTCACCTGATAGGGCTTGAATATTGCTTTTCTCTTTTTTTGTTCTTTCTCTTGTCCCATGCTTGTCCATACATCCGTATATACTACATCCGCATCTTTTACCGCTTCCATCGGATCTTCGGTCAAACTCACTTTTGGAGATATTCCTCTCATAAAATGCATTGCCTGCCTTACAATTTCCGCTTTTGGTTCAAATCCCCGAGGAGAAGCAATTGCTATATTCAGCCCGACTTTAACCGATCCCAAAAGCAGTGAATTTGCTACGTTATTCCCATCACCCACATATGCCAGTTTTAAACCGGCAATCCTGTCTTTCTTTTCCAAAATTGTCATGAAATCGGCCATTACCTGGCAAGGGTGAAATTTATCGGTGAGACCATTTATTACCGGGACAGTTGCTCCTTCGGCTAGTTCTTCCAAATCCTTATGAGAAAATGCCCTCATTACAATGCCATCAACATATCTGGATAGCACTTCTCCGGTATCCTTATAGCTTTCTCCCCGCGCAAGTTGTAAATCAGATGCATTAAGGAAAATAGGGTGGGCGCCAAGTTGTACGATGCCGGCCTCAAAGGATACTCTGGTTCTGGTTGAAGGTTTCTGAAAAATAAGGGCAACTGTTTTTCCATCTAACCGCTCAATCTCACTATTTAGCTGCCTTGACCTTTTCATCTCTAATGCTTGGGAAAGAATCTGGTATATCTCGTCCTGGCTACAACCCCCCAAGCTTAAAAAATCTTCTGCTTTTAGCCTAGACATACAATCCCTCCCAAACTAATAAATACTTCTTTTTATTTATTCCGGTAATGAATAACGGCTATTTTAACACTGCTTCAGTACTTTTTCGAATACTGCCAATGCCTCGCCAATTTCATTTTCACTTACGCAAAGTGGCGGGAGAAAACGAATGATATTTTTTCCGATATTGTTCAACACTAAACCATTTTCAAGGCAACTTTTTACCACCTGAGGAGCAACCGGTTCTTCAATTTCTACCCCAATCATCAAACCCTTTCCCCTTATTTCCTTTATGGAAAATCTGTCTCCTAACTCATCCAGAGCTTCCCTAAGACAAGAACCCATTATAGCACAATTCTCCACTAATTCTTGCTCCTCTATTGCCTGGATAACCGCGTTTGCCGCAGAACAAGGAACTACTCCTCCGCCAAATGTAGTTGCATGATCTCCGTATTCAAAGGCTGACGCTACCTCGTCTTTGGCAATAAAGCAGCCGATTGGCAAACCTCCCGCCAATCCTTTTGCCAATGTAATAATATCCGGCTCAATCCCATAGTGTTCATAAGCAAACATCTTGCCGGTCCTGCCTAAACCGGTCTGGACTTCATCCAGAATCAATAGCAGATTGTATTCGTTACAAATTTCCCTTACTTTCCTCAAATAATCAAATTCGCATTCATAGACGCCGCCCTCACCTTGAATCGGTTCCAGCATTATCGCACCCGTTTTTTCAGTGATAGCTTCTTCTAACTCGTGCGAATAATTCAGATGTACGTGCTTGAAACCTGGGGGAAGCGGTTCAAATGGTTTCTTCTTATCGAGCTGACCCGTTGCCGCAAGTGTCTTGAATGTCCTGCCATGAAAAGAGCGATATGCTGTTATAACTTCATACCTATTATTTTTAAATCGTATTCCATTATATTTTCTGGCTAGTTTAATCGCGCCTTCGTTTGC
>Ga0068712_1005211_pt1 | contig 10359 bp, 5 predicted proteins | sample MTBAKSrepl1MetaG_FD_62987 | JGI IMG/M metagenome (GOLD analysis project Ga0068712, IMG submission 62987) | Enrichment culture microbial communities from Arthur Kill intertidal strait, New Jersey, USA, that are MTBE-degrading - MTBE-AKS1... | ecosystem: Environmental > Aquatic > Marine >... | reverse complement strand
CCGCACAGATCCCAGCGTGCGGAACTACCGCACTGGGCTCCTGCCTCAGGTAGTGACGCACAGGCGTCGATCGGAATCGGGATGTATGATCCGCGGACTGGGCAGCCAACGGTTGATCAGCCGCCTCATCCGGTCCCAGTTCACCCTGCTTCTCTGGCTGCGACGCCGAAGCGCCCCGAACCACAACCAGGCTAACTGGTAGCGAAACTGATTCAGCGCGTGCTTGTTGCCAGGTACCCCAAAGTATCGGTAGTGCCCTGTCAGCACGGATGTCAGCCATCGACCGACAACAAGAACCGGAAGATGCATTCGCCGCCTGAGCTCCACCTTCAGCTCGCTCCATTTGGCACGCATCCGCTCGACCATCGTCTGCCGAATCACCTGAAACTTCCCGTTCCTGGTCTTGCCACAGATGTGGGTCATCCCAAGAAAGTCGACCGTCTCAGGTTTCCCCTTGCCACAGCGTCTGCGGTTCTCTGCCGCAAAGCGGCCAAACTCGATCAGACGCGTCTTCCCCGGGTGCAGTTCAAGGTCGAACTCGCTTAACCGCTCCTGAAGCTCCCTCCACCTCCTCCGCAGACAGCGGCGCACCACCGCCCTTGTTCGAAAGCTTCTCCGGTACTACGGAACGGTCCGACTTCCCGTTTTCCGCAAGGTGTGCTTCGATGCTCGCCCGGGGTCTCACGACCGCGCAGGACCTGGAACGCACAAACCTCGCGCTAACGGTGCGTCCAGTGTTGCCCCTCGTCTGTCTTGACAACGGAGGCACCCTGAAGTCTTGGGGCCAATTCCACGGCTCAATACCCGGCTCGCATCTGCCGCTGTCAACGCTTCACCAAGCTCCTCGCGGACGTTTCGGCGCATGACTCGGGGAGACACAGAGTGGGTCGCTAGCCCTTCCCTGTTCTGGACTCTCACCATCTACACACCTCCGGCTTTTGACAACGCACCAAGATCCTCACCAAAGGGCGTCAGTGGGCAGTCAGCCAGACGCCGAGCAAGCGAGGGGCGGAATGGACCGCGAGGTTTCTGCATGGGGATCGCCCGCTGCCCTAGGTAGACGGCAGGTTTCTTCTCTTGTCCTCGTACATCCGCGTGTCAGCTTCGGCAAGGACTTGCTCGATCGTTCGACCGCACCCTGAACTCCAGTGAGCGCTACCGATGGCAAGAGTCACGGGGAGTTCCAGCAGCGGATTCGTCATGTTCCTCTGGGCAACCTCCGCCAGAATGCGATTCTTGACAAGGGCGGTTTCGCCGTTGGTCTCTGAAAGGATGACCAGGAACTCGTCGCCTCCGTAGCGGACCAGGATATCGGACGCACGGACGCTGCGTTGGATGACTACTGCCACCGCCTGAAGCACCTTGTCGCCCATGGTATGGCCGAATCGATCGTTGATCTCCTTGAACCGGTTGACGTCGATCATTAAGAAGCCGATTGAATGGGCGTATCGTTCCGATCGGCTGACCTCTCGTTCAAGCAGCTCTTCAAGGGCGTACCGATTGAGCACCCCTGTAAGGGGGTCATGCCGCGCCATGCGGGTGAGTCGCTCCTCGTACACCTTGCGCTCAGTGACGTCGCGAAAGATGCCGCGTGTAGAGATCGGTTCCCCATCTTTGAATCGACAGCTCACGTTTCCCTCGACTGCGATTCGCTTCCCGCTCTTTGAGACGAATTCCGCTTGTACGTGATCGGCTGCCTTTCCAGATAGCACCGACCGGAAAAGCTGTATGCAGTGACTATGGCTGTCGGGGTGCAGGATATCGATAAGGGTGAGCCGATCGATCTCGCTCCTCCTGTACCCGAGCGTCCTTAGCCACGCCTCATTCACGTATTGGAGGCGTCCGTCCGGGTCTACGCTCTGGATCAAGTCGTGGGCATGCTCTATCAGATCGCGGAATCGCCCTTCGCTCTCTTGTAGGGCTACCTCTACCCGTCTTCTTGCCGAGATATCCCGTGCGATGCCGAGGACCAACCGCCGATTTCCGATTCGCACCGGGTGGGTCCGTATCTCGACTGGAACGAGAGTCCCATCCCTGCGGGTCAGGGTGAACTCATCCGGGCCGGTGGAGCGCCCGAGCACGTTTCTCGCCAGAAGAGAGGCCGCTCTCAACGAGTCCCCCGGCGACAGGAGCTTCAGCCTAAGGAAGTTACTGCAAATGAGCTCCTGCCTGTTGTAGCCGGTGATCTGCTCGGCTGCGGCATTGCCATCCACGAATGTTCCCTTGAGGTCGCTGAGGTAGTAGCCGTCGGGAGCATGCTCGAACAGCATCTGAAACTTCTCCTCGGACTCTCTGAGCTCCGCATTCAACCGCTCCAGTTGGGCTACCCTCTCGCGCAGAGGTACCAGCTCATCGTGCTCGTCGACGTCGCTTCGTCTTGCACTGCCCATGCCCCACCTCGGCAGACGGTGTGCTCCCATGATGACTCCATCACTCTGGCTTTTCCCTGGACGAGACGATCCAGGGCTCAGCGGCTCTCCGAAAGCCACCGGGGATCGGCCCGAGTCGTTTCCAGTCTCTAGTGGAGGTCGTTGGAGGAACCCCCATGGAGAAGTGGCTCGAAACAGAAAGCGGTGATTGAAAATGGGCCGACACGGCGGTCCTGTTGGGAATCAAGGACGTAACCCCCTGACAATCGACTGGAGCGATGACTCCAATGCCGATCAGAACGATGCCAAGCAATCTCATAGCGGACTACACACCTCCCCCGAGCCGGGGCGGCAGTCGGGACGGACAGCCCCCCCACCTCTTACGTGGGGGGGAGACTGCGATCCACCAGGTCTCTCCATTCTACATCACACTTGCTGATCCGCCCCTTCTTCCCTCCGCACTTAGTCTGTGCCAGGGCCCCTCGCTTTGGCTCGAGACGAGAGGCTGGCGGGCTCCCGACTGGCGCGGAAGAAGAGCACTAATAGTCGAAGCTGAGCGCCGCGGATACGGAGATATCCATTGCCCATGCGGAGGCGTCAGCTCGCTTGGACAGAGATACCTGCAACCCCATGTCGGCTCGGCCGGCGACAAACCCAAGAAGTGCAGCAATGGTCTGACTCGTGCTCGCAGGTTGCCCGAGCGGCTGCACGCGAAGCAGAGAATAGGTCGCCCGGAGCGAACTCGTCTCGGACAACATGTAGTTGTAGGATCCTCGCGCCCTGAGCGTATTCTGATCTAGGATGCTTATGGGGCCGGAAAGCCCCGCGTGCAGTAGAAGTTGCCCGTCCGGGTTCGGAACGAACGCTGCGTCGGCAGAGGCGGTGACAAGGAAACCGTGGGGCTGATCGTAGGGGTCGACGAGCTGATATCCGATGCCTGCCTGAACAGCCCACCCGCACCGTCGCGCATCGCCGGTGGCAAGGATCAGATCCTCGATCTTGAGGACCTGACGAGGAGTGAGCATCACGCCTGAAGCGCTCTGGATCTGGTTCACCACGTCGGCAATCTGATCGTTGGTCGAGGCGTATTCCTTGCTGCCGATCGTCTTGGCGATCCCCATCAGCACGCTGTCGCCGAGCGGCATCGGGATCGCGCCCGCCTCGAGCAGTTCCATTTCGATCTTGAACGCCTTGGCCAACGGTGTCACATCCGAGAACCGCCCGTAGCCGAGCCCACCGCTGATGTGGATCGCCGGTTGAGGCTGGCCCGTTGCGACGGACGCCTCTACGCCGCCGAAGCCGAAGGCCGGCGCATCCGGTGCGAAGTAGTATCGGAAGGTCCCCGCCGCGTCAGCGAGCCCCCTGGTGGGGAAAAAGTCCGTCAGCAGGACATCAGCAGTCCCCGTCAGGGTGTAGCCGAAGTTCGGAGAGTCATAGAGCCGGCTGTAGTCCAGCCCTACACGACCGCCACTTGCATCTACTCCGGGCGTTGCCCAGTCGTCGAAGTAGCGGTAACTTCCGGAGAGCCCGAGGGACTCCAGATTCGTTTCCGGTGATACATAACTGCAAAGAGTGAGGGGTGCAGCCGAAGCCCCGAAGCCCAAGACTACGCAAATGATCGCGAGGAACAACACCGTCCGTTTCATCTCAACAACCTCCTGTTACTGCCTGTCGCGCTGCAATGCCGCTGGGCCTATGCCATGGGTCACACGCACTCCTCTACACCTGAAATGTAGAGCTCCAAGGCCTTACGGATGAGCTCGGACTCCGAGACACCCTCCTTCTCCGACGCTTCCTGCAGCTGGGCCAACAACCTGGCGGGAGCCATGAAGTTCTTCATTACGAGCGGGTTCTGTGGATCTCGTCTTCTTCGTGCCATGTTGCATCACCCGGACCACTATACAACTAACTAGTTAATTAGTCAAGAGCAAAGGGGGTCAAGTCTTGCAATGACACATTGTGCATACGCTCCGGGAATGAGATAGACGCTTATCCGATGTAAGCCCGTGCGTGGAGCGCAGAGCACATGAGGTTCGAGCGGCGATCGTGACTTCCCTGCGCACCGCGGGCAGGACTTGTCTGGAGCCCACGATCATTTCCGGAGAGGGGCGGGGCGGGGCCCGTTTGCTCCCGATTGGCGAACTCGAAGACGTGTGAATGGAGGACTTGAACCGCATTACACCCTGCGGTTCCAAGGCAGGCTGACTGGGCAACCGTCTGGGTTGCTGTGTTGACGAGGTGTGTCGAATCCGCATCGAGCTGTGAGAGAGCGATAGCGAACTGATGCTGGATCCTTCATAATCGGCCGATGCCACGCCGTTCCCCTTTGCGGAGGCTGGCGAAGGGGAGGCGTTGCGCGATGAGGATCCGAGGAGCGGGGGTTGTCTCACCGCGCTATGCGTGGGCGCGCGGGCTTCCGTTCTACTACGGCTGGGTGATTGTCTTCCTCGGTGCGTTCTCTATGTTCTCGACGACGCCGGGTCAATCCGATTCCTTCTCGCTTTTCATGAACTACTTCGTGAACGAGTTCGGATGGAGCCGCACCTTCGTCTCATCACTCTACTCGAGTGCCACTTTGCTCTCCGGGGCGCTGATGTTCTTTGTCGGACGGCTCGTCGATCGGTTGGGCTCGAGGGCGGTGGCTGTTCTCTCGGCCCTCGTGCTGGGCGCTGCGTGCATGCTGCTGAGTTTCGTTGTATCGCCGCTCATGCTGTTCGCCGGATTCTTTCTGGCACGCCTCACCGGCAAGGGCGCGCTCGACCTCTCTGCCGCCACGCTGGCGCCCCAGTGGTTCATCTCGCGGCGGGCACTGGCAATCATGTTCGTCGGGTTGGGCGGAACGCTGGGCGGGGTCGTCTTCCCGCTGTTGAACAGCTACCTGATCTCGACCTTCGGGTGGCGCGAAGCGTATCGCTTTCTGGCAGGCGGTCTATGGCTGATCTACGTTCCCATCGCCCTCCTCTTCCTCATCAACCGGCCTGAGGACGTCGGAATGACGCCGAATGCCAAGCCGCGCTTGCGAGATGCGGCGACGACTCCATCGGTCGAGCCTGAGGAGCCTTCTTTCCGGCAAGCCCAAGCGGTTCGCACCTCGGCGTTCTGGATCATCACGTTCGTGGTCTTTCAAAGCTCTCTGGTGGGCACCGGCGTAGTCTTGCACTTTGTCTCTATTCTCGAGATTCAGGGGTTCTCGATGACCTTCGCCGCCGCCATCATGGGGATCAAGCCCCTGGCGGGCCTGTTGGCCGCAATCCTTGCTGGACTCGTCCTCGATCGGATCCGTCGGCATCATGTCGTGTTGGCCGCCAGCTGTTTTCTCCACGTGACGGCATACCTGTTGCTGGCGTTCCTGCAGAGCGCGACCATGGCGTTCCTCTATTCGATTCTCGGGGGCATCGCTTCCGGGGTGGCTGTCATCTGCATCGGCGTGTTGAATCCAAACCTGTTCGGCAGGCGGTACCTGGGAGGGATCCTCGGCGTGACCGCCGCGCTGAACGTTGTTGGCTCCGCGATCGGTCCGATCGTCTTCGGGGCGGCATTCGACTGGCTCCACGGGTACCGGGAGATCATTGTCCTTTCCTCGATGCTCCCCCTTTCGGCCGGCATCCTCTGTTTGCTCATCCGCCGGCCGATTGGGAAGACCGGCTGGGGGATCCCGCGGACATAGCACTCACCTCATGGGCTTCGAGGCGCTTCCCGCGGAGAGATACTGACAAGTGACCCTCAAACCCCACTCAGAACCGCCCTCCGGGGTTAGGGCTTGGCGGACGAGGTCGACCCACAGGTTCGAAACGGGGCGATCGTGATCTCTCCCTCCGACCGTGTTCGCAGCTGGGTGGCGGCCGCCCGAGCCCTGGCGGATCGGTGCCAAGACGAGCTGCTCGATTCGTACGTGCCGACTCACCTCGACGATCGAGAATGGAAGCGGCGATGGCAGTGGGCGTGAGTCGAGGGGAGGTCTATCTTGTGTCGCTGGACCCGACGGGGCTATCCTTGGTGCCGTCTGCCGGCCAGAAGCTACCCTCATTCCGGCCACTCTCACGCTATCGTCGCAGCGCCACGCTTCCGCCACGCCCTTTGCCGCGGATGATGCGCCGGTGCTCGATGAGCTGATCCTTCACTGCCGCGTAGTGTTCATCAGCCCAGCCCAGGTTCTCTCTCAGGGCCTTGTTGCCGGACTTCCCGCCGAGGGCCGTCAGGGCGGAGATGAATGTCTCACAATCGTCTTCGATTCCCAACGCGGTCTCCCGCGATTCAGTGGGTGTTTCATGATCGTCTGCAACATCTCCCGGCTTGCCCACCAAGGTGGATGGCGCATCTTCTGGTTGCACGGAACCGGGCGAGAAGATGACTTGACGGGCTCCCAGGGCGGCGTAGTCTGAAGGGTTGCAGGTGAGCACAATGACCTGGAGCCCATGGGTCGCGGCCAGGTCAAGCATGCGCTGCAGGTTCTGCACGCGGTTCGGGTCGGAGAAGGCAAAGGAGTCGTCAAAGACCACGGGCAGCGAGCCGCCATGGTTCGCCGCTAGAACCTCGGCTACAGCCAGCCTTACGGCCGCGGCTACCTGCTCGCGGGTGCCGCCGCTGAGCACATCGAATGAGAGGGCACTTGCACATTCGGGACGGACGAGCTGTATGCCCCTGAAGGCGCCGTCTTCAAAGGTAACCACGGCACGCGCAGCAGGGCCAAAGATGCTCTGCAGATACTCCGATATTCGCTCGGCAAGGGGCTGCGTGAAGCGATCGGCCAGCACCTTCTGCTGTTCCCCAAAGAGGCGATTCAGCAGCTTCACGGCTTCCGCCTTCCGAAGGACGCTTTCGTAGTGCTCCCGGGTGGCCTGCTCGCGCGCATTGGCCTGAATCAACTCGGCCTGCGGGTCTTGACTGCCGTCGAGGGACAACGCGGCCCGGCTGGTCGCCCGTTTCTCTATCGCGGTCTGCTTCTCACCTTCCTTGGCCCGGACTGCGCGTTCGAGCCGCTCGCGATCCTGTTCCAGTCGGTCCGGCTGCAGATCGGCCAGCAAGCGACGGGTTTCCTCGACTGCTCTCTCGGCTTCCTCTTTCGCTTCGGAGGCCTCGTTCAAGGCCCGGAGCCTCGATTCGTCATCGCCATGGTTTCCGATGAGCAACCGCAACTGGGCCTGTTTGTCATTGATATCACCGCGTTGCTGCTCGATCTCAGTGTTGATCATCCGCAAGTCGCTCTCAGCGGCTTCGATTGCGGTCTTCGCCGCCTGATCCGCGGCCCTTTCCTCGGTCTCCTCTTCCTCGGCCCTTTCCAGTGCTTCATCCTCCCGAGCGCGCCAGGCAATCGCTTCATCGTGGTTTACGGGGTCTTGCGCATTGGGGACCCACTTCGACCGGCGTTCCACCTCGCCCTTGGCCGTGATGAGTGCTTCCTGCGCGCTCGTCAGGTCGTCTTCGACGCTCCCGTCATCCAGACCCTCAACGCGGGACTCCTCCCGCTTGAGTCTCGACTCCGTTTCCTGGCGCTGCGCCAGGGTTGCGACTGCCTGTTCGAGCGATTCCAGCCCGAGATCGTCCAGCGCCTGAGAGAGGTCGTTTCTCGCTTCGCGGAGTTCTTCCCGCGCTTCAGCGAGACTGCCACCGCCGCCGGGTTGGATACGAAGATGAACGCCGTCCCCGACAAAGACATCGGCGGCTTCCGTAACTGTATGGATGCTTCCGGGCGGCGCCTCCTGGTCCCCGATGCGGACCGCCTCATCCGCGGCGAGCACTTCTATGCCGGATGCCATTGCATCCAAGGCTGCCTTTGCCCGATCTCCGCGGGCCTTGATCTCTCGAAATCCCTCCAGGGCATCCGCGTCAATCTCCGGCAATTGGGCCAGGGCCCCCCGCAAAGACTTGATGGCCTCCCGAATCGTCCGCACATCCTCTGCTCGTTTCGACAGGCCGTCGCATTCGGCCTCACAATCGAAGCGTTCTACCCAGGCACGTGCAAGCTCTCTCCGATGCCGGATGCCTCGGGTCGTCTCTGCGGCCGCTTCATGGGCCTTTGCCGCTTCCTGAGCGCGTTCGTGAAGTGCCTGACGCTTCGCGTTAGCCTGTTCGCACTGCTCCAGCTTCGGAGCCATCGCTTCTTCCAACTCGCTGATGGCTGTCCGGAGGGATTCGATCTGCTCATTCACGTTCTTCAGGCCGGAGTGTTTCTCTTCGGCACGGGAGGCATCCGCAGTCTGCTGTTTCTCCTGAGCCTTCAGTCTGGTGGCTTCGTCGAGTTTCTCGGCGACTTCATCGCGCTGTTGCGTCAACGATCTGAGGTCAGCCGTGCATCGGTTGATGGTTTCCTGGGCCTCCTCGAAATCCGTGATGGCCTGGACCAGACGACCCAACCGCGTGGCGGCGGCCTGTCGGGCGGATTGCCCAGCAGTCAGGTCGGATTGCGCCTGCTCCAAGTCAGACCCTGCCTTGGCCTTGCCAGCCTGGGTGAAAAGGCTCCCGCAGAGCTGGGCGAAGTAGGCCGCGATTTGGGCATCGCGTGAGGACTGCATGGCAACAGCGCCCCCCTCATCCTGGAGGCGCTGCAAGAGGGCCGTCTGCTCCGCTGCGGCATCGGCAGAGGGATCGCTTACGCTCTTACCTTGCCACACCCACAGGTGAGCCCATTGTCGGAGTATCCGGTCGGCGATGTTGCGGCCGCCGCCAACATCCTCTACTCGGAGCAGCGCATTGAGCTGGGCCTCCGCCTCATCTCCTTGCCACGTGCGGCCGCCGATTTCCGCCAGCTGCGTGGTGCCATGGGTCCCGCTGAACCGCTTGGCCAACTTGTAGCGCCTGCCTTCGACGGTGAAAGAGATCTCCACTTCCGGATAGCCGGGGTGAAGCGTTGAAACCATGCTTCTTTGCACATCGCCGGTGACTCTCGATTTGAGAAACAGCCCTCGATGGACGGCTTCGACGAAGGTGCTCTTGCCCGATTCATTCGGCCCGCCGATGAGAGATCGGGCCTCATCGAAGTCCACCGTAGTCTCGCGAAGAATACGGTAGTTGCGTACCGTGGCAGACTGCAGTTTCATGCCCGGGCCTCCTGCCGATAGGCGGCATGCAACTCGCGGAGCGCAATGGCTGCTCTTTCCGCCTCCTCGTCCCCGCTGACGCTGGTCATCTCGACCAATTGCTGGGCAACGGTGGCTATGAGCGGGTCGGTTGTCTGCTGGGTCAGCGCCTTCACTTCTTCATCTGTCGGGGCGATGGACGTGTGATTCTCGACCTTCAGGCGCAGCAGCCGCGCTGCGAGGGAATCAAGGAGTTGCTCCAGCCGGTTGGACGCCTCGATGCCGAGAGATCCGCTGAGCGATAGTCGAAGCAGGTCCTCGTTCGCACGTTGTCCGAGGCTTGTAGCGACGCGTGAAGAAAAGGGATCAACCCCTGCGTCGTCCGCGAAGTCGAAAGACATCTCAGACCACCGGAGACGTGCTGTGGCAACCATTCGGACCTGCGGCAGTTCCCCCCGCCGAGGGTCCACAACGAGGATGTTCCCGGGCTGTTGGCTTTCACCCTTCTGGAATCGGTCATTCTCCGGTGTGCCCGAATACCAAGCCTTCGGCGTTACCTGCTTCGTTCCGTGCCAGTCTCCGAGCGCGATATAGTCGATCTCGTCCATCGGAAGCCTCGACAGATCGATCCGGTTGGCCGTCATGCTGCCCAGCTCTTCATCATCCTGCGCCCCAGAGAAGTCCTGCGTACTGCCGTGAGCGAGCACAATTCGTGGTTTGGTCGGGGAAACGCTCTGCAGTACATCCGGGTTGCGCAGCCACGCCGTACCGTCACTGGGCTCCAGCCTGCGAAGTAAGGGACAAGGGAAAAGGACGGCTCCATCGAGTTCCAAAGGCTCCGTATCCAGCAACACCTTCAGGTTCGGAGCAAGGGCGCTGCTCTCACGCTTGAGGAACTCCTGCTCCCATACGCTCCCCGGTCCGCCGTGGTCATGGTTGCCGGGGATCACGAACACCGGCACTTCTATCTGCCC
>Ga0068712_1005210_pt1 | contig 10368 bp, 12 predicted proteins | sample MTBAKSrepl1MetaG_FD_62987 | JGI IMG/M metagenome (GOLD analysis project Ga0068712, IMG submission 62987) | Enrichment culture microbial communities from Arthur Kill intertidal strait, New Jersey, USA, that are MTBE-degrading - MTBE-AKS1... | ecosystem: Environmental > Aquatic > Marine >... | reverse complement strand
CGGTTTTAAATCCCGCCTGTTTGGCCGGCAAAATATCGTTCAACATGTCGTTTCCCATAAACAGTACCGCCTGGGGTTGAATATTCATTTCAGCGAGGGCATCGGCAGCCTTCCGGTACAGCTCCGGAGAGGGTTTGGCGTATCCCGTCTGATACGAAAGGATTATCAGCGCGGGGTGAAAGCCAAGATCTTCCGGTGCAGCCCCCAAAAACATTTTTAACAGGCAGAGCGTATAGAACTGTGCGTTGGAAATCAATCCCATCTTAATTTTTCTGGATCGGCATGCTTGGAGCAATTCTTCTGAATGCGGCATGGGATAAACGGGATTTACACTTAATTCATATTCCAGTGCAAATTTTCGGACAACCTCTTTCCGGGAGGTGTTGAGGACCTGCATCCAAATGAGATCGATTTCAACTTCAGGGAACAAAATTCCATTTTTTCTTTTGGCCCGGTGGGTCGATGTGATGGTCTGGTTCAAGGCGGTCATCAGGGTTTGGGGGTCTGATTTAATCCCGTATTTTTTAATTAGTTGTTCAATTTTATCAATTGGTTGTTTTTCGTTTTGAGAAGCGCCGATATCACCTGAAGCGCTGATCAGGAGGGTGCCATAGATATCAAACAGAATGCAGCGAACGCCGGCCAACGGCTTGCCGCGTTTTGCAATGGCAGTCGGGATCGGCTTGAGCGGTTTGAGATATCGGGTGGCGATGCGTTTATTCCACATAGTCTCCCCATGTCAACAGGCTGAAGGCGGCCGGGTCAAAAAACTGCGACAGCAGGATGTTTTTATTGATCTGATGGGTTACCGGGGTATGGATGACCTGCTGATAGATTGTCAAGAGGGTTTGCCGGTAAACGCTTTCATTATAGGTGTTCATGACGACGTCGCGATTATGGGCGATAAGGTCGGTTTTGTCTTCAATTTTAACCGGTGATGACAGCCAGGGATTGATCCTGATCAGCTGGTTTTTGTCCGCTTCTGATCGACTGATGCGACTCAGTATGGTTTTCTGAAAATGTTCATCAAGGATCCCGAAATCCACCGTTTCATCGACGATCGATTTCCGGATACCCTGAACGATCCGGGCCTGGTCGATTTTATAATTAAAACGGTCGCTGTTTGCGGCCACACATGCGAACCGCCGCTGGAAAAAGCCATCTTTGCCGATCCATTCCAGCGGCACATTCAGGCGGGAATACAGATGCTCCAGGAGAATACCGCTTTCTTCAAAGTCACGGCATATTTCAGGAAGTTTTCGGCCCTGGAGATATTTGCCGGCGGCCCAGGGTTCCAGAAAGGAAAACCCAAAACCTTCCATCACGCTGGTGGTGATCATCCGTTTGGCTGAGGCGACCAGTTCTCTAAAATCAGCGCCGATGCCCGCATCGAAACGGACCCGGAGGTTTTCCTGCCGGGCATAGGCTTGCCATCCCCGATAACTTCGGATATCCACCGGGCTGTTGGGAGGGAGTGTAATGGCAAGGGAATCCTGGACAGGAAAAAATAACGTCTGCAGGATCGCTTCGCCGATATTTTTCCTGCGTAGGGCCCGGACGGGGTATAATACCCAATTTGGGGCGGCGATTCCCACCGGCTTTATCTCCCAGGGACGTATCATATTGAACAGCTTGTGCAATCCTTTCTTTTGCAACCCTGCTTTCAGCAAGATACGGTAGTCCCGCGAATTAATCACGCCGTAATGACAGTCGCGCGGATAGGGGGCCTGGAAATAGACCGACGGGCGTCCGTCTTCCGCAAAATCATGGATCTGTATGAAGAGCTTCAGGTTGCGCTGCTGCAGCAGGCGAAGGATGTTTAGCAGATTTTGGTTTTTGGCCAGGGTTGCATTGTGAATGTGGATGAGATCGCAACCGGTTTTCCATTTCCTGTAAATTGCAGCCATAATGGATTCGGCAACCCCTTCCGAGGTGTGCTGGTCTGAAGGGGCGCTGCTATAGCCAAGACCTTCGACAACGACGGTATCCGCCGGAAGGGAGGTTTCCGGTGGCGTTCCTGCGATCACCAGAACATCGGCATCCTTGCGGACGGCATCGACCTGTTGCGTTAAAACAGCGGTTACGCCGCCTGTTTTCAAATGAAAATGAATATAAACAACCTTCATACTAATCGGTGGGTTCTACCCGCTGCAGCGGTTCATTCCAAATATTTTATAATACTAAATATTGTTATACAAGTTAGTTAGGTTAATAAACATAAACATATGGTTTAAATTTATGACGCTTCACCAAATCACAGTAGAACCATAAAAAATGTAAAGCATACTGATGTAATCCATGATTATGTTTCATACATATCCTCTCTGGCAACTTTCTGCAAGACTTGACAGAACCGACAATTTCATCTATCTGACGAAACTCATGAAAAGATCAGACTGTCTGGAACAACCTTTTATAAGCCTCGAGAATGTGACCCTGCGTATCCAGGACAGGTTTATCCTCAAGGACACCGATTGGGAAATACGGACGAACCAGCATTGGGCTGTTTTAGGCCCCAACGGCGCCGGCAAATCCTCATTGGTTAAAGCGCTGACAGGCGAACTGCCGGTCGTAAAAGGCAACATTATCAGACATTATCTCCTGACGCCGCAACGTGCCATCGCCTGCGTCTCATTTGAGCTCGAACAACGCCTGATTGCCCGTGAAGAAAAACAGGACCAAGCCCGGTTTTTTTCTGGCAATATCAATACGTTTGCCAGCGCGCAGCAGATTTTGATTTCGAATATGGATGCTGCGGGCCAATCGGATGCGAATTTTGACAAAATCATTGACCGGTTACGGATCCGGCCCCTGCTGAATCGAAGCATCCGGTTTTTATCCACCGGCGAGATGCGAAAGATACTGATTGCCAGGGCCCTGATGCGTTCACCGCGGCTTCTCATTCTGGATGAACCCTTCGATGGGCTTGATGCACGGTCCAAAGCGCAGTTTGCCGATATCATCAACGGCCTGATGAACAGCGAAATGCTGTTGGTTCTGGTCACGCATCGTTTTAAGGAGATCGTACCCCATATATCTCATGTGCTTTGCGTCAAAAACGACAGGGTATTTTTAAAAGGTTCCCGGGAACAGGTGTTGACCGATGAGCTGATGGATCGACTGTTCGACCGGAAGCCGCCGGTCCGTTTCAGTAACCCGGAAAAGGAAGCCTCCCCTGCGACCCCGGCCGGGGCGCCCGCCGTCCTGATACGGATGAAACAGGCGACCGTCCGCTATGGCGATCTGCTGGTATTGGATCGCTTGGACTGGACCATGCGCGCAGGGGAAAACTGGGCGATTCTGGGACCCAACGGCTCGGGCAAATCAACGCTGTTAAATTTGATTGTGGGCGACAACCTGCAATCATACTCAAATGAAATCTATTTGTTCGGCAGCCGCAAAGGATCGGGAGAAACCGTCTGGGATATTAAACGGAAGATCGGAATGGTCTCATCAGAACTCCAGATTCATTATCGCAAGCGGATTCAGGTGTATGATGTGGTCCTGTCCGGGTTTTTCGATTCCATCGGCCTTTACCGCAACGCGACCTTGCCGCAGTATGCCGCGGCGCGACGCTGGCTTGAAATTATGGAAATTCCGGACAAAGCCGGGCAGCGATTCGATAAGCTGTCTTATGGGGAGCGCCGCATGGTTTTAGTGGCGCGCGCAATGGTGAAATCTCCGGCAATCCTGATTCTGGATGAGCCCTGCCAGGGACTGGATGCCGCCAATCGCCGGATGGTCCTGGAATTGATTGATTATATCGGAAGGGAGACGCATACTAACATTTTGTATGTAACGCATCATGAAGATGAAATACCGGCTTGCATTTCGCACCGGCTGCGACTTGACACGCATCGTCAGCCGCAACCGGTTTCATAATAATTATTGAAATTTTTAAAAGGACGTATTATAGGAATCGGCAAAATTTTTTTTGATTTTATAAAGGGGGATGAGGATGTTTACATTGCGCAGGGTGGTCATGGGATTGTCTGTCGGGGTTGTCTGTTGTGTAATGGCGCTGGTTGCGACAGCACAGGATGCTAAGGAATCAGAAGGATTTTTGAACGTTCCCATCGGAACTATTGAGCTGAAGCCGCCTGAAGGGGTTGATGCGACCAAAAATCCGATTACGTTTCCTCATTCCAGACATTTTACATATAATTGTAGAGAGTGCCATCATACCTGGAACCTGGATGCCAATCTGCAAACTTGCACCACATCAGAATGCCACGATCTGACAAAAGCGCCAAAAAAAGAAAGCTCAGCAGCAGTTACAGATATTAAATATTACAAAAATGCCTTTCACCAGCAGTGCATCGGGTGCCATCAGGATATCAAACGGCAGAACACGGCCAAGGAAAAGCGTCTGCGCTTGAGCGATGCGAATCTGACCCTGCAAAAAGCCGGGCCGACCGGGTGTGTTGAATGCCATCCGGTGGATTAATGTTGCTACGGTTGCCTGCGGTATCTGACCGGATCCCGATATCCAGCCTCGAGAAAACCTTTTAAACGGAGAATACAACTGTCACATTGCCCGCAGGCGACCCCTCTTGAAGAGGGGTCGTAACAGCTGTGGGTGAGGGCGTAATCGACTCCCAGTTTGATCCCCTTCCTGATAATCTGGGATTTTCTCAAATAGAGGAGGGGCGCCTGAATTTTTATGTGAACTCTGTTTTCAACCGACGCTTTGATTGCAAGATTTGCAAGGCGTTCAAACGCCTCGATATATTCCGGCCGGCAGTCCGGATATCCACTGTAGTCAACTGCATTGACACCGATAACGATGTCTGAAATACTCAACACCTCGGCCCAGGCAAGCGCGTAGGATAAGAAAATCGTATTTCGGGCGGGTACATATGTAACCGGAATTTCACTTTGCATTTCATTGGTTTTTCGCGATTTCGGAACGGCGATCCGGTCCGTGAGGGCAGAACCGCCGATCTTTCTCAAATCCACCGGGATGATCAGGTGGCTTTTGACCTTGAGGGCTTTGGCGACCTTGGCGGCGGCTTTCAGTTCATAACGGTGCCGCTGGCCATAGTCAAAACTCAAACTGTAAATCTCAAACCCCTCCTGCTTTACCAGTGCCATTGCCGTGGTGGAATCCAGGCCGCCGCTTGAGAGAACCACCGCTTTTTTTTTGCCCTTCATAAGATAGATTCCCCATCTCTGATTTTAGCGCCGGCCTTTTAAACTCCGCGATCCAGATCCGGCCAGATATATTTATGGATCTGGAGATGAAGACGGACTTTCAGGTTGTCCTGAAGTATCCATTGCGCCAGGGATTGAACGATAAACTTTTCGTAAACAGGCGAAAAGAGGATATGGCCGTGAGGAAATCCGGCCGGAATTGATTTTACAATATCTTTGGCGAAAATATAATCTTCACGATTCCCGATTACAAATTTAACCTGATCGTTTCGGCTGAGCTGTTTTAAATTTTCCAGCCTGTTTTTCAAGCTTTCACCGCTGCTGGGGCATTTGATATCGACTATTTTTACACAACGGTAATCCAACCGGTTGATATCGTAAGTCCCATTTGTTTCCAGCAATACGGTATAACCTTCGGCAACCAGTGCCTGTACCAAAAGAGGGGTATCCTGCTGGTGAAGCGGTTCGCCGCCGGTAATTTCAACTATCCGGCAGTGATAACCGGCAACCCGGTCCATGATCTCCGGGATTTCCATGGTCGTTCCTTCAGCAAAGGCGTATCGGGTGTCACAGTAGGCGCACCTCAGATTACATCCGGTCAGGCGTAAAAAGACACAGGGAAGCCCTGCATATAAGGATTCCCCCTGGATACTGTAAAATATTTCATTAACGATAAGCGTCATATTTTTTTCAGGATAAAAATACCTGGCATTCCCGCATTCCCCGTGTCGAATGGCGGGGTTTTCAAAGGGCCAGACGAAGATCCCGCTTTGCAAGAGTCGTGTTAGCCGACTTTGCCATACTATAACCGGTTTGGGAGGGTTTCACAAGCTGATTCAACGTGGCATTGTTTTCAGATATGGTTATGCTGATCGGATCGGGAAATAGCATTTGAATAGATATAACTTTTTATGATATCATAAAGAAAATTAAACAAAGATCTTGGTAATTATCCGATAACTCAGCAGGGTGTTATGAAGCTGTTTAAAGATTACGTTAGACTGATCATATTTTCAGCCGGAATTCTTATCGGCGTTCAGGTTCCCAATTTTATTGACCAGTATGCCAAGCGGGTCAGTGCGCATTATATCGAAGCCAAAATGAATTTCAGCGGTTATCAGCAGACCGCTGATAAACATTTTGGCGGCAATATTGAGGCGTTATGGGATCATTACGTCTCAAGCCCGGATACCGTTTTCAAAGATGATGCCCATAATATCAAACAGATATATAAACGGCAGCAGGGTTTTTTTGCTGAATTAAAAGCGTTGGATACATCACTTTTCAGAAAAATATTCCATGTGATATTTTATGCCGACAATGAGGTTCTAAAAGAAACCTTAACAGAATTTTCTTACACGGTACCCTTAAACCACGAGGCAATCATTTGCGGTTTGCTTTTGGGGTTAACCCTTTCGGTGGTATTTGAACTTGTGGGATTTATGATTGGAAAACTCTATGTCTTATCGGTCGGCAGAAGAACCACCTGATGGTTCGCTGACCGGTGGTTTGCGTAATTCTCTTTTCGTAAATTCATCGTCGAGTTTGCCCAAGCGACTTTTTTTGTATAGTGCACTATGGCTGCGCCCTTTAATGCCTTACAGACGAAAGCCTCCGGTGCGTGCAAGATTCAGGGGTAAATATGATGTCTTTTAACAAAAACGAAAATTTGTTTCTGAGCATAAGCTGGAATATCCTGCTTCTTTTTGCAGGCAGCATTCTCTGCGCCGCCGCCATTAAGGGAGTTCTGATCCCGAAGCAGTTTCTGGCAGGTGGGGTGACGGGTCTGGCGCTGTTGTTGCATTATTTTCTGCCGTCATTTCCGGTCGGTCTGATTTATTTCATATTGAATATTCCCCTGTTTGTGTTCGGCTGGATGTTTGTTGGCCGCCGGTTCTTCATTTACAGCCTGATCGGCGTGTTTATTTTTTCTGGGGTGATGTTCTGGCCCTTCCCGGTTTTCCCGATCAATGATATGATTCTCAGTGCATTGACGGCGGGTATTGTCATTGGTGTGGGTTCCGGTATTATTTTACGGTCATTGGGATCTGCCGGGGGAACTGATATCCTGTCCGTAATTTTATATAAACGTTTTTCCATCCGTCCCGGTAATACAGTGCTGTGCTTCAACGGCTTGCTGTTGATTTCATCGTCTCTGCGCATCCCGTTTGAAATGATTCTCTACACGCTGATATATCTTTACGTGTCTTCACACTTTATGAATTTTGTGGTCAGCGGACTCAGCCAGCGAAAGTCCGTTATGATTATTTCCCCCTATTGGAAGGAAATATCCAAGGAAATTACATCGCTGCTGCAGCGGGGGGTGACCGTCGTTCGGGGAGAGGGGGGGTATACCGGGCACGAACTGTATATACTTTATTCGGTGGTCACCTTTACGGATCTGTCAAGATTCAAAGAAATCATCCGCAGAATCGACCCCCAGGCCTTTGTCGTCGTGACGGATACCCTTGAGGTTATGGGCAAGCGTATCGGCAACCAGCCCCATTGGTAATCAGGGTTTCCATTTGATGACCTGATTGTTAAAATCAATCGTGTACGCCAGATTCTTTAAGAAATTCATTCCAAGGAGTCCGTTGTGTTCCACCGGCAGACCGGAATGTTTATAAATGCCCACCATTATATTCTCTATTTTATGAGGCCCAACGGTAATAAAATCCAGTTCGGCAAGTTTAAAGGGCACGGTTTTGCCGTCGGCAACCTGTGCCCGGGAGGTCTTAAACGGTATGATTTTTAACCGATCGGCAATTTCCTGGTGCAGGGAAACGATGCTCGCCCCGGTGTCCAACAATAAAACGGATTCAGTTTCAAACCCTTTATAACCGAGAACAGCCGGGACCAGGACATGATTTCCTTTGATCATGACCCTTGTCTCTGGAGGCGTTTCTTCGACCGCAGGAACGGGAATCTGCTCGATACGATTTTTTTCCAATTGTTCAAGATGGAGATTTTCCTGATCCCGGGCATGTTGTTCTTTGCTTAATCTCTCAGCTTCGTTGCGTTCCTGTTCAAGACGGATTAATCTTTCATTTTCAGGAAGATGGTCATATCTTTCCTGATAGGACTGCCGTGCATCCTGATATTCCGGCGGGATTTTACTCAGATCGTCCACGTAGTAGGTAACGCCATTTTTATCGACATATTTGAAAAACTCGGCGGAAACCTGCGCCGCCGACAAATATCCGGCCAAAGTCAGCGATAAGAATATGTGTATGAATTTTTTTGATTTCATTCGGTCTATATTTGTCACGCTATTTATTCGATTGGTTCAAAACGGTTTTGTTCGATATTTTTTCTGGTTTTGGTCGGATCGAAAATCCTCCCATTCATGGCGATATAAACTCCGTGCCCTAAAAGCTGCACCGCCGTCATGGCCGCAGCGATGTTAAAAACAGCATCGGTTTGACGGAATTTAGCAGGTTGCATGGCGCCGGTCAAAACGACGACTTTATCGTTTATTTTTTTCAACATTCTTGCAGTAACCAGCATGGTATCGGTTCCATGGGTGACGACAAAGTGGCGGCCGGGGTCCGACCGGATCGTTTCGTATATCAGGCGTCTATCCGCATCCGACAAGTCAAGGCTGTCTTTGCGCAACAGCTGGATCACTTCATAGTCCAGGGTAACATTGGCCTCGTTGAGAACCACACCTACCTGGGGGGCTCCCACCAGAAATTCATTTTTCCTATCGAAGTAGATCTTATCGATGGTTCCGCCGGTTGTTATGATTCTAATTGTCACTTGGGTCTTTCCGGTTTTTTTTGATGGTTAAATAGACGCCATGGGTTCGGCTTTTCGGCACCGTTTAAATTTTTATCACACTTAAGGTCGTGTTTCAACAAAGAACCGGTGCGGGTAAATAGATTGCATGAAGTTGCGCATCGGTTTTTTAATGTTTATTAGTGAATACTGAGATTCATTTTCATCGGGATACCGGTTGACCTGATGGGACTGAGATTTAATGGTGAAAACCCGAAATCCGGTTAAGGGGTGATCGATTTTTTCGACGATAGGAGCAAAATCATGAAAATTAACGAACTTTACGAGTTGATCCCCTGGGAAGTTCTCAAGGGCTGGGCGAACAGGGTCAAGTTTAATGAAAAAAACATCTGCGCCAATTTCCCGAAATATCAGAATTGGACCGAAAAGGCTGTTTTTGCTGACTTTCTGATGGATTATGTTGATGAAGGGTTTAATTTTAAAAATGTATCTTATGCGAAGGCCGAACCCATCCATGGAGAGGATTTGGAGGGTACGGATTTGCTTGAGCTCTATATGATCTATTTTGACAGCAGCCGGGCAGAAGAAAACAGCGCGAATTCTCAATTCCGAAAGGAATGGAACCAGAGGGCGGAAAACTTTGCCGCACGCTTTAAAAAAAACTGATTGGGGCATGATGTTGCCCTGAAAAGGCCATAAGCCATAAAACCGACGGGGCGAGGTGAGTGATCCGAATCAGAACTTACCCTTTAATTGCCCTCAAGTCTTTTTTTACGAGATACAGCCCGATATTCCCCCGGCAGGAGGTGTCATGGCGCTGGATTGTGAGCGGCTGTTTTTTAAGCAGCGGCGGCAACCCCCCATTTTTTATAAAATTTCGATAATTGCTAAAATGCGGCCGGCCGGCCGCCTTTTCAATCACTGTAATAACGCCTTTAAACAGCCGACCCAGAAGATGGTTCGACCGGCCGATGAGATAGTCGATGACCAGAATCCTGCCGCTGTCCTTAAGGATCCGTTCGGCTTCCGTCAGGACCGCCGATCGGGTATCCGGCGTGATTTCATGCAGCATCATGGACAGCAGAATCAGATCGAAGGTTTGGTTGGGATGGGGCAACCGATCGGCGTTTCCTCGGAGCAGGTTAAACGAACTCTTAAATCTTTTCCGGGCGGCTGCAATCATACCGGCGGATATGTCAACGCCGAATACGCTGCATCCGTAAAAGCGGTACAGATTTAACTGCGCCCCGGTACCACAACCTACATCCAATACAACCATGCCGTTTCGGGGCGGCCACATCTTCAGGGCTTTTTTCTTCCAGCGGATGATGATGGGGTCAAGGCATACGCCGTAGCAGCGGGCGACACCTCCATAAGGGTCGTTTTGCGGTTTTGGCTCAATTGGGATAAAGCGTTTTGGCATCCGCTGTTTTCCGTTTTTGATTCAATGGGTTAAATAAGTTTACGAAAAAAATC
>Ga0068712_1005197_pt1 | contig 10389 bp, 10 predicted proteins | sample MTBAKSrepl1MetaG_FD_62987 | JGI IMG/M metagenome (GOLD analysis project Ga0068712, IMG submission 62987) | Enrichment culture microbial communities from Arthur Kill intertidal strait, New Jersey, USA, that are MTBE-degrading - MTBE-AKS1... | ecosystem: Environmental > Aquatic > Marine >... | reverse complement strand
AGACCCTGGCCGAATTCGCCTATCGGTTCACCGGCAGCTCGGACCTCTATGAACGCACCACCAGACGACCCAACGCCTCCATAAATTTCATCACCGCCCATGACGGCTTCACCCTCCATGACCTGGTCTCGTACAACGTAAAACATAACGAGGCCAACGGCGAGCAGAACCGCGACGGTGAAAGCCACAACCGCTCCTGGAACTGCGGAGAGGAAGGCCCCACGGAAAATCCCGATGTCCTGACGCTCCGGGCCAGACAGATGCGCAACTTCCTGGCCACCCTTTTCCTTTCCCAGGGCGTGCCCATGCTCCTGGGCGGGGATGAGATGGGCCGAACCCAGCAGGGGAACAACAACGGCTATTGCCAGGACAACGAAATATCCTGGTTTGACTGGGAAAAAGCCGATGACGGCCTCCTGAGGTTCACCAGGGAACTCATCCGGTTCAGACTGGAACACCCGGTGCTCATGCGCCGGGGCTGGTTTCTCGGCCAGGCCATCCATGGAGGGCGGGTTGACGATATCGGGTGGTTCACGCCGGACGGCAACGAAATGGCCGAAGAAAACTGGGGCGAGGGCTTTGCCAAATCCATTCTTGTTTTTTTGAACGGCCGGGCCATTCCCTACCCGGATTCCCGCGGTGAAAAAATTGTCGACGATTCTTTCCTGGTCCTGTTCAACGCCCATCACGAATCGATCCCCTTTATTCTGCCGGGACCGCATTGGGGAAAACAGTGGATCCGGGTGCTCGACACGGCCGAGGGAGGGTTCGTCGAAAAGACGAACAATCCTGTCGCCGGGGAGGAAATTGCCGTCCAGGGCCGTTCCCTGGTTGTGTTCATGAGAAAGGAGTGAGGAGATCGTCGGCTATGGCCGGAATTTTTTGAAAGGAGCAATCAATGCATTCAAGCTACAACACCCGTAGATAATACTGATTCAGCCGCTTTTCGAACTCCTTGGCCCTCGGTTCCGCCCTGGTCATCTCTGCCCGGAAATCTTTGCCGTGGTTCTTAATCCTGGTATGAACCAGTTCGTGGAGAATAACGAAATCCCGCAGTTCATCAGGCAACAGGGTGAGCTTCATGTTCAGACTGATGCTGTTCCTGCTGGAACAGCTGCCCCACCGGGTTTTCTGGTTTCGAACAGTGACCCGGCTGTAGGCATACCCATGTTTCCCGGCTATTGCCTCAAGCCTTGATACCAGAATATCCCTGGCTTTCCTCGGGTCTATCTTCACTTCAGGAATGACAGGATGTTCTGCTTCAAACTTCCGCACCTGTTCCAGATGAGTCTTCAACCAGTCCACCTGCATCCGCGCAATTATCTCTGCATTTTTGAAGGACAAACCTTCGGGGACAGCCACCCGTATGCCCTTGAACGGCTTGACGGAAATATTGAGGTGCTTTGCCCGTGCACTGCGCTCCAGCAGCACTGGCCCCACGCCTTTTATGTTGACCAGGACGGAGTCCGCCATCAGAAATTTTTCTCAACCTGTTTCATTGCTTCTTCCAAGACACTGCACGAATTTCATTCCCTCGACGGCCGGGGTTCCGTCGCGCGGTTCATGAACCGGGTATATTAGCCATTCTTATGCTGCGTGGCATTTTGATTCGGCCCAAATGCAGGTTCAGAATTTCCCGGGCATACGTGCCGGCCTACCAGGAAAGTGCGCTGATAGCCCACGACTTGCGTTCCGGCAGCGGCCGGCGGACCAGATCGGGGGTAATAGACTCCTCTTTTGAAACCGGGATAATGGTGGAGTGCGACTGGGAGGTGGAGGGCTTGCTCATGTCGAATTCCTCCGTTTGGCGGTGCGGACCCGGTAAAGGCGCTCGGTAAAACCCCCTCGTTTTCGAAATCCAGGGCAAGGCGCTCGACCTGCCGGTCGAGCAGGGAGCAAGCCACCGCCAGCAGCACCAGTGCGGCATTGGCCGCAAGCTCTGGGTAAATCCTGGTGGACAGCGTCGACGTTGTGGACTTGGTGGACTGTTCCCGGAGGTGACCACCCTGTCCAGAATGTCCACTTGGACCACCTTTCTTCACCACGTCCACCACCCAGGCCGCCACCTCGTCGGCGGTCTGACACCGCCGGTCGATCAGCACCTGCCGGAGCGGGTTTTCCCTCTCCCACTGCGTCAGCCCCCGCTGGCGCAGAAAATCCTCATAATCGAGTTTGAGTTCCTCCAGGCTGGCGCGGGCAACCTGGGTGAGTTTGAGTTCGATTTTCTTCGAGGTGGCCGAGGCCTGCGAGCCCTCGGCAATGTTCTGCACGCCCGATCGAGCCGCCTGCACCATCTGGTCCCGCGTGCGGCTGAATTTGTCGATATAGCGGTCGCAAAAGCGCACCGTCACGTCGTAGACCAGTTGCGCCACCTGAAAGCTCTTCAGCTTGCGGTAACCGCCATGCTTGGGAATCAGCTCAGACATGGCTGTGTCTCACTTGAAATCGCTATCCAGCCGCCCGAGCGCCGGCAGCGCCTGAGCGAACTTGCTGCGCGGCTCCGTCGCCCAGTCGATGGGCGGACGCGGTGGCAGCGGCGCAGGCACGAAGGTCTGGGCCTTCTTGCCCACTGTCGATATGGTCACGTATTTGCCTTGGAGTTCCCGCTTCATCCTGCCTGCCGCGAACCTAAAACAAGATTCATTTTATCTTTAGCGCGAATCCTAAAATAAAGAGTCGGGAAGGAAAAATCACCCGGATTTTCCGGTTGGCCGTTTCGATTTCCCTCAGACGAGCGTTCGCCGCTGCAACGCACATGGTAAAGCAGAAAAAAGTTCGAACCACGGTTCCGATTTTTCGGAGGCCGGAAAGCACCTGTTATCAAAGGGTTGGACGAGCTGCGTTTTCTCTGGTGCCGGTAAAGATAATTTGCCGTACCGGAAAAACAAAAGCCCATTTTCGTCCCTCTCTGTGCCGTGTGTACACAAAGTGTGGATAAAAATGAATTTAAACGAGGCAGGACCTAAAATATCTATTGATATCAGCAACTTGGTGGAGGGAACGCCGACCTACCGCAAAACAGTCTCAAAGCCCGCGCTCCTCGTAACTCCTTGATAATAAACGCCGAAGTCATCTTACACAACCACTTCCCAACAACCCGACCAGAGAAACGATTTTCTCCCCTGATTTCCCGGCACCGGACGAGGGTGACGGGTTTGCAGTAAAACCGGATACCTGGCGTCGAGCAGCAACAACTTCGAATCCAGTTTTCGGACGCCGGTTCGGTTCCCAAAACGGAATCGAATTGACCTATGCCTGCCCGCCAAAAACCGTGCTGATCAGGTAGGCCGTATAGCCCACGTAACAGACCAACAGCACCGCGCCCTCGATGCGGTTGATACGTCCTGGTCCCCGGAATCCATAGCCGATCACGAATAGCGACAGGGTCAGTGCGGCCATCACCAGCATGTCCCGGTTGAAGACTTCCGGCCCAACGGCCAGCGGGTGAATCGTACCGGCGATCCCCACCACCGCCAGGGTGTTGAACAGGTTGGAGCCGAGAATATTACCGAGAGCGATATCGTGTTCGCCTTTCCTGGCTGCAATGATTGATGAAGCCAGTTCCGGCAACGAGGTGCCGACCGCGACCACGGTCAGGCCGATGATCAGATCGCTGACTCCGAATCCATGGGCGATCTCCACCGCGCCCCAGACCAGTACACGGGAGCTGACAATTAAAAGCGCCAGCCCCACCACCAACCAGAAGACCGCACGGCGGATGGGCATGGCGCGAACGTCCAGTTCCTGCTCCATCTCGTTTCCCAGCGCATCCTCTTTCTTCCGCAGCCCCTGCCAGATGGAGATGGCTACGATCTGTTGTGCAAGGTCATTTCGCCTACTTTGGTGTGCCCGTCAGTCGGGCTTCAAAAAGACCAGGCAGGATAGCGAAGTAACCAACTGATCCATTACTCGTAACGCGCACTATCAAAGTTGTAGTGAAAGGCTGAGCGCCCCGAAATCATCGCGGCGGTCGCCCTGGCCTTTGAACTCCCGTGTCCTGAGCACATGGGTATAACCCAAACGCAGGTTCCGCCAGGTAATAGCGATACCGAACTGGAGGTCTCCCACCAGCGGTTCTTTGTCTACGTTGCGGCTGTCGCGAAAGGTGTTGCCGTCAAGAAAGATGTTGCGGGCGACGGCCCGGCCCTCAATGCCTGCAAACAGATACCAGCCGAAACCGTGCCGAGGAATAAAAAAGCCTGAGCCCGGCACGCTGGGCTGGATTCGGGGAGGGCCATAGTCGAGCGGCAGGTTTTTGCCGTAGCGCAGCATTAAGCCGGCATTGGCGTAGGTGAATATGTTGCCCAGGGCGCCACCCGCATGCGGAGTCAGGTCGAAGGGAATGCCCAGCAGTGATTCCGCAACCAAACTACGCCAACTGCGGCTATAGGCCAGGATGAACCCTGGCTCGTTCTTGAGTTGGGTGTCCCAGCCTCGCGGTTCATCCGCGTTCACGAATGAATGAACGCGCTTCTGGGTCTGTTCAGCAAGCGAGGCGGGGCCTACCATGCCCACGGTCAATTCGAGTTGATCAAGACGTTGCCCGGTTTCGGCGATTAAGCCAACGGAACCATAGAGCCAGCCGCCATAAGGGCGGTCATCGAGCGGGGGGTCCCGCAAAGTGATGTCCTCCGGAGTATACATGTTCTGGCCGACCGCGTAGCTCGCCCGCACGGCTTTGCCGACAGGGAACAAAGGGAACTTGTCGGCCAGGCGCAACACCCACTCCGGAGTTTTGTCTTCGGCAGACAACCAGGATACACGCACCCCGTTGGTGTAATTCCGGTCGGTATTGTAGAACAGGTCGTTTTCCAGGACCAGGCTGAGGATGCCCTTCTCCGCCTTCTCGGCGGCGAAGGCCGCCGTGGGCGCGAGCAAAAGCATGCCGATCAGGATGGCGGCGATTCTCCTTCCCGGGTGGATCACTCCGGGATTTATGGTGAGCATCGGGGCTGCCGTCATTCTGCTCATCCCATGGTCTCGATGGTTTTCCGAAATCGCGCAAGCGCGAAACCAAACAATGCCGTTCCGATCAGGGCCAGGCTGACGAACTGCGGCCAGACCGCCGTGAGGCCAGCGCCCCGGTACAGGATCGACTGAGCCAACATCACAAAATGCGTGTTGGGCGCGGCGAGCATGATGTACTGGACGGCCTCCGGCATGCTCTCGCGCGGCGTCGAAGCGCCGGAGAGCATTTGTAGCGGAAGCAGCACCAGCAACAGCAACAAGGCGAACTGCGGCATGGAGCGGGCGACGGTGCCGAGGAAAATGCCCATCGAGGTGGTCGCGAACAGATGCAGCGCCGTGCCGGCCAGGAACAGCGCGAGCGAGCCCTGGATCGGTACGGAAAGCCAGCCCTGCACGACGACGGTGAGTGCCGTGGCAGTGGCGGCAAGGACGATCAGCCCCATCGCCCACACCTTGCTCGTCATGATCTCGAATGGCGTGACCGGCATGACCAGCAAATGCTCGACCGTGCCGTGCTCGCGCTCGCGGATCAGCGCCGCGCCGGTTAGCACGATGGAGAGCATGGTCACGTTGTTGATGACCTGCATGACGGCGCCAAACCATGACTTGTTGAGCTGGGGATTGAAGCGCGCGCGCAGCACCAAATCGACCGGCAGAGCTGGCACCTCGCGATAACGCTGCACGAAAGCGCGCACCTCGTCGCTCACGATGGTCTGGATATATCCACTGCCGGTGAACGCCTGGCTCATCCGTGTGGCGTCCACATTGAGCTGAATCGTGGGTTGGCGCCCGGCGAGCAGATCGCGCTGGAAGTTCAGCGGAATATCCAGGGCGAAGGTGGCCAGGCCGGCATCCATGCGGGCATCCATCTCCGCGTGGTCGATGATTTCGGGGGTCACGAAATAAGGCGGGTAAAAGGCGCTGACGATGCGCCACGACAGCGGTGAGCGATCCTCGTTGACGACCGCGATCGGCGCCTTGTTGAGGGTCTCCGGCATGGCCGTTGCCGCCGTGTAGACCGAAATGGTGAAGGCATAGACGATCAGCACCAGCATGATCGGGTCGCGCATCAGGCTGCGCAACTCCTTGATTCCGAGATGAAGGATGTTGGCCGGGCGCATGGACTATCGCTCCTGCTTCTTGAGCAGCGCGGCGGCGAGCGCGATCAGGATCGGCACGGCCAGCGCCAGCGGGACGAAGGCCGCCTGCAGATCGGAGAAGTCGAGCGCCTTCGAGAAGGTGCCGCGTGCAATGGTAAGGAAATGGGCGGTCGGGTAGATCTGGCCGATCAGCCGGCCCGCTCCTTCCAGCGATGAGACTGGATCGATCATGCCGGAGAAGTTGACCGCCGGCAGGATGGTGAGTACCGCCGTGCCGAAGATCGCCGCGATCTGGCTGCGCATGAAGGTGGAAATCAGCAGCCCCACGGCCGTGGCGGCGCCGACATAGAGCAACGCACCCGCCGCCAGGGTCAGGAAGCTGCCCTTCAGCGGCACGCCGAAGACGGTCACAGCGAGCAGGGTGAGCAACAGAAAGCTCAGGAAGGACAGCACTATATAGGGTAACTGCTTGCCGAGCAGGAACTCGAGCCGCGTGGTGGGCGTGACGTAGAAGTTGGTGATCGAGCCGAGCTCCTTCTCGCGCACCACGCTGAGCGCCGCGAGCATGGAGGGGATCAGCATGAGCAGCAGCGGGATCACCGCCGGCACCATCGCCACCAGGCTCTTGACATCCGGGTTGTAGCGGAACCGGGTCTCGATATTCACGAGCCCCGCCAAAGCCTCGCCGTGCCCAGCCTCGCGCGCCTTGGTCGCCAGCCAATGGGCATGAATCCCCTGCACATAGCCGCGGATGGTCTCTCCCCGTGTCGGCATGGCGCCGTCGATCCAGGCGCCGATCTCGACCCGCCGGCCCCGTGCGATGTCGCGCGCGAAGCCCGGCGGGATCTCGATCGCCAGACTGATGTCGCCTTCGCGCATTCGCCGGTCGAGATCAGCATAACCGGTAATCGGAGCCCGCTCGATGAAGTACCGGGAGCCGGCGAGGTTGAGCGTATAATCGCGGCTGACGGTGGTCTGGTCGCGATCCAGCACCGCGAAGGTGAGATTCTCCACATCGAGGCTGATCCCATAGCCCATCACGAACATCAGGATGACGCTGCCGAGCAGGGCCAACGTCAACCGGATGGGATCACGGCGCAGCTCCAGCCCTTCGCGCCGGGCATAGCTGATCATGCGCCGGGGGTCGAATCGGCGCCGCCAGCCCTGTGGTTCGACATGACTTGGCGAGGCCTCGACTGAATCGAGCGAAGTGCTTGCGTCCGGTTGGCGTGCCTCGCCAGCGCTCTGCGCTTCGGCATCCTTCAGATAGGTGATAAAAGCCTCTTCCAGGCTGTTCTCGCCATGTTTGCTTGCCAGGGTGGCAGGCGCGTCAGTCACCAGTACCCGACCTGCATGCATCAGCGAAATGCGGTCGCAGCGTTCGGCCTCGTTCATGAAGTGGGTGGAGATAAAGATGGTCACCCCGTCGCGGCGCGAGAGCTCGACCAGCATGCGCCAGAAGGTGTCGCGCGCCACCGGGTCGACACCTGAGGTGGGCTCGTCGAGAATCAGCATTTCGGGCTTATGGATCATGGCGACTGCCAGCGACAGGCGCTGGCGGTGGCCGAGGGGCAGCCGGCCCGGCAAGCTGTCAATCACTGTGGTCAGATCGAAGCGTTCAACCATTTCGTCCACGCGCCCTGAAATCTCGGCAGCGGGCACGTGGAACAGCCGGGCATGCAGCGTCAGGTTCTGTCGCACCGTCAGTTCGGTATAGAGTGAGAAGAACTGCGACATGTAGCCGACGCGGCGGCGGGTCGCGAGGTCGTGCGGGTCCACCTCGTGTCCGAACAGCCAGGCCCGGCCTTCGCTCGGCGGCAGGAGACCGGTCAGCATCTTCATCGTCGTGGTCTTGCCGCAGCCGTTGGAGCCGAGAAAACCGAAGATCTCACCCCGTGGGACACGCAGGTTCACATGATCGACCGCGGTGAACTCGCCGAAGCGCATGGTCAGATCCCGGGCCTCGATCGCGGTATCGCCATCGTCTTCCGGCCGCGGCGGAATCTCGACCGCCCGATAATCCCGGCGCTTGTCTTCCGGCAGCAGCCGGATGAAGGCCGCCTCCAGCGAAGCCGCCCCCGTGCTTTGCAGCAGGCCTTCGGGCGTGTCGCTGGCCAGCACCCGCCCACCGTCCATCGCCGCCAGCCAGTCGAAGCGGGCCGCCTCCTCCATATAGGCCGTGGCCACCAGCACGCTCATGCCGGGCCGGGAACGACGGATGCCGGCGATCAACTCCCAGAACTGGCGGCGCGAGAGGGGATCGACGCCGGTGGTCGGCTCGTCGAGGATGAGCAGATCCGGATCGTGGATCAGTGCACAGCAGAGGCCGAGTTTCTGTTTCATGCCGCCGGAGAGCTTGCCCGCCGGGCGAGCGAGAAACGGCCTGAGCCCGGTGGCCTTGGTCAGGGCCTCGATGCGGCGCGTCCGTTCGCTACGATCCTGCCCGAACAGCCGTCCGAAGAAGTCGAGGTTTTCGGCCACCGAGAGCGTCGGATAGAGGTTTCCTCCCAGACCCTGGGGCATATAGGCGATACGCGGGCCGAGTGCGCGCCGATGGCGCGCATCGGCCATATCGCCGCCGAGCACCTCAACCTGCCCCGTCTGGACCGCGCGGGCGCCCGCGATCAGCGCCAGCAGGCTCGACTTGCCGACCCCGTCCGGGCCGATCAGCCCGGCCATGCAGGCCGCAGGGAAATCGAAGCTGACCTCGTCGAGCGCACGCACCTTGCCGTAGCGCAGGGACACATCCCGCAGGCGGGCAACCGGTGCGGCAGCACTCACGCCATCCTCGATCTGTGCATGTATGTCCCGGCTCATTGCGGCAGCCTCGTCTGCAGTTCAGGCGGCCAATCCACCCGTGGGTCGAGCCGCACATAGGCCATGCCCGGCAGGCCGGTCTTGACCTGGAGGAGGTGCTCTCTGAGCAGATCCGGGGCGATCCGCGCCTTGACCCGGAACATCAGCTTCAGGCGTTCTTCCGTTGTTTCCACCGTTTTCGGGGTGAACTGGGCCTCGTCGGCGACGAACGAGATCTCGGCCGGGATGACGTATTGCGGGGCGGCATCGAGCACAAGACGCGCTTCGGTACCCAGTGCGATCCGTCCGGCCGCCTTCGTCGGCAGGAAGAAGGTCATGTAGACATCGGTGAGGTCGATCATGTTCAGGACAGTGCCACCGGAGGCCAGCACCTCGCCGGGCTGGGCCACCCGGTATTGCACCCGTCCCTTCTGCGGCGCCTTCAGCACGCTGTCATCAAGGTCAGCCTGGATTCGCTCAAGCATCGCCCGGGTCGCCTCCACATCGGCTTGCGCGCCAAGCACCTGCGATCTGGCCGTGGCAATGGCCGCGGCCGCCCTTGCGACATCAGCCTCGGCAGCGCGCAACATAGCTTCGGCGCTGAGAAAAGCGGCTCGATCGTCGTCGAATTTCTGCTGGGAAACGGCTTTGTCGGCGACCAGCGATCGCGACCGCTCAAGCCGTATCCGTGCCACCTCGGCCTCGGCCACGCGTTGCGAGACCACTGCCTGCGCTGCCGTTTTCTCGCTTTGGCGCTGCACGACCTGGCTGTTGGCGATCCGCACCGAGTTCTCAGCCTGGCGCAAGCGGGCCAGCCCTTCTCTCAGCTGAGCTTCCAATACGGCGGTGTCCATCTTCGCCAGAACTTGTCCGGCCGTGATGAAATCGCCTTCGTCCACCAGGATATCCTTGAGCCGCCCCGCCGTCTTGGCGGCTATGTCAATCTCCACCGCTTCAATGCGGCCGTTGCCGCTGGTGAAGCCGTCGGGAAGACCCTTTTTCTGCAAGGATTGCCAAGCAAAGAGTGCGGCCCCGATAACAAGCACCCCTATGGCGATGGCCAGCAACCGTCCTTTATTAAGCTTCGACATTTTTTGACCTCCGCTTTGCCCCGTTCCCAGAGAACAGGCGGCCATTCCGGAACAGATTCCAGTGAGCCGAAATATCTCCTAAAAACGGCTGCCCGGAATCCTTGTATTCTGGATAAGGGGCCAGCTTCATCACTCAGCCTCCCCGACAATCTGTTCCAGAAAGCCTTCGGTCTCCTGCTCCAGGGCGTAGATATCGGCCTTGATCTTATTTAAAGTGCATCCATTACGGAAGATCAGATGGCTTTTGATTTTGCTTATCCGTTCAATGGCCATTCTGTTCCCCACCGTTCCTCTGTCAATCGTGCTCATTTCACATCCCCTCCCATAGCAAACTCCTCATCGATCTCGAACAGATCCGGCGTCGAACGATGGACGCCGATGCCGTGTTCCATCAGCAGCATTACAAGCTGTTCCCCGTTCATCAGGGCGATGGG
>Ga0068712_1005194_pt1 | contig 10393 bp, 9 predicted proteins | sample MTBAKSrepl1MetaG_FD_62987 | JGI IMG/M metagenome (GOLD analysis project Ga0068712, IMG submission 62987) | Enrichment culture microbial communities from Arthur Kill intertidal strait, New Jersey, USA, that are MTBE-degrading - MTBE-AKS1... | ecosystem: Environmental > Aquatic > Marine >... | reverse complement strand
CTCCGATCATGTTTCCTTACGTTCAGCCGAACGCCCCGCATTTATTGGTGAAAGTGGCATTTCAAAAATATATCATATATCATCTGCACTAGAAATTTCTAATTCAAGGGGCGCTCCCAAAAACAATCAATATCTGGATTTCCTCGGTTTGTGATCCCTGTCAACCCCTGGAAGGAACCTATGAATTCCTATTGAATCTTTCTTGCCGAGTCCTTTTCAATATTCTTTAGTAGTTCATGCCCGATACGGTTATTGGGGTGTTTAGAAACCATCTTTTCGGCAATGATTTTGGCTTTATTCAATTTTCCCCTTTTTAGGTAATGATCTGCAAGCGCATAAAGATTGATAAGAATTCCCTTTCAGAAAACAAAATCAAGGCAGGTTGACGGTTGTGCGAGGTAACAGAATGTACCCCAATATTAAGTATGGTCAAATTTCACACATCAACCAGAATACGGAAAATCCACTAATAGAATTGATATGACCGATATCAGGCATTATGTCAAGAAGACATTTTTGCCAAATATACTGAAATGCCAGAAAGTTGGAAACAGAAAATCGGTCTTCGCTCTGTGATCTTCGACCCGACATTCCATAATAAACCGCATTTTTGTCCACAAAGTAAAAAAAATCCATGAGCGATTAAAAGTCAAAAAAATAGTTAACCGATAACCATGGATCCAAAATAATATATGAACCCGATTCGGATTTCTGCTTTAAACCCGCGATTCCGATTGTTCTAATTTTTCAGTATCAAAATCTTTTTCACCTTGTCATGACACTGCAAAGATCATGGAGTCAGTACCACCAATCACTTTAGAATGACAGGCTGTTTTAAGTTTTAATAGCTTTGACCGATATACATTGTATAAACTTTTAAATGATGAACATTTTCTGTCATTGAATGCGGTGTAATCAATAAAGGAGAGTACAATGCCCGCCTGGAAACCAAGGGAAATAATTATACATGATAAAGTCAGAGAAGACCCTGTCACGAGCCATTTCCTTCAGCAGTGTCCAGGTGTTCCGGTCAAATATATAGACAGCGGAAATCCGAAAGAAATAGTTCAGCTGTCCGAGATTTTGAATCATGCCGGAAGTTCAATGCTTGAAAAGATCTTGGCAGGCAAACAGGTTGTTTATATTGCACCGGCAACAGATGTGGTGGACGTTTTTACAATGGAGGATGACCGAACGATATGCCCGAATTTTGACCGGCTTAAGCTGGCATCCAATGGATGTTTTTACCGGTGTGACTGGTGCTACCTGAAACTGACATACAGGGCAGCATTTCCTTTTATCACCATTAGGGCTCAGTATGACAAGATCAAAGAACAGCTACACAAAAGGCTATGCAAGACAATCGATCCGGTCATATTCAACACGGGTGAGCTTGCGGATTCGCTCTCCATGGAACACCTGACAGGGGCGGCAAGGGAATTCATCCCATGGATCGGCAACACGGAAAACGGGTATCTTTTCATGCTCACCAAAAGCGACAATGTTGATGACATTTTGAATCTGGCCCATAACAACAGGACCATAATTGCATGGAGCATGAACAACGAATTGGTGTCACGAAAGTTTGAAATTGGAGCGCCGCCGTTTGAACAAAGACTCAGCGCTGCCGTCAAAGCACAAAAAGCGGGTTATCGAGTTCGCATCAGGCTAGACCCGATTGTTCCTTTTGAGGGGTGGCAGGATGCCTATTCGGAAACAATAAAACAGATTTTTTCAAAAATAAATCCTGAAAGAATCACCCTCGGGACACTCAGATTCGAAGAAGGGTTTTACAACATGCGAAACAGTATTTTCACAACCGGTCCTGAATTGCCAAATTATATGGAAAGTATGCAGCCGATGTTCCCGGCCAAAAAATTCCTCAGATCCAAGAAACCAAAAGTCGGTAAATACAGTTTCACCGAGAAGAAACGGATAGAGATCTTTACCCATGTTCTAAATGAAATCAGGAAATATACGGACTGCCCCATCGCGCTCTGCAAGGAGTCTGCTTCTGTTTGGAAGAAATTGAAGATGCAGTTATCAAGATGCAGCTGTGTCTGCCAGTTGGATTGCGCTGATATGACAAAAATATTATAGGGACTTCTATATTATTAAAGGACGGAATACAACCAAACAGTCGTTCAAAAATGTGCATTTCTTATGTAAGACGTTCCAAAAAAACAGAAAATAAGATTTTACCACCTTATAACCTATTCATTTCATTCTGATAATTCCACCTAAAAATCACCAAAATACCGTTCCCTTGTAAATACAAAGAACGGCGGACCACGGTTTATTTCCTGGGTATGATAAAGGGTTAGATATATTTCAAAAAACAGGTTATTGAGGTTATGAATTGGTGGATTGATGGCGAGGAAGGGGTGTAAGAAATCGTTTCGATATCATAATTAGTAACTGTTTGATCTTAAAGTAGATATAAAGCAGTAGTCAAATATTTTTGAGCTACAACAAAATTTTTTCCAGAACTTTTTGCGGCGAAAAGGTGTTCGTCTGCTTCTGCCACAAATGCTTCCGAATTTCCCTTATAACAAGCTACTCCGCAACTAATTGTTACTCTGTCCAAAGGCTGTCCTTCAAAATTCTTAAATTGCTGAATAGAAACTTTTTTAACCAGGCGCTGAGCTATATGTTCAGCATGTTTAATATCGCACTCCGGAAGTAAAACAGCAAACTCATCTCCACCATAGCGAAAAACCAAGTCTGATACGCGCATTGATTTTTTTATCATATCAGCCAGTTCTTTAAGTAACTCATCGCCTGTTTGGTGACCATAGGTTTCGTTATATCGTTTAAAATCATCGAAGTCGATCAGGATGAGAGACAAATCCTGATTATACCTGTCAGCCCTGCTTGTTTCCTCAATTATCCTTAAATCGAAAGAACGCCGATTATATAAAGATGTCAACCCATCCGTAATTGCCAGTTCTTTGAGTTTGATGTTTGAGTCAATCAATTTTTTTGACACTACATTGAGCTCTTTTATTTTGTTTTGAATTTCATCATATAAAAAATTAAAGCCTTGCTGGATATTCGCAAACTCATTTTCCTCTTTAAACGCCTCTTTTTCTCCTACAATCTTTACCGATTTAGATTTAATATCCTCTGAGACTGTTTCTATTGAACTTATCAATGAAGATCCAAAAACAAAACCTATAAAAGATGGTAAAAGCATAACCAATATACCATATGAATATATCCCCCTTAGCCCATTTAACTGGTGTGGCATAAGTGCTGGGATTACATTCTGATAAATTATATATATTAATAAAAGCAATGGAAAAATCGAAGATAAAAAGAAAAATACGAAGAAATTCTTTCGGAATTTTTCGTGCATTAACGAAGTAAAAAAGGCCATTAATACCTCCGGTTATTTCATTAATTCATAGCATTATGAAACATTGCTGTCCAAAACAACGGAAAGGATTCGGATATTAGACAAACTCGGTTACAATCGGTTTCGTTTCGAATGGCTTTTCGATCCATTCCCATAAGTCACGGCAAGTAAAAAGGTTCCATCTTAATAAAGCGACCAGGTTTGATAACGACCAGCACAGCTTGGACTTGAACTGAAGAAATTTAATCAACAGCATTGCAATTATTGCTGTCCAAATTTGAATGTAGAGCGCGTTTTCACTGGTGCCTGCAAAAGTTTTGACTTTTAAGTTTTGCTTTAGCGTCTTGAAAAAAAATTTCAATTGAGAGCAACTTGTTTTTAAATCGAAACTTCTTCACCGGCGCTACCTGTCTGCAAAAATCAAGGATTTCGTAAAACAGATCTTGAAACATTTGCCAGGGCCGGTGAGCACTTGCATACGATAGCATCGACTTGTTTGGAGCAGTTGTAGCTTATCAAATTAAGCAGTTGACTGAACATGCTTGTATTTCGTACCATAAGATGTCCTCCTTTTTTCGGGTAATCGTTTTTTTGCGGAAATTAACGGCCACCCTACATATAAGAGGATTTTTCTCAATTACTCGTTCAATTGCTCATTTTAAATCCGTCCTTGAACAAGTATCGGATTTTTTATTAAAAACTTTAACCTTATCTCATTGGTGGCTAAATACTCTTACATTGTCGAATCATGACGATTCAGACCCTCATATTCTGCTCAAAAGATACCGAAATAATGAAATAGTTGAATATTGGTTCCGGTGAAACAAAAAGCTTTCAAAGGATAAAAAAAATAATATTTCCTTTAAAAAAACCCATTATTCCAGAATTTTTACCCAGTGGAACTTTTTTCTATTTTACCGGGGCCATTATTCTGGGTTCCAAAGGAGATAACAGGTCATAAATCCTTTAAGGATGACAACTCACGGCTATTTAAAAGACTGTTTTTTGGACAGGTGGAATGTGGTATATCGTGGCTACCAGAAAAATTTGATTTTCTACTTGGTTTTATAGCTTGAACAGTGACCATTCACAATTACAATTGATATATAGATACCATATTATTCTGGTTCCGGATGGATATTCAACTGTTTTCACACAATCGACTTATGGACTGGTTATGGTGCCATCGGCATTAAGCGTATGTGCCCTCCCGGAACCTATGTAGGTAAAAGTTGGATTGGCCAGTGTAATTATACCGTTATTATCAGTAATAGCCGGATTTGCGATAACATCGGGTTCGGTTGCAAGTTGACCCATCGCCTGCAGCTGGGCTCTGGTAATTTGGGTGCCGGTTGTTTTCTCATCAGCAAAATAGGCCATCGACGTATTCCAAAAGTTTTTAGCTGAAGCAATGGCTACGGAATCCTGCCCCTTGGTTCGGTAGGCTAAATAGTTGGAAATTGCAATCGCTGATAGAATACCGATAATCGCGATAACAACCATAATCTCAATGAGCGTAAAACCTTTTCGATTGTTTCTTCTCAATTTCTGTAACATGTATTACCCCTTTTTCACTCACAAAGAAATACGATAATGGTATCCCTAAAATTAATTCTTATCCATTTTGTTGAATCGGGTGCCAGGAGCGAAGGTCCAACCACCAAATTCAAATGCATATATCCAATTTTTCTCAAAATAGCAAAAAGACAGGTCCCTCTCGAAGGGTTTGCCCTTATGACTTAAATACACAGAGTCTTTTTAATATTATGCTAAACCTCCTCCATTAGGTGTAACAAAATAGCCCCTGAAGATGACCTCCAGGGGCTTGTGGGGGTAAAAAATGAAGGGTGAAGTGTCTTCATCTTCTACAGGCTAATAATTATATACACTAAAATTTAGAGTCAAGATTTTTTAACAACACGAAATTTTTAAAAATATTTTATCATTTGTTTGACAGGCTTAATATCCGATGGCTGAAACTTTTCTATCCGCCCATCATTATAAGGATTGCCGGATTTAAAAGCAGAAATCATGCCAAATTCTCCTGATAATTTGAAAGATTTTATTTATTATAATATCAGATAGTTATATCAAACAGATATAAATTGCACCAATTCAAAAATCTGCCAAAATTTAGCATTTAGTGACATTATTCGACAAATTTTAGGATAGTTAGGAATTACACTGAGAAAAAGGAACCTGGGGATCTCAGGGTTTTTTTGAAAAGAAATAAACTCCTTGGACACGGTTTAGGAGCAGTTTGTGTTAAAATTAAGAGAAATCCTTCAAATTCCCAAACATCAAATTATGTTTGCAGATAAATTTCCAAATCCTTTCCTAGTGATTTTGGATCGAGGAACTTTCCTCCGACACTTTGATCAACTATCCATCTTACTTCCACGTGTGTGTGAATTTCCGTCTTCATTGGATCGTCTAAGGTAAATTTTAATTCGACCGTATCATTTCTGGAAATGTAATGCGGATCCAGACTTATAAAAAGGATTCCGCCTGCTGAAATATTTTCGACGATAATTTCTCCTTTTTCATCTCCTCGCTGGACAAAATATTCACCGGGGAGCCGGACTTCTTTGCGGTGATGGTTTCGAAATTCCAGGGTGATTCGAAAAATTTCGCCACATCGGCATTTGGCCTTCAACCTTTTATGGGTATTCTTGAATTTCGTTACATCTGCATTTCTCTCGAGTTTGCATTTAGGGCAGATCACTGCTGCTTTATTGTTTTTGTCTACATAAACTTTTATCATCAGTTATCCTCTAATTATCTGTTTCAACACAATATCCCGAAATTTGTTAGCAGTTTATCCACCTTTTCCCTAAAGATTGGCTGCGGTTTTAAAATTATTATCCAAGATCTTCCTTATTTCCAATGATAAGCTTTTGATATCGAATGGCTTCTAGATAAACCCATCACAACCACGAGACAAGATCTTGCTTGCCTTGCCGTCAACGCTGGCAGCACAAATTCAAACAAAAGCAATAGATATAATTACAAAGAAAAGACAAAATCATTTTAAAGAATCATAACAATTTGAAAAAACTACAATCCTTACATGAGGCTAATTTTTCCAGACAGGAACATTGAGCTACATTTTGGGAAAATGTTCCTGCAACAGAAAAACAGATTCTACCGCCGTTTTTTCCGCCATTCATTCCATTAAAAATTTCTTCAGCTGCGGCACGGCAAATTCCAAGTTCAGCAACCTTTTCACCCCCTGGTTCTCTCCCGCATTTCATATACTCCCAACAATTATATTTTTTTGAGACCATTTCAATGGTTCTCCTTTATTTGGAGATCCGGGGGGAGGTTACTATCACTAATTGTTAACAAACTTCAAAAATCAAGATAGATTAATGTAGATAACGGGCGGTGTAAGCAGCGCGTACCTCCACGCCCGCTTCATCCCAATGTTAGCAATGTATCTCTGATATCTGCCCTCCATACAATATTCCTATCTTTTGCGGCGTTATAGTAGATGCAACCAGAACGATTACATGCGTCTTCTTTCTTTCCTGCGAGTTTGTCCCTCATGAATTGAATGCCGGGATGGTTGCATAATGTCCCTTCGACTTCCCAACAACGTTTAGTATCCTTCCGCCCATGCATGATGCAGTCTTTCTTGTCACAAGCCAAGTACTCATAGCATGGTTCCACGATTTTCTCCTTTTGATTTCTTCAATTTTTAAATGTCAAAGTTAGAAATCAGACCTTAGAACAATATTAGCAGCAATCATATTTTGAAAAACTACAAATAAGACAAGGTTATTTCTAAATCAGCACAAAAAATATATCTGTCATTCTGATTTTCTTGGTTTTAATCTTCTATCAAGTTTGTTCTTCGGTCCTGGCCAGACCTGCGCTCAGGAATAAACTTGTCATATGAGTATTGACGCCGATTTAATCCTAATCGCTTATCTCCATTATCTTTAATAAATGGCGCCATAACTTCGGTCTCATCTGAAATTATATGCTCTATCGATTTAATAATCTTTAGTTTTGCGTCTATTCTGTATGGCAGACCATGTTCTATCGGTGTAATGGTATTGGGTGACACACTATCCCTTATAGCAAGCTCGACTTTGTTTACCATAAGAGATTCTATAATTTCTTTTAGGGAGTTTTTGCTCATTTCCTGAATCCTTTGAACGGTAAGGAAAGGGAAAATAATATATATTCATTTACCCGAATAACAAAGCTTGGACCTTCTGCTACGTTGAAGGTTTAATGGGTCAACTAACATTTTGATATTTAAGGTCAATTTAACAAGGAGATGTAAAAAAAGTAAATATTAAAAAAGTATGAGCTTATTATGAGGTAAAATCTAATATTATGCGAGGGACAGAAGGAAGGACCTTAAGTTCGTTTTTGTTTTTCGAAGACCCAGTTTCTTTCTTAGATTGTGACGGTGAAAATCAATGGCATCTGTGGATGAATTCAACAATTCAGCTATCTCTTTGGTTGTCTTGCCATCCTTAACAAGCTCGGCAACCTGAATTTCACTTGGAGTAAGATCCGAATATTTCGAGGACAACTGATGTAGAAATGGCGAAATAATATCCAAAAGATTGGATTTAATAATATCTAAATATAAGATCTGCCGATCGTTTAATTGGCTATTATAAAGTTTTTCAACATAAGGAAAAACGATTTTCTTCACATTGGCAACGATTTTATTTTCAAAGTCTTTTTTATCTTCAACCCTGTTTTTGAGGAGAACTTTCAACGCAGCATTGGCCTCCTCGAGCTCATGAGATTTATTTTCTAATTCTTTCCTTCTTTCTATCAAACTTAATTCTGCCTGCTTCCGCCTGGTGATGTCATGAATAATTGAATATAGAAGTTCTCTGCCATACACTTTGATAGGACCACTGTATACCTCAACATCGCGGATCTCTCCACTCTTTATACGATGCTGAAAATAAAAGTGTTTGCGCTTTTCGGTCTTCGCTTTCTCCATTTCCTGAAACACTTTCTTCTCTGTAAACATATTAATATTTGTGATTTTCTTACTGGTAAGTTCTTCAAAAGTCCAGCCATAGAAGGAGACGGCAGCGGGGTTGGCATCTACTATATCTCCATTTTCCGGATCAATTAGGAGCATCACGGAATGATTGTTCTTAAAAAGACTCCTGTACCTTTGTTCACTAAGGCTTAATGCTTCTTCTGTCTTCTTGTGATCTGCTATTTCCCTTCTCAATTGCTGATTCAACTCCATTAACTCCTGTGTTCGTTCCTTCACGCGATGTTCAAGTTTATCATGCGCTTCCTTCAAAGCCTTCTCTGCTTGCTTTTGTTTGGTGATGTTTTCAATAGCGGAAATAAAATATTTTGGCTTACCTGATGATTCTCTTACAAGAGATACGGTCAAATTAACCCAAACGATAGAACCGTTCTTTTTGAAGTAACGCTTTTCCATAGAATAAGTTTGAATTTTACCTGATAGCATCTGAAAAACATACTCTAAGTCGATATCAAGGTCGTCTGGGTGTGTAATGTCCTGAAAACTATGTTTCAACATTTCTTTTTTTGAATACCCAACGATGTCACAAAACCTCTTATTGATTCGAAGAAAACGCCCTTCTGTTGAAACGTGCGCAATACCGATGGCGGCTTGTTCGAATGTGCTTCGAAATCGTTCCTCGCTTTCACGTAACGCTGCATTGAACTTATTTTTCTCGGTAATATCGCGTGAAATTTCCACAACCACTTTGGGCTGTCCATCTTCATGCCATTCAGCTACGCTGGCAATACACCAGAAATCAATATGTTCACCATCAGCTCCGATTACTTTTGTCTTGTGTTTGTGAACATTTCCATCTTCAAAGCACTTACTGACGATACACGGTTCACAGGGTTTGTCATATCCATGGTAGCTGGCATAACACTTTTTGCCTAACAAATTGGGTCCAAACAAATTTTTTGCAACTTCGTTTATCCATAATATATTATGCTGTCTGTCTATCATACTAATGTGATCCGGAATCGAATTGATAACTCCTGATAGTTTTTCTTCACTCTTTCGCAGTTTCATCTCCAACTCTTCATAAGTCGGTTTAATCCTCATCTGAAAAATCTCCAATCAATTTAAGGTCAAGTTCATCGATAATTTCTTTACGAAATCTCGGAAAATACAGATACCATTACATGAAATACAACATAATGTCAATATGTTATGATACCATTTAGAGATCAAAATCCCAAAGTGTCCTCTGAAAATCGATTTTTACTCAAGAAAATCTATTTTTTTAAGAAGCGCCAGGTTTCAATTCCGTTGCCGCCTTCGCCACCGCTCTCAAGTCAATCCCAGTCTAGCCGTTTTTGTCTATAAAATAAAAATCCATGAGAAATAAAAAGTCAAAAAACTATAGATCCAAAATAATATACATAACCGTTCCGGATTTCTGCTTCAAATCCACGCTTCCGATTGTTCTAATTTTTTGGATTTGAAAAGATAAATGGAAATAAGCATCTGCGACGCTTACTCATTTGTGAATGCGATATTTTAATTGACCGGATGGAATTGAGAAAGAGGAATCTTGTGCGAATGTTCGGCTTGGATTTTGAGGGTTATGAATTGATGGATTGAAAGTCAGGGAGGGTTGTAAGATATCGTTTGAATATCATAATCGGTAACTGTCTGATCTTAAAGTGAATATATTGCAGATAGCAAAAGTGTAGATAACAAAGAATGCAGGGCCATTTCTGACCCTGCTAAAACCGAATTCGTTTTTTTTACAAAATTTTTAAACACTCCAACTGACATTCTCTATCGAATTGAACTGCTATACCGTGAGGGGTTGAACGTACCAAAATTCCTTTACATCCGTTCAAGTTCTTAATGGTTTTAAAAGTTTGAGTTCTGTTCCTTGGGAAGGTCAACTCCAAGATAAACCTTGTACCTTCAGGAAAAGACGTGGGTGTAGGAATGAATGTTCCAGAAGCAGATATATCTCTGGTTTCAAGGTCTAAAACTTTTTTTCCGTTTGCAGTCTCGGTTTCCAGTCTTACCGGGAATGG
>Ga0068712_1005192_pt1 | contig 10397 bp, 10 predicted proteins | sample MTBAKSrepl1MetaG_FD_62987 | JGI IMG/M metagenome (GOLD analysis project Ga0068712, IMG submission 62987) | Enrichment culture microbial communities from Arthur Kill intertidal strait, New Jersey, USA, that are MTBE-degrading - MTBE-AKS1... | ecosystem: Environmental > Aquatic > Marine >... | reverse complement strand
TATATTCCTTAACCAGGCCTAACGGTTAGCGACTTCCATGGTCTGAATGCCGTGCAAGACCAGTTCCTTTGGCAGCCTTTCCTGGTGGGTACCGAAGGTTTGTTCGCTCCGGCCCCTTGCCTCCGGAAAATAGGCCGGGATCATCTCGATCCCCAGGTGCTGCATGGCTCTTGCAAACTGGGTCAGCTGCGTTTTGCTGACTTTGCCACCGGCTTCCGGAGTCAACCAGTAATGGCTCCCCCGGTCGGTATAAAGAGAACTGAACAGACCCTGACGGACAATCACCTCCCTGATCCCCTGAAAGCTGCTGGACGTCCCCTCTTCGGCTACAAAAAACATGGAATAATGCTCGCTGGTGGCGTCATCCATCGTCACGATCAGATCCCGCTTTTTATCGGCAACCCATTCATGATTGCTCCCATCCTGATGCAGCATCATGCCCGCAAGGGGGTGGATCTGTTCAATGGTTTTATTGACCTGACTCCTGATGATAACAAAACGGAAGAACCCAGGCGTATCTTTTTCAGCTCAATAAAAATGTTAAAAGATGTTTTTGTTGAAGCCGCGAAGAAACGCCAGCCTGGCCAGAAGCTTGTATTTACGAAACCTGATGGAAACCCTGTCCCCAAGTATTATATCCAGAAATTGTTAAAGAAAGCCTGTCAGAAAGCGGGTGTGCAGCCCTACCGCCTACATGATCTCAGACACACCTTCAACACGAACATGACAAAGGCAGGTGTGAACCAGGCTGTTATTATGAAGCTGACAGGTCATAAAACCAACGCGATGTTTGTCAGGTATAGTCATCTGGATAAAGAACAGGGAGAAGGGGATATGGAAAAACTGAATGAATTCTTGGCCAATAAGGGTGGGGAAATAGCCGAGACTTCATCTACTTCCGATGTACTTCCTTAACAAAAAAGTGGTTAGACCATTAAATCTAACCACTTTAAATTTTTGGTGATCCCACCGGGATTTGAACCCGGGTTACCGGCGTGAGAGGCCGGCGTCCTAACCGCTAGACGATGGGACCATTCGATAAGGTTGTCAATTCAGCTAAAACGCATGCATATAAGAGCACAACGCGTTTGTCAAATATTATCATGGGGAGGAGTTAAATCAACCATTTTTTTCCCCTTTCTAAAACCAATGGCAAAATAAAAAATAAATCCGACAAAGGGAATGGCCGCAACGATCAGCCAGAGTGCTTTTTTTACCGGTGTGCCGAAGTCCCTCAAAGCTGCATTCACGACGGCCCAGACGGTCATGAAAAAAAAAGGGATTGATAAAGCGACAACGGTGAGAACGGTTTTCATATTCTTCTTCAGCCTTTCAGACGCTTCGTAATTTCTAAAATCGTGTTTACATAATAACTGCTGCGGTTATACTGAAAAACCACATCGTAGGCCTTTTTACGATCGATTCCGGACTCCCATCCGTAATTTTTCAGATAGTTGGCAATGCTGGCGATGGCATCGGCGTGATTGAACAGATCGACACGTCCGTCGCTGTTGCCGTCTTCGGCAAAAGCGATAATGTTGCTGGGCATGAACTGGGCGATGCCGAGCGCCCCGGCAATGGACCCGTTGATATCCGCGGGATTGATCGCTTCCCGCTGGGTGTATTGCAGGAAAGACTTAAGCTCATCATAGGCCCATTTTGACTTGCGGGCCGCCCAGGCGTCGTAGTCTTCCTTTGACAGATTGATGGGATTTGAAATTTCACTCCATACCCGCTCGCGCACCTCCAAATCCAGCAAAGACGCTATCGATGAAAGAGAATTGAGCACCGAACGGTTGCCTACAATTGTACCGAACTGCGTTTCAACCAGAATGATGGCCGTGATAATTTCCCGGTCGACGCCATACCCCTTTTCGGCACGCTCCAGGTCGGTCTGGTAAAGTTTCATGTAGCGGCGGGCCTTGCGGATGGATCTATAGGTGGTAAACTGGTTGTAATTAAGCCGCGATTCCCGGTGAGAAAAAAAACGCGAGATATTCGTGATATCAAAATAGACGGCGGGATTCTGGAAAAGGCTGCTGATCGCAGTCTCATCGAATCCGTCTTTGACCAGCATCTGCCGGAGAGGCCCAAAATAGCTCTGGTCGGTTTGGGCATCGACGCCGCCGGGCAGAGACAACAGTGCAACGGTAATCATTGCGGCCGCGAACAGGGTAAAATATGGAGTGCCCATCGCTTTCATCGAGATGTTCTCAGACAGCCTTTCGGGATGGTATGCATATATGAAAAACTGGTTTACAGTTGAATATAGCGAAATTGAGAGCGGTTGTCGACCTGTAAATATGACTAACCGGCTGAAGCTGGTTTCAGGCACCCCAATAAATCGGATAAACCGGTTTGCGTCTGAAAAAGACCCACGTGCACGTTATGTTTATCCGTTTTAAGCGGAATGAGCGGGTTGTATCATGATTTTCGGCCGCTTCAGCGTCAAAGTCATAAGTAAAACTACAGCTTTTCTTGATTGCGGCAACATGACATGGTATGACTAATCATTTTAAATCAGGCTTTTTCTAAAACCAACCGATCTCGGGGACGATCACCTCGTTGAAAAAAAACACTAAAACTATTTTCTGCTGCCAGTCATGCGGTTATCAGAGTCCCAAATGGATGGGAAAATGTCCGGACTGCGGGCAATGGGATGCGCTGGTGGAAGAAGCGGTTGCAGCAGGGTCTATGAAAAGCGGAATTCAGGGACTGCCGGAATTGCAGAACGAACCGGTTCCGATTAACTCCATTCAATTTGAAAACGAGGAGCGCATCCCGACACATATCCAGGAATTTGACCGGGTCCTGGGGGGCGGACTGGTCCCGGGATCGCTGGTGCTGATTGGGGGCGACCCGGGCATCGGCAAGTCCACCCTGATGCTGCAGGCACTCTATGGATTGGCGGAAAGGGGGCATAAGGTTCTATATGTTTCCGGCGAAGAATCCATCCGGCAGTTGCGGCTACGCAGCAAGCGGCTCAAGACCGTATCCGCCGATCTGCTGGTGGTATCCGAAATCGATCTGGAAGCGATTCTCGGCCTGATTGCCAGGGTCAAGCCGGGCGTTCTGGTGATCGATTCGATCCAGACGATGTACAGCCCGGACCTGACCTCGGCGCCGGGGAGCGTGAGCCAGGTACGGGAGTCGGCCATGCGGCTGATGGTCATGGCCAAAAAGTCCGGCACCCCCACATTCCTGGTGGGACACGTCACCAAGGACGGTGCTATTGCCGGTCCGAGACTGCTGGAACACATGGTGGATACGGTGCTTTATTTTGAAGGCGATCGTAATCATATTTTTCGGATTCTGCGGGCGGTTAAGAACCGGTACGGGTCTACCAACGAAATCGGTGTGTTTGAAATGAAGGAAATGGGGCTGGATGAAGTCAGCAACCCTTCGGCTGTTTTTCTGTCCGAGCGTCCGGTCAATTCTCCGGGTTCCGTGGTCACCGCCAGCATGGAGGGAACCCGACCGATCCTGGTGGAACTGCAAGCTTTGGCCAGCAGTACCAGTTTTGGAACTCCCCGGCGGACCATTTTAGGGCTGGACCAGAGTCGGGTGGCGCTGTTGGCGGCAGTGATGGAAAAGAAGCTGGGACTGCATTTAATGGGGCATGATATTTTCATGAATGTTGCCGGCGGCATCAAGGTGGATGAGCCGGCCGTAGATCTCGGTATCGTTTCGGCGATTGCCTCCAGTTTTCTGGACAAACCCATTCAGGGCGTTACGGTTGTTCTGGGCGAGGTGGGACTGACCGGCGAAGTCCGGGCGATCGGACAGATTGAAGCCCGGGTGGGCGAGAGCAAAAAAATGGGGTTTACCCGCTGTATCGTTCCGGAAAGCAACCTGAAACGGGTTCGGAATGTAATGGGGATCGAACTGATCGGCGTCCGCTCGGTGTCGGATGCGGTGGAGGCGCTCTTCTAGTGGCTTTATATAAATTTTGTTCTTTTGGCAGCAACGTATTCATAAAGAGAATCCGTGGGACAGCCGCAATGATGGAATTATGGAAGATTGGAACAATGGGTTTAATGGCACGCTATCGATTTTATATAAAAAGATTCCTTCCGTTTTTAACCCATCATTCCAGCATTCCAAAATTCCAGTCGATTCCGTATGGCTACAAACCGGTAGAGGTCCATGAGTCTTTCAAGCAACGGCTTTTCCGGGTTGCATGGTTTCATTTGACTTGGTCAGGGGTTCGGTATATATGAAGCGGCCAAATTCCAAGGCGAACCGATGGCAGGACCATTACACCCGCCGGGCAAAAAAGGAAAATTTTCCGGCCAGATCGGTTTATAAACTCGAAGAGATCCAGCAGAAGTATCATCTGATTAAAGCGGGTGATGCGGTGCTCGATCTGGGATGTGCCCCGGGGTCTTGGCTGCTGTATGCGGCCAGAGTGACGGGGCTGCACGGGAGCGTGGTGGGAATCGACCTGAGTCCGCTTAAGCAGCAGCTGCCGGAAAATGTGCGGGTCTTGACCGGAGATGTGCTTGAACTGAACCCGGAACTGCGCGGGGCGATGGGGACCGGGTTTAATGTGGTCCTCAGCGACATGGCGCCGGCTACCACCGGAAACCGGATTGTTGATACGGCCAGATCCTTTAATCTTTGCCGGGCGGCGCTGTCGATGGCTCAAGACCTGCTGTTGCCGGGCGGGATGTTCGTCTGCAAGATTTTTCAAGGCGAAGATTTTAAAGCGTTTGCAGACCTGGTGAAAACGCTTTTCAGCAGGTATAAAATATTTAAACCTCAAAGCAGCCGAAAGGCCAGCCGAGAGATTTTTATCATCGGAATGGGAAAAAAATAGGAGGGAGATATGTCGGGCCATAGCAAGTGGGCTTCAATCAAACATAAAAAAGGTGCCGCGGATGCCAGACGCGGCAAGGTTTTCACCAAATTAATCAAGGAAATTACAGTGGCAGCCCGGATGGGGGGCGGTGATCCGAACGGCAACCCGCGACTACGGTCGGCCATACTGGCGGCTAAAAGCGAGAATATGCCCAAGGACAATGTGGAGCGGGCCATCAAAAAAGGAACCGGCGAGTTGGAAGGTGTCAGTTATGAAGAAAGTGTTTATGAAGGATACGGCCCCGGGGGAGCAGCGGTTATGGTGGAAACTCTGACCGACAACAAGAACCGCGCGGTTGCGGAAATCCGGCATATTTTCAGCAAAAACGCGGGAAGCCTCGGGGAAAACGGCTGCGTTGCCTGGATGTTTAAAAAAAAGGGATACATCCATGTAGAAAAGGGGGCCGTGAATGAAGACGTGTTGATGGAAACCAGTATCGAGGCCGGGGCTGAAGATGTTCGCGAGGATGAGGACGGGTTTGAAATTATTACGGCGCCGGAAGATTTTGAGACTGTAAAGGCTGCTCTTGAATCCGCTTCGATTCCCGCCCTGGAAGCTGAAGTGACCATGCTGCCGCAGACCACGACCGACTTAAAGGGCAAGGAGGCCGAGCAGATGGTCCGCCTGATGGAATCCCTGGAGGACTGTGACGACGTGCAAAAGGTTTACACCAATGCGGATATTCCTGAAGAGGTCGCTGAAAGCGCCTAATGAGCGGCTAGGCTAAGCGAAGAAAACCGGGACTTCTGGGCGGGATCGGACTTTACCGGCATTTTTAGGGTAAAAACACAAATTCCAATTGCCAAATTACAAGCAACTCTCAAATTTCAATATTCAATGACCCTAACTTTTCGAAACTAAAAGCTGTTTGAATTTCCGAATTTTGATCATTGGAATTTGATCTTTGGTAATAGTTTAGCTTTTTGAAAAAAAAGGATAAGCCCAATCAGGCTCGATAATTTGAGAAACAGCCAAATTGATACGATCTTTGGAATTTTAGACCCTACGTGGAATTTCGAAAAAGCAAACCCTCTCTGGGAGAACAAACCGGCCTTCCCATGACCGCGCATTTATTGATCCATCCGCAGCACATCCGTTCCTTCCGGGATGTTGAATTTGAAAAAGTTGTTGTCATAGCCCTGGTTGAAATGCAGGTCATGAAACATAATGCGGGTTTCATCGCCGTATGCATTCAGGGTAACGATCTGGGCGACGTCGTAGGTAGTTTTTGTAATGGACAAATAAATGACGGACACTTCCGGTTTTTGTATTTTGGGGGTAAGCGTCAGGACATAGGACCGGTCGGTTTCCCCCTGTTCGTGCCGGAGAATGATGAAGTTTTTGCGAAGCTGTTTCATATCGGATAAAAAACTGGCGCCTTTCCCGCTTCCGAAGTAGGCCGGGGCTTCTCCCACCATGACCTGATTGTCGTCCGGCCGGTATACCCAGAGGGTCTGACTATCGGTGATAAAGATCTGGCGATCCGGCTTTTCGTATTCCCAGCGCATCATACCGGGATGTTTGACATAGATGCTGCCGGAAGCCGTGTCGGTAATATCCATTTCCTTTAAGGTTGAGGTTTGACTGAAGCGGGCGAAAAAACCCGATCCGGAATACCTTTTTTCAACCCCGGACAGAATATCATCCAGTTTGGGCGCCGACGGCTGGGCATTTGCGGTATAGCTGCCGAGCGCCAATGCGGCCAGCAGCACAAGTAGCAGCTTTAATCCGTTTGATTTTGTTGTCATATGTGCTCCTCATGAAAGAAATTTAAACATCGCTTCGGGTTCGTTTTTCCAGCTAAATTCGCCCAGATCGATGCAGTCGCCGGTTTCCATAAATTCGCTTCGGCCGAATACCCCATAACAGATTCTGTCTATCAAATCCATGTGGCGACGGGCGGCATCCATATCGAAATATGGCGCTCGGATGCCCTGCAGGAAGAGGGTTTCCATGTTACTGCTTTTGAGCTGGGCGCTAAACTTTTGTGCTTTGTGCAGGTTCTGGAAATAGAACCGTTTCTTTTGGGTCAGTGCGCAATAAAGATCCGTGTCATCTTCAATCTCTTCAAAAAAAGAGAGCAGGAAATCGTAAGCGCTGAGCATGATCTTGAATTCGGCCGCCATCTTTTCAAAAAAAATGGCGAGGAATGAAATTTTATTTCCGGTCAATTTAAAACGGGAATTTCTCAGTTTAACCTTTAACAGGGCCTGATACGGCTGCGGCACATGGATCCGGATCGCATCGATCAAGGCCGGGTTCGTTTTTTTTGAAATGTTCAGATGACGGATGAAATGCCCGACCACCCAGTCCGGAACGGCCAGGGTCAGACGACCGCGCCGGGGGGGAAAGAAGAGGGTCGTCTGCAGCCGTTTAGCAGTCAGCGCCCGGGATATTTTTTCCTCATCTTCGATTCCAAAGTCATAACGTTCCAGCAGGCCTTCCAGCCGCACCTGAAGGGACTGGTCCGGAAAAAAGATCAACTCCAAAAGCGAATCCTTTTCGCAGTTGGCGTCGTTGCAAAGAATGGCTTCCAGCTCCTCCAAAGAGGGGTTTAGAAAGGTAGAGTCAATATAATGCAGTGAATCCGGCGTCAAGACAAGACCCCGGCCCCATATTTCTGCGACAGCTTGCTGAAGTTTTTTTCTGTTTTGCGATGTGGCCATTTCGGTTTATTGGGTTTATTGGTTTATTGGGTTTATTGGGTTGATGAAAACTTGGGTCTAATGAACAAGCCCCTGATTCAAAGAACCCAAAGAACTCAATAAACCCTTGAACATTCGCATCCACACAAAGACATCCAGTGCCGGTTTCAGGGCATCACCCCGTACTGCTTTAATTTGGTGTGCAGGGTTTTACGCGTTATTCCCAAACGGCGGGCGGCTTCGCTTTTGTTACCCCCGGCTGCGTCCAGGGTCCGTAATATCGTGGCTTTCTCAACCTGCTCAAGAGGGATTTCGCCGGACAACTCATCTGTGGCGGATATGACTCCGGCAGGGGTCGCAAGGGTTGCGGGCAGAAACGGCAAAACTTCATCGTCGAGGTATTCCGAACGGGTCAGGACCACACCCCTTTCCATTGCGTTCATGAGCTCACGGACATTTCCGGGCCAGTCGTACCGCATCCATTGATCCATGGCTTTCGGGGTCAATCCTTTGATCTCTTTTTGATTTTTAGCCGCGAATAATTTTAGAAAATGCCGGGCCAGCAGTGGAATATCCTCTCTTCTTTCCCGCAGCGGCGGGATTTCCAGGCTGACAACGTTCAGACGATAATACAGATCTTCGCGGAACAGGCCCTGTGCGATCTGTTCCGACAGATTTTTATTGGTGGCGACGATGAGGCGAACGTCCACCGGCACCACTGTTTCGCCGCCAACCCGGGTAATTTCTCTTTCCTGCAGTACCTGCAAAAGTTTGACCTGCATGCTGGGGGACATTTCACTTACTTCATCCAGAAAAAGACTGCCGCCGCCGGCCTGGACAAAGCGCCCTTCTTTCCTGCGTTCGGCGCCGGTAAAGGCGCCTTTTTCGTGTCCGAAGAGCTCGGACTCCAGGAGGGTTTCGGTGATGGCTGCACAGTTGGTTTTGATGTAAGGGCCGTCCTTTCGGGGGCTGTTGAAATGGATGGTTCCGGCGATCAGCCCCTTGCCGGTGCCCGACTCGCCGGTAATCAGGACCGTGGCCTCGGACGGGGCCACTTGGGCAACGGTTTCCAGTAGGCGGGTGATGGCCGGGCTCTGTCCGATAATATTTCGCCGGTCAAAATGCTCGCCCAGACTTTCTTTCAGCATGCGGTTTTCTTCTTTGAGCCGCAGGTGCTCCACTGCCCGCTCAATCGTCAGATGCAGCTTGTCAAAATCGAGGGGTTTGGTGAGATAATCGTAAGCGCCTTTTTTAAGGGCAACCACCGCCGATTCGATGGATGAATAGGCCGTCATGATAATCACGGGAATGGCCGGGTTGAGAACTTTGATTTTGTCCAAAGCCTCGATGCCCGAAACCTTTACCATACGGATGTCCATCAGAATAAGATCGAAAGGCTGCTGCCGGACCTGTTCGATGGCGGTGGATCCGTCATCGGCTTCGGTGATGCTATAGCCCCAGCCGCTGAGAAGCGTCCGCAGCATGGTGCGATGAGCCCGGTCGTCATCGACCACCAGTATGGTTTTATTCGCTTTCATGGCGCTCCCTTCCTGCCGTAACGGGTAAAACAAGAGTGACGGTCGTTCCCCTGCCGGGTTTGCTGTCGATCCGGATGGCGCCGCCGTGGCCTTCGATAATTTTGAGGGCAATCGCCAGGCCGAGTCCAGTTCCCACGGGTTTGGTGGTAAAATAAGGGTCAAAGATATGACCCAGGTCCTGCTCGCGGATGCCGATGCCGGTATCGGCGATCCGGATGGCCGCCTGTCGGGCCGGGTTGTCCGCCGTCAGGGTCACGGTCAGGCTGCCGCCGCCGTTCCCCATCGCTTCGATTGCGTTGAGATAGAGGTTTAAAAGGACCTGGTTCATTTTATCCGGATCGATCCGTACGGTTTCGGCAAGATCGGCAAGGTTCGCCTGAATATGGATATTCTTTTCGCCGGCCTGTCTTTCAACCAGTTTGAGCGAATTCGACACAAACGTCTTCAGGTTCAGCGGCCGTTTTGAAATAGTGACCGGCCGGGCGAATTCCAGGAGCTGCCCCACCACCCGGTTCAGACGGTCGACTTCCTGAATCATGATATTGGCAATGTGGAGGTCTTCAGGAGCGTCCTGATATCTTTCCTTGAAATAGGTGGCAAAGCCCTTGATGGAACTTAAGGGGTTGCGGATTTCATGGGCCACTCCGGCGGCCAGCCGGCCGACGGCGGCTAGCCGCTGATTTCTGGCAATTTCTTTGCGCAGGGCGCGGACTTCGCTCAGGTCTTTGAACAGCAAAACGCTGCCGAGCAAATTCCCGGCATCATCCTTAAGTCGGGTGGCAATGGCTTCAAGGGGAAGAATCTTACCGTTTTTTAAGGCGCAGCTTAATTCCTGTTCGACCGCGCCGCCGGATACGTTCAGGCTTTGCAGTTGCTGCAGCAACTCTTTCGGCAGAATCTGCTCTGCGTCACTGCCGATAGAACCGGTAACGGGAATGTCAAGAATGCGGCCGGCCACATAATTTATGGCAACGACTTTTTGAAATGTATCGGCGGCCACCAGGCCGATGGGCATGTGATCCACGAGGTTGTCTGAAAAAGCCTTGATTCTGGACAGGGATGCTTTGGTGGCGCGGTAGCTCTGTGTAAGAAAAAGCAAAATGATGCCGGCAAACCCCATCAGCAGCAGGATGATTCCCATGACCACCGTATGGCGGGTATCGGCCAGGCGGGCCTGTTCGATGGGGGTCATGTCCAGTCCGACAAATATGACTTGAGAAGGTAGCTCCGGGGCTTCACCCAAGGCTCTTTCGGATCGGTACGGTCGATTGAACATCATGCGGCCCATGCGCACGCCCCCCATCCCGCCGCCGGCGGGTGCGAATCGGCGGAAAACCTCGAATATCTTCTTTC
>Ga0068712_1005181_pt1 | contig 10410 bp, 5 predicted proteins | sample MTBAKSrepl1MetaG_FD_62987 | JGI IMG/M metagenome (GOLD analysis project Ga0068712, IMG submission 62987) | Enrichment culture microbial communities from Arthur Kill intertidal strait, New Jersey, USA, that are MTBE-degrading - MTBE-AKS1... | ecosystem: Environmental > Aquatic > Marine >... | reverse complement strand
CGCGAGACGACAGCGGCAGGGCGCTGGACATGGCGCCCTGTCGCTTTTTGTGTTGGAGACGTGCATGGCCGACGACACCGTGACAGACGAGATTCCCTCTTCCATCCCCGCGGCTATTGGCCCGTACCGCAACCGGGTGGTGGGCTTGCGCGTGGTGCCCGCCGGCGAGCTGCTGGACAATCCGCGCAACTGGCGCCAGCATCCTCCGGCGCAGAAAGCGGGACTGGACGCCGTCATGCGCCAGGTGGGCGTCATCGACGTGGTGCGCTACAACGCGCCGACGAACCGCCTGTGGGACGGGCACCTGCGCAAGGAGCTGTTCGGGGCGGACCCGGCCACACCGGTGCTGGTGCTGGTCACCGACCTGACCGAAGAGGAAGAGGCGGTGGCGCTGGCGACCTATGACCCGCTGGCGGGGATGGCGCGGGCGGACCGCGACATGCTCGCGGCGCTGCTGGGCGAGCTCGAAGACGCGCCGGTGGTCGTCGAGGACGAGAGCCTGGACGGGCTGCTGCGGCGGGTGGCGGGCGAAGCGGGCGTCGACTGGCGCGCCCTGGCAGACCCCCCCACCGACCCCGGCGCCGAGGTAGACCGCGCCGAAGAGCTGCGCGCCAAGTGGGACACGGCGCGCGGGCAGCTCTGGGAGATCCCCTCCCTCAGCGTCCCCGGCAAGGCGCACCGCCTGCTGTGCGGGGACAGCACCAGCGCGGAGGACGTGACCCGCCTGATGGCCGGCGAGCGCGCGCGGCTGTTCGCCACGGATCCGCCGTACCTGGTGGACTACGACGGCACCAACCACCCGCACAAGTGGAACGAGCCGGACGCCAACAAGGACTGGAGCGACAGCTACCACCGCAGGGCAGCTGCGCGCCGGTGTGCGCGAGACAGCGCGGCAGCTGAGCGAGGACGGCATCGTCGACGGCTTCCACATCTGGAGTGTGGGGCAGGTGGCGAACTGGGTGGACCTGTCGCCGCATCTGCCGGGGATGGTGATGTGAGCATCGCAGACTTCATAACGGTTTCATCGGAGTTCCTCAGCCACCGGCAGCATCAGTTGAATTGGAGACCAGGGGGCGCATTCACACGGGTGCGCCCTTCTGTTGCGTAAGAAACTAATCATCGGACTGCAACGCTTCTGCCACCGCAAGCAAGTCGGCACGACAGGCTGGTGGAATCGCATGGTCCGGAAGCGATTCGACTGACACGACAAAGTCCAACAGAGTGGACTCGGTGACCGGATGTGCGGTTAATGCGTCGAGCGATTCGATCGGTGCAGCTGCATCCTGCACACACAACTCGGCAGTGGCGTTCAGACGGTCGAAGGACGGGGCGGGAACGGTGATCCGAACCATCCCACCCAGCAAGAAAGGTTGGTAGGTGGTGGGCTCATAAGGTGGGGTTGATGCCGGCGTTTCGGGATACCACGTTGTCGCTATCGCCAGTCGTCCGCCGAAAGGTGTGAGTGCAACGTCTCTCAGGTAGGTCCTCTCATCAGGAATCAGGTTGTCGACGGCAATCAGTTCACCTGTCACCGTATCCCAGAGATAGGCGGACCCATCGTATGCCAGTCCGAGCAACGATGCATTATCTCCTAACCAGAAAAGTTTGGCAGCATAGGGGGTTGTGCTGTCACCTTGTTGAACGAAAAGCTCTTGTTCCACTTTGAGATCAGGTACACTCAGCAAGAAGACCGAACCAAGTGACACGCTAACCGCCAGCCACTGACCATTGGGGCTCTGCTGCATCGTGAGCGGGAAGGTGTAAGCGTCCCCGGATAAAACCGTCTGAACCACCTGCGTAGTGTTGATATCCCATTGTAGGAATTGGTTAGCATCTCGGGCGTCATACAACACATATAGCGATTGCTCATCAGCCGCCCACTTAACATCAACTGCTCCCCCCGTTCCGGTGCGTTCTTCATCGTACAACTGTGCAATCGGTCCACCGGTAGCCGTATCGATAACATAAACCCAAACCGAACCGTTTGCAGCAATATAACGACCGGTAGGTGACCATGCAATCCGATAATTATCACTTACTCCAAGAAGTTTTTCTGTAGTGACAGATGCCGCGCCAGCCTTGGGTGCCTCCCAATCCCAGATCGCCAGCTGTGTGCCACCGCCTGCGTCATAACGCGCGGCCAACCGTGCCCCATCGCGGCTCCAACGCACATTGTACACGGTGCCAGGCAGATAAATGGTATCAATGGCCGCACCTGTATCATCATACAACCAGATAGCTCCTTGTTCGTTGGTGGCGCGCCCGCCAATCGCCAGCGTTTCTCCGTCCGGGCTCCAAGCCACTGTGGTTATGACGCGAACATCGGTCTGCGCGATTGCGCTGAAGCTCGGTGCATTAAAACTCAGTATCAGGAGCAGAATGCAGACTTTAACCAGCGTTTTCATGATACTATCTCCTCATTCAGTCGCTTGACGTCCAGGACCAGGTTTGGTCAACAAAGAGCTCTACGGGTGATAGTGTGATTGCATCGGGCAATGTGTAGAAATACCAAGCGTGTGCTGAGAAGTTCGGTTTTCCTGGCTCCTGATAGCGAGTGCAGTAGAACGGACGAGGAATTGGACTCTGCTGCATGTTCGGGTAATATCCCACGAAATCCGCTACATACGGCACAGCTTGAGCAACGCCATCTTGCTCCGGAATAACCGTGTCGGGGGCGTCCTTTGCAAGCACATAGTTCGCAAAGAGAGCGCCTGGAGCAGTAAGGGCGGATGAACATGTTTGGGTTAAACCCCAGCCTACAATAACTAAACCATGGTGCGGAAGAGAATCAATCCACAGGTAGTCGCCAGCTTGAAGCCTCACCTCGTCATTTACCAATCCTAACCCATCCCTTATCCGACGGGAGATCTCATTTTGATCGAAGGTTATGTCGCCACCCCCACTTATGTTAAGGATACCCGAAAAGTCTAGTGCGGTGATTCGATCATTTTCCGAAAACGGGGGAACAGGAAGCATGACCTGTTCGCCTTTGTCATCAATGGTATTGTTATTGTTGGGGTTCGTTGACCATGGCGGGAATGGAGCATCTGTGAAATATTCTCCCAGTGACTCGTGGAAATCCCAGGGCGGGCTAGTCAGCCCTCGTAGAGGATCAGCACGATGACAATACCGCCAACCCACATCTGCGGGTCCCGGCTGAAGATTACAGGAGTCTGGATTTCCCACCGTCATGGGCAACCCTCCCATCCAAATAGCTTCCGACACAAATATCGCCGATCCGGTACCCGCAGATAAGGCATCGTACACGAAATGCGCATAAGGCAAGTTCTCAATGCGCCGACTCACTTTGTATGGCGCTGGGGCCGACACATTATTCTCAGTTGATTGGAGAACAGCGAAATCAGATGCGGCTTGCCGGTCATAGATAAACGTCAAGTCCGAGCCACTAGGTATTTTACCGTCGCAGGGATCAGTGTCAGCCGTCACTTCGTCAATATAAAACTTATCTTCCATCCGCGCGACTATCCAGCCTGTTTCTTCTTCAGAAGTTTCGATCTGATACCAAACTTGGCTTGGCTGGTTTTCCTGCAGGAATTCTAGACGCGCCAGCGCGCTGACTTTGTCCTCCCAGGCGATGATGTTCTCAGGTTGGCGTTTACCATTTAGGGTGGGCCCATGATGCAGATAAAGGCCATTCTCCCCGGCGACAGCGTGCATATCGAGCGCTTCTTGCGTCACGCCTGGGAATGCAGACACCACGAGAATCTTGAAGGGAAAATACTGGACAGTCGAGCTCACCGAATCTGGCACGACGACCTCGCGGTTCGTGCCAACCATATCCTGGCTGGCAGTGCGATAGGTACCCACCGATGGGCCTTGAGAACTCCCCCACCAGTTCTTCTTCGCATTGGCTCCCCAGTTCGCAAAGACACTGATGCGATTATTGCCAACGATGTCGCTGTCGTTAAGGATGGCAGTGGCGGTGCTCATGAAGAGCATGGCGACCCCGCCGCCGTCGCGCGTCGTGGAATTGTTGCGGATGTCACTGCGCATAATGCTGGCCGTGCCCGCAATGACACCTATTCCACCACCATCGCCCACGGTACTATTGTTCGAATTGCCAGAAATCTCGCTCTCTTCGATGATCAGATTTCCCTCGTAGCTGTAGACGCCACCCCCCAGGATCTGGAATCCATTGGTCACTGCGACTGTGTTCGAAATGATACGACTCCGGTTGATGTAGACTGTGCCTTGTACACTTACCACGCCACTGCCCCCCACATCGGTCGCCTGGCCATTGCTCAGAGTAACATCGTTCAGTGTCAGAGTAGCCCCAGGACCGACGCCAATGATCCGGAATACAGTGCCAGAGTTCCGCGTGATGGTTGAGCCATTTCCGTTGATGGTCAAGGTACAATTGACCTTCAGACCATTGTTACCGTAAAACACGGTATCAGTGGGGGCCGTCAAGCTGTATGTGCCTTCTGCCATCTCGATAATCGTATGCACGCCGCAGTTGCTGTTTGAGCTAGCCACTGCATTGATCAGCTCCGTGACATTGGCAACGGGAATGGCAGTCGTTTGAAGAAGTCGTGCCTCTGAAGGAGTGATCGGTTGGCTCTGGAGGGATTCGCGAGCAGGGGTGGGGGTATGACCCGGAGTCGGTGTTGCCTTGGGTTTTACTGCTTCGCTTTTGCTCGGGTCCAACAGCGTCCCCTGCACCTGGATCGCCTCGATCCACAGCGCATCCTCGACGGTGGCGATGACCAGCCTGTGCTGGCCGGGCGGCAGCCCTTCGAGCGAGGTGCTGGGATCCAGGTCTTCGAAGGCCAGGACGTGACCGTAACTGTAGCTATCGGCGGCGTTGTCAGCCTGCTGCAGCCAGTAACCGTCCAGCCAGCTCTTGAAGACTCCTCCCTCCGGACCTTTCGAGTAGAGAACGCGAATGCCGGTGCCCCAGAAACAGACGGTGAGGGTGGCGCCAGGGCTGGCCGTGCCGGTCAGCGTGCCGCCGGCGGCCTGGCTGACGGTGAACGTTTCCCATTCACCGCTTTCGTACAACAGGCGCGGGTCTGTGTCGTCATACGTCTGCCAGGTACCTGTTGGGGGTGGGGTGGAGTCTTGCCCCAGGCTGGTGGTGGGCGGGATGAGAACAAGACCCAGGGAGAGGATCAGCAGAGCCACGGCGAGGCTCCAACAGACGGGGGGGGCGACCAGACATGGACACCTCCTTGCAAGGTTATATAGATAACTTAAAAACTATGCATATAATCTTATTACACGAAAGTATTATTGCACAGAAAGTAAACTGGGGTGAGTCTTTTTTACGTTTTTCATAATACCTGAAGCCTTGGGCTGGGTAGTGACATGTGTGGTATGCAAAAAAATCGGGTGGCTCATATGGAACCACCCGGTAATCTACGCTTGTTGCCGGCAATGCTGCTAGTCTATGCCTGGAAGATATCCTCTATCGCCACCGAGAACCCTGGCAGGACGTCGCCGCCTTCCAGAACGCCATCCAGGCCGAGCTTGCGCACCGGCTGGCCGGGGACGTACACCTCGACCTGCTGCCGATCCGGATCCACGACCCACACGGTCGTGCCGACCGACAGGTAATTGACCACCTTGACCCGCATCTCGTGCGGCGTGTTGGATGGCGAGAGCACCTCGACGGCGAGGTCGGGCGCGATCGGGCTGTAGGCGCGATCCGAGGGCTCGGTCTGCCGGGCGGCGGAGACGAACGCAATGTCGGGGATGTAGCGCTCGCCGGCAATGACGTAGCCGCCGTCGGCGCCGGTCGCCACGCCGCCCACCTGATTCTCTAGCAGATACATGCCGATGAAGACGCCCAGCCGGTAGGCGATGGCCGATGCACGCTGATTCGAGACCACCTCGATCACCTCTCCCCCGATGTATTCGAACAGCCGGTCGGCGTTCTCCGGCTGAGCGATGAATTGGTCGAATTCCTCGACAGTCATGCGCTGCGATTGGACGGCCATGTGAGTCCACCTCTCGTTCTCGTATGCTCACATTGTAACACCGATTTCAGCGGGCACATCGAACAGTTGCGCCGACATCACCGGCTCGTTTTCCCTCGCTAAGGTCGTTGATTCTGAAAGAAAACAGGGCTACACTAAGCATAGAATGCATCAAGCGCGATTGTTTCATTTTTGACGAGCACGCGTCACAGCGCGCCCATTACCTTACCCAGCCTTCAATCCAATGAGCAGAAAGGAGTTTTGCGATCCAAGCATCGTGTACCCGTCCAACAGAGGCGTGTTTCAGAGGTCCAGGAGGGCAGGATGAATATCACATCAATCTCCCGAAAGACAATGCTCCTGACAGCTCTTGTAGCTATCGGCATTGTCTTACTTGGTTATGGTACCTCCCAAATCTCAGCCCAGAATTCACAGGGCAATGCAGTACGAGGTGGAATGCTCTATGACATGTGGTGGGTGGTGACCGGAGCCGACGCCCCTACCGGTGACCAGCCGCTGTGGGCGACCCAAAGCACCAATACCCGCAGTGGTCCGGACACGTGGCGATGTAAAGAATGTCACGGATGGGATTACAAGGGCGTTGACGGAGCCTATGGCTCCGGCTCGCACATGACCGGCTTCCCCGGCATTCTCGATAGCCAGGGGAAACCTGTCGAAGACATCGTGGCGGCGCTGAAGGGCGGCGCCAATCCCGACCATGACTTTTCGAGCGTGATGGACGATCAGGCGCTCCTAGACCTGGCGGTATTCATCTCGGAGAGCCTCATCGACACCGACCCCCTGATCAACGAAGACAAGACTTCCACGGGCGACGCGGTGCGCGGCCAGGCATTCTTCGGCATGTGCACTGGCTGCCACGGGCCTCAAGGTAACGCGATCGCGTTCGGCCCGTTCGCCGATCCCGAGGTCATTGGCAATCTTGCCAGCGACAATCCGTGGGAGTTCCTTCACAAGGCCCGGTACGGCCAACCCAGTTGGCCCCCCATGCCCGCCCTGCTGGCTTTAGGTTTGTCGGAGAGCGACACAGCCGATGTCCTGGCGTATGCTCAAAGCCTGTCCCCCGAACCGGCCCTCAGCGGCGGTGGTCTGCTGTATGACATGTGGTGGGCGGTGACCGGAGCGGATGAGCCAACCGGCGATCACCCGCTGTGGGCGACCCAAAGCACCAATACCCGCACCGGGCCGGATACGTGGCGCTGCAAAGAATGCCACGGATGGGATTACAACGGTGTTGACGGGGCGTACGGTTCCGGATCACATATGACCGGCTTTCCTGGCATCCTGGGCGCGGCGTCACAGTCGCCGGACGAGCTGCTCGCCTGGCTGAACGGTGAAGCCAATCCCGATCACGATTTCTCAGGCGTCATGGACGAGGTTGCTTTCGATGCCCTGGTGACGTTCATCTCGCAGGAGATGGTCGATTTTTCGGGCTACGTGAACAGCGACAAAACGGTCAATGGCGAGCCGGATTCCGGCAGATTATTGTTCAACACTGCGTGCGCCAGTTGCCACGGTACGGACGGTAAAGCGTTCAACTTCGGCACCGAAGAGGACCCCCTCTACGTCGGCACGCTTGCCATTGACAATCCCTGGGAGGTCTTCCACAAAACAACGCACGGTCAGCCCGGCAAACCCATGCCCGGCGCGGTGGCGCTGGAGTGGACGCCCGATCAGATCGCGGGTGTTGTCGCCTATTCGCAAACACTGCCCACCGAGTAACCTGTCGCGCGGGCACCGTTCGAGGTCGGGGGCTTATGGCTGATGTCCATCGGCCCCTGTGGATGGCGGCGGGTGTACTGTCAGATCGCCTTTAGCGCTCACCCGTCGCCTTGCCGCCCGGCCCGCTCCAGGTTCAGTGCCAGCAGGCGGCGGAGAATCTCCTCCTCGTCGGCCAGCACGTCATACTCCCAGCCATACGCATCGCACACCGCCTCGTCCAGCGCCCGGTGCAGCACGTCCAGGCGCGGCGCGAAGTCCCCGGCGGCGGGCACCACGCGACCGCTGTCCTCGCCGCGGAAGACCTGCAGCGCGTTGTAGAGGTTGGTCAGCGTGCGCTGCCTGAGTGCCGCTTCCGGCAGGCCCGGCGGGTTGAGCCACGCGTCGCGCTCTTCGTGGAGCTGGCGCGCGGCGTCGCTGATGGCGCGGTAGGCGGGGTGATCGGTCGGCTCCTGGCCCGGCGGCCAGGGGAAGGGGAAGGTTTCGAAGGTGGTGGTCGGCGTGTAGCGCGGGTCATTGCCCTTGCCGAGCCAGGTGCCCATGCGCAGCGCCCACCGCTCGTGGATGCGCGAGTGCAGCACGCCGAAGAAGTAGTCGTCACTGCGGGCGATAACGACCAACAGATGGGATGGAAGTATGTCATTGGTGAACCAGGCAAATAAACGATGTTTAGACACCGTTGGTGTAACCAGGAATCGGTCAACACCAAGAATCGCTCGGCGCATACTTGGTCCAGGGCGCATGTGCAACCACCATTCTGATCGTGTGGGTTTTCCCTTTGCCCTTTCCGGCTTTACAACCTGTTCCACGTACTCAAAGGGTCTTAGGTATTGACGAGCTTCCTCTATTGGCATATTCACACCAAAATCAATGATCCAGTAGTCACGCCAACGGTTTGTGACATCGAGTGCATTTGCTGTTGGCTTGATCACGTCTACGTTTGAGCGGCTATCCGGATTGCCGCGGTCGGCCAACATCTCACGCGCCAAGCTGCCAGGAATATCAAAAGAACCACCTTTTACATCACCCAAGAAAGCGATTCCCGTGTTTTCCGGTAAGGGTGCCGCTTCAGTAATATCAAACGTGCTCCCCGTTAATTCGGGATTGATTCGCTTCACAGTCTTCCCGTCCAAGAAACGAGAGGTTTCAGACCCATCATCAAAGCCGATCATGGAGATCCGAACTGCGGCGCCATCCAAGGTCCAGGGAAGGTCTGGGTAGGCGAAGAAGATATCGCCTGTTTCCTTGATCCTCTGAAGAACTTCACGGTTTCTGCCTACTCTGATGGAATTTGTGGCGAGCATGCCTGCGCGTTTCGCTTTTCCCGTCTCAATGTCTTTCCTGGCTCGTTCGAACCAATAACATACCAGGTCAGAAAAACCAGGGATCCGCTTCCCATACAGTGCATGCAGCGACGTTACATAGTCTAGCCCAAGTTCGCCGCGCATTTTCTTTGTGCCCAAAAACGGCGGGTTGCTCACGATCACATCCACGCTCGGCCACGCCGGCTCGACCGGGCTGCCGTCCGCGTCGAACGCCAGGATCGCGTCCATCTGCCGGATGTTGTCCAGCGGCTCGAGGATCGGCACATTGTGGTAGCGCTCGCCGCTGTTGCGCCACCACTGGATGTAACCGATCCACACCACGATGCTCGCCAGGTCATGGGCAATGGGGTTGATCTCTATGCCATACAACTGGCTCGGATGCACGCCGGGGAAGGCCAGCGGCAGGTCGGCAAACAGGGGGTGCAGGCGCACCTGTTTCTCCAGGTCCAGCAGTGACTGCAAGGCGACATAGAGGAAATTGCCGCTGCCGCACGCCGGGTCGAGCACGGTCACGCTCCGCAGACGCTCGAGCATCCGGTCGCGCAGCGCCGCCAGCTCGCCCAGACGGTTCTGTTGTTTGCGCTTGTTCTTCTCGGCGACGGCTTCCGCATAGGCAGCGCGGATCGGCGCTGCCTCAGCCTGGATCGCTTCCCACTCGCGTCGCAGCGGCGCCATGAGCACCGGTTCGACGATCAGGCGGATATCGTCCTCGCTGGTGTAGTGGGCGCCCAGTTGGGCGCGCTTGTCGGGGTCCAGGCTGCGCTCGAACAGGGTCCCAAAGATGCCCGGCTGGACGGACGACCAATCGAGGTTGCAAGCCTGCTCCAGCGCCGTGAGGGCCTCCAGGCTGAGCTCCTCGACGTCCACATTGTCGAAGAGGCCGCCGTCGAAGAACGCAATGTCGCGGAACAGCATTTCACCACCGTTTTGCATGGCCTGGAATAGCTCGCGAAGATAGTGGGTGAAGATAGTGGGGCGTTGGCGGCTCTTGGCGACGATCTCCGTGAAGATTCCCCTGCCGGTGTCGACGGTCGGCAGCAGATCGACGTCTTCGGCGAACAGGCAGAACACCAGCTTGGTGAGAAAGCGCGCGATGCGCTCCGGCGCGGCGTGCCAGTCGCGCATATTCTCTGCGATCTGCTTGAAGACGTCCGCTGCATCCTCCGTCACCTGCTTCGACGTCCGCGCCGGGTGGAGGGCGTTCGGCTCGAAGAACAGGTTGCGCAGCAGGCGCTGAACGCGGGTCGAGGTAGCGATGTCGCGGTTGGTGAAGCGGTGGACCACTTTGGCGGTGCCGGTGAAGTTGGTGTGGATCTCCCAGTGCTCGATGTCGCACACGACCAGCAGCGGCGGGTTGCCGAGGTTCTCGCGGTAGCGCTGGAGCTGCTGGTAGGCCGCGTCGAGGTCGG
>Ga0068712_1005158_pt1 | contig 10450 bp, 9 predicted proteins | sample MTBAKSrepl1MetaG_FD_62987 | JGI IMG/M metagenome (GOLD analysis project Ga0068712, IMG submission 62987) | Enrichment culture microbial communities from Arthur Kill intertidal strait, New Jersey, USA, that are MTBE-degrading - MTBE-AKS1... | ecosystem: Environmental > Aquatic > Marine >... | reverse complement strand
GTATTTTCTGCTATCCAGCGCCGGTTCATTCAGGGCAAGACGGAATCAATGCTGGCAGATCGTAATGTCGAAAGACGGAGTGGAAGGAGGTTACCAGCGAGTCCGTGACATTTAAAAGCGTAGTTCAACACACATTTCCAATGCACCCGTGATAATATATGACTTCGAGCTGTATAGAAGGGTTCGTTCAACAAGCTGCTGTAGATCCGATCCTGAGTAATCCGGAATCCCAACCGGCCGGAAATTTTATAAGTGACTGAAAGTTTTCTCTTTTTTATAAGTGAAAATTTAGTAAAGAAACGGACAAGATTGTAAAATCCCCCATGAAAATGATTAAAACACTTACGAGCTCTCAAGAATGAGGTAGGGATATACTATATGACAATTTAAAAATCTTTTATTTTAATTATATAAAATCCAATCCTGATAATTATCCCCATATAAATAAATAAAGTTGGCTTCTGTAAGTATTATAAAGAATATCAATCCCTGCATAATTTTTTCAGTCTGGTGGCATCATATTAACCCTATATAAAATACAACATTAAGGTAACCCTAAAAGGAGTACCTTTTTTATATTGATAGCTTGACAGTTATGTTATTATAAATTACAATGATCAATTCAGAGTGTTTCTTCCCCAGATTATATCAGCCTCAGTGCAATTATAAAAAGTAAAATTCAACGTATTGTTAATGAATTCGTTATTGATGACCTTTATGGAGTTGAGCTCGTCTTCCTGAAACCAATTAGCAAAGCCAATTGCCGGATTACAGTTTTTAATGATGTTTTTTAATATAAGAACATTTTTTGTATCATTAATATCCAGACCAATCATACTCCACCAAATATCACCAAATGGTTCATGGACATCGGCCGGATTAGGGCACCCATAAATGGTATTATTTGTAATTATAGCATTACCCCCCATTGGATTTATGCAACTTGATTTGGTGTATTTATTAATCTCGGAACAAATTATTTCATTCTTATCTATTATGAGAAAACTGTTTCCCCATGAAGCAATTCCATAAAAATTAAAGTTTTTAATTTTATTATTACAAATGGATATTTCTCTTTTTACTTCATCATTTTGAAGTTCTAATACACAAAAACCGGCATCAGGCATTAGACTAGCGTAGAAAATTTTTAAAATGGTTATTACAAATTTTCCCGGATGAATTTAAAGTGACTATCCCTGAAAGAATGTTGTTTAAAGATGGATCTATATAAGATAATTGGCCATAATCGCAATCAAAAGTAAATCCGGAAACTTCAAAGTTGTCACAGTTAATAATTTTAACCATTCGGCTGTAATATCCAAGATCCGGAAGTTTTAAGACTGCCTCTTTGCAAATCAACCTAATTCCATCCAGGTTTTCAATTCTGATATATTCGTAAAAAGTCCCGGAAGCATAAATAACAGTTCCATCTTGTGCATTGTTAACAGCCTCCTGGATAGTAGTATAATCTTCAGGAACATTAATCACAATGGATGAAGATTTCACAAGGTCTTTACTGTCTGCAGCTAAAATAGGTTCATTAAATTCATCTTTCACACAACTGGTGAATAAAACGAGCAAGATTGAGAATAACAAAATCTTTTTCATAGCGGTTGATAATTAATTATTATGTAAATACATCGCGGGCATTAAAAGCCCACTGATTGTTTATTTTACTTTAATAAATTTTTTGATTTGAACAACGATGAATTATATCAGCTTTTCGTTTTGATTGTGCCATGGAACTCTTTATTTTGTTTGGATATCATCCAAACCAAGGATCTGCTTTTGCTCTATAACACCTTACTCCTCTTTATCACATAAAGTTACGTAACTATTTATTAAAAACAATAATTTTTATTATAATTAATTTAAGTTATGATTTATAATTTGATGGATACAACCAAATCATGTTGAAAAGATTTAAACTGGAGGATTGCAAACTCATTCCCGTTTTTAATCAGGTAACATTCCTGGCTAATATTGTTTTCCCTGTCAGAGAACTTAATTGACCAATAAAATATTTCTGCCGGTCAAAGTAGTTACCGAGCGTTATCATCAGGGATTCGTAAAAGCACATTATAAAGAAAAGGTTGTATTAAACTCTGCAAAGTGTTCAGTTCAACCGGAGTTCATGTTGCCAAAGTAAATGAACTCAATTTTCTGATTTCATGACAACAAAAATTAAAATTTAACTTAACCTGTTATTCTGATTTTGGGCAACTATTATCAGGATTGCACCTTTAATACCTAATGCATACAAATGACCATATGTAATTTCATTCCTTAAATAGGTCAATATATTCCTTTTTAATTTCCATTCTTACTGTTTTTTGCGGATTTACAACCTGACCAAATCGCAAATCGCCATAAAAACCTATTAAAGCACTGGCATCAACTGAACTAAACCCGTACACAATTACTAAATATCTGCCCATGTCACTTATTGCCATATCTTTTGCTTTAAGAATATCGGGATCCGAAGCAATTGTTGCAATCCTGTCAGGATTTATAATCACAGGTCTCTGAATCTTTATATCTTTCCGTACCCTTACTGTTACCTCAACATCAGCCCCGATTTCAACACCTTTCCCCCAAACCTCTCCATCACCCTGGGTAGCGTGACAATCTCCCATAGCAAGCAAGGCTCCTTCAACAAAAACAGGTAATAAAACCTTCGCATTCTTTTTTACTAATCGGGTATCCATATTCCCCCCGTTATCCCAAACTTCACCCGTAGTCATTTCAACAAAACCAGCAGTTCCCATCACTCCCACCATTGGGTGTACGGGCATTTTCTTCCCGTTATATATCATGTGCCCATCAACCACTTCAACTTCAAGGTAAGCATATTCTCTTTCAGTATTTTCAATGAATTGATTTTTAGTAATATTTTGCATATACCCATTTTGTGAAAGTCTGATATCATGAATTTCAACTTCAAGAACATCGCCCGGTGAAGCACCTTCTATAAAAACCGGACCGGTAGCAGGATTCCCTGTGCCTTTTCTTCTCTCATCATTATAAGCAATATTATTATCAAAATAATACCTTGATTTACCTTCAAGAGCATCCCAACACTCAAATATAAGCCTGCTGCCATCTTCAACTGTAGCACAAGGTTTATTATTGATATCCATATTATGAATATGATTCTCCTTGCTGATTACTATTACATCAGTAATTTTATCATCCACTATTTTTTTTGATAAATTCGAAAATTTTACCAAGCCTCTATCATCCCTGAAGCTAATAGTTCGTGCTATTTGAATGTCTTGAGCTAAAGTTTGAAAACATATTAAAACTAAGAAAGCAGGTAATACCACAAGTTCTTTTACGGATCTAAGTATTCTGTAATAAATACTAAATGTATTGTTTTTCATTTTTCCCATTTTTTCAGATTAGTGCAATTGTTAATCATCATTCCATCCTGGTAAAGAGACTGTTAATTGATAATTAGAATAATTATATAAGGGATTTCGTTTAGGTTTATAAAGCCTTCCGTTTTTGGGATTGTCTTCCTGTGTATAAATCCATATTTCGTCTGGATCCCAGACAACAATTTCATCCCGGCAATCCCCTGTTAAATCAAGAACAGCATTCGCCATATCAGGATGACCATCATCCGGAAAATCTAAAACTTTCCTACCCCAACCATCAAAAACGCCTCCTTCATGTATATTCGGGTTTAGAACAAAATATTCCTCTTCTTCTCCAGTCCAATTTAAAGGTAAACACATACTGCCAAATTGATATGGCTCAAAATCCTTATAGATATTTCCATCAGAATCAAAAAGATGTATAATTCCCTGGTTATTCCAGAAATTAATGGTTACTGTTTCGAGACCAGGTTTATCTGATCTGAAATTGGCAACTGCCGGATTTTGGACATGTCCAATAAAATATTGCTTCAGAATATTTCCTTTAAAATCCAATCTTACATAGCCTGCATCACTGGCAGCATACATAATAACAGGCTCTGTCCGGGGATTTTCATCAAAATCTACTATTGCCACTCCATCTTGATGATCAGCAATTTGGCCGTCAAGATCCCATAACTGGGTGCCATCATCATCATATAATGCATATCCAATGGCAAGTTCATCTTTGCCATCATTATCTATATCATAAGCATAGGGGAAATGGCCGGTATTACAACTTCCTTTCCATAAAATTTCTAAATTGGAGTTCATTACCCAGAAATTCCAATAGCGATCTTTAATAAGAATATTAGAATCATACCCCTTCCCTTCAGCATCAAAAAAGAATAGACAATCTCCTAATACCTTTGGAAAATGATCATTGTCTACCAGAGATCTTGGATGATCGTTTTCAATTATTGGAGTAGGGGCTCTATATTTAATTTCTCCAGTCTTCCCATCTGCCACAATAATCTCAAAATCCATACAATAAATAGCTTCAGTTTTACCATCATTGTCTATGTCGTGTATCTGAAAACCAACGTCGTAAGTAAGATGAGCATTATAAGGGTCTATCCTGCCTGTCTGCCAGAGAATTTCTCCGTCAAAGGTCATAACCATAACACTGTTTAAAGCATAACTACCTATCTGCCCGATAAGTATATCCTTATGCCCGTTTCCTGTGAGATCACCAAACCGAAGGTTCCTGGCAACACCAAATCCTTTTGTGCTAATTTTTTTCCAAAGTTTCATTTTAGGATTTTTTGCTTTTAATTCCATAACTATTTGCTCATAATTATGCTTTTCCATTTCAAATGAAACTTTATCTGTTTTTGTAGTTTTTACTTCTACCGATTTATAGCAGGCTTTAGCATTAGAAACAAGTCCGATTTTTCCTTTTGCGTAAGTATCATCTGTAACATTAAGGGTAATATTATCATTTAATTTTGTTTCAATTGAAGCGCCATTTACTACAACTTCCGCCTTCAAATATTGACCCGGTGTAAATTGAAAAGATTCTTCCACTAAAACTATTTCATTTAAATCTAAATCGTTGGATTGGCCTGTAAACTTAGAGATATAAACTTTCGAATTTTTTACTCCAAAGAAGTAAAAAGAACGATCATTTCGGTAACGAAAAGCTAAACCAGAAGATTGCAGGTTCCTTTCAGGTTTGAATTTTACCGTTACTTTGTAATTTTGCCAGAGTGAATCTCCGGCAATTATCATTGGGTGAGTGCGTGATCCTTCATTCGTATAAGTTTGGCACATGATGTTATCATTACCTTCTTTTTTAACCTTCCAGGCAAAACCAAAACCTGGAAAAGATCTTCCTGTTCCAAAACATGAAACCACCCAATTACCTTTTGTGCCAGCTTCCTGCAGATAATGATATTCTGTGTGAGGGCCAAATGGTACAGAAAAATAACCTGATTCCAGTCCGGAAAAATCATCTTTTAAAAGAATATGTTCATAACGCATTTGCTTACAACTCAATACAAAAATTGAAAGAACAAAAAAGAAAATATATTTTTTCAAGATAATTTGAGTTTAATTATAATCATTTACTTTTGTTATAAAATTAGAAACAATCTTCCACCTGCCAAAATTATTAAAATTCCGGTTTAATGTTTAACAATTAATATAATATGAACAAGAGTATGTTTATAAGCCCATCCCCGAACCAAGGGGTACAAGAATTGGGAACGAAAATGAGCAGAAACCAGCCGGACCTCCTGTCGGGATTTAAAGTTTGTCGTTTGCAAACGAACATTCTTCTGAAGCTGAAGGCCCACTCTGCGAAGTGAAAGATCATAGCGATACTCATATTGGTGCAAAGAGTAACTATTATTACAACAAGAAAAAGAAAGTTCGTTCATCTCTCTTTAAGTATATCCCGCTTCCTGCTTTTATAAAAAAGAATTAAATGGTTACTTTTTTTTCAATTCAAAACAACCACACAACCAAAGCTCATAAAACACTTTTTAACAAAATTGTAACGCTTTTACAGTGCTTATATTAATTTAGGATTTTCGAAATAAAAAGAATACCAGAGAGGACTTCCCGTAGTGTCGATTCAGATAATTAATTTCTCTTTCTCATTATACGGCTCAAGAAAAACCAACAACAATATCGCCACAAAAATGGTCTCCCAAAGTTCCCATATACGCAGATCTGGCACCATCAAAATGATCCCCGTGCACAACAACATGATAACCGTGTACTTAAATTTGGGAATTTGAATCCCAAACATATCCACTAAACGCCTAAAGAAAAACCAACGATGAAAAAGAATCAGTGATAATAGAAAATAGAAACCAAAAACCAATATCAGGCCTCGCGAAAAAATAAGCTTATTCAGATTAACTCCTCCAACTTCAAGATTGTGCAAATTGGTTTCTCCCTGCAGATTATTCTGAGTAAAAAAATCGCCTGACTCTAACGCAAATATCCGTTGCCCCCACGAAATTTCTTCACCAAAACCAAAAAAAGCCCCGAGGATAATAATCAAACTTAAAATAATCCAAAATTTATTTCGTGTCTTCCAGGTTTTAATAAAACGCCCCGAAAACAGCACCGAAATCAACAATAATACTGCTGCTGTAATATTCTCGAAAGGTCCGTCTTCTGCGACCATTTTATGATAAAATCCTTCTGAAAAATAAAAACTTGAAGCCGCAATTACCCCGGCAGCAACCACCACATACATTAAAATCTTTATAAATCTTTCCATTTTCCCCTTTATCCTCGTAGATAGCTATTCAAAAACTCAGTACACTACAAACTCTCCAATACATTTCCCATTTTTATGGTTTGCTAATTTAGAAATATTTATGCAACAATATCTTAACACAAGAAAATTTAACAAAGCTGAATCCCGGTGCTTCTGCTTATTTTAATTTTACCAGATACATTGTCCTGAACGTGGCTGCTCTTGTTTTTGGATTTAAGAAATTCAATGATATGCTCGAAACGTTCTTATGCTTGTAAAAAACACCGATTACCTCCATATCCGGATTCATCTCTTTCAGCTCCCGGTAGCCCTCATCAGTTGTGTAAATCCAGGCCCCTTTATGTGGCAAAAAACACTCGAGATCTTCTTTTGTTTCAAGATAAGTACCGTAATTACCGGAATAAAATAACAAATCCCATAAACGGGCCTTTGGTTTATACATGTTGAGTGTGGCATTTTCATTTGCCTTACTGTTAAAAAGTTCCGCAGCATGAATAGAAGAATAAAATTCAAACATATTGGGTAACAGCACCACATTTAATGTTAACAATAACGCCGATGACGACAAAAGCAACATTAATACTTGTTTTCGAAGATCAACTGCATTAAAAATAAAATAAAATACCCCAACTGCCAACAAAATTACTGTTGCCCAAAATAGCAGACTCTGCTCTTTAAAAAAATACAACGACACAATGGGTACAACTCCCAATAAAAGCAAAGCAACAACTTTATTTATATAAGTAATAATTCGCGCCCGCTTGTTCAGTTGAGTTTTATCAAACAGCCGCGTACACCATTTGGCAGTGATTATAAAAATAAATGGAGTAACGCTTAACAGATAATGCGGATTCTTTTGTTTTGCCACACTTAAAATAGCGACAAAAAATACAACTGCGGCGATATTTACCACTTCCACATTTGAAATGTCGGCCCTTTTAATTCTAATCAGACTTCTAAACTCATTATACATGCCTGCCAGCATAAAAATTGACCAGGGCAACAAAAGATAAAGCGCGGTATGTATATAAAACGAATAATCGTTATTATCGCCGTAATACGACCCTGTTACCCTTCCCATATTATTGGTCCAGAAATAAAATTTAATACCTTCAAGGCCAAACTGGCGGAACAATCCAGCCAAAGCGGGGGCAATAACCAGAGCCAGCAAAGGTATTGCCAACAACCACCGTATATGAAAAATATCTCGCCACTGTTTGTGCAAGAACAAATTTGCCCCCACAGCAAAAGCAGGTATAACCATCCCAACTGGTCCTTTGGTCAGCATTGAAATTCCAATACCTATAACACCCAGCAAAAAATGAAACCACTTTCTTTGCGAGAAATACGTCATAAACTGCCACACCGAAAAAACAACAAAGGCGGCAAGCATTGTGTCGGTATGTATGTCATTATGAAAGTGCAAAAAACCTAATGATGTTATCCAAAACGTTGCAGCAAGCATACCAACTTCATGCCCGTAGAACAACTTTGCCAAACGAAAAGTGGAATATACCCCCAGTAACGAAATTAGAATTACCGAAATTTTATAGGCTGGAACCGACACGCCAAAAAGACTGAAACAAATTGCAGCTACCCAAAAAAGCATAGGAGGTTTTTGTTCGTATGGCACTCCCCCAATAGTTAAGTTCACCCAATCGTTATTTATAAGAATTTCACGACCAACCTGTGCATATTTGGCAGCATTCATCATTAAAGGAACAGGCAAAAAACACAGAATTGTTAAAAAAACTAAAGAAATAACAGCTGGTAAAAATATGCGATTTGTGGTCATACAAACAATTGTATTAATAAAGATCAAGCAAAATATGTTATATCTTTATCAAAAATACGATTAATAAAATAAAAATGAAAAGAAAAATAAGTGCCCATTTAATAACAGACCTCATTGTTTTTGGAATATTAACAGGTTTCATTGCTTACGCAAAATATAAGAGCAATGAAAGCTACGAAGCGTTTATGGATGTGGTAAAAGAAGACGGTTGGGTTGAATACCTCACTACACTTTTTTTAATATTAGGGGCAGCCATTTTGGGTTTCAATGCTGTAAAGGCAGCAAAAAAAGGGAAAACCAAACAAATTCTTTTCTTCTCTTTGGGCTGTTTGGCATTCATTTTCGGAGCAGGAGAGGAAATATCCTGGGGACAACGCATTTTTGACATTCAACCCAACGAATACTTCATGAAATATAACTACCAGGAAGAAATAAATTTGCATAACCTTGAGATTAGAGGCACAGACCTAAACATTATGATCTTTTCGCAATTAATGTTCGTTGTACTTATCATCTACTTTATTCTTCTCCCAATTCTCACCTGGAAAAGCACATTGATTCGTAAACAAGTACTCGCCTTTGGCGTACCATTGCCCCAATTATACCATATCCTGGCTTTATTGGCTGCAAATATTTTCATTCCGCTTTTTATTGGCATGAAAAAAGAAAGCGAATTACACGAACTAGCCTTAACTGGAATATTATTTCTTGTTTTTCTTTATCCTGCAAAACAAATTAGAGAAATAAAACTTGATTATTAAAACTGCATTACCCCTTTTCGTTATACAAATGATTTATCAGCTAATTCTTTTCTACGAGTCCGTAATCAGGCAGTGCCTTAACAAAATCTTGTCTTTACATCACGATACGACCATAACCTGTAACGCACTACACACAGAATTGGCGGCTTGTGTTAATACCCATAGAGTAGAATGCATTTAATATTGTCTTAATATAATTATCTGACATAACCGGGGTTACTTATATCCCACCGCAAAATGTTCTATACAATTATTCATCATAAAAAACAGTACTTAAAGTATTAATAATTAAACATGACAGTATACAAAGTAAGAGATAAAAGATAGATCGGGAATCTTTTTAAGAAGGACAGCTCTTTTAGAAAATAATGAAAATTATTAACTTTGACAATTAAGGTTTTGATTAGCAGCACGACATAATTCAAGCCAAGTTGTGACGAAGCTGGTTCAGAACAGATTTAATTTAATGAATGGCACGGGCAATCGTTACCGAAGTACTCGTTAAAATGGTAAAAACCGGATACTATACAGAAGAAGAGGCTATAGCAATCACAAAAATGATCTTGAGGGAGATTGCAATTGATTTATATAAAATAAATCTGTAAATCCAGGAAAATACAACTTTTGAATTTATTGATGCTATTGGTTCCCTATTGCATTTTTAGATGTATGGGTGATATTATATAGTCCCAATACTGAATATCAGGTTATACATATTTCAATGACATGATGTTACAGTTAACAGATCATCTTTTTTGGCAGGTTGGCATTTCTGCCATCTATTTCAATTCCACGATTATACGGTTGATAGTCTCCAGTTAAAAGCCGGGTAAAATACTTTAACGTTGGCGTCCCATGAAAATATACGTTGATAACTTCAGAAAAATTAAGAGGGGATACTGATGGATAAATATTAAATTTGCTGGTAGGAAAAATAAATAATATGAAAGTTGAAGAACCTCTTTTTGATTCTATAAACCCTGACATCTCTTATCAGATTGTTAACGGGGACAGCATTTCAATACTGAAAAAAATTGATGACGGAAAAGTTGATTTAATAATTACTTCCCCTCCATACAATGTTGGAAAATCATATGAAACAAAGACCAGTATAGAAAAATACCAGCAATTCCGCAGCAAATTTATAAAAATAGTTTTCGCTATCGATCCGTAAAATAGGGCAATACATTATCCCCCTGCTGAAATTCAGCAGGAAACGATTTTAATATTTCAGATTTAC
>Ga0068712_1005151_pt1 | contig 10459 bp, 10 predicted proteins | sample MTBAKSrepl1MetaG_FD_62987 | JGI IMG/M metagenome (GOLD analysis project Ga0068712, IMG submission 62987) | Enrichment culture microbial communities from Arthur Kill intertidal strait, New Jersey, USA, that are MTBE-degrading - MTBE-AKS1... | ecosystem: Environmental > Aquatic > Marine >... | reverse complement strand
GTTTTGATTCAAGATGATGAATTGTTTCTTGGACGGCCGCGGGTCGGAAGGGCGGCCGCAGGGATTCTTCAGGAAAAATATTTTCTCCGCCAAACCACCAAGCCTGCCAGGCCTGATCCGAACAGCCAGACCGCTCCGGGTAAAGGCACGCCCGGGGAGCCGGGGGTTTCCGGAACGGCCGAGTCCGTAACGCCCACGTCGCTGTCGTCATCAGGTAAGATGCCCTGGAAACGGACGACCATGGGCTGAAGCTGCGGCTGGCCCAGACCGGGATCGGCGGAAAGCCTGTTGAAATCATCCGAACTCAAGCTGTCGAGACCGGACCCGGAAAAGGTGAAGCTGAATTGGAAGGTCTGTCCCGGGAAGATGCCATGCGCGACTTTTCCGCCGTTAAAATCTTTTTTGGTGATGCCGGCCAGATCGAAATTGCCCAACTGATCAGGGGTGTCTATGGCGTCCAGTTCAAAGAGAAAGCTCCAATTTGAACTGGAGTCCGAGGAAAAAGCTGCAACGCCGAGGACCTCGGGGGGGACATTGAAGGCGAAGGCGGTGATCGAGGAGACCACGGTGGAAGTATTGGCCAGCGAAACGGTGATGGTGTGGGCAGAGGCCTGGTAATCGAGCACCGCCGCCGCCCGGATCGAATCCGGGAAATTAATGCCTTGAAAATGATAAGTTACAGGCAAAGCCCAGGATGAGGTCGAAACAAGGCCCAATAAAAAGACGAGGGTGGCGCCCCACATAAATTTTATGGATGCGGAGGGCCGGCCGGACTGACGTCGCCGTCTTTTGGACCGGGGCTTAACCACAGGCAGAGTCCCCAAACACACCACCATTTTCCGCCCCCCTTTTTGATAGATGCAAGGACGCCCGTGAAGTGGATTCCTAGTTATCTATTGAAGGCTATTTTAGTTTAAATTACTCCCATAAAAAGTCAATACGAAAAAGGTACCATTTTTTCTAGTCATTTGCCCGGTTTTTTGGGGAAAGTCCTGGAAAAAAGTACCATTTTTTCTAGTCTTCAGAATCCTCCACCGACGTTGCCTCTTTCGAGATTTTGGCTCGCTGCGCAGCGGTCCGGGAGCGGACAAAAATTTCCAACGGGGCAATCTTATTAACTATTCCACCTCGTTGTCTTCAGGTTTCAAGTAGCCGCATTCCTCCAAGTATCGGTTTATTTCGCTTTGGACCGTTTCGTCGATGGCCCTTTCCAGGAACTCGGGTTTGATTTTGGGGTAGAGACGTTCCAGTCCGGGCTTGTTGTATAACCTCTTTACGGACAGGCTGTCCCGAACCAGGGACCCTTCTCGAACTTCAAATTCAAATTTCACCCGGATGGGTACTTTGACCCTTCGGAAGCCGAAATCAAAGATGTGGTAGAAGACCTTTTTTTCGACCAGCCAGACCATAAAGCCTCTCTACCTCCGCCAGTCTAACCGGGATTGTAGAGGCCATTTCAGGACTTTGCAGAAAACAACCTGTATTTATTCATAAAGTCCGTCCGGTCGGTTGTCAAGGCCGGGCTGGGGTCTGTCGGACTTCATCACTGGGCCGGTCCGGGCCATAATCATCTTGACACCGGCCGGAGATTAAACTACTAGCCTAGTCGCCATGAACCGTGAAGAAACACCATTGAGTCCCTTCGGCCGATTCCACCTTTGACATGAACCGCCTTGATCCATATCTCCGGTGGTTCGACCGGTTCGTCGAAAGTTTTCCGGCCGAAACCGCGGAAGATAAAAGCAACCTTCTTCTTAAAAAGGACCACTCCCTTCGGGTCTTAGAGGAAGCCCGGGCGATAACGGCCTCCCTGGATTTGGAAAAAGACCTGGCCTTCACCATTCACCTGGCCGCCTTGGTTCACGACCTCGGCCGGTTTCCCCAGTACGCCCGATATAAATGTTACCGGGACGGTATGTCGGAAAATCACGCCCGTCTTGGGGTCAAGACTCTCGGGCGGACCGGGCTCCTGAAGGGGCTTCCCGTCACGGCCCGCAGGATAATCGTGGGGGCGGTTTTTTGCCATAACCTGGCCGCGCTTCCTTCCGGCTTGCCTCCTGAAACCGAACTGGCGGCCCGGGTGGTCCGGGATGCGGACAAACTGGACATCATGTCTTTGGTGCTGCATGATTTCCTTCGGCCGGACCAACCGGAGCGGCGGGTCTTTGTCGAAGGTCTGAACCTGGACGAAGCGGGTTATTCCGACCGGGTGCTGGAGCAAGTTGCGGCCGGACGGCAGGTCGACTACCGGAATGTAGTCTTTCTCAATGATTTCAAGCTGCTTTTATGCGGCTGGGTTTATGACTTCAACTTTCCCCACACCTGCTTCAAGGTCCTCGATCAAGGCTACCTGGAAGAACTGATCGCCTATCTGCCGCCGACCCAGGAATTTTACCGTCTGGGTGGCCAACTCATTTCCGACGTAATGCGTCGCTCCCTTCAAAAAGTCGAAGCGTTATAAAGAAAATTTGCCTTTGAAGTAAGTCTCCCGGACTTGCCCCGCCTTTTTTTCGGCCCAAGCCTCCAGGCCCATCTTCTTGATCAGGCCGAGGTTGAAGACCTTGGTGTTGTGAGGGCGCTGAGCGGCCAGGTCCGCATAAGGATGAAGATAATCGCAGGGAAAATCGTCGCACTCGCTGCAAAGGCTCAGACCCTTTTCAGTGATGCAACGGTAGACGTTGCAGGGTCCGGTCATGCCGACAGCAGCAATGGTCCCGCCCTCGTCCCGGCAGCCCCGGCATTGAGCCATTTCCGGCGGGAGATTCATTCTTTCGGCGATCTTCTTTCTCAACGCCTCATTTTGGCCGGCCAGATAAAGGGGACAGTTGAAGCAATCCAGGCCGCAAGGCGCGGTCAGGTGGCGATAGTCCATAATTCCTCCTGTTTTTAAGTGGTTGACTCCTGTTAGAGATCGTAGTCCACGGCCCTTCTGATGTCAATTCCCTTTAAGGAGATGTTCACATCGTAGACCATGACCTCCACCCCGGTCCGGACCGCCCGCCGCAGGGCCCGGCCGTATTCAGGGTCGATATGGTCGGCCGGGCGGAAGAGCCGGGCGTCTATCCTCTGGATGAGGAAAAAGATCACGGCCCGGCGGCCGTTTTCAGCCAGCCCGGCCAGGTTGGCCAGGTGTTTCCGGCCCCGCTGGGTTACGGCATCCGGGAAGAAGGCCGTGCCTTCTTCCACCAAGGTGCAATTCTTGATTTCCACAAAACAAGGCCGCCGGTCCGCTCCTTCCAGGACCAGGTCCAAACGAGAGTCGCCGGCCGTCACTTCGCTTTTGATCAGGTCGTACCCGGACAAAGCCGGTATTTTGCCGGCCCCGGCCGCGGTCTTGACCAAAAGATTAGGCGTCCGGGTGTTGACGCCGACTAGCGACCCAGGCATTTCGATCATCTCCCAGGTGTAGCGCAGACGGCGGGATGGATTGTTGTGTGGCGAAAGATAAACCGGCCGGCCCGGTTCGGAGCAACTAAGCATACTGCCGGTGTTGGGACAATGGGCCGTGACCAGGCGGCGGTTGCCCAGGCGGACGTCGGCCAGGAACCGTTGGTAGCGTTTGACCAGAACGCCCCGGACCAGCGGCCCCCAGACCAGACCGCCGTTATTTTCTTCCATCAGCGCCTCGACTTGATTTGACCGGGCCGGGGTCTATCTGGACCGCCCGGCCCAAGACCCGATCGGGGCCGGCCATGGCGGTCAAGCGGATCGGAACGATTTGACCGGCCGGTGGAGCCGGGTCCGAAATCAGGACCTGAATGTAGTTATCGGTCAGGCCTCGGGCCAGTCCGGTGGCCTTGTCTCGCGCGTTTTCCACCAAGGTCCGCCGAACCTGGCCGAGGCAGCTTTGGAAGAAAATCCGGCGTTTATCTATGCTCAGCTCCCGCAGCCAGCCGACCCGCCGCTTTATTTCCCCTGGTGAAACCTGTCCGTCCATAGCGGCGGCTCGAGTGAAAGGCCGCCGGGAAAAGGAAAAGACATGAAGGTAAGACAAGGGCAATTGATGCAAAATTTCCAAAGTGTCGGCAAAAGCAGTCTCATCCTCGCCCGGAAAACCGGTCAGCACGTCAGCGCCCAGGCAGATGTCGGGACGGGCTTTTTTCAGCCTGGACGCCAGGTCGGCGTAAAACTCCGCCGTATAAGGCCGGCCCATCCTGGTTAAAATCCGGTCCGACCCGCTCTGGAGGGGCAGATGGAAATGGGGGCACAGCCGGTTTGAGGAACCGAGCAGTCCGATGATTTCAGAGCCGACCTCGTTCGGTTCAATTGAACTCAGCCGCAGGCGCGGCCCTGACTCCTCGGCCAAAAGCCGGTTCAAAAGCCAGGTCAGTTCCTTCGGCGGATCAAGGTCCAAGCCCCAGGCCCCAAGGTGAATGCCGCTTAGAACTATCTCGGCGTAACCGGCGGCGGTGTAGGCGGCCAGGCCTTCCTTGATCCGCTCCGGGGTCAGACTGCGGCTCGGCCCGCGGGCCAGGGGCACGGTGCAATAGGCGCAGGCGGCCGAACAGCCGTCCTGGATGCGGAAAAAGGCCCTGGTCCGATCAAAAGCGGGAAAGCCCAGATCGAGGATTCGACCGCAGCTAAGGGGGGAAACCAGGACCTTTGCCTGGCCGCCGGTCTCGGTTTCCTCCAACCGAGTGACCAGATCGGCCTTGCCCTCCTGGCCCAAGACCAGAGTCACTCCGGGCAGGCCGGCCAGTTCCTGGGGCCTGAGTTGGGCCAAACAGCCGGTGACCACGATCCGACCCTGGGGATTTTTGCGATAAGCCCGGCGGATAAGGGCCCGGACTTCGAAATCGGCCCGGTGGGTGACGGTGCAGGTGTTGACGACGGTGACGTCGGCCGGGCGGCCGGGACCGACCAGGGTGTATCCGGCCTGGGCCAGTTGGCTGCCGAGGGAGGCGGATTCGAACTGGTTGACCTTACAACCCAGGGTGAGAACGGAGGCCGTGGGCCGGGTCCGTCCGGTATCATCCCGAATCAAGGACAATTTTCCCCATGATCACCCCCGCTCTGGTCACCACCAGGGTCAGAGGCCGCCCTTCCAAAGTTTTGAAGGCTAGAATCGCTCCGGGATGCTCTTCGGTCAAGACCTTTCCTTCCGGCTTTACTTGCACACCGCGGTTGGCCGGAACGTTGGTCTTGAGGTCCAGGACCTGGACCTGGTCTCCCGGGCGGACCTGGAAGGTTTCTCCGCCTTGGAGACAAAGCCGCGGCCCGCCGTTGCGGCGCACCACCACGTAATCCAGGCGGGGCTGATGGATGCGGATGGTCATTTGGGCCAGAGTCCGGCCGTCCAGCTCGGCCACCACCGCGTAGATTTTTTCTTCTTGGGACAGGGAATACTTGTCCCAAAGGTCTTTAGCCGTGTTGATCAGATAGCCTCGATCTTCGCCGGTATTCTTAACCTGGTCCGACACAAAACCCTTGAAATTGACGGTCAGCCCTTCCGGCGGCCGGGGCCCTTCGGTGATTATGTCCACGATTTTAACCAAGTCGCCGGCCACTACGTCGATTTGCCGGCCGTCGGCGGCCAGTTTGAGCTGACCCTCGACTTCAACCACGAAAAATTTGACCTCGAAAGCCTCCGCCTTCCGGGCCGGGGCCTGGGGGTTTTCCGGACCCGGCGGCCGGAGGGCCACCTTGACCCGTCCGAACTTGAGGTGGTCCTTTTGGGCCACGATAAAGGTGGGCCGGTCAATGGCGTATTTCTGGCGGAAATCGTTGATGGTGCCCAGGCCCAGGATGTCCACGGACAGACCCCGGTCGTAATTGGCCTCGACGTGGATGACTTCGATCACGTCCTGGGGATTGAGAAAAAGCGTCTCCCCGTCGGCCACGGCGATAGGTATTTGGTTGTTGATGGAAACGACCAGGTATTTCAGTTCCGGCGGGGCCAGATAGATGCGGGGGTGTTCCGGGACCAGGCCGAAAAGCTCCATGAAAGCGTTGATGGCCAGATTGTGTTGTTGGACCTTCATTTCCATGGTCGGCAGATTCTTGGACGTCTCCACGCCGAAAGCCGGAATGCCGTACCTGGTCACAGCATAGTAAGTGGCCGAAGTCCGCTGCTCGGCGTAGGGTGAGTCTGGTTCCGCGGTCCGGGTGTTCATGAAATGAAAATGATACTTGGCGTTTTCAATCTGAGCGTTGATCCTATCGATGACCCGTTCCGCCGTCTTTTGCAGATTCAGATACCGCCCGCTGCGGGGACAGACGTATTCCGCGCAGTCGGCGATAATGGATTGGCCGTAACGCATGGGGTTGGCCAGCTTGCTTTCATAGGTCGGCCGATAAAAACCCCACCCGTCGTGGAGATTCAACAGGATGTCGCTTTCGGCCATCAGTTCCTTCAGGATGCGGACGATCTGGGAATCGTAGTCGCCCTTGGCCTCGATCCCGAATTTTCGGTTCATGTCCCCGTTCGGTCCGCGCTGAAAAAGAAGGATCGAGTAAAAATTGGCCCGGGGCACCACGATCAGATTCCCCTGTTTCAAGGCCAGGTCGGCGTAAAGGTCGGCCGACAGGAACCCGCCCGGCTCATTGCCCTGGATGCCGCCGATGATCATCATGGTCGGGCCTTCCTTGCGGCCGAAGATTTTATAAACGTTCAGTTCGTAAGGAGTATCCTTGAAATGAATCTGGTGGTCCCGCCGAGCCGCCGCCGTGGCCGGGAAGAAAAAAAGGCCCCCCAAGAGAACCAGCCAAACGAGGACTCCACGGGACCGATACCGCAGGATTTTAGTCATTGTTAGTTTTTCAGTAATTTATATTGCAGCAGTTTTCCCTGGTCGTTGTAAATAAACACCCAAGCCTGATTGAAATCCTGGGCGTTTTCCAGTTTGTCCACCTGGCCCTGAACGATTTTACCGTAGTTGATGCTGAACTGAGTCCCTTTTTTGTAATCAACCGGGACGCCGTTCTTGAACTCCACGTCGGGGTACACGGCCAGTCGGGGGGGATCAGCCCGGTCATTGACCAGAACCACCACTACATAGCCGGAAATATTTCGATTCCCCGGATGGATGTTCTGAAGTTCAAACTGGAAAGACAGAGCCGTGTTGTTTTTTTCAGGTTTGACCGAAAAATTGACCGCGTCCACCGGGGGATTCTCCGGGGTTTTCAAATCCGGTCTGATGATCGATTCACCGGTCTGGGCTTCCTCCTTGACCGCCTCTTCCTTCGAGGCCTGTGTTTCCCCGCCTTGATCTGACAAGGGCTTCTTTTCCTCGGTCTGGTTCAACTTCCGGGCTAAGCGGTTGTACTGGGCCAAAACCTGGGATTGGAACTTGTATTCTTCCACCAAGCGGGACAACCGGGCGGTTTTGTTGCGCAATTCCCGCTTTTCAAAATAAAGGTCTACATAGCGGTTGATGATCAGGACCGCAACTACAGCGAAAACAATGGCGAAAATCAGAAGGACCAGGAGGTATTTGGCTGAGACGTCCGCACTGTAAATGCGTCCCAGCTTGCGCATGAAGATGACGTTGATGGGTTCTTGTTTTTTCCTTTTGTTGACTATGGTTTGGCTCCCGCTTTGATGTCCTGCCAAGATTCTTCCTTGATCCGCCATTCCTCGTTATGCTTGACCAAGACCAAGGTTTTCAGCCCGTAGTCACGATACTGATCGGAACGGTAGTCTTGGGCGAAGGTGACCAGGGCCTGGGAACCATTGACCTTGATCTCCATCTTTTCCGCTTTAATGGTTATTTTTTTGTATTTCTCGGCCAAGTCGGTTTTATAGTTGCGGTAGGCCGCCAAATCCATGCCGTTATAAGTGAATTCCGGGTGGTAATGTTTTAAATACCCAGCCATGTCTTTTTTCTGCCAGGCGGCCAGCCAGACCTGCACGAGCCGGCGAACGGTTTCTTTATCGGGGGCGGCCGGGACCGGTTTGCTTTCCGGGGGGGTGGACTTGGCCGCCAGCCGCGCCTCGGCCAGGACCCGATTCCGAACCTCCAGCGGCAGTTCCTTGGGGGACGGTTTGGGCGGAAAGGGATGCCAAACTTCGGCCGCTATTTTATAACCGCCTTTTTCTTCAGTCAGATAAAGACGTTTCACCCCGTCGCTCACGAAAACGTCGCCGCGGTAATATTGGTCAAACAGGACCACAATCTTGTCCTGATGACGGAAGATGCGCAGATTTTCCAGGTCGACCTTAATCTTGGAATAAAGTTCATTCAACCGGCTTTTATGTTCCTTCCAGGCCCGGTAGTCCTTGCCGTCGCTGCTTACGAAGTTCTCGGAGTACATAGATATATATTTACGGAAGTTTTTTTGAGTCCAGGCCCGCCGCCATTCCTCGACAAAGGCCTTGATCCGGGCCGCTTCCAGATTGATCTCCTGCACGTCCTTATACCGAATATGGTCGTAAATGATGATGGGAGTTTCGTAAAGCCTGACGAAAGTCTCCAGGTTTAAAATATCAATGTTATTCAAGGCCACGCAGCCGTTCGAGTCGCGCGGCGCCAACCGGCGGTTGGTCCCGTGCATCCAGATGCCCTTGCCCGCCTTGCCCTGAAATTGGTCCCAAAAATTGGGATAGTCCATCGGATAGGCCAAAATACCGTATATGGGGGCTAATTCACTTTCAATATGTTTATTATTAAAAATGTAAAAGCCCTCGGGCGTCCGGCGGTCCCCTTCGGCCAGTTTGTCTCCGTCGTTCTCGCCCGTCGTGCAGTCGAAAATCCGGCGGAGAAAATATTGACCTTTTTTGAACTCGTAAAGAAAAAGCATCTGGCTGGCCTTCTCCACGATAACGATGAAACGATCCCCGCCCGGACCCGGCTCGATCAAGGCGTCAGGGACACGCTCCAGGGGCCCGGCCTCCGGCCTCTCTTTAGCCGAACCCCAAGTCACAGGAAGACTTAAGATGAAGACCAGAAAAAAGACCGTCAGTTTCAGTTTGATCCGAGGAACTTTCAGCGGCATGGCCAACGAGTGTTTCAGTCCTCCAGCTTGAAACTTAAACGGGCCGAGCCCAAAACGCCCGTTAAAATCAGGTTCAATCGTTCCGGAGACGGAACATGACGGCCCGGCCGAAATCTTATCTGATAGACCCGGGCCCAAGGAGTTACATAGGGATAAAAAGCCTCGAGTTGGGCCGTCTTTTTCTTGACCGGCCGGATTTCAAAAGGTTCCACCCGACGGCCGTCGCCGGTTTCCAAATAAATTTTCCAGGCCGAATCTCGGGCCGCCAGATCGTTTTTCTTGTCGCTGGGCGCGGCCACGGCCGCCAGGAACTCCAAATTTTCTTCAGCCCCGGCCATTTCGTCGGCCAGCATCTTTTCTGCTTCCTGAGGGGCGAGTCGATAATCTCTGGAGTATTTTTCAACATAGGCCCGGCGAAAAGCCTTGGATTTATAAGTGGCCGCCACCTGAAGCATGGACTCCAGGCCGCGGATGATCTCGGCCCGGTCGCTCCATTCTTCCAGGACCGCCGTATAATCGTCTTCCTCGACCTGCCAGGGCATGATTTTTTGGTACTTGGCCCAGCCCCCACAGCCGACCCCCAAGATCAGAGCCAGCCCCAGCCAGAAAAACCGACGGCCACCCCAACTATATAAAACCTTTAAAGCCATGCTTCCTCTTTAATTTAGGCGTCGCCGATTTTTATACTGTCTTTAATCTTAAATTTCAAGTCGCTTCGTCCCTGGAATCCGCCCCGAAAACACGATCAAAAATCGCCTCCACGTGCTTGAGGTGGTGGTTCAGGTCGAAAAGACCTTTAATCTCTCCCTCATCGAGGTGTTTACGAATGTCTTTATCTCTCATAAGTAAAGACTGAAAATCAAGCCCTTCCCGCCAAGCCCGCATGGCGTTCCTTTGGACCAGCCGGTAGGCCTGGTCGCGGATCAGGCCCTTCCGGGTCAGAGCCAGCAGAACCTGCTGGGAAAAAAACAGGCCGCCGGTCTTGTCCAGGTTGGCCTTCATTCTCTCCGGGTACACGACCAGCCGGTCAATGATCCTGGTCATTCTGGCCAACATGAAATCCAAAAGGATGGTGCTGTCCGGAGCGATGACCCGTTCCACCGAAGAATGACTGATGTCCCGCTCGTGCCACAAAGCCACGTTCTCCAAAGCGGCCAAGGCGTTGGCCCGGACCACCCGGGCCAGTCCGGCGATGTTTTCCGAACCGACCGGGTTGCGCTTGTGAGGCATGGCCGAAGAGCCCTTTTGCTTTTCCCCGAAGGGTTCCTCGGCTTCCAGGACTTCGGTCCGCTGAAGGTGCCGGATTTCCACGGCCATCTTTTCCAAAGTGGCCGCCACTACGGCCAGCGTGGTGAAATATTCGGCGTACCGATCCCGCTGGATGATCTGGGTCGAGATCGGGGCCGGCTTCAAACCGAGCCTGGCGCAGGCCCTGGCCTCGATACTCGGCGGAATGTTGGCGAAAGTGCCTACCGCCCCGGAAATCTTGCCGTAGGCGATGTTTTCCCGGGCCCGGACCAGCCGG
>Ga0068712_1005139_pt1 | contig 10476 bp, 9 predicted proteins | sample MTBAKSrepl1MetaG_FD_62987 | JGI IMG/M metagenome (GOLD analysis project Ga0068712, IMG submission 62987) | Enrichment culture microbial communities from Arthur Kill intertidal strait, New Jersey, USA, that are MTBE-degrading - MTBE-AKS1... | ecosystem: Environmental > Aquatic > Marine >... | reverse complement strand
CGACCATGCCGCCCTGCGCCGCGGCCGGCCGACGGTCGTGCAGGTCTACGGCGTCACGACGGCGGTGTCCACCGGCGACTATCTGCTCGCCCAGGCCTTCGTCGAGCTCGCCGGCGCGGGCTCGCCCGAGGCCGTCGACGTGCTCAGCGCCGCCGCGCTGCAGCTCTCCCGGGGCGAGCTGCTGCAGCGCGCCGCCGCGTACAAGGTCACGACCAGCGTCGCCGAGTACGAGGAGCGCTGCGAGCGCAAGACGGCCGACCTCTTCGCCGCCGCCTGTACGCTCGGCGCCCGGCTCTCCGGCGTCGGCTCCGCCGCCGCCGCCGGTCTCGCCGTGTACGGTCGCCTGCTCGGCCTCGCCTTCCAGGTCTTCGACGACATCCTCGACGTCAACGGGGACGAGGAGCAGACCGGCAAGCGCCTGGGCACCGACGTGCGCGACGGCACCGTCACGCTGCCGCTGATCTTCGCCCTCGAGGCGCGCCCCGAGCTCGCCGACCTGCTCGCCCGGCCGAGGCTCGGTGACCCGGAGGTGACCCAGGTGATCGCCGCCGTGCGCGCCTGCGGCGCCGTCGAGCGTGCCCGCGCCGTGGCGGTGGGGTACATTGAGCAGGCCCGTCAGGCCCTCGACCAGTGCGACGACGGCGTCGAAGGCGACCTCCTCGCCGAGCTGGCGGGTCGTGTGGTCGACCGGTACAGCTGACCAACGTGGCTCCGCGGTGAAGAGGGAGAGGCCACTGTGAACACGCACGAGATCGAACGGCTGGCCGCGCGCAGCGGTCTCGAGCGCATCTGGGAGAAGGTCGAGGAGGGCGCACGCCTCGACGAAGCCGAGGCGTGCGCCCTCCTCGACTCCCGCGACCTGCTCGCCGTGGGTGCGATGGCCGACTTCGCCCGCCGGCACGCCGCCGGCGACGACGTCTTCTTCATCTGCAACCGCCACATCAACCACACCAACGTCTGCGCCAACCAGTGCCGCTTCTGCGCGTTCAGCCACCAGGAGGGCGACCCCGAGGGTTTCACGCTCACCGTCGACGAGGTGCTCGAGAAGGCGCGCGAGACGCTGAGCGACGGCATCACCGAGATCCATATCGTCGGCGGCGAGCACCCGACCCTGCCCTATGAGTACTACCTCGAGATGCTGCGGGGTCTGCGCGACCTCGCGCCCGGCGTCCACATCCAGGCCTTCACGGCGAGCGAGGTCTCCCACCTCGCCGACATCTCGGGCAAGGGCGTCGACGACGTGCTCGCCGAGCTCAAGGAGGCGGGCCTCGGCTCGCTCCCCGGGGGCGGCGCCGAGGTCTTCAGCGGCCGCGTCCGCGAGCTCGTCTGCGAGCGCAAGATCTCGGGGCAGCGCTGGCTCGACGTGATGCGGTCGGCGCACCGCGCCGGCCTCAAGTCGAACGCGACCATGCTCTACGGCCACGTCGAGACCTCGGCCGAGCTCGCCGACCACATGCTGCGTCTGCGTGCCCTGCAGGACGAGACCGGCGGCTTCAACTCGTTCATCCCGCTCTCGTTCCAGCCCGCCAACACCGAGCTCAGCGAGCTGCCGGGCCCGACCGGCTTCGACGACCTGCGGATGCTCGCCGTCGGCCGCCTCGTGCTCGACAACTTCCGCCACATCAAGGCGTTCTGGATCAACGTCGGCCTCAAGCTGGCCCAGGTCTCGCTGGCTTTCGGCGTCAACGACCTCGACGGCACCGTGGTCGAGGAGAAGATCAGCCACTCGGCCGGCGTCGACACGGCTCAGGCGCTGAGCCGTGCCGAGCTGGTGCGCGTGATCCGCGGCGCAGGTCGGGTACCGGTCGAGCGCGACACTCTGTACAACGTCGTCCGCCGCCACGATGACGACTGAGCCCTCCGCCGGCCACTCGTCCGCGACCAGCCCCGTCGAGGCCGACGGGCCGCCTTTGACTCGCCGGGTCGAGGCGGCCGGCGCGCCCGTCGCTCGCCCCGTCGAGGACGACGGCCCGCTCGTCCGCGTCGGCCGCATCGACTTCGTCAACTGCTTCCCGCTGTACCACCACTTCGAGCGCGAGCTCGCCGCCCGCGGCGTCGGCGCGACCGTCGTCAGCGGCTTCCCCTCCGACCTCAACCGGATGCTGGTCGAGGGGGCGATCGACGTCGCCCTGCCCTCGTCGATCGCCTTCGCCCGCGACGCCGAGGAGCTCGTCCTGCTGCCGCACGTCTCGATCAGCTCGTTCGGCGCCGTCGACTCGATCCAGCTGTTCAGCCGGGTGCCGTCGCACGAGGTCACGCGGGTCGCGCTGACCGAGAAGAGCGCGACCTCGATCTGCCTCCTGCGCGTCCTCTGCCGAGAGTGGGGCATCGCCCCCGAGTTCGTCGCCTGGGAGGGCACCTTCGCCGAGGTCCTCGCCGCGTGTGACGGCATGCTCCTCATCGGCGACGACGCCCTGCGCGCTCTGCGCGCCGGCGTCTTCCCGTACCACCTCGACCTCGGCGAGGCATGGCACGACGCGACCGGTCTGCACATGGTGTACGCGGTGTGCGCGGCGCGGCGCGACTTCGTCGCCGCGCGCCCCGCCGCCGCGGCCGCCGTGGGCGCGTCGCTGCTCGCCTCGCGCGACGACTGCGCCGCGCAGCCGCAGGCGACGGCCGCCGCTGCGGCGCAGCTCTACGACTTCAGCGCCTCCTTCCTGGAGCGTTACTTCGACCGGCTCAAGTTCGGCTTCGCGCCCGAGTACCGCTCCGGGCTGCGGGAGTTCTACCGGCGCGCCGTCGAGGTCGGCGAGCTCGACGGCGCGCCCGATCTCGAGGCCGTCGCGGACCTCGATGCCGTCGCGGACCCGGAGGACCGCGCAGGTCTCGACGGCGCACCCGATGGCGCCGTCGCACGCGATCTCGACTGCGCGGCGAGGTCCACCGCGACCGGGCCCGCGCGCGACGGCGGCGTGGCGTGAGCGCCGACCTCACGGGTCTCACGTGGCGTGAGGGCGAGGCGGCGGACGCCGCCGCCATCGTGCGTGCCCTCGACGAGTGGTGGGAGCAGCGCCTCGAGCACTGCGTCCGGCCGCAGCTCCTCGAGCACTTCGGCGACACGACCCTGATCGTCGAGCGCGACGGCGAGCTGGTCGCCTTCCTCGTCGGCTGGCTGTCGCAGCGGCTCCCCGACGCCGCCTACGTCCACTTCATGGGCGTCCGCCGCGACCACCGCCGGCTGGGCCTCGGCCTCGAGCTCTACCGCCGCTTCGCCGCCCTCGCCCGCGCGCGCGGCCGCACGCGGCTGATGGCCGAGACCGGCGGCTTCAACCGCCGGTCGGTCGCCTTCCACACCAGCATCGGCTTCATCATAGAGCCCGGTGATGACATCGTGGACGGCATCGCCGTGCATCACGACAGCGGAGGCATCGGCGGCGACTACGTCGTGTTCTCGATGGACCTGCGGCAGGGCTCCCTGTGAGTCTCCCGAGCCCCACGATCCGGCCCGCCGCTCCAGCGGACTGGGAACGCATCATGGCGGTGATGGTCGAGTGGTGGGGAGGGCGCGACCTGCGCTCCATGCTGCCCCGGGTGTTCTTCGAGCACTTCCGCTCGACGTCGCTCGTCGTCGAGCACGCCGACGAGCCGGTGGGCTTCCTCGTCGGCTTCGTCTGTCCCGATCACCCGGGGGAAGCCTACGTGCACTTCGCCGGCGTCCATCCGGCGTGGCGGCGGGCCGGGCTGGGCGCGGAGCTGTACGGGCGGTTCTTCGCCGTGGCGGCGAGTCACGGGTGCACGGTCGTCCGCGCCGTGACCGCACCCGTGAACAAGGGATCGGTCGCCTTTCATCGCCGCCTCGGCTTCCGCCTCTTGCCGGGCGACGACGAGGTCGACGGGCTTCCGGTGTCGGTCGATCCCGGCCCCTACGGTGAGCACCTGGTGCACTTCGAGCGGCGCCTCGATGGAGAAAGGGGAGGCGCGTGAGCGGCGGCCCCGGCGCGCGGCCGCCGCTCACGCGCCTCACCGACGCCGAAGCCCTCGATCTCCTCGAGCACGGCGAGCTCCTCGCCGTCGGGGCGGCGGCCGACGACGTCCGCCGCCGCCTGCATCCCGAGGGCGAGGCCACCTTCATCGTCGACCGCAACATCAACTACACCGACTACTGCGTCTCCGGTTGCCGCTTCTGCGCCTTCTACAAGACCCCGGGGAGCGGCGAGGGCTACCTCCTCGCGACTGCCGACATCCACCGCAAGATCGAGGAGACGCTCGCCCTCGGCGGCACCGCGGTCATGATGCAGGGCGGGCTCAGCCCCGACCTCGACATCCAGTGGTTCGAGGAGGTCTTCAGCGGTATCAGGGCGCGCTTCCCGCAGATCCACCTCCACTGCCTCTCGCCGCCCGAGGTCGTGCACATCGCCCGGCAGAGCGATCTGACCATCGAGGAGACGCTGCGCCGCCTGCGGGGGGCGGGGCTCGACTCGCTGCCCGGCGGCGGCGCCGAGGTGCTCGTCGACCGCGTGCGCCGGGCCATCAGCCCGCACAAGATCGCGACCGACACGTGGCTCGAGGTCATGCGTTTGGCGCACGGGCTCGGCATGCGGACGACGGCGACGATGATGTTCGGCTCGCTGGACACGCCGGCCGAGCGTGTCGAGCACCTGCGCCGCATCCGCGATCTGCAGGATGAGACCGGCGGCTTCACCGCGTTCATCCCGTGGACCTTCCAGGCGGGCAACACGGCCCTCGAGGAGGGCCACGTACCCGCCACCGGCGTCGACTACCTGCGCCTCCTGGCCGTGAGCCGGCTCTACCTCGACAACGTGCCCAGCGTGCAGGCCTCGTGGGTCACGCAGGGCCTCAGGGTCGGCCAGGTCGGGCTCGCGTTCGGGGCCAACGACATGGGCTCGACGATGATCGAGGAGAACGTCGTCAAGGCGGCGGGGGTGAGCCACACGATCACGGTTGACGAGATGGTGCGCCTCATCCGCGCCGCCGGCTTCACCCCGGTGCAGCGCGACACGCTCTACCGCGAGGTGCGCCGGCCCGACTGACGCCCGCCGGCTCGACTGACGCCCGCCGGCCCGACTGACGCCCGCCGGCCCGATGCGACTGACGCCGACCGGCCCCGCTCCGCCTTGCCGGCTCGACTGACGCCGACCGGCCCGACCCCGACCTCTGCGCCCGCTACGCGTCGCCCATGACCGACACCGCGCCGTCGCCGGGCGCCTCGTGCCGCACGCGCTCGTACGAGCGGTAGAGGATCGGCGCGGCGATCGCCAGCCCCAGCAGGTTGACGACGCCACCGACGGCGAGCACGTACCCGCCGATCCAGCCGTAGATGATCGGCGCCGAGAGGGTGCCCAGCAGTCCGGCGAGCTGCATCGACGAGTTCTCCACGCCGAGCAAGGTGCCCAGCCAGCGCCGCACGACCACCTGAACGAAGAACGCCTGCTTGGCCGGCCAAGAGAAGGCGATGGCGAAGCCCTCGATCACGTTGACCGCGAGGAAGAGAGGCAGGTTCGTGGTGGTGCCGTAGAGGATCCACGCGACGGCGGAGATCGAGTAGCCGACGAACATCAGCAGGAAGCGGTTGTAACGGTCGGCGAGCACACCCCCGAAGAACGCCAGCAGCATCTGCACGCTGAACGCGATCCAGGTGGCGGCGATGTACGTCATCGAGGCGCCGAGCTCCTTGAGGTACAGGCTCCAGATCACCTCCCAGCCACCCATCGCGATGTGACTGGTGAAGGCCACCAGGAGGAAGGCGAGGACGGCGGGGGAGAGCAGCACCGCACGCGGCGGCAGGAGGCGGCGGTTCTCGCGCCGCTCCTCGGCCGTGCGCGGCCGCCGTTGCGGCTCTTTGAGCAGCACAAGGGCGGCCACGGCGGCCACGGCCGAGAGGACCGCACCGAAGTAGAAGATGAGGTAGAAGCCGCCCTGCCCCCCGCCTCCGAGGTGGTACAGGGGAGGGGCGAGCGCCGGGCCGGCGATCAGCCCGCCGAACTGCGCGGTCGTCAGCAGGCCGAAGGCCTTGCTGCGGTCGGCCTCACTGCTGACATCGGCGATGAACGCCTGGCCGGCGGGCATCACCGCTGCAGTGCCGACGCCCTCGAGCAGGCGGAAGAGCACGAACCACACAGGGTCCGTCGTCCTCGTGAAGAGGAAGGTCGCGACCGCGTAGAGCGCGATGCCCGAGACCAGCACCGGCTTGCGGCCGATCTGGTCGCTCAGCCAGCCCATGGGCGACGCGAACAGCAGTGTGCCCAGATAGAGCATCGAAGCGATGAGCCCGATCATGAAGAGCGAGCTGTGCGCCTGCTCCTGCAGGAAGATCGGTAGATAGGGCAGGATCGCGCCGAAGCCGGTCCACACGACGAAGCCGCCGGCCGAGATGACGATGATCTGGCCCCACCTCGTGCGGACGATGCCGGCGCCGCCGGCCGCGGTGGCGACGTCGTCTGCCGCGGCGCTCCCGTCCGCCGCGGCAGCGCCGGCGTCCGCCCCGGCCGCAGCGCCGGCCGTGCCGCCGTCCGTCGCGCCGTCGATGGGGCGCGTCTCATCCATCGGGGATCCCACAGGTCGCTCCTTCGCGGCCGGACGGCGTCGACTTCGCCACGCCCGGCCGGCGCCCAGAGGCTATCACGCTCCGGTCAGGCGTCGCGCAGGGTGCGCGAGAAGAAGCCGACCAGGGCCGGTACGGCGATGATCGCCCCTGCCGCCACGAGGAGCAGGCGGATGTCGACAAAGCCGGCGAGCGCCCCCCCGGCCAGCACCGACAACGCGTAGGCGCCCTGGGTGAACGTGAAGCGCATGGTCCAGACGCGGCCGCGCAGAGCCTCGGGCACTATCGCCTGCACGTACGTGTCGATCGCGATCAGCGCGGCGGCGTTGGCGACTCCCGCCAGGGCGAAGAAGATGCAAGCCGCCAGGACCGTGTCGGTGAGGGCGACGAGACCGTAGGCCACTCCCGCCGCCGCCAGGCCGCCGAGGATCGCGTAACCCTTCGGCACGCGCGCGCCCAACGTCGCCAGGAGGAGCGAGCCGGCGAGGAAGCCGGCGGCGATCGAGGCCTCGAAGAGGCCGAACGCCGCCGTCCCCCCGTCGAGCACGTCGACGGCGAAGAAGAACGTGAGCGGGTAGGTCGCCCCGATGCCCAGGGTCGCGACGATCACGAGCAGGGTGTTGAGCAGCAGGCCGCGGTGCCGGCGCACGAAGTCGAGTCCCTCGCCGATCTCGCGTCGTACCGAGAGCGCGGCGTGCTCCGTGGTCTCCCGCGGCGGACGCCGATAGCGCATCAGGATGAAGGCGACGGCGGAGACGAGGAAGGTCGCGGCGTCGATCCTGAAGGCCGTCGCCGTGGAGACCCACGCGAGGGCGAAGCCCGCCGTCGCGTAGCCGACGACCTCGGTGAGGGTCTCGCCGGTCGCAAGCACGGAGTTGGCGCGGAGGAGCTGGCGCTCCTCGACGACGTCGGGCAGGAGCGCCAGCTTGCACGGGTCGAAGAACACGTTCACAGCCGCCACGAGCAGGGCCAGCCCGTACACGGCGGTGAGGTTCCAGCTTGCGGCCACCGGTACGAGGGCCACGAGGCCGCCGCGCACGAGGTCGGAGGCGATGAGGAGCCGGCGCTTGTCCGCCCGGTCGATCACGACGCCGGCGAAGGGCCCTATGAAGATGTACGGGAGCGTGTAGAGCGCGAGGATCACGCCCGTCGACATGGCCGAGCCGGTGCGCTGGTAGATGAGCCAGGGGAAGGCGACCATGGCGAGCCGGTCGCCGATCTGCGAGACGAACTGGCCGACCCAGAGCAGCAAGAAGTTGCCGTTGCGCGCCAAGCCTCGCGGCGCGGTCTCCGCGATCCTGGTCGTCCTCGCTGCTGCCTCTACGTCCGTCGGTGTGCTCCCGGTCGGCTGTCGCGGTCACGAAAAGGGCGCGCGGAGATGTGATCTCTGATCCGCCGGCCCTCGAGGGTGCCCGTCCGCCATTCAACCTGCTCCGGGGCAGCCGGGCAAGACTTGTCCAAATTGTGTTGTCCGAGATGGCAACAACAGGCTTACCATTTGCCCCGTATGTCCAAGGGGAAAGTCAGGGTCCGTGTTGCCAGATATGGATACGCTCCGGCCTGCAAACGTCAACCCAATGTAATCGGCACTTCTGGCCGGAACCTGAAGGGAGATTGAGATGCGCCGCCCACTGAAGATGCACTGACTGATTTCGGGATTCGGAACCCATATCCATGAAACGGATTGAAAGCGTTCTCGTCTCATTGGTCTTCGCCCTCGTCACTGCGGGGGGAAGCACCAAGATGCACTGAGAATCGACTCCGCCCTTCACCTTCAAGCATTCGGCTCTCGCTGCCGATAGACTAGGCACTTGCGGGAAGGGGTGCCTTGTCACGTACCGAGCGAGGCTACATCGTTCTGGTCGCGACTGCGGCTGCAGCTGCAGTCGCGGTTTGTGCGTGGACGGTCGCATATCTGCCGCACGCTCCTGTGTCAGTGGCTCTGCTGCGCGATGCTGTTCTACTTATTGCGCTCGCACTTGTCGCAGAGCAGATGTCGGTCGAGATTTCGGATCGCCTTACCCTTACCGCCGGCAACCTGTCCATCGTTCTGGCAATCATGTTCGTTGGTTGGCCCCTGAGCACAGCTGTCGCTCTGTCTGCGGGTGCCTGGGGCGCATGGAGAGAGTCGAGTAAGGTCGTCGCGGTCTACAACATCGTTGTCTACGGTCTATCGGCAGTTTTGGCCAGTCTGGCGTTTACGCAGTTGCAGAGCGCTTGGGGGTTTCCGCTAGACCGGCTCACTGCGGAGTTGCTGATTAGCGGCGCCGTCGCGAGCGCCGTATTCGAGGCGAGCAACATGGTGCTCGTGAGCTTGGGCATGAGGGTCAAGTACCGACGTAGCCTCGGTACGTTCTGGCGTCACGAGATCTGGCCATTCCTCAGGTCGGTTGCCGTGCTGACTCTTGTTGCGTTGGTGGTCGCGGCGGTGTACGCGCTGGCGGGGGTACTGGCCGTGGTGCTTCTGTTCATTCCTCTCTTCGCCAGCCAGTACATGTTCAAGCTACTCGTACGCGAGAAGCAGCACGTATCGAAGCAGAAGGAACTGAGCGACCAGTATCTCGAGATGAACATCGGGCTCGCCGCGGCCATGGTCGTCCTGCTGGACAGCAAAGACGAGTACACGGCCCAGCACTCGGCGGCGGTCGCGATGTACTGTCGGGACATGGCTGCAGGTCTGGGTCTCCCCGAGGAGGAAGCCGAGGCGTTGCACCTTGCAGGTCTGCTGCACGACCTCGGCAAGGTCGGGACGCCCGACGCCGTGCTGCGCAAGACCGCCAAGCTCAACGACGACGACTGGGATTACCTGCGTCAGCACCCTGAGAAGGGTGCCGAGGTGCTGTCCCATCTGGCGAACTACCAGGATGTCGCGGATATCGTGCGCTACCACCACGAGCGTCTCGACGGCAGCGGCTACCCGCGCGGCGTGACGTCCGAGCAGATCCCCGAGCTGAGCAAGATCCTCGCCGTGGCCGACTCGTACCACGCCATGACCTCGGACAGGCCCTACCGTGACGCCATGAGCTCCTTCGAGGCCATGAACGAGCTGCGGCGCATCGGCGGCGTCACTCTCGACCGGCGGTACGTCGAGCTCCTCGCGCAGATCCTGCGCGACAAGGACCTTGCCTATCGCGACGGCAGCTCGACCGACTTCATGGTCGAGTACGAGCGCGGCCGCATCAACCTGCGGATGCGTGGCCGCGCGCTCGCCGACATCACCGGTCTCGGCGAAGCGCGGGAAGACCCAGCGGCGAGCTGACCAGCGCGGCGGCAAGACCGGCGGCGAGAAGCGCCTTCATCACGTCGAGCGGCAGGAACTGCAGCACGCCCGTCGCCAGGATGCCCCAGACGTCCGTGATCTCGAGATGAATCGCGAGCCACGTTGCGCCCAGCGCGTACACCGGGATGAGGCCGGTCAGACCGGCGATGCCGAAGCGCGCGAAGGACGGCGGCCCGCGATGCGCGATGACCCCCGCGATCCACGCCGCGAGCACGAAGCCCGCGAGGTAGCCGCCGGTCGGCCCGATCAGCACGCCGATGCCTGCCTGACCCCCCGCGTACACCGGAGCCACCAGGCCGAGCGTGAGGTAGACGAGCACGCTGACCGGCGCCAAGCGGGGCCCAAGCACCATGCCGGTCAGCAGCACGACCAGAGGCTGGAGCGTGAACGGCACTGGACCGATGAAAGGGATCGTGACCAGAGCACCCAGCCCGATCAAGGCGGCGAACAGGGCCACGCGGGCGATCTCTGGCGTCGAGCGAACGGACAATCGTCAACCTCTCGGATGCGCGGAGAGGTGACAATGTAGGGGCGGACCCGGCCGGCTGTCAACGTGCTGTGGACGGCCGGCCGGGACCCCGAGGCGCGACTCAGTGCAGCGTCACGTCTCCCGAGTGGAAGCGTCGTACGTGCCGATGCGGGAGCTGCACGAGCAGGGCTCCCTGATTGTCGATGCCGGTGGCCTCGCCGATCA
>Ga0068712_1005135_pt1 | contig 10477 bp, 9 predicted proteins | sample MTBAKSrepl1MetaG_FD_62987 | JGI IMG/M metagenome (GOLD analysis project Ga0068712, IMG submission 62987) | Enrichment culture microbial communities from Arthur Kill intertidal strait, New Jersey, USA, that are MTBE-degrading - MTBE-AKS1... | ecosystem: Environmental > Aquatic > Marine >... | reverse complement strand
TACGTCGATCGCGAACGGGTCGCAACGGGCGGCGAACGGACGAGCGAGGACGGGCATCCGGCCCGCCCTCGCCCGGTCGATGTCAGGTCGTAGAAGGATGCGACAGCCTAGCCGTCGCTCGCTTCCTCCAGCGTGAGGGGGTCCTCGTCGACCACTTCGAGGAGCGCGTCGCAGTGGGGACAGCTGACCCGTTCGTAGAGCAACACGTCGTCCTCATCCATGCGGAACGACTTTCCGCACGTGGGACACACCGCCTTCGGCATCTCGGCCTCCTTCTGCGCCCATCGGGCGCTCCGCGCACATCGCCTGATACCCCGCCCCGGTCGCCGCCCGTCGCGCGGTGTGCCCGCAGGATCGACGACCCTCACAGACCGACTCCGAGAAGGCGCGTCAGCGACCGATCGGCGGCGGTGCGCTCGGACCCCTACTTCTTCTTCGTCGTCTTGCCGGTGCTCTTCTTCGAACCCTTGCCCGCCATTGCCTCCACCTCCCCCCTGTTGGAGTCCTTGGAAGGATGGCGCAGCATAGTTCCGAAGCGCAGCGTCGGTCAATGATCTCGAGGCGCTGTCGTGTCTAGTCATCGCGCCGGGCGAGTGCCCGGCGATCCGATATATACCGTGCGCGGCGCGGACGTCCGGCGCCTGCACGGGTACCGAGTGGGAGGGATGACGCATCGGCGGATCCGTCATCTGTCGAACGCCGAGGGCGGGCGTGCGGGGCGGCGTCGCTCGATCGACGAAGCAAGGCCGATCGACCGCCGCGGGGGATCGGACGACCAAACGCGCGTTTCAGATCTCGTCCGGCGGACCGCCGAGGATTCGGACCCGGCTCGGTCCGGATCGACGATGCGGGGCGTCGGCGCCGGCCGGTACGGCCCGGCGCGCTCGCCTACCCAGCGTCGCCGGACGGGCGAGCGGGGAGTTCCCCCTCCCGCCCGACGGCGGAGAACTGGAGGTTGTGGAGGGCGGCGTAGAGGCCGCCGGCGGCGAGGAGCTCGCGGTGCGTCCCTTCCTCGACGAGCCGCCCCTTGTGGAGAACGAGGATCCGGTCGGCCTCCCGGATCGTCGAGAGTCGGTGGGCGATCACGATCGACGTCCGTCCCTCCATGATCTTGTGCAGCGAGCGCTGGATCAGATCCTCGGTGTGCGAATCGATGCTCGCCGTCGCCTCGTCGAGGACGAGGACCTTCGGGTCGAACGCGACCGCCCGCGCGAACGACAGGAGCTGGCGCTCCCCGACGGAGAGCGTGACGCCGCGCTCCTTCACCTCCGTCCGGTAGCCGTCGGGGAGGTCCTCGACGAAGTGGGCGTTCACGAACCGCGCTGCGTCGACCGCCCGGTCGTCGGGGATCTCCGAGCGGAGGCGGATGTTGTCGAGGATGTCCCCGGAGAAGAGGAAGACGTCCTGGAGGACGACCGCCATTCGCGACCGGAGGTCGGCGAGATCGAGGGCGTCGATCGGGACTCCGTCGAGGAGGATCTGCCCCTTCTGGATCGGGTACATCCGAAGGAGGATCCGGATGATCGTCGTCTTCCCGGACCCGGTCGGCCCGACGATCGCGATCCGCTCTCCGGGCTCCGCGGTGAACGAGACGCCCTTCAGCACCCACTCCTCGCTGTCGTAGGAGAACCAGACGTCTCGGAATTCGATCCGCCCCGCGAAGCGCTCGAACCGCTCGCCGCGCCCTCGGTCCTCCTGCGGCTCGTCGAGGAGCCGGAAGATCCGCTCGGCGGAGGCCATCGCCGCCTGGAGGACGTTGTACCCTTCGGACAGATTGAGGATCGGCTCGAAGAGCATCCGGACGTACTGGATGAACGCCGTGAGCGCGCCGAGCGAGAGGCTTCCGCGGAGGACGTTCAGCCCCCCGTACCAGATGACCAGGGCGATCGCGAAAGAGCTGAGGAGGCTCATCAGCGGCCGGAAGACGGCGAACGTCAGCATCTGGCGGATGTCGGCCCCGTACTTCGCCCGGTTGATCTCCTCGAATCGGGCGTTCGCCGCCGCCTCCTGGACGAACAGCTGGATGATCCGCATCCCGGAGATCGACTCCTGCAGATAGGCATTCAGGCGCGCAATCTGGCGGCGGACCTCCCGGTAGGCGGTCCGGACCCGATTTCGGAACTGCCATGCCGCGAGAACGATGAGCGGGAACAGCGCGAAGACAGCGAGCGCGAGCCGCCACTCGAGCTGGAACATGACCGCCAGGATCCCCAGGACGAGGAACCCGTCCCGGAACAGGTTCACGAGCATCGAGGTGAACATCTCGTTGATCGCGGCGACGTCGTTCGTGACGCGGGTGACGAGGCGGCCGACGGGGGTCCGGTCGAAGAAGCGCAGCGGGAGCCGGAGGACGTGAGCGAAGAGCTCGCGGCGCATGTCGTACATCACGCGCTGCCCGGTGTACTGCAGCAGGTAGACCTGGAGGACCGAGAACGCGAACCGGGTCAGAAGGGCGACGAGGAAGAGGGCCGACAGACGGACGATCCCGGCGATCGCATCCCCGCGCAGCCGCTCGAGATCGCGGGTCGGCAAGGCGCGCAACGCGTCCCGCGACGCGTACCACCCCCCGGGGGCTCCGGTGAAGACCTCCGGAAAGCGGCCGACGATCTCCGCTTCCGGCTCGCTCGACGAGACGAACAGATAGCGCTCGACGGACAAAGATCCCTCCTCCTCCCACGTCCGCCGAAGTTCGGGATGGACCGGACCGACGTCGATCAAGTAGCGATCGTCCCCGAGCGGGATCGGATCCCCCTCAGCCGGCGGCGCGTCGAGGCGGACGATCGCCCGCGGCAGGCTCATGAACGCGTCGATCGCCGTCTTGGTGAAGTACGGGAGGGCGAGCTGGATCCCGGCGAGGACGACCGTCAGCGCGACGCAGACGGCGAACAGGAGCCGGTACGGGGCGAGGAACCGGAGAAGCCGGCGCATCAAGCGGGCGTCGAACGCTCTCCCGACGATGTCGTCCTCGTGGAAGTGGCCGTTCATTCCGGTCGCATCCTCCGTTCCGCCTGCTGCAACTGCCAGATCCGGCGGTAGATTCCGTCAGCGGCGAGGAGAGCCCGGTGATCGCCCGACTCGACGATCCGCCCCTTCTCGAGCACGATCGTCCGGTCGGCATGCATCACCGCCGAGATCCGGTGCGCGATGATGATGCTCGTGCGCCCGCGGAAGAACTCGCGCAGGTTCCCGAGGATGAACTCCTCCCGTTCCGCGTCGACCGCCGAGAGGGGGTCGTCGAAGATGACGATCTCCGGATCGAGGATGAGGGCCCGGGCAATCGCCACGCGCTGTTTCTGGCCGCCGGAGAGGGAGATCCCGCGCTCACCGACGGTCGTCTCGTACCCCCGAGGGAACTCGACGATCTCGTCATGGATCCCGGCGAGCCGCGCTGCGGTCTCGATCTCCCCCGGCGACGCGGCGGGCCGGCCGAACGCGATGTTCTCGGCGATCGTCGCCGAGAAGAGGAACGGATCCTGGGGGACGAAGCCGATCGCGCGACGCAGCTCGGCGAGCGAGAGGTCGCGCACGTCGACGCCGCCGATACGGACGGTCCCCACCGGCGGGTCGAAGACCCGGGGGAGAAGGTGGGCGAACGTGCTCTTCCCCGCGCCGGTCAGCCCGACGACGCCGAGGGTCGCTCCCTCCTCGATCGTCAGGTGGAGGTCGGTGAGCGCGGGCGCCGGGCGATCGCCGTTCGCCGACGGGTAGACGAAGGTCAGGTTCTGGATCTCGATCCTCGTTCCGGTCCGGGTCCGCGGCCTCGCGGGCTCGACGATCTCCGGTTTCTCGGCGAGGAGACGGTTGATCCGCTGGAGAGAGGCCGATCCGCGCTGGAGGAGGTTCACCGCCCAGCCGAGGGAGATCATCGGCCAGGTCAGCATCATCAGGTACTGGCTGAACGCGACGAAGTCGCCGAGGGAGATCGACGTTCGGATGACGTCGACCCCCCCGACCCAGAGGACGATCGCCAAGGATGCGCCGCTCAGGATCTCGATCAGCGGATGGAAGAGCCCCCAGACTCGGACGAGAGCCATGTTGACGTCGACGAACTCGGCGTTCGTCTTCGCGAAGTCCTCCTCCGTCCCTGCCTCCTGGACGAACGACTTGACGACCCGGATCCCCGAGACGTTCTCTCGGACCTTCTCCATCAGCGTCGAGAACGCCGCCTGGACCGTCTCGAAGCGCCGGTGGATCACCCGCCCGAACCCGAGCATGAACGCCGTGAGGACCGGGAGCGGGAGGACGGCGAGGAGCGTGAGCCGGGGTTCGATCGTCAACATGATCCCCACCGCGACCGGGATCATGAAGAGCGGGTCGGCGACGGTGAGCACCCCGAACCCGCACGCCCGCGAGACGGCCTCGATGTCGTTGGTCGCGTGGGCCATCAGGTCCCCCGTCTTGCGCTCGTTGTAGAACGAGGCGGAGAGCCCGACGAGGTGGCCGTAGAGCTTCGCCCGCAGGTCGCGCTCGATCCGCCGGGATGCGCCGATCAGGAAATAGCGCCACAGGAAGCGGAAGACCATCACCACGACCGCGAGAGCGGTGATGTAGATCCCGTAGCGAAGGAGCGCGGTCTCGCCGCGGGTTAGCCCGTCGATCGCGGCGCGGATGACGAGCGGAACGAGGACGCCGGCGGCGTCGACGACGAGAAGGGCCAGGAAGCCGATGAAGATCCTCCCCTTGTAGCGCCAGAGCCAGGTTCGCAAACGATCCATGGAGCGGCCATGGTACCCGATGGGGGACGGCCTGTAAATGCGATGCACCGGTGGTTCTGGGCCGGGCGATTGGTGGTGGCGGGACCCGAAGCTATAATCGGACGAGCATCTCAGTCACCGCGAGGGGGAACGCCATGACCCGGTTCCGATACGTGATTCCGATCTGCTGCCTCCTGTTCTTCTCCACCGCTGGGGTCTCCGCCGATTCGCCGGCGCTCCGTTTCAGCCTCCCGCCGATCCTCGGGTCGCTCCCGGTCGCGTTCGCCGATGCGTGGGGGATCTTCGCCGAGCGCGGAGTGACGCTGCGGGTGATCGGGCTGAGCGACAACCAGACGCGGAATCTCGCGCTGATGGCCGGGGAGATCGACGGGATGGTCTGCGACGTGCCGACCGCCATCCTCCTCGCGGCGAGCGGGACGGACATCTTGATCACCAGCACAGCGTACGACCCGGAGCAGTCGGGGAGCCTCGCCGTCCTCTCCCAGAGCTACTTCCAAATCGCGACCCTCGCCGATCTCATGTCGAGGACCGCCCCGGGGAACACGCTGAAATCGATCGCGATCACGGCGAGGAGCGACATCGAGTACCACATCGACGCCCTCCTCCGACGCGAGGGGTACACCGTCGTTCCGGACCGAGACTACTCGTACTGGTACGACATGCTCCAGGTCGCGACGTTCCTGTCGTTCGGCTCGGTCTACGCCGCCGTCCTCCCCGAGCCGTACGTCACCTACATCAAGAACTTCCCGCCGTTGAAGGCGGGGACGCGCCTCACCTTTCTGTCGGAGTTCGAAGGGATCGACCTTCTACCGAGCGTCATCGTTTTTCGCCGCGACGCCGTCGAGGGCCGGCCGGAGGCGGTCGACGCGTTCTACGAGGCGCTCCGGGAGACGATCGACCGGCTCGGCCGGATGGATCGCGATGAGCTGATCGAGACCGGGATTCAGGAGGCGCTCGAGCTCTTCTTCCCCGGCTCGACGCGTGACACGGTCCCCGACGGGATCCTCGATAACTTCGTCATCCCCGCCTTCGCCCCTCCGGGGGAGCTTCCGCGGGCGCAGTACGAGGACGTGGTCTCCTGGGCGCTCGCCAAGCGGTACATCTGGCGGGCGCCGGACTACGAGCGCGTCACGACCGATCGCTTTCTGCGATGATCGATGTCGACGGCGTGACGATCGAGTACGGAGCGCGGGACCGCCGGGTCCGCGCCGTCGACGGGGTCACGTTCCGCGTCGGGGACGGGGACAGCCTCGCCCTGATCGGTCCATCGGGGTGTGGGAAGACGACGATCCTGTTCGCCCTCGCGGGGCTCCTTCCCGTCGCGGGAGGCCGGTTGGCGATCGGCGGGGCGGAGGTCCGCGGGCCGCAGCGGTCGGTCGCCCTGATCCTCCAGAACGCCGGCCTCCTCCCGTGGAAGACCGTCTGGCAGAACGCGAACCTGAGCCTCCTCCTCCACGGTGACTACCCGAAACGGACGGCGCGGGACGTCCTCGATGAGCTCGGACTGGGAACAGCCGCCCGGCGCTATCCCGCCGAGCTGTCGGAGGGGATGAAACGGCGTGTCGGGATCGCCCGGGCGTTGTCGACGTCCCCGGCGGTGATGCTGATGGACGAGCCGCTCGCGTCGCTGGATACACTGACGAGGGAGAAGATCCAGGACCTCTTCCTCCACCTATGGCGGGAACACCGGTTCTCGCTCGTCCTCGTCACCCACGACATCGAAGAGGCAGCGTTCCTCGGCCGGAACGTCCTCGTTCTGACCGAGCGCCCCGCGCAGGTGAAGGAGATCGTGCCGAACCCGGGGATGGGGGAGCGCGGTTATCGGGAGACAGCTGCGTTCCGAACGGTGCTCGGGCGGCTTCGGGAGGCGCTGGAACGATGAACCGACGGGTCCGATCCGCGACGGATCGATGGATCCGCGGCCTGCGAGCGGCGCGCCGGATGGAGCCGCGGTCGATCGGGCGCCAAATCGTGACGTACGCGATCAGCCTCGCCGTCCTCCTCCTCGCGTGGGAGATCGCGAGCCTCGTCGTCAACCGGAGCCTCCCCCCGCCGACGGGCGGGATTCAGCATGCCAAGATCCTCCCGGGCCCGTTCGAGGCGCTCTCCCAGTTGGTCAAGAACGCCGCCGAGCTCCAGCGGCACTTCCTGTCGAGCGCGTGGCGCCTCCTCCTCGCGATGCTGATCGCCCTCTTCACGGCCGTCCCGATTGGCCTCGCCCTCGGACGGGAACGGGGACTCGACCGATACCTCTCCCCGATCGTCTACATCACCTACCCGATCCCCCAGGTGGCGCTGATCCTCTTCTTCTTCGTCGTCTTCGGAACCGGGAGCGCCACGAAAGTCGCGATGGTCGCGCTCGTCCTCTTCTTTCAGATCCTCGTCTCGGCGCGGGGCGCGGCGAAGAACATCGACGAGGAGCACATCACGAGCGTCCTCTCGGCGGGGGCGAGCCGATGGCAGGTCTATCGCCACGTGATCCTCCCGGCGACCCTCCCCGACGTGTTGACGAGCCTCCGGGTGAGCATCGGCCTCGGGATGGCGTTCCTGTACATCGCCGAGACGTCGGCGGCGTTTGGGAAGGGACTCGGAGGGTTCATCAAGGACCGGATGCTCTTCCAGCGCGAGCAGGCGTTCGCCGGGATCATCGCGATGGCGATCCTGGGGCTCGGCCTCTATGTCGCCGTCGACATCGTCGAACGGATCGTCTGCCGTTGGAAGCACGTGCGGCGTCGCCCGTCTTGATCCCCCGCGCGTCGGGGGGCTACGATCGATCGAGTGCGATGGAACTGCGACGGCTGTACGTGGTGGCGAACGAGCGAAAGCCCGGGGTCCTCGAAACGCTGACCGGGGTGAAGCGATGGTGTCAGGCGCACGACGTCGACGCCCTCGCCGTCGACGGTCCTCCCCCCGCGGACGTCGAGTCATCGATCGTGTTGGCGCTCGGCGGGGACGGGACGGTCCTCCGGGCGGCCCGCATCTTCTCCCGGACCGCGGTCCCGATCCTCGGCGCGAATCTCGGGAGCCTCGGGTTCCTGACACAGGCGGCGGCGTCCGATCTCCCATCGGTCCTCGACCGGCTGCTCGACGGCGGGTACACCGTCGAGGACCGGATGCGGCTTCGATACCGGGCCGATGAGACGGAGGGGACGGTCCTCAACGACGTCGTCGTGACCGGCGTCCATCCGTCGCGTTTCTGCGAAGTCGAGCTTGCGTGGCGCGATGGCGGGGCCGCGGGCTGCCCGGGCGACGGCCTGATCGTGTCGACTGCGACCGGATCGACCGCCTACAGCCTCTCCGCGGGCGGTCCGATCATCGTTCCCCCCGCAGCGTGCATCCTGGCGACGCCCCACGCCGTCCACCGTCTCGGGCTTCGGCCGATCGTCTTCCCGGCCGACGAAGTCCTCCGCATCGTCCCTCGGACCCCGGCTCAGCTGATCGCCGACGGCGACCCGATCGCCGAGCTCCGGCCGGGCGAGTCGGTCCTCGTCGCGCGCAGCGACACCCCGACGCGCTGGATCCGGATCGCCGGCGCGGCCCCGTTCTTCTCCGTCCTCGTCGAGAAGCTGAACTGGCCCGATCACCGACAGCGGCGGGAATCGGGCTGAACCGATCCCCGGCGACGAGCGGGACCGCAGTCCCCGCGGTATACTCTGGCGAGACGTCCGTTGTGAGGTGAGAGCGATGGTGGAGAAGGGAACGTATCGCGTGAAGAGCGGTCTCGCGGAGATGCTCAAAGGGGGCGTCATCATGGACGTCACCTCCGCCGAGCAAGCCCGAATCGCCGAGGCGGCGGGTGCGGTGGCGGTGATGGCGTTGGAGCGCGTGCCGGCCGACATCCGGGCCCAGGGCGGCGTGGCGCGGATGGCTGATCCCACCAAAGTGAAAGAGATCATGAGCGCCGTCTCGATCCCGGTCATGGCGAAGGTCCGGATCGGACACTTCGCCGAGGCGCAGGTCCTGGAGGCGCTCGAGGTCGACTACATCGACGAGTCCGAGGTCCTCACCCCGGCGGATCCGCAGTACCACATCGACAAGTGGGCGTTCACGGTCCCGTTCGTCTGCGGGGCGCGCGATCTCGGAGAGGCGTGCCGCCGAATCGCCGAGGGCGCCGCGATGATCCGGACGAAGGGCGAGCCCGGGACGGGGAACGTCATCGAAGCCGTCCGCCACATGCGGCGGATGAACGAGCAGATCCGAGCGGTGCTCGCCGTCCCGCCGGAGGAGCTGATGGGGATGGCAAAGGAGCTCGGCGCCCCGTACGAGATGCTCCGGGCGATCCGCGACGCTGGCCGGCTCCCCGTGGTGAACTTCGCCGCCGGCGGGATCGCGACGCCGGCCGACGCGGCGATGATGATGCAGCTCGGCTGCGACGGGATCTTCGTCGGGAGCGGTGTCTTCAAGTCGAGCGACCCGGCGAGACGGGCGCGGGCGATCGTCGAGGCGACGACGCACTACGACGATCCGAAAATCGTCGCCGATGTCTCCGCCGGGCTCGGGGAGGCGATGGTCGGGATCTCGATCGATCAGATCCCCGAGCACGAGATGATGCAGACCCGCGGGAGATGATCGTCGGGGTCCTCGGCCTGCAGGGGGCCGTGCGCGAGCACGTCCGAAGCCTGTCGCGCCTCGGGATCGAGGGGCGCGTGGTCAAGTCGCCCGACGCTCTCGACGGGATCGCCGGACTGATCCTCCCAGGCGGCGAGTCGACGGCGATGTCGCGCCTCGGGGAGCGCGGGATGCTGGACCAGCTCCGGGAATTCTCGTCGCGGGGGCTCCCCATGTTCGGAACGTGTGCGGGGATGATCCTCCTCGCCGCCGAAGTGGAGGGGCGGGGCGCGCCGCGCATCGGCGCGATCGACATCGCCGTCGCGCGCAACGCGTCGGGGCGGCAGGTGCACAGCTTCGAGACGACCCTCCGGATCGACGGGATCGGCGATGACGTGCCGGCCGTCTTCATCCGCGCCCCCTACATCACACGCCATGGCCCCGGAGTCGCCGTGATGGCGCGGCAGGAAGGCGCGGCGGTGGTGGCGCGCGAGGGGAGCATCCTCGTCGCCAGCTTCCACCCCGAGTTGACGGACGATCTCCGCATCCATCGATACTTCGTGGAGATGATCGAACAGGCGCATCGGGAAAGGAAGGTATGAACATGAAGAGAGTCGCAATCAACGGATTCGGACGCATCGGGCGATCATTCTTCCGGCTGGCGTTCGGGCATCCCGAGATCGAGATCGTCGCGATCAACGACCCGTTCATCTCGACCGAGATGGCGAGGTACCTTCTGATGAGGGACTCCGTCTACGGTCGCTACGAGCGGACGGTAAAGGAAGGGGACGGCGCACTGAACGTCGACGGCGCAACGGTCCCGATCCTCGCCGAGAAGGAGCCGGACCGACTCCCGTGGGCGAAGATGGAGATCGACCTCGTCGTCGAGGCGAGCGGGGTCTTCCGCGCGCACAGCGGGCCGAAGGGAGCGTCCCGCCACATCGAGGCCGGGGCAAAGCGCGTCCTGCAGACGGTGCCGAGCAAAGGCGAAGGGGCGGAGAAGATCCCGCAGATCGTCTACGGAATCAACCACACTGCGAAGGCCGTCGGCGCCGCCGATGTCGTCTCCGCGGCCTCCTGTACGACGAACTCGCTGGTCCCGGTCGCCCACGTGCTCGAGAAGGAGTTCGGGATCGTCCACGCGTTCCTGACGACCGTCCACGGGTATACGGCCGATCAGCAGCTCGTCGACGCCGCCGGGAGCTCGCTTCCGA
>Ga0068712_1005132_pt1 | contig 10478 bp, 8 predicted proteins | sample MTBAKSrepl1MetaG_FD_62987 | JGI IMG/M metagenome (GOLD analysis project Ga0068712, IMG submission 62987) | Enrichment culture microbial communities from Arthur Kill intertidal strait, New Jersey, USA, that are MTBE-degrading - MTBE-AKS1... | ecosystem: Environmental > Aquatic > Marine >... | reverse complement strand
GGGGAAATCCCGGCCCTTGGGCACGTACAGGTTGGCGGTCACCAGGAAGCCTGGCCGGCTCTCGAAGATCACGTTCTCAATCCGATACGCGTCCCGCTCGACCACACTCGTGACGCGTGGGTTCAGCGGCGTCTTCTCGGGCCAGCGCCCGAAGCACTCACTGATCTTCCGCTGGACCTCCTGGACGTATGCTTCTGCGTCTTCCCGGGTCCGAAGGGCAGCGCGGCGTTGATCGCTTTGCTGTTGCACCAGCCGAACCTGATCCACGAAGTATTCCTGAACCATGCGCGGGAACCGGTTCAAAGGGCCTGGCGCTGTTTGGCGAGAAGAGGCCGCGTACGCGCCGCCGGCGAGAAGCAGCAGCGGAATGAGGGATGCCGTTCTGAAAGACGACGTTCGCGACGGCCGGTCGATGTGAGACATCTTGCGATCCTCCACGGGGACACCATATCTTCGAACGCTCACGTGCCGATGCCGCACATTATAGCCGCACATTCAGCGCAGCGAAACAAAACTGTGTTGGCAGGACTCATCGGCGGTCTGTCCTTCCGTCGCGAGAGAGGATATAATCATCGCACCGGCAGGTACGGATTGACGATGAACATCTATCTCGATCTAACTCGCAAGTTCAACCATGGCCGAACACGTGCGATTCTCGCAGGCGGCCAAGCCGTGCTACGAAAAATGCCGGAGCAGCGGCACAAAAAGAGGTAAGGCACTCCGGCGAACCGGATTGTATGGCCTTAAAGGCTCTGTCCTGATGCCCCAGGCTTTTCCAACCTCGCACCTGGTATTTGGACCCGTGCTCATTCTGCCCCGGCACACATAGTCTACCATGCACGAGAGCGAGATACGAGTACCCTGTGTGTCGGTGGCATGATGGTGTACGACTGCGTTTCGTGGGGATGGTCCGGCGGCCTGACGCGCGCCTATGCCTCCGAAGCCAGGAGGAAAGTCGTGCGGGGACGCACGACCTACGCAGAGGACGCGCCGAGGCCCTCTTCGTAGGGCGAGCGTCCCCGCTCGCCTCAGGGAGACAACCGGCCCACGAAGTATAGTCGCACAAGATATGCGCCGCCTTCGAAGACGCGTTATTGCGCGGAACGTAACGACGAAGTAATCCCAGCCTCCCTTGAACGAGATTGCTTCGCCACGCTCGCAACGACACGGCGATGTTTCGTTGGAGACTCTTACGGCCGCACGGCGGTGCCGTCGGGCCGGCGGACGGGGCGCCAGTAGCCAGGGTCTTCGGGGAGCGGGAATTTCGCCGCTAGCTCCTCGTTGAGGTCCACGCCGAAGCCGGGGGCCTCGTTGACGTGCATGTAACCGTTTTCCATCGTCGGGCAGCCGGGGAAGACCTCGCGCGTCCTGTCGTTGAAGCTCACGCTCTCCTGGATGCCGAAGTTCCAGATGGCCAGGTCCAGGTGTGCGTTGGCCGCGTGGCCGACCGGCGAAACGTCGCCCGGGCCATGCCAGGCGCTGCGGACGTTGAACCACTCGCTTAGCGTCGCGATCTTGCGGGCGACGCTCAGGCCGCCCACCTGCGAGATGTGCACGCGGATGAAGTCGATCAACCGCTCGGAGATGAGGCCGACCCACTCGTGCGGGCTGTTGTACAGCTCGCCCATCGCGATGGGCACGCAGGTCTGCTGGCGGAGGATCTTGAAGTAGCCGATATCCTCGGGGGCGAACGGGTCCTCGATGAAGAACGGGCGGTACTTCTCCAACTGCTTGCACAGGTTGATCGCGTCGATGGGCGGGATGCGCTCGTGGATGTCATGGAGCAGCTCAACCTCCTCGCCGCACGTGCTGCGGACGTGCTCGAACATTTCGACGGCGCCGTGAACGTAGGGGCGGACCGCCATGTTGGAGTCGGAGGGCAGGCCGAAGCCGGCGTCCTTGAAATCCGCCTTCTTCGACAGTTGCGGCGAGCCGTAGCCGCCGCGCTGGATGCGGATGTGCCGGAAGCCCCGCTCCATCGCGCGTTTGACGCTGTCTTCGATCTGCGTGAGGCTGTTGCCGCCGCAGTGCGTGTAGCAGTCCACCGCGAAACGGCACTTGCCCCCGAGCAGTTGGTAGACCGGCATGTTGGCCCGCTTGCCCTTGAGGTCCCAGAGCGCCTGGTCCAGGCCGCTCAGCGCATTGTTCAGCACGGGCCCGTTCCGCCAGTAAGAGCTGGTGTAGGCGTTCTGCCACATATCTTCGATATTGTCGACGTCCCGTCCTTTGGCGAACGGGTCGAGGTACTCGTTCACGGCGGCCGCGACGGTCAGAGGCCGCTGATTGAACGTGGCACATCCCAGGCCGTAGAGCCCCGGCTCGCTGGTCTCGACCTTCACCACGCAGAGCCGGATCCCCGCCGGGGCAGTGAGAATCGCCTTGACCTTCGTGATCTTCAATGGCGGCAAGCCCTTCGTCGCCTTGGCGTACGCTGCATCTTCAGCCTGCATCGGCCTCAGGAACCCGAGCATACCCGCGGCGGCCCCGAGTCCGAACCCTTTCATCATGTCACGTCGATCCATCCAATGCTCCTTGCTGTTTGGCCTCGATGATGGGTTGATCTTTGCTCACGGTTGCGCGGACCGGCTTGCGATGCCACCAGGTGGCCAGGACCGAGCCGGAGATGTTCATCCAGGGCCCGAAGATCGCCGGCGCCAGGGCCGCTTCGGCGCTCTTGAGCACGTTCATCGCCAGCGCCGAGGCCATGCCGCCGTTTTGCAGGCCCACTTCGATGGCCACCGTCCGGCAGGTCCGTTCGTCGAGTCGCACGAGCCGGGAGAGCCAGTAACCCAGGGTGTAGCCGGCGAAGTTGTGAATGACCACGGCCGCGATCAGTAACCCGCCGACGGTGAGCAGGTCCTCGCGCGAGCGCGCGGTGATGATCGCGATGATCAGGCAGATGCCGGCCATGGAGACCACCGGCAGCACGCGGTCCATCCAGTTGCCCGACCGCCCGAGCACGAGGCTCACGATGAGCTTGGTCAGCGATACGGCGCCGATCAGGACCGCCCCGATGACGATGCCGTCCCTGAACGTCGCAATGGGACCGGGCAAGTAGTCCTGGAGAACGACGGTCAGCACCGCCACCGCGATCCCGGCGGCAGACAGCAGCAGGAGCGGACCTTTGCGGTTGGCCCAGCGGCTCTGGCTGTAGAGGATCCGATTGGCGAGCAGGCCTGCCAGCACCGGCACGATGATCATGTTGATGATGGACAGCATCATCGCGACGAACTTGACCTCGACGAGCCGGCCGGCCAGCATCTTCATCATGAACGGCGTCATCACCGGCGACATCAACGTCGAGCACGAGGTCATCGTTACGGACAAAGCCACGTCGCCATTAGCCAGGTAGGCCATCAGGTTGGAGGCGACGCCGCCGGGACAGGAGCCGATGAGAATGATGCCCGCGGCGATTTCCGGGGGAAAGCCGAACAGGCTCGCCACCGCGAAGCCGACCAACGGCATGATCGAGAACTGCAGGACCATACCGACGAAGACCGGCCAAGGCATCTTGAACACCCGGGCGAAATCCGCCAGGCTCAGCGTGCTGCCCATGCCGAACATGATGATCTGAATCAGGGGGACGATCAACTTGCCCAGGTCGTACCCCACCCAGGTCATGAAGGCCTGCGGATAGAACATCGACGCCGCGACGAAGGCAAACACCCACACGGTGAACGCGAAGCTCTTGAGAACCGCGTGGCCCATGAAGAACAGAGCCAGGCAGGCGAAGGCCCCGATCAGGAGCGGCCCGACGGCCACCCGCGGCCCGAGGAGAAGCATGCCGAGCGCACCGCCGGCCAGCAGCAGAGAGGTCCAGGCGAAGTACTTCGAGGCGGTCCGCAGCGTATTCGGCATCGTTCAGGACTCCAAACAACCGAGCGAGCATAGGGCTGTCGCTACATGGCTATACTCTTACTGCGCCCGGCGCGGACCCGCAACACAAAAAGGTCTTCTCGTTCGTAGTGCGCCCGTCAGGGCATATGGTGTCGCGAGCATCCCCACGCCCTCGATATGGACAACGCCTTACGGCGTCACCACGAACAGTGCGTCTTTTGTGCTTGATTGCGCCTGCCTGCTCGGGTAGCCTCCTGGCTTTCAGGACGATGAGAAAGGATTTGTTTCACCGCTATGGTGTTCGGATTGAAACTGGATATCGGGTTTGCACACGGGGATGTGTACCGACGGCTCTATGGCAGTCGGGATATCCTTGCGTTTCTCAAGGAGCTCGGCTTCGGCGCGGTCGAAACCCCGGTGGGTCCGGAGACCGATCTCCAGCGGCTCCGCGAGCACATCGCCTGCTGCACGGGCGCGGGCCTCAAGGTGTCGCTGCACCCCTATTCCGAAGCCAGCATCTTCAATCCGTTGTATTTCTCGTCCGACGCGGACAACCCTTGCCGCGAGTTGCACGAGCGGTTCCTCTCTGTGGCGGCGGAGGCCGCACGGATGCAGCAGTTCCCCACGGTCGTGAACATCCACGGCGCCGCCGGCGGCGCGGACGACACGCGTCAGCACCTGCTGAGCCAATCGATTGCCTTCTTCACCTGGGCGGGCCGCTGGTGCCGGGAGAACGCTCCGCAGGTCAACGTCACGGTGGAGCTGCAGATCAGCCCGGACCGGGCCGAACCCCGCCAGCGGATCGGTGACACCTATGAAGAGTTGCTGAACGTCGCTACGCAAAGCAATGTAGGGGTATGCTGGGACTTCGGCCACGCCTACTGGAACACGCATCGCTTCGGCTGGCCGATCACCCCGCCGAAGGCCCTGCTCGAGCGGATTGTCCACGTGCACTGCCATGACGCCTGCACCGAGGACCACCAGCCACTCGTTCACAACACGGTGCCCTGGCGGGATTTCTTCAAGCTCCTGCGCGACCACGGCTTCGACGGCCGGGTGATCCTGGAAGTCCCCCCCGACCAGTTCCTCCGCGCCGGCGGCATCCAAAGCCTCATCGACTCCGCCAAGGCTCTGAAGAAGGTCCGTTAGAGCCTCCGGCGCAGCACGTCAGATTATGTCATTGTGGGGAGCACCGCGACGAAGCAATCTCAACCTTGCGTGTATGAGATTGCTTCACTTCGCTCGCAATGACATGGGACGGAACGGTTCGGCAAAGATGACGGGGACCGACGGCGTTTGCGGGCCCTGCGGCGGTTCCGCATCTTCGACCAGATTCGTTTGAGCATCGCGCACTCGCGCTCGCTCAGTCCGAGAGCTTCCTGCAGGATGACCCGGTCATTGTGCTCCAGGACCTCCGGGAGACGTCCCTGGCGAATGAGTTTGTCGGCTTCATCGATGGCCATCGCGCCATTCAGTCTCTTGGGTACTAATAGGCGTTCGGCCTCCGTGGGCTCCAGCTCCAGAACGCCTCCGCCGTAACTCCTGCCCTCGATTTCCGCCGAAGCTGCGGTGAGGTGAGTGTACAAGCTGCTTGCGATGCGGGTGCCGTTGCCTTTGCACCTCATTCTGTGAATCGTGTCTGTCGATGTCGCGCCGGCTTTGTTTACCACGACGCGGGGAAAGTCGTAGATCTGCCGGAAGAAGAAGCAGTCGGGCTCCCACACGGAAGGCACATAGTACCAGGGATCGCGAATGCGGCACTTGTAGCCTGCATGGAAGCCGCTCCGCTCGCCCCACGCGACGAAGTCGCGCACTCCTGTAGTGAATCGCTCGGCTGGGCGGCCATTCAGGTGCAGAAGATGGACCCGCTTGCCCTGTCGCGCGAGGCTTTCATGTTCCTGCTTTCGCAGGACGGCACCCGGCAATTGCACCGAACGTCCTACCAGGGGGATCACGAAGTCCTCAAGGCCGTACTCCCTGACCTGTTCCCGGGTCAGCACGAAGAACTCGTTCTTGCCCGTCACGACCCCGATATCCACCGACGCATGGTCGGCCAGAACGCCGATGGCTTCGTGCCGGCGGAGCGACCGCATGAGGTCGATCTCCCGACGGCCCAGCAGGTATTTCAGCCATTTTTCCGTGTCATGCTGAATGTACTTGCGGTCTGCCTCGCTGCGTTCAGTGTTTGGATTGCCCGTCAGCAACTCATCGATACTGGCGGCCTCAACAAGGGAGATATCGCAGCGGTTGGCGCTGCTTTGCGCCGGCAGTCTGTTTTCTGCCAGGAGCAGCACCACTTCCTGTTCGGCGTCGGGAAAGAACATCTCGTTGCAGGCGTAGATCGTGATCCGGCCGAAGTTGTCGACCAGATACTGCCTGAGTTGGGCGGCGTAACTCACCTGGAGCAGTTCGGCAGGAAGGACCATCGCGATACGCCCGCCGGGGCGCAGCAGGGCCGTGACAGCCACGACGAACGGCACCCAGATGTTCGTGAGCCGGTTCGGCCGCAAGTCTCTGGCCTGCATGAACTCCATTGCCAGTGTTCGCGACGGTTCCAAAAACTGCTGGTAGCGGATGAAAGGCGGATTGCCGAGAACCACGTCGAAGCCGCCGGGCTCCTGGGATTTCAGCCATGCGAAGAAATCGCCCGCAATCACCCTCACGTTTTGGGCGACTGGTGAGCAGGCCATCCTGGTCGAGGCTTTGTCGGCCTCTGCCGGAATCAGTTCGATGCCAACGAGTTGACGCTCCCGTTTCTTCGCGCAGATGCCGTGGCAAACCAGTTCGTCCGCCGCGGCGGCTAGAAAGACGCCGTCCCCGCAGCTCGGTTCCAGGATGCGGTCATTTCCCGACCGGATGGCCCAGCGGGCCAGCCGGCGCGCGACCGCAGGCGGAGTATAGTAACCGCCGCGCAATTTATCCCCATTACCGGCAGTACGTCCCATGGAGACATTCTACTGTTGCGCGCGTGGAGGCCAAGGGGAATCTGCACGGGGACTCACGGCTGCGGAGCCCTTGGACGAGGACATGTAGCCCATTGCCCGCGTGACGGCGATGGTGTATACTGGCGAGGACAACCAACGAGCAACGATTTGTAAGGGTGAGAGCCATGTCAGAGAAAGTCGATCGTCGCGATTTCATCAAGACGTCCATGGCGATGGCAGCCGGTGCGGCCGTGGGGATGGGACGGGGGCAAGCGAGGGCCGGTGTGGCCGAGACCGGCGCCGCCGGCATGCCCATGGGTCAGATCAAGAACCTTAAGCTCACCCGCCTGATCTCCGGCGGCAACCTCATCAGCGGGTGGGCCCACGCCCGGGACCTCCGCTACGTGCACCACCTGATGGCGAACTACAACACGGAGGCGAAGGTGCTCGAGACGCTCGCTTTGCTCGAAGAGAGCGGCGTCAACGCGATCATCGCGGACCCGCGCAAGAAGCCCATGGACATCTTCAAGGCCCATTGGAAGCGGGGCGGCAAGATCCAGTGGATCGCCGAGGGTCACCCGACGCCGGAGGACCTCAAGACCAACATCAAGGCCTCGATTGACTGGGGCGCGTCGGCGGTCTATCTCCAAGGCGTCATCGGCGACCGGTGGCTCAAGGAAGGTCACGTCGACAAGCTGGGCGAGTGCGTGGACTTCATCAAGTCCCAGGGCGTGCCCGGCGGGCTCGGGGCCCACATACTCGACGTGATCGTCAACGCGGAGGCCCGTGGCTTCGACGCGGACTTCTACGTCAAGACGCTGCACCACTCGAACTACTGGTCGGCCCGTCGGCCGGACCAGGGAATGGATGTCGTAAGCAACAACGCCGACAACTTCTGGGAGCCCACGCCGGAGGAGACCATCAAGTTCATGAAGACGGTCAAGAAGCCCTGGATTGCGTTCAAGACCCTGGCTGCGGGAGCGATCCACCCCACCAGCGGATTCAAGTACGCCTTCGAGGGCGGCGCCGACTTCATCTGTGTCGGCATGTTCGACTTCCAGGTCCGCGAGGACGCCATCATTACCAAGAAGACACTCGATGAGCTCAAGAGCCGGGATCGTGCGTGGTATGCGTAGAAAGCTTTTTGTCGGGACAATCGTCGTTCTTGCGGTCTTGTTTCTGGCGTCGGGGTTCGACGTGGGTCTCCAGGGACCGATGGCGCAGGCCATGGAGCGGGGCATGCGGATGCGGGACCGGGGGATGAAGGACACGAGCATCCGGGATCCCGGCATGGACGCTCCGCTGCCGCCGCGTGAGGGATCGGCGTACCGCTCGCCGTTCGATCTGGCGTTCTCGCCCGATGGCAGTCTGCTCGCGGTCTCCGACCATTCGGCCGGTTGCCTGTACGTTCTCAATGCACAGACGGGCGATGTCGATAAGACCGTCAAGCTGAACGGCAGGCCGACGGCGCTGGCCTGGGAGACAGGCGACAAGGTCCTGGTATCCGAATACGACGCCGGCACTGTGGCGCGGATCGACGCGAAGACCGGCGAGGTTCTGCGGCGGTTCTCCGTAGGGCCCAAGGCCCTCGGCGTAGCGGTCGCCCCAAAGAGGAAGCTCCTGGTCGTCTGTGATTACGGACTCCATACGGTTCTGCTCGTCGACTTGGAGGCCGGCAGCCAGCGCGCGTCGATTCCCGCCGGCAGGCATCCGTATTTCGTCGCCGTCACACCCGATGAGCGAATGGCGGTCGTTGCGAACCTGCTGCCCACCGGCTCGGCGGCCGAGCACACGTCTACATCCGTCATCAGCCTGATCGATCTGGAGACCGCCACGAAGATCAAAGACATCTCCTTGCCGGACAATTCCGCCAACGTTCGCCAGGCGAGGGTGTCGCCCGACGGCCGATGGGCCTATGTTGTCCACACGCGCGGGCGGACGATGCTGCCGACGACGCAGCTTGATCGGGGATGGGTCAACACGAACGCCCTGAGCATCATCGATCTTGCCGAGAAGCAGGTGTACGCGACCGTGCTGCTCGATACGGTGACGCAGGGCGCCGCGGATCCCTGGGGCCTTGCCCTGTCGTCCGACGGCAAAACGGCTTGGATCAGCATCGCCGGCGCACACGAGATCGCCCGGATCGAGCTGGGCCGGCTGCACGAGTTCCTGGCCGGCCGGTCGAAGGACCCGATCCCTGCGTCCACCGACAGTGCGGCGGCCATCTGGCACCAGATCAAGGAAGACCCGGCCAAGCGGGAGCAGTTGTCCTATCATCTCAGCGCACTCTACGCAGCCGACCTGATGTCCCGCGTTCCCGTCGCGGCCAAGGGCCCGCGTGCGATCGCGCTGTCCCCCGACGGCAAGCAGTTGATGCTGGCCAGCTACTTCTCGGGCGAGGTGCTGGCCCTGGACCCGAACCGCTGCCAAGTGCTCAAGCGGATCGAGTTGGGCTCCCAGCCGGCGCCGGATGCTGTGCGGCACGGCGAGTTCGTCTTCCACGACGGTCGGCACAGCTTCCAGCACTGGCTGAGCTGCGCTTCGTGTCATCCGGACGGCCGGGCCGACGGTTTCAACTGGGACCTGCTCAACGACGGCATCGGCAATCCGAAGAACGCGCGGTCGTTGCTCTGGTCGCACAAGACCCCGCCCTCGATGTCGCTGGGCATTCGCGAGGACATGGAGGAGGCCACGCAGAAGGGCTTCCAGTTCATCCAGTTCCGCGAGATCGAGGAGGGCGACCTCAACGCCGTCCGCGCCTACCTCCGTTCGATGGAGCCCGAGCCCAGCCCATATCTGGTCAACGGCCAGCTTTCGGAAAAGGCGCGCAGAGGCAAGCGGGTTTTCGAGGACGCCAAGACCGGCTGTTCCGCGTGCCATCCGGCTCCCTTGTTTACGTCGCTCAAGACCCACGACGTGGGCACGAAATCCGCCCTGGATCGTAGCGCCGACTTCGACACGCCGACGTGTGTCGAGCTTTGGCGGACGGGTCCCTATCTCCACGACGGCAGCGCCGTGACGCTCAAGGAAATCGTGACCACGAAGAACCCCGAAGACAAGCACGGCAGGACCTCGCACTTGAGCGAAGACGAAATCGACGCGCTCGTCGAGTATCTTCTGTCGCTTTGAGAAACTGAGATGTCAAAGCACCAAATTCGAAGCACCAGATCCGAGACAAATCCGAAGGACCGAAACCCGAAGGACCGAAACGCTGACGCCTGCCGGGGTCTTCGTCTGGGATTTTGGATTTTGATATTCTGTGCTTGTTTCGGATTTCAAGTTTCGGATTTCGGATTCTCCGCCGCTGCCGCGGAGTCATCCTCCTGGTATGTCTTTCAGCCGCGAAACACGGCCGAGCCGGGCGAGATCGGCATGCAGGACTGGATCGAAAAGCCTGCGGGCAGGCATGGTCGCATCGTGCGCCGGCAGGACGAACTGCTCTACGACGGCAGACCGATCAAGCTCTGGGGCATCAACCTCTGCTATGGGACTTGTGCGCCGGAGTCGCCATTGGCCGACAAACGGGCTGCGTTCTATCCGAAGTATGGGATCAATTCGGTTCGTCTGCACAAGTACGTGGACGGGCCGGGCTGGGCGGGCATCCAATCGAAGGAGAGCTGCGTCGAGTTCGACCCGGCGGGTCTCGATCGCCTGGATTATCAGGTGGCGAAGTTCAAGGAGGCCGGCATCTATGTTCTGCTGTCGGCCCATTTCGGC
>Ga0068712_1005121_pt1 | contig 10496 bp, 8 predicted proteins | sample MTBAKSrepl1MetaG_FD_62987 | JGI IMG/M metagenome (GOLD analysis project Ga0068712, IMG submission 62987) | Enrichment culture microbial communities from Arthur Kill intertidal strait, New Jersey, USA, that are MTBE-degrading - MTBE-AKS1... | ecosystem: Environmental > Aquatic > Marine >... | reverse complement strand
GCGTGACGCGCTCCTCGAAGTACGGCAGGATGCGTACGTCCCGATCCGAGCGCCGGGGGTTGTAGTCCGAGCGCAGCGGGACCACTCCGTCCCGGGTGACGGTCGCCAACGGGATATCGCCGATCGTCCGGAATGTCGATCGATACGAGGAGTGCATCTTCCGGACCCGCGTCCCGCGGTGGAGGAGCCCGTACTCATCGGACGTCGGGCCGAACATGCAGACCATCACCTCCGCGATCTCCGAAGTGGCGGCGGCGGTGGTCGCATGGATCAGGTTCAGTGCGGCATCAGAGGACGGACGATCCGATGACCGCTGGGAGCCGACCATGACGATCGGCACGGGCGGGTGCTGGACCATGAACGCGAGCGCGCTCGCGGTGTGGTGCATCGTGTCGGTCCCGTGGGCGACGACGATCCCGTCGATCCCATTCTGGATCTCCGTGCCGATCGCGTGCGCCAGGGCGATGTACTCCTTTGGGCCCATGTTCTCCGAGAAGACGGCGAAGAGCTTCTCGGTCGACAGATTGCAGATATCAGCGAGTTCCGGGACAGCGCCGTAGAGCTCTCCGGGCGAGAACGCGGGGATGACGGCGCCGGTCCGGTAGTCGAGCCGCGACGCGATTGTCCCGCCCGTGCCCAAGAGCTTGACGTTCGGCTTGTCCGGGGACGTGGGAAACGCTTTCTCGGGGATCCGGTAGTGCGCCTCGCGGCTGCCGAGGACGCAAGCGGATCGGATCGTCCGAACGTCGACGCCGACGTTGTATCCGGTCGGCAGTTTCAAGACGAGATGAAGCGAATCGTCGAACTCCGAGCGGGGAAGGATGATCCCGCGGAACCGGCCCCGGGCCGTGTCGAGATCGACATCGTCCCAGACGCTCAATCCGAATCGGCGCAAGACATCGAGCGCTTCGCCGCGGTACCCGGCGTTCGTCTCGGTCATCCGATCGCCTCCTCGATCCGCCGGGCGAGGTCGCGAAGGGGGACCCGCCCGAACACCTCGCCCCGGAGGCGCCCCATCACCCAGTTCCGGCATGCGCAGCGGTCGGTCCGGTCTCCGGGGAACGCCGCGACCTCCTCGGCGATTCGCGAGGAGAGATCGCCCGGATCTTGGCGAGCGCACCCCGCGGAGCGGAGGAGGTCGTCGAACGGCGCGGCGGGCCGCTCGACGGCGGCACGGACGATCGGGCGGAGCACGTCGAGCGGGAATCCCCGCTCGACGGCCGTGGCGACGACCGCCTCCACGCGGGCGTCGTCGATCGCTCCGCCACCGGCCGCGCGCCGGAGCGTCTCTCCGACCAGGGTCCCGGCGAGGCGGGGGGGGACGCCGTGCGACTCCACGAGACGGCGGATCAGCGGGAAGAGGTTCCGTCGGAGGATGAACGGACGGGCGTCCACGGGGACCCCCCAATCGGCGAGATGGCCTGTCATCTCCTCGACGGACGGAGGGAGGCGCTCGGCGGCGTGGGCGAGCATCGCCTCGGTGATCGGAATCGGCGCGGAATCGGTGTCGGGGTACATTCGATCGGGACCCGGGAGGACGCGCTCGAATACGGTCGTCCCGTTTGCCATCGCCTTTCGGGTCTCATTGGGGACGCCTTCGAACGCCAGACGACAGCGCTCGTCGATCGTCTCCAGCGCCGTCGGAAGGTCGACGGGGGGCGCCCAGACCACGAGGAGCGCGTCCTCCGCGGACGCACCGATCGACCGGCGGAGGCCATCCCACCCGACGAGGCCGGAGGCATCGGGACCCAGCTCGGAGTGGATCATGAACGGCGGTCGAAGGCAGGCGATCACCCCGAGCCGATCGCCGATCTCGTCGGCGAACGTCCGGCCGGGGGAGGTGAAGAACGAGAGAAGTCCCGAGAACCCCGGGAGCCGGACGAGAACGACGTCTTCCTCGGGGTCGACCGGGAGGCCGGAGGCGATGCGCAGCGGGAGGGGGGCGTGGGAGATCCGCCATCCGTCCGGGTGGAGTCCGCGCGCGGTCAGCGCGTCTCGAACCTGCAGGAGCGCCTTCTGGCGGAACGCCTCGTTGTGCGTCAGTTCCGGGATCCACCGGATCCGCTGCACGCCTTTGATCTCGACGCGCGCCCCCCCCGCGATGCTGACGTTGACGTCCTGACGGGCGGCGCCGATCCCCGTATGGACCTGCCCCGTGCTCCGGGTCAAATACCGGATGTACTGGGCGGCCTGCGCCGCCGCCGCTGGCGTTCTCAGTTCAGGATGGGTGACGGTCTCGACGAGCGGCATCCCGAGTCGATCGGTCGAGTACGTTCGGTCATGGCCGATGTCCGAGATCTCGCGACACGAGTCCTCCTCGATGCTCAGCTGGAGGACTCCGATTCGCTCGCCGTGGATCGGGATCTCACCTTCGATCCCGACGATCGCGGTTCGCTGGAATACCGTCGGGATGCTCCCGTCCAGGTACTGCTTGCGGGTGATGTGAAGCTCGCCGACGATGTTCGTGCGTAAGAGAAGGGCGATCCGAAGCGCGATATCGAGCGCCTCTCGATTGAGGGCGAACGGCGGCGTATCGTCGATGTCATAGGTGCACGCCGTCTCTCGTTTGATTCGGTAGACGATGTTCTTTCGAGTCCGGAACTCCATCAGCGCCGTCCCGTCGTACTCCCCGAGTTCGGAGAGCGTCGGACGCATGTGGCGGACGAGCTGGGCGTCGTAGTCGGACGCTCCCTGGTACTGGCCGGCGGGGCACCGGCAGAAGAGCTTCCGATCGGTTCGGAGCTGCTGATGGACCTCCAGGCCGCAGCGGAAGCCGAGCGCTCGGTAGAGGTCGAGGGTCGCTTCGTGGAGCGGGATGTAGCCCACCCGCTCGCGGGTCTCGGACTCACTCTCGCTCGGGCCGGGGGGGCGAATCATCGGTCTTCGGTTGGCGTCGGAATCGGGGCAGTTCACCGGAACGCAAGTATCTCTGGTCCCACCGGATTCCGCAAGCGGGACGGGCAAAGGAATGGACGGATGTCCGGTTCGGGACGGACGGCGATCGGGGCGGCGCCACCGGCCTGCGATAGGGTGGTCCGGAGGTGATCCGGTCGATGAAGTGGCGAACCGGGGGACACGCCGTCGGCGTGGCCCGGCGGCTCGTGGGCCGCTGGGCAGGCTGCTGGGCGGCATTCGTCATCGGGCCGCCGGGCGTCTGGCGGATCATCCGCTGACGCGAGACCGTTCCCGATCGGCGCTCGGACGCAAGAGATGGCCGTTCTGTTGACAGGAAAGGCCGTTCCGTGTAGCCTGATGCAGCCGGGATGTGAGGGGAGACCCGCACGGGAGGGACGGGATCGATGAATACAACGTTCTGGACGTGGTTGGGCGTCGCCGGGGCGCTTGGGTTGGCCCTTCTGTTCATTCTCGGCGGCGACGGCGCCCCCGAACCGGCGGCGCCGAGCGCGTCGACGGCGTCGGTCGGCGAGGAGAACGCGTATTGGGAGCCGGTGACGACGGGCTCGGCATCGACCGGGCGGGCGCCGGTGTCGTCGTCGTGTACGGGATGCGAGATCGTGCGCGTACCGCTGGCGGCGGTCGTTCCGGTGGTCGAACGGACCGAGGGGCTCGCCGGTGGGTGCGCCGATCCGTACAGGGGCGCATGCGCCCCATCCCCGTGCCCCCCTGCGCCGCAGACGTGCAACCGGCCGTTGGGGGCGCTCTGCGGTCGAGAGGGGCCCGGGATCAACCGGAATCAGGTCTTCTGCGTCGACGAGTGCTCGTTCATTCAACTCCACTCCACGGTACCGCACCCGCTCAGCGTCTGCTATCGATTCGAGTGGACTGCCAGCCGCGGTTCGTTCCTCGATCCGAGGGCGAGCGATCCGATCTACTACGCACCGTCCGCGTCGTTCCCCGGCGGCGAGGAGGTTTGGATCGTTCTCGCAGTGACGGCTCCGGACGGAGCGAGGTACACGGATTCGGTGAAACTCCGCGTTCGCGACGTTCGATAGGCGGGAAACGATCGCAAGGACGGTCATGGCGATCCGGGCGGCGGTTTTCGACATGGATGGGACGATCTACGATTCCCGGATCGACTTCCTCGAGCTGCGACGCCGGATCGGCCTAGAGCGCGACGGCCGGCCGATCCTGACCCAGCTGCGGGAGGCGCCGGCGGCGGTCCGCCGGAGGGGGATGGCCCTCCTCGAGCAGGCCGAGGCGGACGGTGCGCGGGATGGGTCGCTGGTCCCGGGGACGAAGGAGCTTCTCGGTCTGCTCCGGCGGGCGGGCGTGGCATGCGCGCTAGTGACGAACAACTCTCGCGCGAGCGTCGATGAGGTGCTCCGGAAGCATCCCATTCGGTTCGACGTGATCATCACGCGCGACGACGGACCGTCGAAGCCGGAACCGGATGCGTTCCGCGCGGCGCTGTCGCATCTGGGCGTGCGCGCGGACGAAGCGATTGTCATCGGCGACGCGCATCTGGACTTGATCGCCGCACATCGAGCCGGGATCCCGCGGGTCATCCTCGTCGGGACGGCGTCGTGGATGCGCGACTACATCCCGGACGATCTCCCGCACGAAACGGCGCCAGACCTGCGCAGCGCCGTCGGCATTGTCGAACGGATGATCATCGCTGAGGGCGGCGGCTAGCGCGTCCAGATCGTCCCGTATGGGGTATCCTTCAGTGTGATCCCGAGCGCGGCGAGGCGGTCTCGGATTCGATCGGCGAGATCGAACCGGCGGTCGGCCCGCAGGCGGTCCCGGAGCTCGACAAGCAGCTCGAGTAGCTCCGGTTCTGCGCCTCCGCGAGCTGCGCCGTCGTCCTGGAAGAGGCCGAGCGGCTCCCCCAGCTCGCGCACGAGCGCGGCGGCCCGGTGAAGGGCTCGGCGGTCCTCCCCGCTCGCCTCCGCCTTGAACCGATTCGCATCGGCGACGACCTCCTGGATGACGCCGATCGCGCCGACGGTATTCAGATCCTCGTCCATCGCCTCGATGTACCGGGCTCGATGCGCATCGAGCTGAGCGATGAGCGGGGACGCAAGCGCGAAGGGGGATCCGGAGGACCGCCCGAGTTCGGCGTCGATGTCGCGAAGGAGCGTTCGGACCCGCTCCACGGCGGCCTGCGCCGCCTCGAGACCCGCCTCCGAGTAGTCGAGCGGCTTGCGATAGTGCCGTGAGAGGTAGAAGTAGCGGACCGTCTCCGGGCCGTAGCGCTCGAGGACCTCGTGGGCGTAGGCGAAATTCCCGAGCGACTTCGACATCTTCTCGCCTCCGAACGCGAGCATCCCGTTGTGCAGCCAGACGCGGAAGAACCGGCCCCCATCGGTGACATCCGCCTGCGCCAGCTCGTTTTCGTGGTGCGGGAAGATCAGGTCGCTCCCGCCCGCATGAATGTCGAGATGCTCGCCGAGGTACCGGCGGGACATCACGACGCATTCCGTGTGCCAACCGGGACGGCCGAGTCCCCATGGGGACGGCCAGGACGGCTCCCCCGGCTTGGCGCGCTTCCAGAGCGCAAAATCGAGCGGATCGTCCTTCCGCTCGGACACGATCACGCGGGCGCCGGCCACCTGCTCGTCGATCCGGCGTCCGGAGAGGCGGCCGTACCCGGGGACCGAAGAGACGCGGAAGAAGACGTCTCCATCCCGCGCGTACGCATGCCCGGACTCGACCATCGACTCGATCAGCGTCACCATCTCAGAGACGTGGTCGGTCGCGCGGGGGCTGTGATCGGGCGGATCGACGCCGAGCGCATCGAGAAGCCGGAAGTACGCGTCGGTGTACTTGCGTGCGATCGCCTCGACGGGGGCGCCGGTCTCCAGCGATCGTTGGATCAGCTTGTCGTCGACATCGGTGACGTTCTGGACGTAGATGACCCTCCATCCCTTGAAGAGGCGGACGTAGCGGCGGAGGGTATCGAACACGATGAGGGGGCGGACGTTTCCGATGTGAACGTAGTCGTAGACGGTGGGACCGCAGACGTAGATCCCCACGGTCTCCTCGGAGAGGGGCGCGAACGGCTCCACCGACTTCGTGAGGGTGTTGTACAGCTTCATCCGCGATCACCTCCGCGCGGCGATTATAGGCGAGGGGGGAGGGAGGTACCATCCGGGCCGGCGGTCCGGTAGACTCCGTGCATGGACGCGGCGAGTGCCGGGCTCGTGTTCCTCCTCTCCGTGGCACCGATCTCGGAGCTGCGGGGTGGAATCCCGTATGCGCTTGCGGCCGGGGCCTCCCCGGCCGAGGCGTTCGCGTTGGGGGTCGCCGGGAATCTGGTCGTCGTGCCGATCCTCCTGTGGGGGTTCGAGCGGGCGGAGAAGGCGATGCGACGGATCCGATTCGTTGGGCGGGTCCTGGATCGGCTCCTCGTCCGGGTGCGCCGGACGAGCCGATGGATCGAGCGATACGGCCCAGCTGCGCTTGTCTTCCTCGTCGCGGTCCCGCTCCCCGGCACGGGAGCGTGGACCGCGGCGATCGCGGCGACCCTCCTCGGGATCCGGCCGGCGCGGGCGATCGCCCCGATCGGCATCGGCGTCGTCATTGCAGGGATCCTCGTTCTGCTAGGAAGCCTCGGCGTCATCCGGATCCTCGGCGTCGGATGACAGTTCAGCGCCGATCGGCGCGGACGACGTATCTCGCCAGGACCGGGAGGACGGATACCCCGAACCCGAAGAGCGCGCCGGTCGTCATCCAGAAGCGCGCGGCACTCATGTCCATCACGCCCGTCGCGTAGCGGAGCGCATCCGCCATGTACGTCAGGGGCATCGCACGGCTGACGGCGCGGAGGAGGGCGGGCATGATCTCGACGGGGAAGTAGATCCCCGAGAGGAACATCATGATCATCGAGACGGCGTTGGCGATGTTCCCCGCGCTGGACGGCTGGCGAACGACGAGCGCGATCGCCGTGCCGAGCCCCATCGCCCCGAGGGTCCCTGCAGGGATGAACAGGCTGTAGTGGAGCCAGTGCACGTCGAACTCGAGCCGAAAGACGAGGATCGCCGTGACGAGGGTGATCAGCGTCGACAGGTAGACGACGGCGAGTCGGACCGTGATCACCGCCGCCAGGAGGGCGACTCGGGGCATCGGTGTCACAATCATCCGATCGAGGAGCTTCCGCTGCTTCATCCCCGTGACGTGTCCGGAGACGGCGAACAGGCCGGCGGAGAGCGTCGAGAAGGCTAGAATCCCGGGGACGACGAGATTCAGCCACTTCGTCGTCCCACGGCCGCCGACGGACTCGACGGCGGTCCGGACGACCGGCGCAACCCCCTGGAGATCGAGATCGAACCGAGTCGCGATCCCTCGGGCGACCTCTTCGAACGCGTAGTTCTCCTGACTTCGTCTCGAATCGTAGAGAAACGTCAACCGGTCCCCGTCCCAGATGGCCCCGAAGTCGATCCTTCGGCCTTCGAGGGCCGCCTCGAGCCCTCCCCGGTCGGGGTACGGTTGAATCCGTCCGGTCTCCGCCGCGATCCGCTCGAGACGGTGCCCGTCGTCGCCGGGGGCGACGATCCCGATGCGGGCGTCAGCGTCGCCGATCCCGCCCATCAACGATCCGAAGATGAGGATGAACAGGAGCGGGAACAGGAAGGTGAACGACAGCGAGACCTTGTCCCGGAGGAAGAGCCGCCACTCGGCGTGAAGGAGGGCACGATACGCGGTCATCGTTCCACGTCCCATCGAAGGCGTCGCGAGGCGACGGCGATGCAGACGCCGGCCCAGATGAGCGGGACGGCGATCGTCGTCACGAACGGGACCGTCGCGGCACTGACGCCGAGCGACGCCCGCAGGCCGTCAGCGAGGTAGGTGACGGGGTTGATGAACATGATCCCGCGGAGAACGGCCGGGAGCTCTCCGATCGGGAAGAAGAGCCCGCCGAGGAACATCATCGGCAGGTTCAGGACGTTTGCGATCGCCATCCCGGCGTTGGCGGTTCGGGCGACCGACGAGATGAGGAAGCCGAAGGCGAGGAAGACGACCGCGGCGAGGAGGAGGAACCCGACGGCCGTCGGCGACGCGAATCCGACGCGCGCGCCGAACGCGAACCGCCCGAGAAGGAGGAGCGCGGCGAACTGGAGCGCGCAGAGCGCGAGGTGCCCGATCGAGAAGCCGACGAGGAACCGGCGGCTGTCCAGCGGCGTCACCCAGTAGCGTTTCAGGATCCGCCGTTCCCGACCGAAGAGGATCGTTCCGGGAACGCCGAACAGCCCGGCGGTGAAGAACGCCATCAGGACGACACCGGGGAGGAGGAAGTCGATGTAGAGGGGGTCGCCGCCCGATGAGCCGATCGAGGCGCGCTCGACGGTCAGCGCTCGGGAGGGGTCGAAACGGCCGACGGCCGAGAGGATCCGGCCGTTCACCGCGGCAACGACCTGATCAACGATCGAGCGGGCGAGGTCCGAGGAGATCCGTCCGCCGCTCGTGTAGACCCGGATTTCCGCCCCCGGCCCGTCGCCAGCGATCGCGGCGTCCAGACGCTGATGGAAGCCGGCGGGGATCTCGATCAGCAGGGCGCGATCGCCGATGCGGACCGCGTCCCGCTCTCGGTCGAGGAACTCCTGCGGGTCCTCGCCGATCGCCGGACGGCGGAGGTGGAAGAGCGGGTCCCGGCCGTGCGTGTCCGACGCCCCGAGATGCGCGAACGCCTCCTCCACGACCGCGGCGAAGTCCGCGGGTCCCTCCCTCCGAGGCTCGAGGTTGACGAGGCTGACCGAAAGACTCGTCGGGTTGGGGGTCCCCAGACTCCCGAAGATCGCCGTCAGGATCGTCAGCAAGAAGAGCGGGAAGGCGAGGAACCAGAACAAGGTCACCCGCTCGCGCAGGTTCGTCACCAAGTGCGTCCGCGCGATCCCGACGACCCCGGTCAATCGCGGAGCCTCCGCCCGGTGAGAGAAAGGAAAACGTCCTCCAGGTTCGGCTGTCGGACGGTCATGTCGCGGAGCGCGACGTCGTTTCGCTTCGACCATGCGATGAGGCGCTCCATCGTCCCGGCGAGATCGGTGGTCTCCAGCGAGATCAGCTCGCCCCCCGCCCCCGTCACTCGCCCGGCGGAGCCGAGCGCGGAGAGCTGTGCATCGGAGAGGCCACGGCCATCGAACTCGATGAACGTCTCCTCGCCGAGCTCGGAGGCAAGACCCCGGGGCGTTCCCTCGGCGATGATCCGCCCGTGATCCATGATACAGACGTAGTCGGACAGGCTCTCCGCCTCCTCCATGTAGTGGGTCGTGAGAATGATCGTCTTCCCGGCGCGCCGCAGGTCGGAGACGAGCGACCACATCGTCCGCCGGGCCTGCGGGTCGAGGCCGGTCGTCGGCTCATCGAGGAAGATGAGATCGGGATCGTTGACGAGGGCGACGCCGACCGCGAGCCGCTGCCGCTGCCCGCCGGAGAGCGTGCGAACGAGCGCGGATTCCTTCTCTCGCAATGCGACGCGGTCGAGGATCTCGCCGAGTGGGAGGGATCTCCGGAAGAACGACGAGAAGAGCGCGATCACCTCTCGTACCTTCAAGTACGGCTCGAACTGGCTGTCCTGAAGGAGGACGCCCATCCGTTCCTTGACGGCGCGATCGATCCGACTCCGGCGCTCCCCAAACGCCTCGATCGATCCGGCATCCGGGCGGCGGATCCCCTCGAGGATCTCCAACGTCGTCGTCTTTCCCGCTCCGTTCGGCCCGAGAAGCGTGAATACGGTCTGCGCCGCCACGGAGAACGATACGCCGTCGACGGCGTGCACCGATCCATAGTGCTTGACGAGGTTCGTCACCCGCAGCGTCTCTCGTTCGCTCATCCGGGGGCCTCCGTCCTCTCCGCCGGAGGATCGTCGATCCGGCGCCCCCGTAGGTTCGCCGGCCCGCCCGGCGGGTGCAACTCGCCGGCGACGAGGGCGGCGAGGTCCGCGGCGACCCAGTCGGGCGAAGGGCCGTCGGGCGGGAGGGGGAGAGACGAAGTGACGCCGGAGAGGACCAGAGCCGTGCCGAGGCCAGCATCCCGCGCTCCGGCGATATCCGTCTCGGGCCGGTCGCCGATCATCAGCGTGCGGTCCGGAGCCCGATCGGGCGACAGCCGGGACAGCGCGACTCGAAACGCGATCGGGGACGGCTTGCCGGTGAGCACCGCGGGCGGCGCCCCGAGCCCCTCCAGTGCCCCGACGATCGCGCCGGCGCCGGGGAGTAGGCCCTCGTCGGTCGGGAGCGTCGCATCCCGGTTCGTCGCGAGGAGGCGCGCGCCGGCGAGAAACGCCTGAAGCGCCCGGGCCAGGGTCTCGTAGGTGAGCGAGCGGTCGAGCCCGACGATCACCCAGGCGGCGCGGCGCGGATCGGAGACGATCCGGTGGCCGGCCGCCTCGATCTCGCGGCGCAGGCCGGCCTCGCCGACGACGAGAACGCGCGAGGGACCGTACATGTCAGCGAGATACGAAGCGGCGATGTAGCTCGATGGAACAAGGGCGTCGGGGGGGACGCGGATCCCGATGGAGGCGAGGTGTTCGGCGAGTTCCGCCCGGGAGCGGGACGAGTTGTTCGTCAGGAGAGCGACGGGGCCGCGCTCCCGGAGTC
>Ga0068712_1005119_pt1 | contig 10498 bp, 10 predicted proteins | sample MTBAKSrepl1MetaG_FD_62987 | JGI IMG/M metagenome (GOLD analysis project Ga0068712, IMG submission 62987) | Enrichment culture microbial communities from Arthur Kill intertidal strait, New Jersey, USA, that are MTBE-degrading - MTBE-AKS1... | ecosystem: Environmental > Aquatic > Marine >... | reverse complement strand
AACCCGAGGTGTATTGGAGAAACGCCAGTGTTTCTCCCCTCACGGGGGGTTCCTGCCAGGCACCGGATAGATCTGCGTGGAGGTCATCGGTTGCAAGCCAGCACATCCCCTTCAAACCGGGGACATCCTCGATTCTCTCGGACATTTGGGCGAGGATGGATGTCGTGGTGAGTACGAACGCGGCTTGGCAGTCGCTCACAAGAGCGATCAACCGGGACAGGGGCCTGTTGGGATGGGGTGGATAGGCTGGGACGGCAACCGCCCCGGCATACAAACACCCAAAATAGGCGGCTATGAACTCCAATCCCTGAGGGTACATCAGGAGAGCCTGTTTGCCCGTCGCCCCCAGAGACTGGAGCCGGGCTCCGATGGCCCGTGAGAGGACGTCAAGATCGTGATAGGTCCTGCTCCCCTCTTCGGTTTCCCCGTCTTTCAGAAAGACATAGGCCTTTTGTTCGGGTTGACGTCGTGCCCTGTGGCGCAGGAGATCGACCAGGTTTGAAATCTCGTTCAGAGGCTCTTCCAAGGAGTAATCAGACATGTCCCCATTCCCTTCCCTCGACCATTGCACTTCCTGCGTGGGGGTCCTGAGTTAGACCCAATAACCTTGAATGAATGCCTTTGGGACTCTATCTGACTCCCGTCAATTCTTGGGGGGGACCAGGGGGTGCTTCCCAAGCTCCGACAACCCTCCGCCCGCCCCCCCCTTTTGCCCCCTCAAGGGGGGGAATTTCGGCGCTACTGTCGAGCGAAAAAAGATGTGAGTCTCCTCTATCAGGGAACGGATTCATTCACGGGTATTGGATTTAGACCAGCGTCCGTCCCAAAATGGATCTTTCAGGCCCGTGCCGGTGTTCTCAGACCTTCGAAAATCGGGGCTCGATCATCGTTCCGGCCGGGCGGGTCCCGTTTTCTGCCAGCCTCACGTTGGGCGAAGCCTTCTCAGATGCTCGGCGCCCCGCCGCAACGAAGGCTTTCGTAGCGCAACTCCGCCCGCGTTTTCAGACACCTTGCGGCCTTGGCCTGAAACCCCCCCATGGTGAAAAATGCCACCGTAGGATCGCGTCGGCGGCCTTTTTCTTTTCGCCCGATTTGGTACCAGCGTACCTTCCAATTCCGGACTCGTGAATGGGGCTTGAAGTAATCCCACCCTGCGAGACCTTGGCAGGGCGGAGCCAATCATTGCATCAACAGCAATAGTCAATCGCCCAACGCACCCCTAACGGAACAACTACGGCAGGAAGTCCACGCGACCTCCGGAGACCCATTCTCACCATCCCAGTCTGAACCACAATTCATACCACGCGCCCTCACAAATTGCTATTTTCCGCGTCTGCCTCCTCCTGTGGGCAAGGGTCGGGGTGAGGGTACGAAAAGCGCACTTTGTGCACCCGCGAAGTATATCATCTGTAGCCGAACCCTATCCTATTTTCCCCAAATCGATCTGCCTGATATTCATTTCAGCATTTTCGAGATCTGTCGCCACATGGCACTTGTAAGAAACATCCAGATTCAATTCATTCAGAAAATACCTGTTACAATACAGAATAGCCTCTTTGTCCTTGATGAGAATATCCTTGATAGGAATGGACAGCCCCCTCCCATTTGCTTTGAGGACACTTTCTTTTTGAGTCCAGTATTCAAAAAATGTCTCGACCGGATGATCTGAATTTTCTATATCGCTCCATTCTTCTTGGTTCATATACTGCATAAATCTCTCTAGATTTAACGGCTCAATTTTTTCAATGTCTATTCCCACCCTCCCTTGATCGGTAATGGCGCATATCACATAACTGCCTGAGTGCGAGATATTGAAGTCGATCTTGTGGCTAAGATATGGTCTTCCAAAGCGGTTATAAGTGATTTTATCCGTTGAATCAGGGCGATAACCGCATAGTTCAAGGCATTCTCGCAACAACAAGTGGCCGAATAACCGGGATTGCCTGTCTTGCCATCTTACGTAGCGGCTGATCTTCCTTTGCATTCCAGGAGGGATTTTTCGAAACAAATCACTACACGTTTCACTCCCAAGCATGACATCATGACGTGAGTACAGGATATGTATCATGTTTTTCTTCTGTCCAGATCCAAGTGACCCGAATCATGAGGCGGCGAGCTGCAACCCCACACGCAAACCAGCTCTGTCTTGTCGGGATTACTTTCTCTTTGACCGGGACATGTTCACTTATCCCAGAAAACAACTGAAGCCTTTGAAGATAAAGAGGTTTCTGTGAGGCACCATGCAGGGGCGTGGATAGGCACCCATCTCTACCGCCACCCAGTTCGATACTCAGCTCATTCCGGTGGGCGATGCCCACCCTACAAAAACTGAAAAATCCCCGCCATTCCTTATTCGCAGTGCGGCAACCTTCTTCAGCAACCATTCTTAGCGGGATACCCTTTGCGGCAGCCCTTCCGATCAGCATGGATCGTCCTGGCGGCTCCATCGAACTCGGTCGGAATTTCGCAACATTTCACAAGACAAACCGCCTCCTCTCCTCCTCACCCACGACGCTCGTGCGCTTGGGGCGCTAACGAACAACTTTCCCTTTTGATGTGCCGAGCCCCTTACACTATCCACCCTTCTCGCGCCCTACCACCTGCGCGCCTCCACACCCGGGAGCGCCAACTTGTCTTTCGAAACTCCCCCTCCCCTCAATGCCGTGCGATCGCCCCGGCAGGGACCCTTCCTGCAACTACCTCCCCATCCCCTCTCTTCGGAAGACAGGTCTGGGACGCCACGCTGATCGACTACTTAATACGCTCCCTGCTCCCCGGCCTCCTCTTTCGCCTTCGTCGCCTCAGAGGCGGCTTTTTGTCCTTCCTTAAACATCTCGTTATAGTAATCCCTGACCGCATCGGGATCGAAGTTCAAGAAGGTGCCTCCCGATGCAAAGTGCTGAATGAATACCTTGCCCAATGCATATGTGGTGGCCCCGGCAAGTGCCGACATCGTCAAGGCCCCCGCGGTCTGTCCTATAAATGGAATCGTTTTCACGAGGCTGGCCACCGGCACTGATACCGTAGTCGGAATCCCTCCTCCGACCAAAGAGGCGATGATACTCTTTCCTTTGTCTTTGGAGAATCCAACCTTATAGACCTTTGCGAGTTTTCTCAACATATTCAACTGGACACCGGTCAGAGCAACGAAATCAACAACGGGAATCGGAATCAAACCTATTCCAAGGGATCCCCACACGTGGTGTTTGACGATATCGTCCACTCCCTCAGGTCGGGTAAAAACCATTTCTGCCGCTTCTGCTGTTTTTGCTGACATCTCTGCCCCTCCTTACTTGGTTTTACGGACCATAAAAACACACGGATTACCGCCAGAAGTATCGCCCCTCCTCCTTTCGCATTATCGGTCCCCGTACCCCTTAATTCCCTCTCGTCTTCCGCAAAAAACCCCACAAAACAAACGGCTCACGGGGCACATCCCTGCTACCTGACGGGAATTGTAAGGGTCGGGATTGCCCCTTGCTTCTCTGCGGCTCTCAAGGAAAAGAGGATCTGGATAAGGTCGAATGTGACTCTCGATTGAACGTCTTTGTCGTCTATGTAAAACCAGCTCCCTCGATAAGAAACCGACACGAAGTCATTGGAAGGCCTCATGCTGGAGGACTTCACATGGATGATGGGTTTCATATATTCCCGGAATGCGTCCGCGACGATATCGACCCTCTTGCGATCCGCCCCCCCCCGTGACAGATCCTGGGGGGCAGGGTCAACACCTGCCGAAAGGTCCAAGAGCACTTGCTGGAAACTCCTCAACCCAATAGAAATCACAGGGATATCGCTCTGTTCCTTGTTATCCAAACCAAAACTGCTCTTGTTGCGCAATTCATACACTCTGGAGAGCCTCTCTTTCCCCTGGCTCGCCCCTCTTAAACCGATGCCGAGATAGGATTCAACCTTATCGGCCTCTTCGACGCTGCGGTATCGCAGCATCATGACATAGCGGAGACCACTCCTTTTTCGCAGCTCATAGTTACCGTTGGCGGTCGCTTTATAATAATATCCGGCGCTATCCGCAGCAATAATCGACGCAGGATTGACTTCCGCCTCAGGGACGCGATCACTCAATACAAGCCCCTCACCTTCAGTCACCCCCATGTGCAAGTCACCGCGCATCTGAATTTCATCCAGAAGTCCGTACAACTCCTTCAGCCTTCTGAGGTCTCTCCCTTCCGCGTCACCGGTCTTGAGCTGATATTTCAGTTCCCCTATTTGCTCCACGAGGACGGCCAGGAATGTCTTCATCACCATATCCCAACCGGTGTCATATAGGGAGCAAAAATCGGCCAAAGTGATGTCACTCAATATGCGCTGAACATATTGCTCCCCCGCAAGGGGTGTGAAGGTTACCGTGGGTGTTTCTCCGACGGCATTACCCAGACTGAGCCCATAGTTCGGAATAATCCCCAGCCTCGCCAATCTTGTGTCAGGGATGGTGGCGGTCGCACCCAACGTCGCCTGATACTGATGAGTCGATGAAATGGCCCCTATCTGTAGAAACAAAGGTGTTTCAAGGTATCTTAAACGAACGAGGTTCAAGAGCATTTCCCTTCCCGCGCTCATTTGAACAGACTTATTGTACTCCAAGTAATCGGTCCGCAAAACCCGCGGTCCCAGCGAGCATCCCATCGGTAAGGAAGCAAACAATGCAGCCGACAAGGTATACAGAATCAGTTTTTTCAGTTCAATCATATTGTTACCCCTTACCTGCGCCTTGAGTATTTTTCAGACCGAAGAAATGCAACATGTGTACATTCTAACAATTCCGGCACTGTTTATTCACCGAGGCGCCCAGTCATCCCTCAACCGTTGGGCTGCTCTTCTTGGCCTCCGAGTTTCCGGTTTTGTGGCCGCCGGACCTGGCTCCAGGGAGTCGTTAACGAAGTCCAAAAGCCGGCGAAGGGGTTTGAGCAATCTTAACCACCGCACCCAAGTCGCACGCACCTGTTCAAGCGGCCCTGTCAGGCCCACACCCGTATGATTTACTGTGATCGTATCGCTGAGTCTGTTAACAAAGTCAAGAAGAAAATGTCTCCCCGAAACTGCCATGCAGTATACTGCACGCGGTCACAAAACGCGATTTCCTGCATCCCCCTCGCCGCTGGGAGGACCGGGGTGACGTTACAAAAAGCGCAGTTTGCGGACGGGCAAGGTAATCGAGTATACAGGCCATAGAAGAATCCCAAAGGGCAGCTCGGACACGCGAAACACGTCTTGGATCCGAGTGAACTTCCGTCCCTCGTGGGGGCGATAGAGCATTGGCTTGAAACTCCATACCCTCCTATGCTAAGAATAGAAAAAAGCAACCCGTTGGGTGTTGCCGGGTGCCAGGGACTCTCACACAAGCAATTAAGGGTTTGAATACAACTTCAGCCACACGATGGGGGCACGTTTCGCCTCCACTTACAGCATGTGGAAAAAGGGCTCGACTGAACGGTCATGGCGTCACTCGCCCACCCCCGGAGACGAAAGAGCCGTCTTTCCGGGCTTGACCCGGAGTCCAGAGTCACGGGGCTCACCGGAGCCCTATGCGTCATCGGCCGAGGTGCCGCATGGAGGTTCTACCGGCCGGCTGAAGGCGCAACCAACCTCGTGGCGAAAGATGTGATGAAACCCGGAATTGGCCTTGATCATCCTTCCGGCCAGGGTGCATCGCCTTTGATTTGGGCCAACAGGCAAAGGGTATCGACGGTTTTGCCGGCTGTCCTGGGAGCCCGGGGATCATGCCCGCGCTCACGGGGAACGGCAGATCACCAGTGGAAGCAGTGCCGCTTAAGTCAGCCACCCGGAAGAAATGAGGATGTCCCAGGGAGTGCTCCTATTTTGGTTAAATCGGAAGAAAGCGACAAAGATCCTGCTCTTGACAGGGAGGCGCATGAGATGATTATCTACTCAATCCTGTACGTAGCCGTGTGTGTGCTCATCGGAATGTTTGGAAACAATAGGAAAATGGGATTCTGGGGGTATCTCTTTGCCTCTCTCTTCCTTACGCCTCCGATGGGTCTTCTTCTTCTGATTGTGTCTTCCAAGAAAGAAGCCTGCGAACCATCGTGAAGGGCTTTCAGGGGCTGACTCTTTTGGTGTCGGACAGGAAGAAACGTGGCCCATATTCGCCTTTGCCGTAACGCCCCATCGGCCGGGATCGGGGGTGCAGGGAGCTCCGTCGGTATATGCAAAATGACCTGCCAAGATCGACCCACGCGGGGAAGGTCGATGTTTTTTTTCTCCCTTTCGCAGGCGCGAGCCATTACTCCTATAATCGCTTCCGCCGTCACCTTCCCGACTTCGTCAACATGATCCCTCTTGAACTTCCTGGGCGCGGCAGAAGACTCGCGGAAGCCTTATTGACGAATATGACGGACATGGTCCAGGACCTGTTCAATGAGCTCAAGAGAAATCTGTGTCGTCCTTATGCCATTTACGGCCACAGCATGGGGGCGGCCCTCGGCTATCTTCTCATTAATAAGATCGAGGCAAGCAAGCTGCCCAAGCCGGCTCATCTTTTTGTATCGGGACGGGCAACCCTTTTTACCTCCCAGAGGAGAGTCAAAGAGATACATTCACTCTCCAAAGAGGCTTTTGTGGCCGCGGTGCAGGCCTTCGGAGGCATTCCAGAGCAGGTCTTGAAGGAAAAGGATCTGATCGATTTCTTCGAACCTATCATAAGGGCGGACATTCAGGCCAATGAGACATTTAAGAACAATGCAACGGGACCGATTGACGTCCCCATCACTGTAATGCTCGGCACTGAGGATAAGACGACCGTTCATCAGGACGTGAAGTGGCCTGAATTGACAACCCGCAAGGCACTGGTCAAACAATTCAAGGGAGATCATTTTTTTATATTCGACCACCTGCCGCGGATCAGCCAGATCCTTTCCCTGACACTTGAAGAAGTTGCCTTCTCCTGTGAAGATCGAACCCAGTGCCCTTCTCGCTAAACTTGAGTCACGACGGCCCTGATCATCGTTCCGGCCACTTGCTCACACGCCCTCCGCCGCGCCGTTGCGTTTCCCTTGTTCCGACGCCGGCCGCAGCCCACCTTGACGCCCAAGCCTCCGCACACGACCCGGCCTGGATATTCGACATCAGCGGGCGGCGGGTGATGATCCCTTATGCCAACCGAAAAAGGGGCTGCCGTGTTTGCGACCAGAGCATCGTAGAAATGATGGGGACGGACCGGACCCTCAAACGGGGTTGCCGGGACAGCTTCCACCCTGTCCTGTTCCCTGGCCTTGGACGAAGATACGACCATCCCCAATTTCGCTGAAAATCAAAAACACGGTTTATCCAAAAGGGATGAGGTCACTTTTCGCTCACGGGTATTGGCCTTAAAGTGGGTGCTGGAACCAAAGATACGGGTCAGAGACCCGTCAGAATTCCGTCTTGAGGTTATCATCCTCTTTGGGCTCAAACTGATGCTCAAAATAACGATGAATGGAACAGTTGATGTCATCCCCAGCTTTCAGGAGGATGAGACCTGTGTTTCCTTCAATAAGTCGCCCTGCATTCGGGCTCAGAAATACCCTGGATTACCACCGGGTGCAACGGAATAGTGTCGGTGAATTGGCATCTGTCATCTTTCCCTTTTGTCCTGCTCCCCAAGAGACGATATCTACTTGGCCTCATCACATTGCAGTGCTTATCAACTCAAATGCCTTCCAGTCCCAGCTCCTTCAGCTTTTCTGGAGAGGGGATGCCAGTTTGCTTATCATATCCCCTTTCGGTGTAGTAGTCGTCCAGATACCCTTCCAGATCTGAACGGGTCAGTACAGTAGTGCGGAGATAGTCTTGCAAGGGCAATTCCTGACCTAGCCCCTTAAGGGGTGTAAACCACATTTCAGGGAATACATCATCCTTACGGCTGAACCCCGCTCTGACGTTGAGGAACTTGTAGACATCCCAAGAGCGCTCCGCAATCTTCATAAGACGAGTTGTGTCAATCTCGATTCCGGTGAGAGCAGAGTAAAGCTCTGCCAAATCGCCTACACCATAGAACCTGTGAATGTAGGGCTGGAGGCAAACACCGAACAGGTCACAGACAATACACCAGTCTTCTCCCCATTTAGCTGCTATCCCTGGATTGATGAGTGGAGGGCTAAGACAGCGGTTTATGGCGTCAGCAGGCATACCCATTCTTTTGGCGTTGTTCTGGAGAATTCCGAGAGCTCGACCTGGCAAAAAGTCAATGAATAAAGCGGTACAACTATGCGCACCTCTGGGAGAGACAACCTGTTCAAATATCATGGGGCCCAGTCCCATCAACCTGGGATCGTAGATAGTGGGTCGCCCTTTGCAATGAGCCACGTACTTCTCAACCCCTCTGTCAATCCTTCTTGCCGCCTCTAGGGTCCCATCAGCAAGGAGATCCCCAAATCCTTCCCTGCGAGCTATCATGGGTATAAGCTTTAGTGCAGTCTCAAGATCTTGCTTGATCTCCAGCCCCCCGGTGTCCTGTTTGGTGATAGTCCCCTTCTCATAGAGGCGAGCCGTGAAATCCAGCATGTCCTGAAAACTAAGGAAGCAAATACCGTACCTGTTGAGCATCTCACAAATTTTGGTCACTCCCCCGTATGCCTCTATGCCATCTTTATAATCGAATCTTCCACCGGTATAGTGATGGTGATGGGCTAACGTGCCGGCAAATTTTCCCACGGATATCTTGAGAGTCTCCTTGCATCGGAAAACACAACTGGCACAGGATATCCCTCTCCGGTCCCGATCATGCTGTTGTTGGAAAATGGCTCTCTGCTCATCATCAAGCCAAGTTTGCACTTCGGTATGATATTGAGTGATGTTAAACGGACTCTGGATGTCAGGTACCGAGGTCCCACGCTGAAGTTGCCCGCCCCTTCCTGGCCATGCTACCATTTTCTTAAACCAACCGTTCACGAGATCCATGAACTTATTCCGATCAGCAACGCGTATAGACCTGGTCCCTTGCTGGACAACTATAGCCTTGAGATTCTTCGAGGCCATAACTGCCGGAAGCCCGCCATTCCCTAAGTTGCCGTAGCCATCCACAAAGGTAACGGAGATCTTGCCCAGAGTCTCACCTGCCTGGCTTATGGGTATAATGCTGCATGGCTCGTGGCGTCTTCGCAACTCATCAATGGTTTCGTAATTATCCTTGCCCCACAGGTCGGTGGCATCACAAAACTCAACTTCATCATCTATAATTCTGATGTACACTGGCTTTTTCCCTTGCCCCCTAATAACGACATGGTCATATCCTGACCATTTGAGCATGTGAGCAAAACGCCCTCCTCCACAAGCAGTCCCAAAGGCACCATTGATGGGAAACTTGGTGGTAACCATAACCTGGGAGGACGCTATAACCGGTGTACCGGCGAAAGCCCCGGCGCCGATGATAATGGCATTCTCAGGAGAATAGGGATCTGCATCAGGGGGTATAAGGTCATAGGCCAGTTTATTATTTATCCCAAAACCCCCAATAAATTCAGTCACCAGTGTGGGATCCAGTTCTTCTTTGCGTGTCTTGCCAAATGTCAGATCAATGTGGAGGATATTGCCGGCATATCCAGATATATTCATTTTAAGTCGCCTCCTATTTCGTCTGAATGAGAGCATCATGAGGGCAGAACCTGGCGCAGATACCACAGCTATCGCATTGATCAGTAAGCAAAACGGAAAATTCAGTAGCTGCATCAATTAATTTACGAATTTGAATTGCGGCCTTAGAGGGGTTAAAGGCCTTCTCGAACCTGAGAGAACAACGCATCATGCAGATGAGACATCCACAGCACTTTGAATCGTCAACTATTATTGGGCGGCCTTTCTTTTTCTCTGTCATGACCTCTCTCCTTACTTTACGCAGCCATTAACTGTGATTCTCTGAAAATGTGAAAGGCGAGGGGTAATAGCGAATCCAGGAGGCGGGGGAGGGAAGGGATGTGGCATAAGGGATAAAGGGATAAGGAGTTGCTTTTCCTGTCTGCGACCATGGCAGAAGCGAAATTGTATGTCAAGAGAAAATATGGCACCAGATACTGCACCGGACCTGGTGGGTGACCCCAGGCAGGCAGATGGTCGTCGGGACGTCCGCGACCCGATCGATGGTGGGCCTTGCCGAATACTTCCCCTAATCCAGCCGTCTTTCGCCTTAATCTCAGAGCTCTTGATCTACTGATATTCTCCTCATGAGTAAAACATCGATTGTCGTGCGACAATGCAATGAGTTACGGAGGATGTGCGGAAAGCAGTGGTTTTTGGGTGGGGAAAATATTAGTGACACTCTCGTGGGCTTTTCGGGCCCTAATTTTTGCTACCCTGAGTCGAATTGAAAGGAAGCTGTCATGCCCCAGTTGATCCTGCCTCTGGTACCACAAGGAACTACCACGACCTGCGACCTGGTCACGGTACATCGAGACGAGGTTCGCTGGACCTATTTTCTTGGTCTATTCCCCATCTATGTTCACGCTGCCGACGATCTGCGCATGTTCAGAATGGTGACGGCGATGCT
>Ga0068712_1005109_pt1 | contig 10522 bp, 9 predicted proteins | sample MTBAKSrepl1MetaG_FD_62987 | JGI IMG/M metagenome (GOLD analysis project Ga0068712, IMG submission 62987) | Enrichment culture microbial communities from Arthur Kill intertidal strait, New Jersey, USA, that are MTBE-degrading - MTBE-AKS1... | ecosystem: Environmental > Aquatic > Marine >... | reverse complement strand
TCCGATTTTAAAAAGGGGTTTATCCGGGCCGAAGTCGTATCCTATGAAGACCTGATGGCGGCGGGCGCCTATCATGAGGCCCGCAAGAAAGGCGCCGTTCGACTGGAGGGTAAAACATATATCGTCCAGGACGGCGATATTATCAACTTCAGATTCAATGTATAAAAAAACTGAAGATATTATCATTGCCCTGGTATCCGGATAAACCGCCCGAATATTCGGTTATCCGACCGGAAGCCGGAACTGCTTTAAAACACCCCCTGACGTACAGCCTGAAATGGATTTGTTCTTGATAAATAACCCGTTTTTAATTATTTAACATCCATGGGAGTCGTATTTGACCTTAATGATGCCAAGGCCTATGAACAGTGGCTGAAAAGTCCCGGCAACCGGTTTTTCGTCGATTTCGAACATCGGCTGCTGCTCGATCTGCTCCAGCCGATACCGGGAAAAACGGTGCTCGACATCGGTTGCGGCGCCGGCGCCAGCCTGAAGCTGCTAATGGATGCCGGCCTGCGGGCCACCGGCCTCGATCCGTCTCCCTGCATGCTGGATATGGCTGCTAAAAATCTGGGAAAGCGGGTGGACCTCCACCGCGGTGTTGCTGAAGACCTTCCGTTCGACGACAATTCCTTCAATTATGCCTCGCTGATAACGACCCTTGAGTTCGTTGAAAACCCCCAAAAAGCCCTGGAAGAAGCCTGCCGGGTGGCTAAGGATAGAATTTTTATCGGTGTGTTGAACCGCTATGCCGCCAGGGGGATTCAACTGCGGATAAAGGGAATATACACCCGGATGATATTTAACCGTGCGCGCTTTTTCAGTATCTGGGAACTGCAGCAAATGATTCATTCCCTGTTGGGGGATGTGCCGTCTACCTGGCGGACGGCCGGCCACCTGCCGGCGGTTTCCGGAAGATTTGTCAATAAATTCGAACGACTTTCACTGGTTCAACGCTGCCCCTTCGGAATGTTTATCGGCATGGCGGTGACGTTGCTTCCCCGTTTTACCACCCAACCCATGACGCTTCGCTACAGCGCCAAAAGGCCGACCGGTGAAGCAACCGGTTCACTGTGCGCCAACAGGGAAAACAACAATGGAAGCCTATCTATATGAACCCCTGAAAGAGCAGGCGGTCAAATGCAATCTCTGCAGTCATCGCTGCCTGATCCGGTCCGGCAAGCGGGGCATCTGCAACGTCCGGGAAAACCGGGACGGGATTCTCAACACGTTGGTATACGGAAAGTTGATCGCTCGGCACATCGATCCCATCGAAAAGAAACCCCTCTTTCACCTACGGCCGGGCTCCCGGTCCTACTCCATTGCCACGGTGGGCTGTAATTTCAAATGCCGGTTCTGCCAGAACGCCGATATTGCCCAGTTGCCTTCGGACCGCAACGGTATGATCGTCGGCGATCCCGTCACCCCTGAGGAAGTGGTGGCAGCGGCCATCCGGGCGGATTGCCGGAGTATTTCTTATACCTATACCGAACCAACCATATATTTTGAATTTGCCTACGATACGGCCAGGATCGCGCACGAAAAAGGCCTGTTGAATGTGTTTGTAACCAACGGATACATGACCCCCGAAGCCCTCCATATGATCGCCCAGTATCTGGATGCCGCCAATGTGGATTTAAAGTCTTTCAGCGACGATTATTACAAAAATTATTGCGGCGCCCGCTTGTCGCCGGTTCTGGAAACCCTGAACCTGATGAAGTCGCTCCATATCCTGGTGGAAGTGACAACGCTGCTGGTGACAGGATTAAATGACGGTAAAACCGAACTGGAAAGCCTGGCAGGCTTTATTGCCGAATCGTTGGGTCCTGAAACCCCCTGGCATATCAGCCGGTTTCACCCGACTTACAAGCTGACGGACCGGCCGCCGACACCGCTGAAAAGCCTGATTGCGGCGCGGGCTATCGGTCAGGCGGCAGGTCTTAAATATGTCTATCTAGGAAATGTTCCCGGTGAAGACGGCGAAAATACGGCCTGCCCCGGCTGCGGCAAGACGTTGATCGAACGCCGGGGGTTTACGGTCGGAAGAAACCGCCTGAAGGAAGGTCGCTGTCCGGATTGCAACGCTGAGATTGAAGGAATCTGGCTTTAAACTTTGCGATTTTCCTGGAAACAGCGCCGCTCATAGTACAGCCCGGTTTTTGGGTCCAACACCGCTTCGCCTTCATGAATATACTTGGGTCCGCCCTCCCAGTTTCCGCAGGCCGCAACCGCCATTTCGCCCAGCATAAACTTGCGGCCGCACGCCGGACATCCTTCCGCATTGAGGGTGTTAACCATCTCAAGATCCATGATGATTTTTTGCTTCATTGATTTTACCCTCCGGATTTGAATTTAAGATTTAGATATTCGGATTTTGAATGGCTGAAAACAAAACATTAATTGGCAGGATAGTAATCCCAACAGCCTGTTAATGCTTAATTTTCTCCATTACCCGGTCCTTATATTCAGGGTTCAGCGCTAAAATGGCGCGCGCTTCCTCCGGCGTGGCAATTTCCCTGCCGATTTCACGGGCAATCCGGACCACTGTTTCAACCAGCTTCGGGTTGCTTGCCGGCGAGCCGTCCGGCAAAAACAGGTTGTCTTCGAGACCGACGCGCACATGACCGCCCATGACCATGGCCGCGGCCGCCAGCGAAATTTCCGACTTCCCGATGCCGGCCGCCGTCCAGGTGGAACCGGCCGGGATGCTTTCGGATAAAAACAGCAGATTTTTCAGGGAAGCGGGCATCGCGCCCGGCACCCCCAGTACGAATTGAAAATGAAAGGGAAAAGTTAATAACCCTTTTTTCTCCAGAAAAAGGGCGTTGGCGATCATGCCGGTTTCAAAGACTTCAATTTCGGGTTTAACGCCGGTTTCCTGAAAAACCCGGGCCAGGTATTCAATAAATTGGGGGGAGTTCTCGTAGATCATGTTAGGCATGTTGTTCGACCCGGTAGTAAAAGAGGCCATCTCCGGCAACAGTCGCACCGGGTTGACCCTTTCCTCCCATTCCCTGCCGGCCCGGCCGCCGGTGGAAAGCTGGAGGATGGCCCGGGGCGCAGCCGCTTTCACCCGGCGTATATTTTCCTTTATGACGGAAAGATTCAAGGTCGGCTTGCTGTCGGCATCCCGGGCGTGCATATGAAAAATGGAGGCCCCGGCATCCAAGCACCTTTTCACATCAGCAGCGATTTCCGCCGCCGTTTCAGGCAGGTGCGGATTCAGCCCCTTGGTCGGCACGTTCCCGGTCAGCGCTACCGTAACGATCAGCTTTTGCACGGCAACCTCCCCATTACCGGATCAATCAAAGTGAATACGCTGGCGCATGCGCCGGGCGGTCTTCTCGTCCCGAAAGGAAATTACCGGCACCGGCGAGCGGCGAAACACTTTTTCAGCCACCGAGCCGACGAAAACATGCGCCAGATCAGTGCGTCCCTTGGTTCCCATAACGATCATATCAGCCCGCTCTTCAACCACTGTCTTCAGCAGTTCATCAACCGGATCCCCGACCTTGAATATCGCCCGAACGCGAGTCTCCGGAAAGGAGGATGCTTTTACAATCTCATCAAGGATTTTTTTTCGTTCCTGTTTGATATTCTCGATATAGTGTTCTTCATCCACCTCATATCCCATGCCCGAAATTGTGGCGACGGTGGCAATATCCCGTGAATTGATAACGTTCACCGCCATCAGGTTCGCTTCCAGCTTCAGGGCCAGTCCGGCGGCATAATTAAAGATCTCTTTGGCATAAGGAGAAAAACCCAGGGCGACAATTATTTTTGGATTATTATTCATAAACCGTCTCTTTTTCTTTAGGATACCGCTTTATATTGACAGGTGATGAATCAGACTTTAGAACAATGCAGAATAAGCCGTGTGAATTTTTATTGTGATCGTTTTGTTATCACACTGGGTAATATAATCAATAGTTTTTATACATTCAACAGGGTTAAATGAACCAAGGGTTACACCTTCCCCGGGTTAGCGTCATCATCCCGACTTATAACCGCAGCCGGATGCTGAAAGAGGCGATTGATTCGGTTCTGAGCCAGGACTATCCCCATTTTGAACTGGTTGTCGTGGATGACGGCTCCACCGACGCCACGGCCGAACTGCTCCAGGCTTACGGTCAGGACCTGGTCGTCATCCGGCAGCCGAATCGCGGGGTCAGCGCGGCCCGAAATGCCGGCATTGCAGCAGCCTCCGGTCGCTATATTGCTTTTCTGGATTCAGACGATTTGTGGCTGCCCCAAAAATTAACGCGGCAGGTTCGGTTCTTCAATCAATATCCGGATGCCCTGATTTGTCAGACGGAAGAAATCTGGATGAGAAACGGCCGGCGGGTCAATCCCGGATTAAGGCACCGGAAATTATCCGGTATGCTTTTCGAACCTTCCCTGCACTTGTGTCTGGTCAGCCCCTCGGCGGTAATGATCCGGCGGTCGCTTTTTAGAGCGGTCGGACGCTTTGATGAGAACCTGCCGGCCTGTGAGGACTATGACCTGTGGCTGCGGGTCGGCTCTCGACACCCTGTTTATCTGATTCCTGAAGCCGGGATCATCAAGCGCGGCGGACATCCGGATCAGCTTTCAAAAACTCCCGGTCTCGACAAATACCGCATCCGTTCCCTTGTAAAAATACTGGAAAGCAACCTCCTCTCCCGGGAGCAAACCGCCGCAGCCGTAATCGTTCTTAGGAAAAAATGCGCCATCTACGCCGGCGGCTGTCTCCAGCGCGGGCGAAAAGAAGAGGCCCGGTATTATGAACGCCTGGCCGATCGCTTTGTCATTCAATCCTCCGAATCGATCTGACGTCAATCTTTTTTTCCCTATTGAATTATACCAAACCTGCCCTATATTTAAGTCGTCAATAACCGGGACCCGGGTATGCCCCGGCATTTTACCCAAGTTGCCCGACAAGGACGAACGGATATTTGCGGAGAAGAATCCTTCTGCCCGAATGAATCCGGAAATTTGAAAAACATTTAAACGGAGCTGGAATATGAATGACACCAATATTTTAGAAGGAAAAAAGCTGTTGATCGTGGATGATGAACCGGATGTAATGGAGACCCTGAAAGACCTGCTGGAAATGTGCAGCATCGACACGGCCGCAGACTTTGAAACCGGCGCAAAGCTTCTCAATCAGAATAAATATGACATTGCGGTATTGGATATCATGGGAGTGAGGGGCTACGATCTTCTGGAAACCGCCAATAAAAACGGCATTCCGGCACTGATGCTGACCGCCCACGCCCTGAGTCCGGATAATTTCGCCAAATCAATTATGGGGGGGGCTAAAGCTTATATCCCTAAAGAAAAAATGGCCGACATTGCCATTTATCTGACGGATCTGCTCAAGGCCATTGAAGGAACTGAAAAACCGGACAGATGGTTCTCCCGCTTGAAGTCTTTTTTTTCACTGGAATTCGGGAAAGACTGGCTGAGAACCTATCGTGAATTGCGGGAAAAGTACGGTCCATTCGATGATTACGAATGACATTCAAATCCGCGCTGATTCATCAGACGGATCTTTCAATTTCTCTTATTTTGGCGTCCAGCCGTTTACTGGAAACCGGAACCGGTGTTTTCAGTTCCTGGGCAAAGCGGGAGATTTTATATTCCTCCAGCAGCCAGAAAAAGTTCTCGATGGCCTCTCTTTTTTCGGTTGAACTTGCCGGTGAAAGGGAGGCCAGCAGTTCTTCCAGTTTTTCCTGATAGATTTTTAATTCAGCCGCCCGCTGTTGATCCTTTATCGGGTTCAGCAGGCCCTTTTCGGCCCGGACCGACAGCGCCTTGATATATCGGACGATCTGCATGAGCCGGTCGTTGTCATAGAGCTCCATAAAGGTTTTTGGCATGAGCCGGGCAAGATCCTTTCGCAATCCGTCGAGAAATGATTGGGCGGCGCTATTCCCCCTGTGGATCCGTTCCAGGTTGAAAATGATATTTCGGGCGCAATGAAATTCACCTAAAACCACCAAGACAACTTCTAATTTTTCCTGTCCTTTCGCGGGCACCTGGGGCAGGGTCGCCCGGGCATGGGCTTCAAAGTCTTCTGCACTGCGGATATTCCGTCGAAATGAGTCATTAAGAACGCTCCGGTACAGCCGTCGTTCCACGTGTTTCAACCCGCCGAAATAATCCGCGGCCGGTTTTAATCCAGCCGGTATTTTCAGCAATTTTTTCAGGAACTTCAGCTCTTTCAGAAGATAAATGCCGTAAAGCGCCGCCACCCCCTGCCGATGAAAGTCGATCGCCTGCGCCTGCTGCCGATACAGGCGCAGGTGGACGCTGACTTCGTCGTCGTCTCCATTTTTTTCAAGGCCGGGGTAGAAAACCCAGGCCGTGTTGTTTGGATCTCTAAATTCGATTGCATCCGGCAGATCGCCGAAGTCCCAGCTTTTAATGCCTCTTTTTCCATAACTGCGACTGACCGTTCTAAAAAAGTCCGGATCGACGGCTCCGGTCATATCCTGCCGCAATATCGCCGGATCTCTGCCGGACAGAAGTTCCTCGCCGCCGGGGCCGGCCAGCGAGATCCGCATTCTGAGATAATCCGGCAGATTTTTCAGCGGCCAGGTCGCCGCCGGAATGTCAATGCCGAACCGCCTAAAAATAAAACGGCTCAGGGCCGTCGCCAGGGTTCCGCTTCCCCTGGGCATCTCCGCCATGATGACGGCAACGGTCCCGGCAACCGGAACCAGTTTTTTACGGTATTCTTTCGGAAGGCCCTTGATCAGCGTGGTTATTTTTTCCGCTAAAAGTCCGGGTACCAACCAGTCGGTTGATTCCGGCGGGATGCCGCCCGTCAGCGTCGCCGGCACGTGGATCGTCACGCCATCGGCCGGGTCGCCCGGATTAAACCGGTAGGCGCTGCTGAATTTCCATTTTCCAAGGGCCACGCTGTCGGGAAACAGGGACAGTTCGTCTTCGTCCGGCAGGCTGACCAGAAGGTCCTCTTTCCGCATGCGCAGAAACCCGTCGCCGCCTTCGGTTTTAATCCGTTTTTCAAGGGTGCGGATATCATAAACCCCCGGCAGCTTCTCCCGGTAAAACTGAAACATGCTTTCATCGCCGGCAAACAGATCCCGGCGGCGCAGTTTGTTTTCCATCTCCCCGATTTCAGCGACGAGCTGCTGGTTGTAGCGCATGAAGGCAAGGGGCCGCCGGACGTCCCCCGCCACCAGGGCATCGCGTACAAAAATTTCAGACGCTTCGTCCGGGTTGATCCGGCCATAACCGACCGTCCGTTCGGCAACGATGATCAGCCCGAAGAGGCTGACCTGCTCGGCGGCAACCACTTCGCCGCGGCGACGCTCCCAGCGGGGATGGAGATACGTGTATTTACACTGGTCGCCGCCCAAATCTTCCAGCCAGACACAATCGATATGGGCGGCGGTACGGGCAAAAAGACGGGAAGTCTGGACCATTTCAGCCGCCACGATCCAGGCGCCGGACTTGTTGAACAGGGTCGATCCGGGGAAAATCATGGCTTCACGCCCCTTTGCGGCCCTGAAAATATTTTTCTCTTTTCTTACGGCGATATTGGACAGAAATCCGCTCAGGACCGACCGGTGAATAGCCCGGTAAAGCGTGCCGAAAGGGGATTTCGCCGGATCTTCTTTTTTGGGGGCGGGTGCCTTGAAAAGCGGTTTCTTTTTTTTCTCAAACGTCCGGCGGGTCAGCCGTTCCAAATCATATTCCTGCAGGATGGCCGTTACCTGAGCGTGAATATCCCGCCATTCGCGCATTCGCCTGTAGGACAGGAAATGCGCTTTGCAGAACCGCTTGAGGCTTGCCGCGGTTTTTTCCTTTGCAAGGATTTCATGATACTTTTTCCAGACATTCAGCAGCGTGATAAAATCCGAGGACGGATCCGCAAAAACGGCATGGGCCTGGTCGGCCCTGTCGGCGCCGTCGACCGGCCTTTCCCGGGGGTCCTGAATGCTTAAGGCGGATGCAATCACCGCAACTTCCCCGATACACCCCTCCCGGTGCGCTTCTATCAGCATGCGGGACAGTCGGGGGTCCAGAGGCAGTTTGGCCATCAGGTTCCCGGTCGATGTTAAAAAAAAGCGACGGGTCTCTTCCGGCCGCCGCCGGACCGCACCCAACTCGATGAGAAGATCAAACCCGTCGGTGATGCTTCTGGCATCCGGACGATCAATAAAAGGAAATGCAGAAATATCGCCCAGCCGCAGGGCCAGCATGCGCAGAATCACTTCCGCCAGGTTGGCCCGAAGTATCTCGGGTTCCGTAAACAGCGGCCGGGACAGATAGTCTTCCTCCGAATAAAGCCTCACGCAGATCCCGTTTTGAACCCGCCCGCAGCGCCCCTTGCGCTGGTCGGCACTGCTGCGTGAAACCGGCCGTACCGGCAGGGCGGTCGTTCGTGAACGGGGCGTATATTGGGGAATACGCGCCAGACCCGTGTCCACAACATACCGGATGCCGGGTATCGTAATGGAGGTCTCGGCGATATTGGTGGCGACGATGATTTTGCGGCCGGTCGGCCGGCTGAAGACGTAGCCCTGTTCTTTGGCCGAAAGCCTGCTGTAAAGCGGCAGAACCGTGACATGCCGAAAGCTTTCGGCCCGGATCAAGTCGCAGGTTTCGCGGATATCCTGCTCCGTCGGCATAAAAACCAGCAGATCTCCCCGGCTGCTTTCCGACAGCAGCGCCCGGACCGATTCCACCGCTTTTTCCAGGTAGGTTTGATCGCCGGCCTTATCCAGCTCCGAGTCGAGCGGATCGTAACGGGTTTCAACCGGGTACATGCGGCCGGATACCTCGATAACGGGAGCGTCATGAAATGCTTTTGAAAATTTTTCAGTATCGATGGTGGCCGATGTAATCACCACTTTCAGATCGGTCCGCAGCGCCTGCAGGCTTTTTAAAATCCCCAGGATCAGGTCGATGTTGAGACTGCGTTCATGGGCCTCATCGACGATGATGGTGTCATACCGGGCCAGACGCCTGTCCGAAAGGGTTTCGGCCAGGAGAATCCCGTCGGTCATGATTTTGATGCAGGACTCCGGCCGGACCCGGTCCTGAAAGCGGATTTTGTAGCCGACGGACTGTCCGAGCTCCTCCCCCAGTTCTTCCGCAATCCGGCGCGCCACGGTGGTGGCGGCAATCCGGCGGGGCTGGGTGCAGCCGATCCGGCCGTTGATCCCGCGGCCGGCTGCCAGGCAGAACTTGGGAATCTGGGTAGTTTTGCCGGAACCGGTTTCACCGGCGACGATAATCACAGGATGATTCCGGATGGCCGCAATGATTTCATCCTTTTTGGCCATAATCGGCAGATCTTCATTATAGATCAGCTTGGGCCGATTGAATATTTGCGGCTTTTTTGATGTTGCGGGTTTCACCGGTATTGTTTTCTTTGCCATGTCGCGAGAATAATATCGAAATATGCCGACGGGTTTTTAATATCAGTTCTTAAACATTTGGTAAACCCGATATGACGAAGGGCAAAAATTATCTTTAACTTTCAGCCTGATCGCGCTACAAATGGTTATAAAATCCTTTCTGCCTGTTCTAAAAAAACAAAATGTGCGTCATCACAAAGGAGCTGAGCCATGAATTTCGTAATCATCGGCGCGGATGCCGCTGGCATGAGCGCGGCCAGCCGGGCCAAACGCAACCAGCCGGATCTGAATGCAACGGTCCTTGAAAAAACCCGGGACGTCTCCTACAGCGCCTGCGGCATGCCGTATAATATCGCCGATCCCGGACGCCCCATTGAAGAGCTGGTGGTAAGAACCGCCGAAGTGTTTCGCGAAAAGCAGGGAATCAACCTGTTGACCGGGCATGAGGTTCAACAGGTTGATCCGGTGAACAAAACGGTTGCCGGGAAAACCCTTGAGGGGAATGAATTCCGAGTTCCGTATGACAAGCTTCTTATTGCCACCGGCGCTGCGCCCATCATCCCGCAGCTTCCCGGCTTCACCCTCCCGGGCGTCATGGCGCTCAAAAGTCTGGCAGACGGCCGCAGGCTCAAGAAATATCTGGCCGCGAACATTGTTAAAACCGTCGTTATTCTGGGCATGGGGTATATCGGGCTCGAGATGGCGGAAGCCCTGCATGCCAGAGGCATCGATGTGGCCATGGTCAAATCCCGCCCGCAATTTCTCCCCTGGATGGAATCGTCCCTGGCCCAGGCGGTCAGGGAAGAGCTTGATAAAAAGGGAGTCACCCTTTATCCAGGCCATGCCGTAAAAAAAATTGAGCAAACCCAAAATCGGCTCAATGTCGTCTGTCCGGATCTTTCGCTGAATTGTGATATGGTCCTGGTGGCCGTCGGCATCACCCCTAACAGCGCTCTGGCAGACCAGGCCGGTCTGGACCTGGGACCCGGAAAGTCCATCGCCGTCGACCGCAGACTGCAAACATCGGACCGGAACATTTACTCCGCCGGCGACTGCGCCGACGCTTATCACGTCGTGACCGGCCAAAAAACCTGGATTCCCCTGGCCCTGCGGGCCAACCGGGCCGGCTGGGCGGCGGCCGACAATGT
>Ga0068712_1005094_pt1 | contig 10549 bp, 7 predicted proteins | sample MTBAKSrepl1MetaG_FD_62987 | JGI IMG/M metagenome (GOLD analysis project Ga0068712, IMG submission 62987) | Enrichment culture microbial communities from Arthur Kill intertidal strait, New Jersey, USA, that are MTBE-degrading - MTBE-AKS1... | ecosystem: Environmental > Aquatic > Marine >... | reverse complement strand
TGGTACTCCTTCATCGGCCACCGCAACAGCTCGTGCGTCGCCTCGTCCAGCCCCAAACGCTCAGCCGCGTCGTCCAGCTGCGCCTGGGCCATCTCGAACGGATTGTATTCACTGACTGACATGCCCTGCAACCTCCTTCAAATGAGGTGAAATGGACTGCCTGACTGACTTTAATCTGGCCGCCGGGGCCAGGTCAAGCCGGAGGCCCTTCTCCGCTCAAGTCGTCAGCCCCGGCAGAGCTTCTCCAGGCGGCCGACCTGCTCCGGGTTGCCGATGACCAGCAGGACCGCCCCGGGCGAAATCCTGGTCTCGGGGCCGGGGTTGTAGGTGAATTCCTTCTGGTCCGGAGGCTGGAGGGCGATGGGGGTCAACCCGGTCCGGCCGAAGACGTCGGCCTCGGCCAGGGACTTGCCGGCCAGGGGGGAGCCCTCGGCCACCTGGACCTCGTCGACCCTGATGGAGGGGTCCTGGCCGCGAAGCATCCGGTCGAGGAAGGTGACCACGTGGGGCCTGATCAGCTCGCTGGCCATGCGCATGCCGCCGATGAAGGCGGGATTGATGACGTAGTTGGCCCCGGCGTAAGTGAACTTGCCCACCAGGTTGTTGGAGTTGCAGCGGGTAACGATCTTGAGGTTGGGGTTGATGAAGCGGGCCTCCACGGTGATGAGCATGTTCTGGCTGTCCTGGGCCAGCACGGCCACCAGGCCCTTGGCCCGGCTGACCCCGGCCCGCCGCAGGGTGGCCTCCTCGGTGGCGTCGCCCGCAATAATCAGCAGGTCCTTGAACTGGCCGCTCAGCCAGTCCACCCGGGCCTGGTCCAGCTCCACGACCAGGCAGGGGTGATTGGTCGTGACCAGTTCCCTGACGACGTGAAAGCCGGTCTGGCCGGCGCCGCAGACGATGACGTGCCCCTCCAGGGCGGCGATTTGCTTTTCCATTTTGCGCTCCCGGAAGATGCGGGTCAGGTTGTGCTCGACCACGAAGGCGGTGACCGTGGACACGGCGTAGAGGGTCACGCCCATGCCCAGCCACATCAGGACCATGGTGAAGGTCCGGGCCTGGGGCCCCATGCTGTCCAGGACCTCGCCGTAGCCGACCGTGGTCAGGGTGATGGAGACCATGTAGGCGCAGTCGAGCAGGCCCCACCTGCCCTGGCCCAGGATGAAGTAGCCGGCCGTGCCCAGGCCGAAGATGCCGGCGATGAGGAGCAGGGGCACGACCAGGCGCTCGAACAGCTCCGGGGCCAGTTCGACGAGGGGGGATTTCCAGGACGACGGTTCGCTCATGTCCGGATCGGCCGGCCGAAAGGTGATTCAGGCGGCCGGGCGCCTCCTTAAGCCTCCGCCGAAGATAGCAGCAAGCCCGGGGCCGGGCAAGGGCTTCCCCGGCGCGCCGGCCCGCCCCCTTGCTACGGCCCGGCCGCCTGGGCTATCATGGCCGGGTTTCGGGTCAACCCCGCCCCGGAGGCCCAGTGGACCCCCTGACCTTTCTCCTCTGCTGGAGCCCGGTCCTGCTCCTGGCCGTCCTGGCCGTGGCCTTCAAGCGGCCGGCCCTGGAGATGTCCCTCTGGGGCGCCCTGTTCACCTTCGGCCTGGTGGTCCTCTGGTTCGAGACTCCGGTCCGGGTGGCCCTCCTGGCCGCCCTGGACGGGGTCCTGACCGCCCTGCCCATTACCCTGGTCATTCTGGCCGGCATCCTCCTCTCCAGCCTGCTCCTGGCCACCGGTTCACTCAGGCGGATCGTGGACTGGGCCATGGCCGGCGTTCGCGACGCCTTTCAGCGGAGCCTGCTGATCACCCTGGGGGTGGGCAACTTCATGGAGGGGGCCAGCGTCATCGCCGAGCCGGTGGTGGCGCCCATGCTGGCCGCGGCCGGGGTGAGCCCTTTCGGCGCGGCCAGCCTGAGCATAATCGGCTACGCCGGCCTGATGACCCTGGAGATGGCCGGCCTGGTCATCACCGTCCTGGCTCTGGTCACCGGCCTGCCAGTCTACGAGCTGGGCCTGGCCGCGGCCTGGCTGTCCGTCCCGGCCACCCTGAGCATGGCCGCCTGCCTGCCCCTTTTCCTGCCCGGCCCGCCAGGCCACTGGCGCCGGCTGGCCCTGTCCCTGGGCTGCGGCCTCCTGGTCGGCCTGGTCGCCCTGGCCGCGGCCGCCTGGCTGGGCGTGTCCATCGCCGGCATGCTGGGCGGCCTGGGCCTGATCGTGGCCCTGCTGGTCCTGGGGCCGGGCGGGTTCAAGCTGAACGGCCAGATCGCCCGGGACCTGGCCCCCTTCGGCTTCATGCTCCTGGCCCTCCTGCTCCTGAACGTGATCCCGCCTCTCAAGGACCTGACCGTCAACCGGCTAGGCCTCAAGATCAGTCTGGTGCCCATTCACGCCGTCACCCTGACCCCGTTTTTCTCGGCCTACACCTATCTCTTCCTGGCCTTCCTCCTGGCCGTCAGGCTGCTCAGGGTCCCGGCCGAACAGGTCCGCCAAGCCCTCGGCCAGGGCGGCGGCAAGGGCTGGCGAGCCTTCCTGGCCATGTCCCTCTTCGGGGCCATGGGCCAGATGATCGCCTTCTCGGGCTGGTCGGCCGGCTTCGACTCGCTGGACCAGGCCCACAACCTGCCCCATCTCCTGGCCCACGGGCTCTTTGTCCAGACCGGGTCGCTCTACCCGGTCTTCGTGCCCTTCCTGGGCTGGGTGGGGACCTTTCTGACCGGCTACGGCGTGGCCTCGATCATGCTCTTCGGCCAGCTCCAGGTCCAGGCGGCCGGGCTGATGAACGTCTCGGCCAACTGGCTCTCGGCCGGCCTGGCCGTGGGCACCTCCCTGGGCTCGATCTCCTCGCCCTTCAAGATCGCCATCGCCACGCCCATGTGCAACGCCCAGGGCCAGGAGGGGGCCATCCTGCGCTGGACCATCCCCCTGGGCGTGGCCGCCTCGCTCCTGATCGGGCTCCTCCTCTGGCTCTTTCTCTGAGCCGGCCCGGCCGAAATCGCCCCGCCGGCCCTTGAAGACCCGGCGGCCAGGCTTTATCTTTGGTCAGTTCCCGAAAAAACCTTGGTCTGTCCGGTTCTGAACCTTTCAAAAAGAAAACTGAACCGCAAGGAGGAGGCTATCGTGTCCAAGAGCGAGGAATTCCTGAAACAGGCCTTTGCCGGCGAGTCCCAGGCCAACCGCAAGTACCTGGCCTTCGCCCAGAAGGCCGACCTGGAGGGCAAGAAGCAGGCGGCCCGGATGTTCCGGGCCGCGGCCGAGGCCGAGACGGTCCACGCCCACAACCACTTGAGGGCCTGGGGCGGCATCGGCGCCACCGCGGACAACCTCAAGGAGGCCATCGCCGGCGAGACCCACGAGTTCAAGAGCATGTACCCGGAGATGATCAAGGCGGCCACGGCAGAGGGCAACCAGAAGGCCTTGCGCTCGTTCAACTACGCCAACGAGGCCGAGAAGGTCCACGCCGCCCTGTACCAGAAGGTCCTGGACTCCCTGAGCGAGCCCGGCGAGCTCTACCCCTACTACGTCTGCCCGGTCTGCGGCCACACGGTCGAGAAGGCGGCCCCGGACAAGTGCCCGGTCTGCGGCCTGGCCGGGGACAAGTTCAAGAAGATCGATTGAGGTTCTGATCGAAGCGGCGGGCGGCGCTCCCCCGCCCGCCCGGATGGGACGGCCCGGTCCGTCTCAAGCCATCTCTTCCCTCTCCCCCAGATAGCGGCGCTCCAGAACGCCCAGCCCGGGCCCCAGCTCGTAAACCAGGGGCAGGCCGGTGGGGATCTCCAGGCCGACGATGTCCTCGTTGGAGACGCCCTCCAGGTGCTTGATTAGGGCCCTCAAGCTGTTGCCGTGGGCGGCGATGAGCGGCTTGCGGCCGGCCTTGAGGCCCGGGGCGATGACCTCCCGCCAGAAGGGCAGGACTCGCTCCAGGGTGTCCTTGAGGGACTCGCCGGCCGGCAGGAGGGACGGCTCCACCCCGGCGTAGCGGGGATCGCGGCCGGGGTGGCGCGGGTCGTCGGCGGCCAGGAGGGGCGGCCGGGTGTCGTAGGAGCGCCGCCAGGCCTTGACCTGGGCCGGGCCGTACTGGTCGGCCGTCTCCTGCTTGTCCAGCCCCTGCAGGGCGCCGTAGTGCCGCTCGTTGAGCCGCCAGGACTTGATTGCCGGCAGCCACATCAGGTCCAGCTCCTCCAGGACCAGCCACAAGGTCCTGATGGCCCGCTTGAGGACCGAGGTGCAGGTCAGGTCAAAGGTGTAGCCCCCTGACTTGAGGAGCCGCCCGGCCCGGCGGGCCTCCTCGATCCCGGCCGGGGACAGGTCCACGTCGATCCAGCCGGTGAAGCGGTTGGCCTTGTTCCAGACGCTCTCGCCGTGGCGGAGCAAAACCAGGGTGGGCATGGGTGGGCCTCCTGGGCTGGGCCGGGTTGGGGGGAAACCCCGGCCGGGGGGTTAACGTGAACATTCTGGACGAGACGGGAGAGTTGTCAAGGAAGGGGGGCTTAACGAGTAGTACGGGAGTTCGCCAGATGTTTTCCGGCCCTGGATCAGCCGTCAGGATCTGGAAGATAGGTTACACCGATTATGGCCCTGGGGTCCTGGAGGGGGTCAGGGCCGTAACGGTTCGGCCCGACGACGCCTCGTTTGAAGGCAACGTGGAAAAAGCTGGCTATTTTGCCGACGCCGGGAGTGATGTAAAGTAAGTTATCTCCTTCCGGATCAAAAATATCATGCATTCTTTTAACGCTCATAGCCCCGGCCATCCAGATAAACATCAACATTAATAAGCTCATAGGGAAGTGAAATGGTCCGGCGTTGGGGTCGGGATCTGAACCATAAATAATTGTCTCAATTCCTCCAAGAGCTTCCAGGATAGTGGGATACCCTACGATTATCGCCAGGACCGATATCCACCAGGCTCGCCGCGCCGCCCGGCCTTTGAATGAGAAAAGGACCTTCAGCAAATTCAACCTGGCTGGCTTTAGGCTGGCCACTGGTCTGTCCCGTCGTTCTGGCATGGCCGCTCCGGGAACTTGTTCCGCTCGCCTTTAATAACCGGGTCGTTCGGGGCCGATCGCGTTGATGATCTTCTTGAAGAAAAAATTTGCCACGGCCTGAATTGCAAGTCAACGACCGGGTGGTGAACGATCAGAGGATTTGTTTTAACAGAGTACAACTGATGAGGAAATTTATTCGTATATGGCTGGGGCTTCTCTTGGCCTTCGGCCTGGCGTCGGGGACGCGGCCCCGACGCCACATTTTATAATATATAATGGTAAGTTGTTAGAGATTCTCGTGGTGCCAGGGCCGCGTCCCTGGCACCGCCGCGCAATGACGGAAACGGCCATCCGCCCAGGGTCGGTGAGGTCAAGAGCAAATGGGAATTAAGGGTGCCCCAAGTCTTCAGACTTGGGGAAGGATGTTCTTCTCCTGCACGCCCAGGGAAGTCTCAGCACCGGCTCCCTGAACCGGCCTCTTCCCCCTTCCCTCTAGACCCTCACTTCTCCATCTTTATAAAGAACATCAACAGGCAGGGAATGACGAACACGGTGAACACGGTCGACACGGCCAACCCGCCCAGGACCACGCTGCCCAGCCCCCGGTACAGCTCCGACCCCGGCCCGGGCGCCACCACCAGGGGCAGCATGCCCAGCACCGAGGTCGCGGCGCTCATGTAGATCGGCCTCAGCCTGGTCCTGACCGCCTCGACCACGGCCTGCCGCCTCTCCAGGCCGTGGAGGCGGATGTTGTTCAGGGACTGGTGGACGATGAGGATGGCGTTGTTGACCACCACGCCGATGAGGATGACGAAGCCTAACATGGTCAGGATGTCCAGGGCCTGGGTGGCGATGAAGACGTTGACCAGCCTGAGGCCGATGAAGCCTCCGGCCGCGGCCAGGGGCACGGTGAACATGATGGCCAGAGGGTAAATGAAGTTGCCGAACAGGGCCGACATGAGCAGGTAGGTGATCAGGGCCGCCACCAGGAAGTTCCACTGGAGGACCTCCCTGGTCTGGCTGAGCTTGTCGGCCGCGCCGCTGACCCTGACCTCGATCCCTTTTAGCTGGCCCTCGGAGCTCATCGGTCCGATGACCTTGGCCTGGATGGCCTCGATGGCCTCCTCCAGGGCCAGATCCTTAGAAGGGGTCACCTGGAGGGTGATGGTCCGCTGCCGCTCCAGGTGGCGGACGACGTTGATGCCCGTGGTCCGCTCCAGGCTGGTCAGGGAGAAGACGGGCACGCTCCGGCCCGCGGGCGTGACCACCAGGGAGCGGTAGAGCTCCTCGGGCGTGGCCACGTCCTTGTCCCGGGCCTTGAGGATCAGGTCGATCTTCTTGCGCCCCTCCCGCTTGAACTCGCCCACCTTGCGGCCGTCCAGGGCCACGTCCAGAGCCGCGCTCAGGTCGGTTTCGTTCAGGCCGGCCGCCTTGATCCGGTCGCGGAGGGGGATGAGCCGGACCTCGGGATACATCAGCTCCAGGGAGGGGATGGGCCGGATCTGGACCCGACCCAGCTCCTGGTTGAGCCGGCCGAACATGGCCCCGCCCAGGGCGACCAGCCTCTCCAGGGACGGGCCGGAGAGGTCGATGTCGATGGTCCTGGCCCGGCCCAGCCTGGTTTGGAAGATGCCGGCCTGCTGGGAGATGCCGAAGACCCCCGGGATCGAGTTCATGGTCCTCATGAACAGCGGAATCAGCTCCCCGGCCCGCTGCTCGTGGATGGAGGAGGAGCCGAAGAGCGTTATCCACTCGGTGCCGATGTAGAAGAGGCTGTCGATGCCGGGGTAGCCGTCCTTGTCAGCCTGGAAGTAAGGCTTCAGGGAGTTATAGAGGTAGTCGCCGATGTCCTTGCGCTCCTGGTAGCTCAGCCCCGGCGGCGGGACCAGGATGCTGATGACCAGGTTGCGGTTGCCCTCGGGCAGGTACTCCATCTTGGGAAAGAGGAGGACCACCGAGACCGCGGCCAGGCCGATTAGGCAGAAGATGGTCAGCAGCCGGGTCAGCCAGTGCCTCAGGCTCAGGTCGACCAGCCTGACTATCCCGGCCGCGGGCAGGCCGCCCAGGCGGCGCAGCCAGCCGGCCCGGTCGCCGGCCCGGACCCGGGCCAGGAGCCGGCGGGAGAACATGGGAATGACCGCCACCGAGACCAGGAAGCTGAGCGAAACCGCGCCGGTGACGGCGATGGCGATGTCCTTGAAGAGCTGGCCGGCCTCCTCCTCGACGAAGACGACCGGCAGGAACACGGCCACCGTGGTCAGGGTCGAGGCCAGGACTGCGCCCCAGACCTCCCTGGTCCCGTCGTAGGCCGCCTCCAGGCGCGACTTGCCCAGGTGGACGTGGCGGTCGATGTTCTCCAGGACGACGATGGCGTTGTCCACCAGCATGCCCACGGCAAAGGAGATCCCGGCCAGGCTGATGACGTTCAGGTTGCGGCCCAGGGCGTTCATCAGGATGAAGGTGCCGATGGCGCTGATGGGAATCGAGGTCGCCACCACCAGGGTCGAACGGAGGGAGCCCAGGAAGAGGAGCAGGACCAGAACGGCCAGGCCGCCGCCGATGAGGATGTTCTGCTGGACCAGGCCGATGGCGCCCTTGATATAGGGCCGCTGGTCGTAGACCCAGTCCAGGTAGATCCCGTTGGGCCTGAGCTTGTTCTCGTTGAGCCAGTTGACCGTGGCCTCGATCCGGTCGGTCAGGGTCAGGACGTTGGTCCCGGATTCGGGCCTGATGCCACAGGTGATGCTCTCCTGGCCGTTATGGACCGTGGCCGCCGAGGACTTCTCGTAGCCGTAGCTGACCGTGGCCACCTCGGCCAAGGTGATCCGCACCTGGCCAGTGGACTTGAGGACCACCCGGGCGATCTCCTCGGGCGACTGGAACTGGGCCACGGCCCTGACCCGGTAGTCCCGCCGCCCCACGCCCAGGTTGCCCAGGGAGACGTTGACGTTGGCCGCGCTGAGGGCTGAGATGACGTCCTTGACGGTCAGGCCGTAGGCCGAGAGCTTGTCGGTCTTGAGAACGACGTGCATCTCGTCCAGGACCCCGCCCCCGACGAAGAGGTCGGCCACGCCCTCGACCCGCTCCAGGTACTGGCGGATCTCGTCCTCGAAAAAGGTGCGGTAGGTGTAAACCGAGCGGGGGTTGCCCTCGACGGTCTTGACGACCATCCAGACCACGGGCGAGGCCGAGGCCCCGGTGGCCCGGATGACCGGCTTCTCGGCCGTGTCGGGATAGGACCTGACCTCGTCCAGCTTGTTGGAGACCCTGAGCAGGGCCTGGTCGACCACGGTGCCTATCCGGAAGCGGAGCGTCACCCGGCCCAGGCCGTTGAAGGACTCGCTCTCCATCTCCTTGAGGCCGGGGATGCCCTTGAGGACCTCCTCCTGGGGCTCGATGATCTCCCGCTCGATCTCGTAGGGCGTGGCCCCCGGCCAGGTGGTCTCGACGGTGATGTCCGGCTCGACCACGCTGGGGGTGAGCTGGTAGGGCATCTGGGAGAGGCCGACCAGGCCGAAGAAGACGACCAGGATGACGCCGACCAGGACGGCCACCGGCCGGGTGATGGAGGCCCTGACGAGGTCCATGGGTCGAGCCCGGGGCTCACTCCTCCTTGCTCTGGACGGCCTGGTCGTCCCTCAGGCGCTCGTTGCCCTTGATGACCACCTGGTCCCCTGGACTCAACCCCTCGGCCTCCACGCCGGCCCAGACGCCCTCGTAGCCGACCACCCGGACCGGGACCTGCCGGGCCCGCCCCTCCCGGACGGCGAAGACCACGGTCTGGCCGAAGGGGGTGACCACGGCGTCGCGGGGGACCAGAAGCGTCTCGACCCGCTCGCCCGAGGGCAGCCGCAGATGGGCCTCCATGCCCTCGATCAGCCAGGGCCGGCTCTCGATCCCGATCTTGAGCGGGAAGCTCCGGGTGGCCACGTCGCCCTTGGGGATGACCGTCAGGACCCGGCCGGACAGCCTCTGGCCCGAGACCTCCACCTCGACTTCGAGGCCGGGCTGGGCGAAGCGGACCACCTTGCCCGGGACGTTGACTATCACCTCCAGGGAGTCGGCCCGGGCCAGGCTGGCCACGGCCGAGCCCGGCGAGAGCCACTCGCCCGGGCTGACGTGCTTGGTCAGGATCAGGCCCTCAAAGGGCGCCCTGACCTCGCTCTTTTCCAGCTCCAGCTTGAGACGCTCGGCCTCGGCCTCCAGGGAGGCGACCTTCTTCTCCAGGCCCAGAACCTGATAGCGATACTCGTCGTAGGACTGCTGTGAGATGGTTGCCTCCCGATAGAGGCGGGCGAAGCGCTTGAAGTCCTGGCGAGCCTTTCTCAGCTCCACCTGGGCCTGCTGCTGGGAGGCCAGCTTGGCCCGGAGGGTTTGCCTGAGCAAATCCGAGTTGACCTCGACCAGGGTCTGGCCCGCCTGAACCCGGCCGCCCTCCACGAAGTCGACCCGCTCGACCTTGCCGCTGATCTCGGCCGCGACCTTGGCCACCTCGACCCAGTAGACCGTGCCCACGAACTCGGCCGCGGACTGGACCAGGCCGGCCCGGATCTCGGCCGCGACCACCTGGGCCGGCGCTTCCCCGGCCGGACCCTCCCCCGGCGTCTGGGCCCAGGCGGGCCGGGCCGAACAGAACAGGAGGACGGCAAGAATCAGCCATAACTTTAACTTCGGCTCCACTCAGCCCCCCACACAGGCTCGCCCGGTCGGATCAGGCCGGAGCTCGCGCGGCGAGAAATGGTTATTATGCCGACCGGCGAAAGACTTGTCAAAGCCGGATGCCCCGTCTGGCTCAGGCTCCCGGGGAAGCCTCACGGCTGGCCGAGTAGATGAGCCGGGCCAGGACAATGGCCCCGCAGCAGATCAGAAAAGCCGTCCTGAAGCCGCCCTCGGCCGGATCGGCGGTCAGCCGCTCCAGGACTCCGCCCAGTCCCTGGATGAAGACGCCGCCGCCGAGCATGCCGAAGAGGTTGATCCCGGCCATGGCCGTGCCGGGCATGTCGGCCGGCATCAGCTCCTTAATGTGAGCGAAGGTGACGTTGGCAAAGGCGTTGAACAGGCCCAGGCCGAACATGACCGGGCCCAGGACCAGGAAGGCGACCCAGCCGGGCCAGAAGGCCAGGCAGAGCAGGGTCGCGGCCGCGGCGATCAGGCCCATCTGGACCGTCCGCTTGGCCGAGCCCAGGAGCCGGTCCGAGACCAGGCCGGCCGCCGGCCCGCCGGTGATGAAGCCCAGGTTGAGGAGGAGCAGGAAATGGCCGGCCTCCACCTGGCTGAGCCCGAGCTGGTTCATCAGGAAGGGTCCGGCCCAGAGGGCCTGGATGCCGGCGTAGGTGCCGTAGCGCAGGAAGGTCGTCCCGGAGATGACCCAGTAGCTGCGGCTGCCCGCCAGAAGCTTGAGCGAGGCCCGGGCCGAGCGGCGCGGGGCGGCCGGGCCGGGGGCCGGGGAGCCGTCGGGCCTGTCCCGGACGATCAGCCAGAGGCTCAGGCCCAGGGCCGTGCTCAGGCCGCCCAGGATCAGGAAGGACGGGCGCCAGCCCAGGGAGTGGACCAGCAGGGCCAGGGGCGAGGTGGCCAG
>Ga0068712_1005085_pt1 | contig 10573 bp, 9 predicted proteins | sample MTBAKSrepl1MetaG_FD_62987 | JGI IMG/M metagenome (GOLD analysis project Ga0068712, IMG submission 62987) | Enrichment culture microbial communities from Arthur Kill intertidal strait, New Jersey, USA, that are MTBE-degrading - MTBE-AKS1... | ecosystem: Environmental > Aquatic > Marine >... | reverse complement strand
TTTTTTTATATCAGGAGGGATTTGTATGAAGAAGTTTCTTGTGTTGATCGTTTTACTGGGAGTCGTATTTGCGTTCGGTACCACGAAGATCCGAATTGGCGCCACTCCAGTACCCCACGCCGAAATTCTGGAGGTAATCAAGGCCGACCTCGCCGAGCTGGGCTACGAACTGGAAATCATTGTGTTCAATGACTATGTTCTTCCAAACATTGCCCTTTCCACAGGGGAACTGGATGCTAATTATTTCCAGCACGTACCGTATCTTGAGTCCTTCACTTCTCAAAGAGGAATAAAAGGTTTGGTCTCAGCAAAGGCTATTCACGTCGAACCAATGGGGTTCTTTCTCAAGAAACCTCTTTCAGAGCTCGCGCCAGGTGATAAGATCGCAGTTCCGAACGATCCGACGAACGAAGGGCGGGCGCTCATTCTCCTTCACAACAACGGGCTTATCGTACTTAAGGATCCTTCAAAACTGGAATCTACAGTTCTAGACATCAAGGAAAACCCTAAGCAGTTGACCTTTGTGGAAATCGAGGCCGGATTCATTCCAAGGGTGTACACAGACGACAAGACCGTCGCCGGAGCCGTAATAAACACCAATTACGCGCTTACCATAAACCTTAATGCAGTCAAAGACTCGGAGTTCATTGAGGGCGCAGAATCTCCATACGCAAACATAATCACAATTCGAGAGACTGACAAAGATGCAGCCTGGCTCGAAGCTCTCATCAGTGTGTTGACGTCGGAGAAGGTAAGAGACTTCATAAACGAAAAGTACGATGGTGCGGTAGTGCCCGTTTTCTGAGGTTTGATGCTTTGATACTGAGCGTTGACAGACTCAACCTTTCTTTCGAAGACAAATCGGGAAGGAGAAAGATCCTCGATGATGTCAGCTTCTCCATCGAAGAGGGCGAGATTGTCGGAATCGTAGGGTTGTCTGGAGCAGGGAAAACCTCTCTGCTCCGCACGCTCAACCTTCTCCAACCGGTGGACAGCGGATCGATCATGTTCGATGGCCAAAACATAGTCGGGCTTAACGAAAGCAAAGTGAGGAGCATCAGGAAGAAAATAGGAGTAGTTTTTCAGAGCTACAACCTGTTTCGCTACAGAACAGTCTACCAGAACATCGCCTTCCCTCTGAAAATTCAGGGAGTCAGCAGGAGTGAGATCAAGGAAAGAGTTATGAGTATCGTTTCCGAACTCGGACTTGAGCATAGACTGGGCGCCTACCCTTCTCAGCTCTCCGGCGGCGAACAGCAGAGAGCTGCGATCGCTCGCGCTCTTGTAATGAATCCGAAGTTGATTCTTCTCGACGAACCCACTTCCGCCCTCGACCCGAGGACTACGGGCAGACTTCTCGACCTCGTGGTGAACCTCAATGAAAGACGCCGCGTTACCTTCGCGGTGGTCACCCACGATATGGATGTCATCAAGAGAACCTGTGACAGAGTCGCGTACTTGCGGAATGGGAAGCTGCACTTCTTCGGACCTACGCATGAATTCTTCGTCAAGATCGAGAACAATGAAGTGAGCGACTTTGGAAGCCCTCTCGAGCTGGAAAGAAGTGTTCTTTCGCGACAGAAGAGACTCTTGAGAGTACTCTTCTGGGGGGAGCGTACCCACGAGCCCGTCTTGTGGGAGATAGCAAGTGAGTTCGATATAATGATCAACATTCTGTACGGGAAGATCGAAGAGCTGAAGAACGGGCCTTTCGGAACAATGATCATCGCGATTGACGGGCATAAACAGGATCAGTTCATAGAGAAACTAAGAGACTCCGTCTTCTTTCTCGAGGAGGTCCGCTGATGTTCTCACAAATATTTAAGGCGACGCTAGAAACCTTATACATGCTTCTTCTCTCCGGTTTCCTGGCAACTCTACTCGGTATTCCGCTTGGTGTAGGCCTTTACCTCTGTTCAAGATCGCGAAGGCTGAAAAGCCTCTATGCGCTGCTTGACCTGTTAGTAAATATCTTCAGATCGATACCTTTCATTATTCTCGTGTTGCTCCTGATTCCCGTTACGAAAAACGTAATGGGGACGATAATTGGGCCGAACGCTGCGATCTTCAATCTTACTATTGCAGCTATACCTTTCATGGCTAGGCTTTCGGAGAATTCTTTCAACGCCGTTCCTTCGGGAATAATCGATTCGTCAAACTCGATGGGACTGAACAAGTGGCAGATGGTCACTAAGGTTCTGATACCGGAAACACTGCCCGATCAGATCGGCAACATAACCGTACTCTTGATCAATCTCGTGACCTACACCGCCATAGCGGGCGCGGTCGGGGCCGGAGGTCTTGGTCAGCTGGCGATCAACTACGGTTACTACCGGTTCCAGTGGGACGTAGTTCTCTACGCTGTGATCGTTCTCGTGGCGATCAGTCAGCTTCTCCAGTTCACCGGAGGAAGACTGGCGAAAGGAATGCGAAAATAGCTCCGCTTTACATGGTCTGCAGGAGACTTACAGAGTTGAACCATCACACTTTCGTCGTCCGGGCAAGGATGTTGTAAACTTGTATCGGGCAAAGAGAAATGACCAGAAAAGAGCTTTGCCCATAAGGGTGGAGCATAATGAAGAGACTGCCGATCGACATCGATATGTTAGTCAATTTGATGGAGATTGACGACAGAGGGTACGACGTGATTTCGTATCTCGATACAGAGACAGGGGAGATCATCTTCTATCAAGAGGATTGTTTCCCTGATGAATTAGTAAACTGCGAGATTGAAAGAGGAGAAATCACTGAAGACCTTATGAGGTACAAATGGATGAGCATCGAAGATTTGTACACTTATTATGACTTGTTTTGCAGCGATGAATCGGAGAGATTCGAGGAGATACCGTGGATTACTTCGAGAGAGAAATTCGCGCTGATCAAAGAGTTCATTTACATAAGAGTAGAAGAGGACATCAGGGATGAAGTCTATTACGAGATTTCCGGAAGAGGTGCATTTTCTAAATTCCGCACATTTCTCGAGCATCACAGAGAATACAAGGACGCATGGTTTAAATTCGAAAGCGAGAATCTGAGAAGGATTGCCGTCGAGTGGCTCAACTCGATAGGAATCGATCCGATCGATAGTTTTGAACTGTGACCGCGATCTTCTCTTTGAAGTAAATCGCGGAGAGATTCGTGTTGTACTAAAGAGCCTGCCCGGGCTTTCTCTTATGTCGGTTCACAGGAGGGACAGAGCGTGAGAAGTAATGAAGTATCGCTGGAAAAGGGTAGCTCAAAGCAGTTGACGGTCAGGAGCCTTGTCATAGGGGCACTCGGGTCGATAATCATCACTACCAGTTCAATGTACGTTGCCCTCAGAATGGGGGCTCTTCCCTGGCCGACAATCTTTGTCGCAGTAATGTCCCTAGCAATACTCAAGGCCTTGGGCAGGACTAACCTGAACGAGATAAATGTTACTCACACTGCGATGTCTTCCGGAGCAATGGTGGCTGGTGGTCTGGCCTTTACAGTTCCGGGCATCTGGATTCTTGAAGCTTCCTCAGAGGTAAGTTTCCTGTCGCTCCTGGTCGTCACATTGGCAGGCACTATTCTGGGAGTCGTTTTCACAGGGCTGATTAGGCGTTACTTCATTGAAAAAGAGAAGCTGCCCTTTCCCATGGGTTTGGCTTCTTACGAGACAGTCGTTGCCGGTGACAAAGGAGGTAAGAAGGCAAAGTATCTCTTTTCCACCATGGGAGCCGCTGCACTATTTGTCGCAGTAAGGGACGGGCTGGGATGGATTCCCTCGGCGTGGTCTTCGGTTTGGCTGTATTCTAGAAACATCTTCTTTGGAATGTGGATCTCCCCTATGGCCGTTGGCATTGGTTACATAATCGGACCGCTCTTCACAGGAGTTTGGTTCCTTGGAGCCGTTCTAAGCTACTTTTTCTTGATCCCCGTCGGAGTTGCGGCCGGATGGTTCGCCGATGTCGGCTCTGCAACGGCCTTCAAAGATAGTCTCGGGATAGGCCTGATGGTCGGCACAGGTGTTGGAATCTTGCTCAAGGGAATCTTGCCACGGGCAAGAGAGATCTACCTTCCCGTCAAGAGCAGCGGGAAGGGATCAAGAATGAAGACGCTTCGCTGGATACCTTTGGTTCTTGCGGCCGTTGCTCTCTTCCTCACAACCTTGACGGAAATGACTCTCGTCTCTTCTCTCCTTACAATAGTCGGCGTATGGCTGACGACGGCTATGGCTGCCTCGATAACCGGGCAATCGGGCATCAATCCAATGGAGATATTCGGTATCATCATTCTCATCGCCGTGAAGTCAGTCTCCAGTCTCGGCACAATCGAAGCGTTCTTGGTTGCGGGAGTAGTGGCAGTTGCATGCGGCCTCGCGGGCGATGTACTCAACGATTTCAAATCCGGTTACCTTCTGAAGACCAACCCCAAGGCTCAGATCGTTGCCGAGACGGTTGGTGGAGTCATTGGCGCAGTAGTCTCTGTAATAGTTCTCTTCATTATGTTCAGAGCCTATGGTACAATGGGCCCGGGAACGGAGCTCCCCGCGCCACAAGCATACGCCGTTTCCACCATGGTCGGTGGTCTTCCAAATACTCCGGCCTTTTTCTTCGGCTTGATGATTGGGATTCTGATCTATCTGATGAAACTGCCGGGGATGACGCTTGGAATTGGCATGTACCTCCCAATGGAGATATCTACCGCCGCATTCGTTGGAGGCGTTATCAGTTTCATTGTCGGAAAGATCAAGCCAGAATCGAAGGAGACCGGCATGATAGTTTCATCGGGACTTCTTGGAGGCGAAGGTATAACGGGAGTAGTTTTGGCGATAATCAGGGTTCTAACAGTTAGCTAATAGAATAGAGGAGTTGTTTTGAAACACTTTCATGCAGTGGGCAGAGTCCCTTTCAATCGGATTCACATTTCTCTCAAATGGTTATTGCTCGGCGTCGTTTTCGGAGTAGCGGCCTTCTTCATCGTCAGTCTTTCAATGGAGAGGATCGAGTCTCCTCACTTCTCTGCCCAGCTCTCCGCGGCTCGACTCATGGCGTCTTCCATAGCTGAACTTTCGAGTTTCCGGGAATCGCTTGGCATAGAAATCGACCCCTCCGTCGACCCTAATCTGACCGGGCTCATTGGACCGGAATTCACGGAGTTGACAACTACTCTCGGAAATCTGCAGGCGAAGAGAACCTCGACCAATCCAGACTTTGCGGCTCTCCTGGTGAAGTACTTCGAAGAACTCGATCTCAAGAAAGGTGATCCCGTAGCTATAGGAGCGAGCGGTTCTTTCCCAGCGCTTCTTCTTGCCACTCTCTGTGCTTGTGAAGTTCTGGAACTTGAACCCCTTGTGATCTACTCGGTTGGCGCTTCAGAGCACGGCGCTACACACCCGGAATTTACCTTCGTTACGATGCTGGAAAGACTTGTAGATGTTGGGCTACTTAAAGACAGTCTTATCGCGGTTTCTCTGGGCGGTAATTATGATACGGCAAGCGGGATGTTTTTCCCGAAAGCTCGTGAACTGATGACGGAGATTGCTTTATCCAGCGGAAAGACCTTCATATATGAAGAGCCTCTTCAAGCAAGCATCGAAAAGAGACTTGAGCTTTATATTGAGAAGTCGGCCGGACTGCCTTCTGTCTTCGTCAATGTCGGGGGAGCAAGCACAAACTTCGGCAACAGCCTGCTGGCTCTAAGCCTTGATAACGGTGTTTTGACTTCGTTCTCTTCGATCCCTGAGGGCGATGAAAGGGGACTGATTTTCGAGTTCGCAGAGCTCGGTGTACCCGTGATTCATCTGCTGAACATTAGAGACCTTGCGATGGAAAATGGGATTCCGATCGACCCCGTTCCGCTTCCGGAGCCGGGAATCAGCGGAGTTTATTTTGTCGATAGTTACTCGGTGCCTCTAACCTTGACCTTTCTATTCCTTATGATCCTCTGCGTTGTCGCGGGAAGGATGATTAAGAAATGACAAACTTGCTGCTGGCGCTTGTCGCATTGGCGATCCTGCTATTCTTTCTCGTGATCGAGAACATTCTCTCGAGAAAGAGAAGGAAACGATTGAAAATTGCTATTCAAGTGAACGGAACCAGAGGCAAGAGCGAGACAGTAAGACTGATTCACTCGGCCCTCAAAGCAAACGGCTTCTCGGTACTGGGAAAGACGACGGGGACCGTTCCTCTATGGATAACCCCCGACGGGAGACATGTCGAAGTGGTGCGTCACGGTCCAGCAAACATACAGGAGCAATTCCTCGCCTTGAAGAAGTCTGAGAGGGAAAACTGCAACGCATTGGTTGTGGAATGCATGGCTATTAAACCCGAGATGCAGCTTTCAAGCATGAGAATCGTCGAAGCGGACATTACCGTCATCACGAACTCTTACCCGGACCATATCGAAGAGATTGGGGCCGATGAAATCGAGACGGCTAAAGTGCTTTCTCTATCCATTACTCCAGGCGGAATTTGCGTTTTGGGAAACGTTTCGTCCGAGGCAATGGAATCAGTCAAGAACCACTGTTCTAGGATAAATACTAGATTGGTGACTGTCACCCCGAAAGTGGAAGACACGGCTGAATTCAGATTCGAGCCAAACAAGGAAAACCTTTCTATTGCACTGAAGGTTGTGGAACTACTTGACCTCGACAGGGAAAAGGCATTTGATGGAATGAGAGAGGCGCTGCCTGATGTGGGAACATTCAGATATCTGCATCTCGGTGACGGGATCAAAGATACTGTTCTTGCAAATGCGTTCGCGGCCAATGATATTCGTTCTACTTCTCTACTTCTGAAAAAAGCAAGACAGGACTTTCCCGAGAGACCGCTCGTCGGATTCTTCAACTCTAGAGACGACAGGCCGGATAGAGCTCTCGTCTTCGAAGCGATGATTAGAGAGTTCGACAGGATAATAGTCAGAGGACCTGTTCCTCAAAGAATACTGAAGAGCAAGAACGTGGAAAAGCTGAAAGACCCGAGCCGGCTCTATTCGCTTCTTCAAGGGCATGAGCTCGTTTTCGGATTCGGAAATATACGCGGCCTTGTCCAGTGGCTGAGCGGGTTGGAGGAGATTCAATGAGTCCTGCGTTGTTCTCAATTGGAATCGTCATAAGTACAATATTCTGGTGGGTGACGGGGTTGTCGGCCGGAGGGCTTGTAACGCCGGTCTACCTCTTCATTTTCATTGAGCAACCTTTGAGACTGCTTTATACATGGGGTGTCGGTCTGGTCACATTCCTGATTCTGAACCTTCTCCAGAGGTATCTGATTCTCTACGGAAGAAAGAGACTCGCAATAGGAATTCTCCTCGGCGTCGTGGTCAAGCTTTCCCTCGACACCTTTCTTATGCCTAACCTCCCGGTAGAACTATTCTCTACTGTAATTGGAACCATCGTTCCCGGGCTGATCGCGAATGACTTCTACAGGCAAGGAATAGTGAAGACCTCTCTTTCGCTGATCTTCGTCACAATGGTTGTCTGGTTGACAAACATACTGATAAAATCGATCATGGTTATCTAAGAGTCCCTGCTAGCTGAAGAGAGCGAGTCTTACCACAAGATATATGTTGGAAATGCCGAGTGAGATAATTGCCGAAGGGAACCCGATCTTCATGAAGTCGAGGAAACTGTGTCTGTTTCCATACTCCTTGTTTACCATCTCAAAACACATCACATTCGCAAGATGACCGGTCACAGTTCCGTTTCCCCCCAGGTTTGCCCCCAGAGCGAGAGCAATCCAGAGATCGTACTGAAGAGGGTAGTGAACGGATAACTGGGCCACGATAGGGATGAAGATCGTAACGACTGGAATGGCTCCGGTAACCATCGCTATCATTCCGCTTAACCAGAGAATAAGCATAGAGAGAACGGCCGGGTTGCTAGAAAGATTCAAAGCCAGAGTGGAAAGCTCTCCCGTTATTCCGGTGCTTTCAAGAGAGTGTGCAAGCGAAAAGAGTCCAATGAAGAAGAGAATCGCGTTCCAGTCCACTTCGGTAGCAACCGATTCGAAATCCTTTCCCGTGTACAGAAGCAAGAACGAAGCTCCCAGCACTGCGAACAGCGACATTTCTATGTCAACGATACTGTGCATAATGAATCCGATGACCACAACCACCAGTGTTCCGAGACTGACATACATCAATTTTCTATTCGTTATGACTCCATCGAGCCTTAAACCCTGAATCTCCTCCTTCTTTCCAGATACTGACGAGAGACCCTTCAGAATCTTGAATCTGGAGATCAACATCAGGGTAATATAAGTCAATAAGAGCGGAGCCAGCACAAGACCACTGAAAGTCATGAAAGGAATCTTGGAGGCATTCCCTATGATGATGTTTGGGGGATCGCCTACTAGAGTCATACAACCGCCGATGTTTGAAGCAAGAATCATCACGGCCGTGAACCCGAAGGGGTTGAATCCCGCAGTATCGGCAACGAAGAAGATTATCGGCATGAACATTATCATTGTAGTGACGTTGTCCAGAACCATGGAAAAGAGAGCAATCAGCGCCGAAAAAAGCCCCGACAGCAGAAGGATGTTTCCCTTCGTCGCTCTGAGAGTACGGACTGCCACATATTGAAAGAATCCAGTAGATTTGAGCACACCGACTATCACCATCATCCCTATGAGAAGAAATATGGCGTTGAAGTCAACAAACTCAGATATTGTCTCTATTCTCATTGTCTCAGAGACTTTGAGCACCACAAGCAACATACCTGCCGTAAAGGCAATCAGCACTCTCCGCCTTTTCGAAAGGACAATCAGAGTGAAAGTCAATATGAAATAGATTACAATGAATACTCTGTCCACAAGTCTCATTGTATCCCAAAATGCTTAACTTATGAAGAGGGATTGGACCTTTGGATGACCAAGCCGTTAGCTTTTGCGGACGATTCATAAGAATGGAGGCTCGGAGCCCCTGTCGAAGAAGCCGAAACGGCAACTGTTGGCCTGAAGGCATGTGAATCCGCGCTTTCAAGCAGTACTTTCGCATAATATCGTCGAAGAGCAACCGACAACATAACTCACTGTTACGGCCGGTCAGGTTGAGTCTTTTTTTCCCCGGGGGTAATAGGTTATGATTCTATAAGGAGTTTGCCAGATTTCTAGATTACGAGGTGTTGTTTTGAAAATAGCTGCGATTTGTATTGTTCTTGCCGTCTTCTTGTCGGGCTGCATCTTTTCCGGAACAGAAGGCTCATTTCAGTTCAGTAGTCCCGTTATTGGGAAGAACGGAGAAGTCTTCGTCAATACATCTGACAGAATCTACTCTTTCACTTCCGGCTCGGATTCGGGTAAGTCAATATTCTCGTTCGAACCGGGAGAAGGCGAATGGTTTAGCTGCGCTCCTTCTGTCGATAGTGACGGCAACCTCTACATCGGGACGACAAACGGCAGGCTCCTGAAAATCTCTCCGGAGGGTGATCTCAACTGGTCATTTGGCGGAAATGAAATCGAAGGCGCTTCTGCAATAAGGGGCAGTCCTTCATTCGATCAAAGCGGCAATGTGCTCTATGGAACTTACGACGGGGCGCTGTATTGTCTCTCCTCCGACGGACAAGAACTCTGGAGCTTCGATACAGGAAGAGAGATCTGGTCGAAGCCCGCAGTCGGAAGAGACGGAACGATCTTTTTCGGGACAATGGTAACGGCCGGCCAGCAAAGTAATCGCTTCTACGCGCTCAAGAACGGAGAGCTCTTGTGGATATTCGAAACCGGCGCCACTTCTTCAGGCTTCTATTCAAGCCCGGCTTTAGGAAGCGATGGAACAGTTTACTGCTCATGTCACGACGGCTTTCTCTACGCCCTGGATCCGACGGACGGAACTCTGAAATGGGAACTCCGGCTCCCGGAGGACGGGGAAGGCTCTTCGATCGCTTCAAGCCCGATTGTGGGAGAGGGAGATAGGCTTTTCGTCTGTACTTATGACGGTGTATGTTCGGCAATCAACAATGAGGGCGAGGTGATCTGGAGCACGAATCTTCAGAGTGAAATTGTCTCAACTCCCGTCTCCTGTTCGAACGGTGTGCTCTACGTTATCGGACGGGGAGAGGCTAGACTGTTCCAGCTAAACATCGCAGATGGAACCCTGGAGAGATCCGATCACATAGGAAGCGACAGCCTAGGCTCTCCTGTTATGAGCCAAGAGGGCACTCTGTATTATGCAGTCACCTTGAACGACATAGGAGGCAGAAGCAGACTAGGTTCACTATCTACCGACTCTTTCCCTTCCGGATCGTGGCCGATGTACGGCCACGATCATAATCGCTCGGGCAGGCAAGAAGGCTTCTGATTTCGATGAAGGAAAGACTTCCAGGTGACAAGCTTCTGTGGCGAATCCTTCGACCGGTCCTTAAACATCCCTTCATAAAGAGATACAATCTCCATGGAATAGGTCTCCAGAGACTGCCGGAGCCACCCTTCATCCTAATCGGCAATCATGCATACTTTATCGACGCCGTTTTGATAGGAGCGCTTGTGAGTTATCCGATAGTCTGGGCCGTTGCGGCAGGGAACTTCAGTAATCCTCTCTCGGGGCCAATACTAAGAGCGGGAGGTGCAATTCGAAAGAGAAAGGGCGTCCCCGATCTTCCGGCCATGAGGAA
>Ga0068712_1005072_pt1 | contig 10596 bp, 10 predicted proteins | sample MTBAKSrepl1MetaG_FD_62987 | JGI IMG/M metagenome (GOLD analysis project Ga0068712, IMG submission 62987) | Enrichment culture microbial communities from Arthur Kill intertidal strait, New Jersey, USA, that are MTBE-degrading - MTBE-AKS1... | ecosystem: Environmental > Aquatic > Marine >... | reverse complement strand
CGTATCTCTTTTGGAAGTATTATCAATAAAGAATTACACAAAACCCGGTATCATTTTTTTACGTCAGATGGTATCATTAAAAAGCGGCTCTGAAATACTGTCATGTTATCCGGCAGATTACCTTCGTTCCAAACAATCATTTTATCATCGTACACACTAATTTGAATCGGTGCCCCCATATAATCCCTGTGAACAATGGCTTATGCAAGCTAAAATATTATGCAAAAATAAGTATAAGAATGCGCTTCATAACTGGATATATGGCGCATTCTTTTTCAGGTGGGCTTTACATAACATTTTAATATTTCTGTTGTAACTCTTTAAGCCAACTCAAAAGTTTCCCATCTTTTTGCCAGGATGTTTTTCTATCGGTAACGATGGAGGGATCAATCTTTCGAAGAGCCTCCATTTTCTTTTTTGCGTTTGTCCGGGCATAGATCTCTGTTGTGGTTATAGATGAGTTGCCCAAAAAGTCCCGTATCAAATTCCAACTTTTGGATTTTGTGCGGGACTTCCTTGGTCATACTAATGTAACTACAACCGAGGTATATGCCAGGGCTGATAGTGAGATGAAACGTAAAGCACTGGAAGGATCCTACAAGGAACTTTATTCCGATAAGATGCCCAGATGGGAAGATGATGAAAACCTGATGGAGTGGCTTAAAAATTTATGTTAGTAGATTTAAGATAAACATGGGGAGCGTTTTAAGATAAAATCATTTTAAACCTATTTTCTTTATCCGTCACTCCCCATATTATAAGACTCTACATATTGCCGAAAAGAATGGCATCCTATATTATCCGGTCCGATTGCCGGATCTTTTAAATGTGCCATCGCTGCATATTTTTTTACAATTGACAGGATTGCCACTCGTGAAAGCTTGTTGTTGTGAGGATTACCAAACAATGGGTAGTTGCTTTCATGAGGTTCAAAAAGATGTTTCTCCTGCATATAGCACATAAGGTTTCTGACTTGGTTTTCGGACAGGGGAACAATCCGGGACTTCCTGCCTTTGCCTTTCAACCTGACGGTTGTAGTACCTTCAAACCTGAAGTCTGAAGGTGTAAGGTCTGCTATTTCCTGCACCCTGGCCCCACTGTCGTACATCAGTCCAAGAAGCGCCAGGTCGCGTCTTCCGTATCGGGTACAGGTATCCGGCTGCATAAGCAGCATCTTCATCTCATCGGCGGTAAGATAGGATATCTCCGGTGTTGTACATCTTTTAAAGCGAACCGAAAGGATTTCCTGCCATACCTTCATTCCTTTCATATCACGATACTGGATATATTTGAAGAAAGAGTGCAGTGTTGCCAGGCGGGCATTTTGGGTTGAGACACTGCATTTGCGGTCGTTTTCAATCCACTCCAAAAAATCGATTACCCGTTGTTTTGTAATATCTTTCAGACAAAGCCTGTCCGGGCTTATTCCCTCTTCGGCCTTCATATATCTGAGGAAGATTGTAAAAGTAATACTGTAGGTTTGTATTGTATTAGGGGAGGCCCCGCATTCATTGGGCAGGTAGTGTGCCAGGTAATCGGTCAGGTATTTAGAAAAATCTGTGGTTTTCATTTTCGTTCAGTTTAAGTTGAATCATTTAAAGTCGGAATCATCAATCCCAATTTCCGGGAAGATGTATTTATATGCAGAATTGACTTTGTCAAGCAAATCGGGATACATCTCGGATGTAAGACGCACATATTTGTTTGTCGCTTCAATGGATTGATGCCCTACATAAATAGACAGGACCGGCATTGAGTAATAAAGGTCCATTCCTGCCTCAGACATTTTTACCAGCGCATTAACACAGAATGTGTGCCTCAGATCATGCAGCCTTGGCCCCTTTCCCCGGCCTTTATGGGATATCCCCGCTTTGTAAAGCACTGTCCTAAAGTGTTCATATACCGTTACGGGCCAGCACCTGCTCCCATCCAGAGAAGTAAAGAAAAAAGAGTCTGGGCCAGTATTGATTAGTTGTTTCTGCTTGTAGGCACAATAGTCCTTGCATACTTCAACCAACGACCCTGATAAGGGGACCACACGCTCCTGTCCGTTTTTGCAAGCCCTTAATACAAGGTATCCCCTGTCAATGTTCACATCCCTGTGTTTCATGCTTAATGCCTCTCCCACACGCAGCCCCGTACTGTACAACATGCGTAGCAAGGTCGGCATAGCACCTATCTGGGAATACATATATCTTCGTTTGAGGAACAGTTTATCGCTGGCCTGGAAAATAGATGTTATTTCTGATTTGGTAAAGATGTGCGGTATAAAGGTAGACCTGTATTTGGGCAGTTTGGGAATATATGAGCGGTACCCGATCATTTGCAGGTAGGATGAGAACTGTCGAAGGATGGAGATCCTGTGATACCGATTCGTGTCAGATTCTTCAGGAAAGGGAATGCTCCATTGTTCAAACAATTTCCTGGATATCCCGATGGAGGTTTCTTTGCACGTAATGGTCAAGCGATCGAACCTCCTAAGCCTTTTTTCGGTGTCCTCCATTTTGAACCCCAGGCTACGTTTGTATGCAATATACTGCTTAATCAAGTCAGTATAAATACCGTGGTTGAAGCTCTTATTCATAGAGGTGTTCATAAAATGAGGAAGATACGCAGGGAACTTCCAGCGCGCACTGTTTCAACTGATTGAAGTCAACCCTCAGATAGTACATGGTTGATTCGGTACTGGAGTGGCCCAGTATCTCGGATATGACTGGCATCGGTTCATTCGAACGAAGAAGGTTCGTAGCAAGGCTGTGGCGCAAAGCATGTGCTCCATGTTTCCTCTCCCCATAGCCAATATCTGCCTGTCGCATGTAATCCGTAATCGTTCTGTGCATTCCGGCACTTGTAAGTTTTCCATACGGTGCGTGAGCCATGATAAAAACATAGGGTTCATTGATATCGGGACGACCAAACTTCAGGTATTCAATGATGGCACTGCCGATTTCTTCAGAAAGTGGTAATTCCACCTTCCTGCCAGTTTTCTGCTGGAACAGAACGATCCGGTTGTTCTCCCAGTCCAGGTTACAGTATCTTAGTCCTATGATGTCCGACACACGCAGACCGTATCTGGCGGCGAGTAGCACCATAGCATAATCCCTTTTCCCCTGCGGGTTGCCGCTGTCTATGGCTGCAATCAACCTTTCCACCTCTTCGCGAGAGTAAACAGATGGTATCTTAGGCTGTCTCACAGATCTGGGTTTTAGTATGGACATCCAGTACTCCTCCCGATTGTTTTCGAGCAGGCTTTCCGAGCACAAATACCGAAGAAACACTCTTACTGTCATAAGGATATTATTCCTGGTTACCTCAGGGTAGGTACTGTCCAAACGGGATATGTACTGCACCATATATGGGGCAGTAATACCTGATATGTATAGGCCGGATTGTTGCAAATCCTTGTACAGTGTGTTAATGCGTTCCTTATACCGCTGGATGGTTGACTCGTTGCGCTTTAAAGATTTCGAGTACTCAATGAACCCATTGAAAGGGACTCCCAACTTACCGGTGAATGTAATTGCAGGAACTTTTAAACGTTTCCCCGGAATAATACCCTTCTCCTGGTAATCAGACAGTACCTGGATATGACGGACTTTGTCCTTCGCAGATTTTTTAAGGTCACAGAACGGGACAGCCCCAAACCGCTCTTTGATATGAGCTTCCCCAACATCTTTGTAATAGTAGTTAATGCCTGATTTGATCATGTATGTTTCCAAATGCTTCCAAGAATGGATATACTTCTTTATACAAGCTTCCTTGTACTTCTTAGCTTTTAACAGCTGGATGAGGCCGGGTGTAATTTCCGACAATTTTTGTTTTTCTTCCATAATATCTTTATATTTATAATTTTACTTCCTCTAAATATAAAAGTTATGGAAAGAGGTTATGTGAAGTAATCGAATGAAATTATCTTAAATGCAATTATTGTATATTTATCGAATGAAAAATATTTGCATAATATATCAATTTACATATATGCTGTTATGTAAGCCCTTACATAAAATGGCATTTAAAATTGTTTCCCTAATCGCTTCATATGGATATTCCCAACCTTCAATTCGCTGCAAGCCTTCATAAGAAATAGGAGAAACAAAAAATTTCCGATCTAAAATTTCAAGTACTTTGTCTGCTAATTGATATGCATTCCCTTCAACTATTTCCTGGTATTTGAGATCAGTATCAGATGAACCAAATTTCCCAATCTTCACAAACGCATTAATATAAAATCGCTCAGGATTCTTTCCAAAAAGGAGAACTGCAGAACGCTTAAGATTCCCCTTTTCAGTTAATAACAGATTCTCCAGGATACGTGTTTTGTCATTTTCATTTTCCATAAAAGGTAATCTTTTACTCTTCGCAGTTCCTTTCTTAAAAGCGTCAACAGCATTTGTGTCGATGTCTGAAAGACTTGCTCTTGGCTCAATAACATCATCCCAGGTTTTACCAGCTTTCTTTAATAGGAATTCATTCAGTGTATTTCCCCTGAGCTCCTGCTTTGTACTTTCACTTCTGTAATGATATTTACCTTGGTATGAAATAGGAACGTCATAAGGCTTCACATCAATTTCAATGTAATGTTTTCCTTCTTCCTTGTGCAAATCAACATATCCATTTTAAGTATTCGTCACGCCACGATTCTTTCCACTCAATATTTTGATTTTCCGACATTTTATTTCATCTGTTTATAATTGTTTGTTTTTAATGGTAACAGATGGAACTCGCATGAATTTTAATCATCCTCGTTTGTGAATAAGTTTATACATGCTCGTTTCATCAGTTTTTTGTGATACCTGTTACGTTGTTTAAACATTTTTTCAAAATAATCAATTTTCGAATCTCTGTAATCAAAAATTACAGGAGATTTTTCCGATCGTTGAATTCTTCCAATATATTGAATCAGTTTCCCTTTAAACGCAAAAGGATACACAATGAACAAACACTCCAAATTGTTAAGGTCTATCCCTTCACCAAAATATTGTCCGGTTGAAATGACAATTTTATAGTGCCCCTGCTTTATTTGTTTAATTTTACTTTTTCTTGTTCCGGCAGAATCATCTCCATGAACAGTAATTGTTTCAAATTTTTCTTTTAAATACTGGTTTAATAACTCTACATGAGCTTTCCTTTCAGAAAAGATAAGCATTGATTTGAAGCGATTTGCATTATTTTCAATATCCGACAATATTATTGAATTCCGCGTTGTATCGTAAATTAAAATGTTCGAAATGGTTTCATAATTGTCTATTTTGTAATCAAACGGTGCATAAAGTCCTGTTTCTTTAATATTTATTTCAGTTCTGATGTTTTTTTCTTTGAGATATTCATGTTAATCAAGCCTGTGTATAATATTTCCGATATAGACAAAAATTAATTTCTGATCATTGTTTTTTCTTTGGGGAGTTGCAGTAAGACCGTACAAATAATATGCATTAAATCTCACAATTGCTTCACGAAAGGATTTTGCGGGAAATGCTTCTTCAAAAAATATCCAGAGATGTCCACCATTTCCTGAATGTGATCTTTCAACTTGGTAGATTAAAATCTGAACAGGTGTTGTGAAGACGAAGAATGGTTTCCTTCCAATTATCTTTATCAAAATCAACTGAGATAAAGAAAGAAGTATTGTCTTCCAGTAGTGGATAAATTCCGCAAGTTTCTTTTCCTGACAAATGATTTTCAATCGCTAAATCGTCAAATGGCAAATGCTCCTTGTCTTTATAATTTTTAAATGTTCCCCCTTGAGCTTTATGTTTCTGGTAATTTGTCCAATCTACTTTATAGGCCGGCATATAGCCATTTTTGCCATCTTTTCCCCATCTGACTGAATATAAGTCGTTTCTACCGCGAGAGAGAGTTTTAAAAAGTTCAATATTCTGGCGTTCCATTGACATTTTACAAATATACTTTATGCAATCGTTATTTCAGAAAGGATAAGAAACATTGACGCCTTTCCTATGCTATTTGTTACTCTGTCAGATGTTTTTACCCTAACAGGGTACGCAAAAATATAAATTACTGAATTACAGACAACTATTTATGAAGAGGAATATTATTTGGTAAAAAATAAGATTTCTGATAAAAATGTTGCAACCTATAAATTCACAAAACCGATAGAGGTACTTCTCAATGCCAGCAAGGTTTTCAAAAATTCAAACACAAAAAAAGAGGTCGAAATTTGTAAACAAATTCAATCGAATATCTTTGAAAATAATCGATTGAATGAGATTAAAATGACCCTTTGTCCAGTGGTGCTCCCCTGATAGCCGGAAGTTGCAACCTGATTTGTGAATGTTTGGTGTGAATTTTTATTTCACAAATTTATACCCAACACCTCGAACACTAATAATATGTTTTGGGGTTGATGGATATTTCTCCATTTTTTTACGCAAGTCGAGTATAAAATTATCGACAGTACGTGTGGTAGGCATGGCTTCGAAGCCCCACACTTCGTTGAGCAAATCGTGCCTGTGCACTGCTTCTCCTTCGTGAGCGATAAAATATTTAAGTATTTCGAATTCTTTTGCTGAAAGTTGTAACTCTTCATCATTTTTTGAAGCACGGTACTCTTTGAAATCCAAAACAATATTCCCAAACTCAAAGTGATCCGGTGTATTATTTTCAGCAGGTGAAAATCTCCTGAAAACTGCTCGGATACGAGCCATTAATTCGGGAATGCTGAAGGGTTTGGTCACGTAATCGTCGGCACCGGTATCGAGGCCGGAAACCTTGTCCATTTCCGAGCCGCGGGCGGTAATCATGATAATGGGGAGCTCCGGTTTTTCTTTTTTTAGTTTCCGGCAGATTTCAAATCCATTTATCCCGGGCAGCATAATGTCTAGCAATAGTAAATCTGCATTTTTTGTGCGTGCCAGTTCGAGCCCTCTTTTGCCATCGGTTTCAGTAAGCACGAAATAACCTTCATATTCCAGGTTATCTTTTAATCCCCTGAGAATACTTACATCATCTTCTATAACCAAAATTTTCTTCAAACTTCCGCTCCTTTCTGATATAAAATTATTGAAAATTTACTTCCTTTCCCAACCTGGCTGTCAACAATAATTTTTCCTTTGTGGGCAGCCACAATTTCTTTTACTACTGTAAGTCCCAGCCCTGTCCCGCTAATTCCCTCTTTCGGATCGGCCCGGTAAAACTTTTCAAATATCTGCGATTGCAGTTCTTCCGGGATGCCAATTCCTTTGTCTTCAAATTCAATATGAATTTTGGAGTCATCCTTGTACAACCGGACATTCAGCTTTTTCTCGCTGTTGGAATATTTGAGGGCATTGCTGATTAAATTCACAAATGCCTGTTTCATTTTTTCCGGATCGACCGCTAATTCAATGTTTTTGTCCAGGTCTGATTTCACTTCAAAAGTTTCCTTTTCGAACCAGTACTCCATTTCTTTTAATGCTAACTGAATAACATCTGCCAGATTTGATTTCACAAAATGATATTCAGGGATTCCCTTTTCTGCCCTCGAAAATTCCAGGATGTTGTTGATCATGCGTTTCAACCGTTCACTTTCCTTTAAAACGATTGAAAGATATTCATCCTGCATTTTTGAATTTATTATCCTTCCCAACAGCAACGATTCAGTAAACATGTAGATGGAAGTCAACGGTGTTTTTAGCTCATGGGTCACGTTCGAAATAAAATCGGAACGAAGTTGAGCCAGCCTTTTTTCACGGGCAATGTCGCGTAATATCAGATATACGCCGAGGAACATGGCTACCAGCAGTAAAACCGAGGAAATGCCATAAATCCAGCTTCGTCGTTTTATAATATTCGTGAGAGCGTTTTCATCGAAAAGTTTTATTTGGAGCGAACGACCGCTGAAATAAGGATTTAACAAGGTAGCAGAGGTTAAATAGTGCTGATTATTACTACTGTAAACAGCCGGGAATGAAAAGGAGTAGTTGAATTGCATCTCTTTTTGAAGATCTTGCTGCAGGACTTTCTCTAAAAGCATCTCTCCGTTTATTAAAAAACCCCAATAGTCTGACGAATCAGAATTTACAAGCAGTAATTCTGCAGGAGTATAGGAAAAGGAATTTATCAGTTGGAAAGAGTTGATGGCATTTTTTTGATTTTCAGTTTTTTTGCTTTTAATCAATTCAGTCAACACATTTTTCCGGGAATTGACAAAATTGATTTGCCGGTTAATATTCAATATCAATTCATTGATTCTGGCCCTTACTGAATCATTTTCCTGAGAAGAGAATTGCACTTTGTCAGAAAATTGCAGCAGAAGATCCGTGGTTTGATAGGTCAGTGGAATTTTTCCCGCGCTCATTTTTTCCAAACAGTTTAAACCCATATTTAAAACCTGTTGAGTTAAAGTTGTATCACGCATTTGTGTAAATTGCTGCAGTGCATAGTTAACAAATGGAATTCCGTATACATCGGTCAGGTCATAATATTTTGAAACAATTGCTGAATAGTGGTTGAAAGCTGTCTTTGGATCATCCATTTTTACCGAGACCCGGCCCAGCGAGATCAGAACATGGGCTGAATCCTCCGGATTTTGGCAATCTTTCAGTGCCAATTGGTAAAATTTCCGGCCCCTGGCTAAATTGTTTTCCCTGAATTCGGCTGCTTCGGCTTTGCTGTAATTTGCACCCAACTGCTCTGTTTTATTCAACTTTGCGGGAGTTTCAGCAATTTCTGAAAAGTTGGGATACAGAAAAGTACCATCGCTGTGAAACAGAAATGATTGCTGAATAAAATCGTGTTCAGTTTCAGTTTGAATGAGCGAATCGGTAAAAAGTGACGGAGGAGCATTTTTTTGCTGATGGAGCCCGGTTATTTTTTTTATCTGGTTTTCCAATTCAGTGAAAAACCGGGTTGTCAGCTCGCGTTGTTCTTCAAGTATGCTTTTTTCAGTAAGTTCCTTCAGGTTTGAAATGTTATTGATGCTGAAGTATGTAAGAATGCTGCCTGAAACCAGAACGGCCAGTATGAATACAAGCGTGAGCCTCGAAACCGGTGGAAAGTGGTAGTTCATGGAACTGCTTTTTGTAAACTACGTTTTTTATCAGAACAAGTTTTCTCCGTAAACTAAAAAGGGAAATGCATCTTTGATACCATTTCCCCTAATCTGGTCTCTCTGAAATTATTATTCTCTTTCAGCATAGATTTTTTCAATCTCCTGTTTCAGGTTTTCGATTTTGCGGATTTCCACATGTTGTTCAAGCAGTGATATGGCAATTTTGTCGTTGTTAGGATAGATATTTAAACCTGCAATCCGGTTTTTTGATTGCCAGATTTTTTCAGGTTTTCCATTTTCCAGGGATACTTTATAAAGTACAGATCCATCTTCTTGCCCATCAACTGAAACTATAAAACAGTTTCCTTCAGCCGGGAAAGCCACTTTTTTAAACATCAATGGTGTACCGCTTGTATTCAGCTTACATATCGTTCGTATTTGACCATCGTGTACTGAAACTGATTTTATTTGTTTTTCTTCTTCTCCGACCTGCGAATCAAATATCAAAGTATTATTGTAACGTTTTAAGATTCCAAAGATGTCATTTTCATCGCCCTGGCAAACAGTACTTTCCTTTCCTGTTTCTATATTGCGTTGGATGATTTTATTGTCCTCAACGTAAAAAATATTATCACATAGTTTGTCCCATTCACAAACTTCTACGATGCCGGGATGGTATTCTTCGAATTTTTTTATTGCAGTGGCTATACCAGAATCAATATCAACCGAATAAATTGATGCTGAATATTCCTGATTTTCCATTTTTTCTCTGTCCAATCCAAAAACCAGCACCTTCTTTCCATCGGGAGAAAGACTGGGCGGACCATAAACATTAATATCCCGGTTTTTGATTAATGGATTGATTTGATTTGTTTTTGAATTGTATAAGCAAAGTTCAAAATCATGGGATTGCATGGTATATTCAAGGCAAATTAAAGTTTCACCATCGGGTAGCCAGCATGGATCAAGGAGAGAACCAAGCAGCGAAATGCGGTTTTCAGGATTGATTTTTTCCTCTTCATCATACTCTGTGATGAATGTATTAAAATTACGATAATGCATGTTGTAAAATAATGTACCATTATCCGAAAATCCCATTGGAGAAATCTCACCAATACCTTTTAAGAGGCGTAAAGGCTCATTAATTGGTTTTCCGTTTGATGTTTCAACTGAATACAGATCATAGGTTCCAGACCTGTCACTAATGAACAGGAAATTATTTTCGCCTGGCATCCAGCCCAGGACCCGGTCATTTCCCGGATGTGTAACCAGTGACTCAATATGACCATCATTGGGTGAAACAGCGGCAATATCATATTTCCCGTTATCTGACGATACCTGGAAATCATAACCGAGATATTTCTGATTAGGTGAATAGGAAACATTGGCCATAAAAGGTTTGTTGAATTCACACAGAGATTTAAATGATTTGTCAGTTAAGTTGAATACGCACAAATCCCATTTGTATTTATTGTTTTTTTGTTTAATGAATTTCTGAATAATTACTTCGTCTTTTTCGGGACCCCAGCAAACCGGGTAAATTTCTTCGTCCTTCTCAGTTGCATAAAGTGTGGAAACATTTTTAGTGTTTACATCAATGATTTTCA
>Ga0068712_1005065_pt1 | contig 10611 bp, 13 predicted proteins | sample MTBAKSrepl1MetaG_FD_62987 | JGI IMG/M metagenome (GOLD analysis project Ga0068712, IMG submission 62987) | Enrichment culture microbial communities from Arthur Kill intertidal strait, New Jersey, USA, that are MTBE-degrading - MTBE-AKS1... | ecosystem: Environmental > Aquatic > Marine >... | reverse complement strand
ATTCCGATGCCAAACATATCAAGCTCCTGATACTTTCTTTTGTTTCGAATTTCGATATTCGGATTTAGAGTTTTTCCGATAGCATTTACCGAACCTTGTCATGTTTTTTATGCAATTGCAGGGTTCATGCGCCCCGGGATCAGGCCAAATCCGTCTTCTCTGGAGTCGGATATTTATTCATCCGGTTTCAGTACAATAAAATACAGGTTGCCGGGATGCTGCATAAACCCAGCGGCAATTTCGGCATAAGGCCCACCCCCCCAGAACAAATCGGCACGACCCGGGCCCCGGATAGCACCTCCGGTGTCCTGATTGAGCACAAAGCGGGCACAATCGGTCCATTTTTGGATTTGACCGTCGCCGCTGATCAGCGGCAATTTAGTTTCCATAAATGCCAGGGCCGCCGGAGGAAAAAGATGCCTGTCCAGTGCAAGGGAGCGGCCCGGGGTTAATTTGACACCCAGATATCCGAGCGGGCCGTCCGATTCAATTTTAAAAAAAACATAGCTGGGGTTGTAATTTAAAGTGGTTTCCAGCTCCCCAGGGTTTTCGATGAGATAGCGACGGATGGCCTGCATGGACATCCGGTCTCTTTCAATTTTTTTTTCATCGATGAGCAGTTTTCCGATACTGCGGTAAGGCCGGCCATTAGAGGCATGATAATGGACCCGAACGGTTTCGCCGCTGTTTAAGACGACTTTGCCGGAACCCTGGATGTGAAGAAAAAAAAGGTCAAGCGGGTCATTCACCCAGAGAAGTGGTTCGGCGATGTCCTCCGGCAAGCCATTTGCTTCAATTTCTTTGCGAGCGTAATACGGAACGACGGTTTGACCGGATATCCGGCCGGTAATTTTTTCTTTGCGGAAGCGGGGTGAAAACAAAGAAAGATCGATGGTCACAAGGTCTTGCGGACGACGATACAGCGGGTATCGGAATTCTTCGGTTTTGTTCAGGCTTCCCCGCAAGGTCGGCTCGTAATACCCGGTGAAAAGAACGTTGCCGGTTTCTTCGGCCCCGATGGAACGGTAAATCAGATAGTAAGTGGCAATAAATGTTTTCAGCGCCTGCGGCGATGGTTTGGTTTCGATATATTCTAAAAAATGGGTCAGCGTCCGAAGGATATGCGCGGCGGTGTAAACATCACGACCGAATCTGAAGGGTCGCTCCGGCGGTATTTTTTTTAAATAAGCAAGGCTCTGCAACAGGCCGTCGGTCAATCCGTCATAGTCTAAATCGTCTCTGAATTCGAGGCGGGAAAAAAAACGAACCTTTTCTAAAGCGGGCTCCGGGAGCGGTTCTTTTTTTACCAATGCGCAACCCGTCAGCAGCAATAATAGAAACGCTGTGAAAGGGACTTGGAAAGGTCTATAGCGAGCAAGTATTTTCATCTGCCAGCAGGCCTTGATTATTTGGTTCTGACAAAGTCGCCGCTTTTTCCGCCTGATTTTTCAAGTAAAAAAATATCTGAAATGATCATTTTTTTATCAAGCGACTTGCACATGTCGTATATAGTCAGAGCGGCAACCGAAACCGCCGTCAGGGCTTCCATTTCAACACCGGTCTGTCCTAAAACGCGCACGCACGCTTCGATTCGAAAGGAGCTTTTTATTGTGTCCGTGAAGAAGTCAACCGAGACATGCGTAATATTGAGGGGATGGCACATGGGGATCAACTCCGCCGTTTTTTTGGCCGCCATGATGCCGGCAATTCTTGCGGTTTCAAGAACATTTCCCTTTTTGACGGCCTGATTTTGAATCAGCTCCATGGTTGTCGAATCCATGGAAATGACTCCTTGTGCGATCGCAACCCGCAGGGTTGATTCCTTTGCGGAGACGTCCACCATCCGAACATTCCCTTTTCTGTCGATATGCGTAAAAGCAGACATAAGGCCCTTTCAATCAGCTTTGCGGTGAATTTGATTATATAAAGAATTCTGTTTTTTCGGTAACTGTCGTCTTGATGGCATTCAGGGTGCTTTCGAGCACCGGGATGACATTCTCACGGATATCACCGGCAACGAGGAGCAGCATGACATCATCGCCGACAGACAGGTGTTGGTTTTCAGCAATCTGAACCAGTATTTCAACGATGCCGGTTTTGGTTTTTTGGACCTTGATTATCTGTCGAAGCTTTTCATGGTTCACCGAAACCTGCAACCCGGACACCTTGCGCCCGTCGCGGGATGTACGCCGGACCACGCCGTTGTGGCATAGGATCATTCCGACTTTTTGAAAATCCGGATGCTTCTTAATGGTTTTGATCAGTTCCGTTAGGTGCATGACGATATTCTCCATTTATCAATGTTTCCGGCAAAGGGATTCAGCCTTTTCCAAATCTTCCGGGGAGTTGATATTCATAAAGGAAATAAGTTCCGGGTCCCTTACGCGCAGTATTTTTTCAGGTATCTTTTTGATGCGGTTTTTCTTAAAAACCAATTGAATTTTGAGCTTCTCCTGGAATAAATTCTGTTCAATCCGGTTCAGACAGTGTTTCGCGTATACGGCGCAGAGGGGCTCCAGTCCCGCTGAAGTTTCAGGAATAATCGCATCGTAACCTGGTTCGATACGGTCGATAATCGCTTCGATCAACTCTTTTTTTAAAAATGGGGTATCGCAGGCTGTAAAAAACACATGTGGGGTTGACGCATAAAAAAGCCCGGCATGAATCCCGGTTAAGGAACTCCGCATCGGGTAAAGATCCGTTACAATATTTAAATCCCATTCGAGATATCGAATCGGATGGTTGCTAACGAGAAAAATTTCATCAAACAGCGGGCGAAATACTTCATAAATGCGGTCCAGAATACGCTTTCGGCCGACGGAAATCCGGGCCTTGTCCTGCCCGGAGAATCGGGTGTTCAACCCCCCGGCCAATATAACCCCGCTGCATGGTGATTTCATATGGAGACGATCTCTTTTTCCTTGCTGACCAAATTGGTATCAAAAGAGCTGCAACGTCAGCTGATATCCCTTTACCATAGGCAAGTTAAGGATTAAAATCAAGGCAATTTAAAAGGTTTAGGTTGTATAGAGCCGCTTACGGTGATATACAACTTAAATAAAATCCGAGAAATGATATAAAATAATTTTAAAAGGTTCCAGTAAGTATTGAGAAATTATAAAGAATTATAATCCTGGTATTTAAAACAAATTCTCGCCCGAGTCCCGCCGAGGCGGGATCGACCCCTTATAGGCGTTAAGGCAGGAGAGAATGAGCAGAGATGATATCCTATTGGATGCAGCTGATATGAACCGGATATTGACCCGGATGACGCATGAAATCCTCGAGGTGCACAAAGGTGCGGCAAACCTGTCACTGGTCGGAATTCAAACCAGAGGGGTTCATCTGGCCGGACGGATTCAGAAAAAAATATACGAGATCGAAGGAGTTGAAGTTCCAACCGGGAACATGGATATTACCCTTTACCGGGATGATTGGACCCGGATTGGCCCCCACCCCATTGTACAGACAACTGAAATATTATTTTCAGTCGACGGACGTCAGATCCTTTTGGTTGATGATGTTCTTTTTACCGGACGCACCACCCGAGCCGCAATGGATGCTCTGATTGATTTCGGCCGGCCGGATAGAATTGAACTGGCGGTGCTGGTGGATCGGGGGTATCGAGAGCTTCCAATCCAGGCAAACTACGTAGGGAAATTTATCGAGACCCACAGGGCGGATACCGTCAACGTACTGCTTTCGGAATGTGATCGGGAAGACCGGGTCGTGATCGAAAGATCCGGCTTTGGAGAAAATCATGGGCACTAAAGAACACAAGGCAAAAGTTCCAAAAAACATTCGCGTGGGTGTGATCTCAGTTTCAAATACGCGGTCACTATCGGAGGATAAAAGCGGGCAATGGATCCGTAAACAGGCCCGCAAGGAAGGAAGCGAAGTAGTTCTCCATCAGGTGATACCGGACGAAGCCGTAACCATCTCCCGTACGGTCGTTGCTGCCATTCAGGAGCATGCTCCCCAGGTTCTGATTCTCACAGGCGGCACCGGAATCAGCACCCAGGATGTCACCATTGAAGCGGTGCGGCCGTTTTTTGACAAAGAATTGACGGCTTTTGGAACCTTGTTTACGCTGCTCAGTTTCGAAGAGGTTGATTCCGCTGCAATTTTGTCCCGCGCAACCGCCGGCCTGATCGGCAGAACTGTCATTTTCTGCATACCGGGCAGTTTGAAAGCGTGTAAACTGGCCTGTAAAAACCTCATATTCCCTGAGATCGGCCACCTTGTTAAGCATGTCGAGGAAGGCTAGAAAAAGTTTGATTGGATCGGGGATGGAATTCATCCGGCCAACGGAAGCCGATGGTCGAAGGGATCATTTGTCTAGAAAATAACCTTTCAGGTCTTCATGCCAGATGTCGTCAGTGAATTGCAAGACCAGGTAATTATCCTCAATTTTTTTTACAATACCTTCTTTGTCTACAAACGATTTCTTGGGGTCGTCCAGATTGAATTTCAGTTGTAACTTGTCACCCGTATGGATGTTTTGCCGGGTGGACAATAAAAGCCCGACACCTGACTTGGATATGCTTTTAACGGTGATGAGCCCTCTGATTTCTCTCTGGCTGTGAAAATAGGCGCCGGTGACGCTGACGGTCTTTCTAAATTCCCTGCGCCTTTCCTGGATCACAGGAAAGGTGTGGCCGCAGGGGCACTTGCACTTCAGTTGGATGCGCTTGTGAATGTCTTTAAAACCGGATAAATCTTTTGTCCAGGTTTTTTCACATTTCGGGCATTTAAAGGCTGCCTGGTTGTGGTCATCCAAATAAATTTTTTCCGTCATTTTAATCTGCCGACCCTTTCTACTAACTGAAAGTTTGTTTTGGCGGAATAAATATTGTTCAACATACAACGATCTGTTATAAAATTCAACCGTTGAAATTTAAAATCCATTCAGCAGTCGAACCGGTATCATGCTGAACTCTGTTCAGCGGCAGGGAGGACGAGGGGTGCTTGCCAAGGTATTGAGCAGTGCCGTTTTGGGGATTGATGCGTATCTGGTCGAGGTTGAGGTGGATATCACCCAGGGGCTTCCCACCTTTACGACGGTCGGTCTTCCGGAAGCATCCGTTAAAGAAAGCAAAGAACGGGTCAAATCCGCCATCAAAAATTCCGGTTTTCGGTTTCCGGATGACCGCATTACCGTCAACCTGGCCCCGGCCGACATCAAGAAAGAAGGCACCGGGTTTGATTTGCCGATGGCGCTGGGAATATTGGCCGCAACCCGCATCATTCCCCAGGAGGCCCTTTCCAGATATCTCATCATGGGCGAACTGTCTCTGGACGGTCGCATCAAACCGGTCCGAGGGTCGCTTCCCATGGCTTTGGCGGCCAAAGAAGCCGGATACACGGGCATTATTGTTCCGGTTGAAAACGGACGGGAGGCGGCGGTGGTAAAGGAAATATCCGTCTTGCCGGCCCGGACGCTGCCGGAAGTGGTGGAGTATTTTCGAGGTTTTAAACAGATCCCGCCGGAAAAGATTGATGTCGCCGCCATATTTGACCGGCCGGTGGAATCCGAACTGGATTTTGCCGAAGTCATGGGGCAGGATCACGTCAAGCGGGCCCTGGAGGTCGCAGCTGCCGGGGGTCACAATCTGATCATGATCGGTCCACCCGGTTCGGGGAAGACCATGCTGGCAAGGCGGCTGCCGACGATCCTGCCGCCACTCACATTTGATGAATCCATTGAGACCACCAAGATATTCAGCGTGGTCGGAATGTTGGCAAAGAATCAGGCGTTGGTAACCCGTCGTCCGTTCCGGGCGCCTCACCACACCATCTCAGATGCCGGCTTAATCGGCGGCGGCCATATTCCCAGACCGGGCGAGGTCAGCCTGGCCCACAACGGCGTCCTTTTTCTGGACGAACTGTCCGAGTTTAAAAAGCCGGTGCTCGAAGTGTTGCGACAGCCCCTGGAAGATCTTAAGGTGACCATTTCCCGGGCCGCCTCCAGCATTACCTATCCCGCCAGCTTCATGCTGGTGGCGGCCATGAATCCCTGCCCGTGCGGCTATTTTTCAGACCCCAAGCACGAATGCAGCTGCACCTATCAGCAGATCCGCCGCTACCGGTCCAAAATTTCCGGCCCGCTGATCGACCGCATCGATCTCCATGTGGAAGTGCCGACGGTTCCTTACAAAGATCTGATGGTCGAAGCCGGTGCCGAGCCCTCCGCACAGATCCGCCAGCGGGTCAGCGCAGCCCGCAGGCGCCAGTCCGAACGTTTTGCCCGCACCCAGATTTACTGCAACGCCCAGATGAGCAGCCGCCAGATCAAGCGCTACGGCCGCATTGACACGGCCTGCTGCGATCTGCTGGAGTCGGCCGTCGACAAGCTGGGGCTTTCGGCCCGGGCTTACAACCGCATCCTCAAGATTGCCCGGACGATCGCCGATCTGGACGGCCGCAGCGACATCGGCACGGATCATGTTTCCGAGGCCATCCAGTACCGCAGCCTGGACCGGGGCAAGCACTTTTCCTGACAATCCTCCTCGCTGCGACCGATCATGGATAAGGATCTTGCGATCGAGATCCGGCCGGATTTTGATCCCCGGCTTTTACGTCGGCTGATTGCCACGCTCGAGTCCTTATCCTGATCCTGGCCGAAAGCGGGCTTGACTTTTTTCATAAAACTTAAACCTCAATACTTAAGGCTGCCTGACTTTAGTACAAATGTCAGCAAACACAAATGTCAGCAAATCTTGACAGTCGACCTTTTTAAGGTCTATATTTGGTCATAATGCAGAAGGGAGGTCGTTCATGAAACTGTCCAGACAGATCAAACCGATCAGCTATCTGAAGGTCCATACGGCCGAAATTGTTCGGAACATGGGCCGGCAGCGAGAACCGCTGGTAATCACCCAGAACGGCGAAGCCAAGGTGGTCATACAGGACATCGAAAGTTACGAGCAGACCCAGGAAACAATGGCACTACTTAAAATCTTGGCGCTCGGCAATCGCCAGATAGAGGAGGGCAAGGTGCGGCCCGCCGCTGATGCCGTCAAACACCTGCGCGAACGTTGGGAATCGCCATAATGTCGTTCTCAGTCTGGTTGACCGATGATGCCGTACGTGACCTGGACGAGCTCTACGGCTACATTCAGCTGCACGATATTCCGGGTAAAGCAGACCATGTCCTTGAGCGTATCGAAAAAGCCTTCATCAGCTTGTCGGAAACCCCTGAACGCGGGGCATACCCCAAGGAATTACTGGCCCTGGGTGTTCGGGAATATCGTGAAATTTTTTTCAAGCCATATCGCATTATTTACCGGATTATGGAAAAAAACGTCTATGTCCTCCTGATCGTAGACGGACGTCGTGATATGCAGGTGCTGCTGCAAAGGCGATTGCTGGGGGCGTAAACTCAAATTTACTGTAACGCCCAGATGAGCAGCCGCCATGAGTATTAAGGAAAAAGTTTATGCGAATCCTGCTGATAGAAGATGATATAAAAATTGCTTCGTTTATCAAAAAGGGGCTGAATGCAGCCGGGTTTGCGGTGGATGAAGCGGCTGACGGCGAAACCGGGCTCCATCTGGCGTTGACGGAGCCCTATGACGCCGCCGTTATGGACATCATGCTGCCCAAAATGGATGGCTTAAGCGTGATACGGGAGATGCGTCGTGAAAACGTTAAAACTCCGGTCATTATTTTGAGCGCCAAAGGATCGGTGGATGATCGCGTCAAAGGTCTTCAAACCGGCGGAGATGATTATCTGACCAAGCCGTTTGCGTTTTCCGAACTGCTGGCGCGGATCCAGGCGCTTATCCGCCGCAACAGCGGGGCTTCGGAACCCTCCCGTCTTTCGATGGGCGGGGTGAGTATGAATCTGATTACCCGGGAGGTTTACCGCAACGGAAAAAGGATCGATCTGCAGCCGCTGGAGTTTGCCCTGCTGGAATACCTGATGCGCAATGCCGGCCGGGTGGTGTCTAAAACCATGATCATGGAGCATGTGTGGGACTATCATTTTGATCCCCAGACCAATGTGGTCGAATCCCGGATATATCGATTGCGCGAAAAACTCGACAAGGATTTTTCTCAAAAATTGATTCATACCGTGCGCGGGGTCGGATATGTATTTAAAGAAGCTGGTTGACCTGCGGCATACCCTGGCGTTTCGGCTGACCCTCTGGTATGCGCTGATTTTTGTTTTTTCCACCGGCGTGGCTTTTTTCCTGTTCTATCTGCAGATCACTTCTTTTATGCGGGCGCGTACCGATCAGGATCTGCTCAATCAGGCCCGCAGGATATCGTCTGTATTGTCACTTCAGGGGATCGGTGCGGTGGAGGGGATCGCCCTGCTGGAATCCCAGGCCGCCGGAGAGAAAAAAATATTCATCCGGCTGCTTTCTCCGAACGGCTCGGTATTTTCCTCTTCCAATATGTCGTACTGGCGCAATATCGGGATTGAAAAAGAGGCTGTTGAACAGATGCTCAAGGGTGAAAGTCATGTTTTCAGCACCCTGGCCAGTCCGGATCGAAAATTAGAGGTTCGAATCCTATACAGCCTCATCGGCCGCGGCCTGATTCTTCAACTGGGTGAAACCATGGAGACATCCGGACGGTTTATCGAAGCCTTTCGGAAAAATTTCATCATAACCCTTTCGGGATTCTTGCTGCTGGCCGCCGTAATCGGTTGGTTTATGGCCCGAAAAGCACTTGCCGGTATGGAAATGGTGACCCGGACCGCCCGGCATATTTCTACCGGCGGCGCACTCGGCAGCCGGGTTCCGCTGACCCGCAAAGGGGATGAAATCGATCAGCTGGCCACCACCTTTAATCAGATGCTGGATCAAATCGAAACCCTGGTTTCCGGCGTTAAAGAAATGAGCGATAACATCGCCCACGACCTCAAAAGCCCGGTGACCCGGATCCGGGGAATTGCAGAGGTTACGCTGACCACCGACCCGTCATTAACATCCTATGAAAATATGGCTGCCAGCATTATCGAAGAATGTGACCGCTTGCTGGATCTGATTAATACTATGCTGGTGATTTCAAAAACGGAAGCGGGGGTTGACAAGCTCAGTTATGAAAAGCTGGATTTGGCCGAAATTGTTAAGGATGCCTGTAATTTATTTCTCTCCAGCGCCGAGGATAAAGGGATCACGCTGAGGTGTCACCCCTCAGCAAAGCTTTCAGTCAAGGGCGACAAACGGATGATTCAACGCATGGTAGCCAACCTGCTGGACAATGCCATCCGCTATACCGCTGATCAGGGGGCTGTAGATATATCGGTTTTGTCACCCCGGCAAGATCAGGTCGCCGTGATTATAAAAGATACCGGAATCGGGATTTCAAAAGAGGATCTCCCGCATGTTTTCAAACGGTTTTACCGGTGTGAACCCAGCCGGTCGCTGTCCGGAACCGGTTTGGGGCTCAGTCTGGCGCTGGCGATTGCCAAAGCCCACGGGGGGAATATCGATGTCAACAGTATTTTAGGCAAAGGCAGCACCTTTGCTGTTACGCTACCCCCGACCCAATCTTTTTAGCCTGTTCAACTTAACCATTTGGTCATTTTCAAATCATCTTCAGGTTAACTTCAGGTGTTATTGTTTTTCTGAAGTTGATGAGGACAGTTTTCTAACAAAAATTCAACAACAGGAGGGAAAAAATATGAAGTCTATTACAAAAAAGACACCTTATCTTCTGATCTTGCTTATGGCTGGAATTATTCTGGCGTTTAACATGCAGGTGGAAACGGCGGCGACCGAAAGCAAGCCGGTCATGGTTCCGGGAAATTTCAGCGAAGTCGCTGAAAAAGTCGGTCCGGCAGTGGTCAATATCCGCACTGAAAAATCCATCCAGGGAGGGGGGCGCGTATTCCGCCATTTCAAGCCGGGACCCTTTGGCCAGGAGGATCCTTTTCAAGACTTTTTCAACAAGTTTTTCGGCGGCGACCAGCAGCGCGAATATAAGCAGCGCAGCCTGGGGTCTGGTTTTATCATCGACAAGGCCGGGTTTATCGTTACCAACAACCATGTGATTGAAAATGCGGATAAAATCCAGGTAAAATTGAAAAACGGGGATGAATTTGACGCCGAGATCGTGGGCCGCGACTCCAATACGGATCTGGCGCTGATCAAAATCAGTGCCAAAAAAGAACTGCCGGTTATCAACATCGGCAACTCCGATTCACTCAAAGTCGGTCAGTGGGTGGTGGCCATCGGCAGCCCGTTTGGATTTGAGCAGACGGTTACGGCGGGGATCGTCAGCGCCAAAGGCCGGGTTATCGGATCAGGACCCTATGACGATTTTATCCAGACGGATGCCTCCATTAACCCGGGCAACAGCGGCGGGCCGCTGATCAACCTCCAGGGCGAAGTGGTGGGAATCAATACGGCGATTATCGCCAGCGGCCAGGGGATTGGATTTGCCATTCCCATTGGTATGGCCAAGGGGATCGTGGATCAGCTGAAATCAAGCGGGGAGGTTACCCGGGGCTGGCTGGGAGTAGCGATCCAGCCCCTGAGCAGTGAACTGGCGGCATATTACGGTGTTACGGACGGGAAAGGGGTTTTGGTAACGGATGTGTTCAAGGGCGACCCGGCCGAGCAAGCCGGAATAAAGCCTCAGGACGTCATTGTGGAA
>Ga0068712_1005059_pt1 | contig 10627 bp, 7 predicted proteins | sample MTBAKSrepl1MetaG_FD_62987 | JGI IMG/M metagenome (GOLD analysis project Ga0068712, IMG submission 62987) | Enrichment culture microbial communities from Arthur Kill intertidal strait, New Jersey, USA, that are MTBE-degrading - MTBE-AKS1... | ecosystem: Environmental > Aquatic > Marine >... | reverse complement strand
CACGGCCGGTCGGCTTCTCATTGAAGGAATTGAAGAAACCGCTATGGCCGGCGGCGGGTATCTGCTGCTGGGGGGATGTGCGGCCGGGGATACGGCCGCCAGTTTGGTTGTGAAAGTCGGGTAAAAAAACAGGAAATATTCCTGCGAGCAGTCACGGATTCGATATCCTTTAGGGTTGTTGCGTTTTTTGGACTTGGCGATATACAAAATCAGCAAGGGCAAGGTAATCAATTCCCCGGCCGCCTGATTTAAATACCGTAATTTCCGAAGGGTTTTCCCGGCCGGGTTTGATTCCTGAACAGATATCGCCGAGATCGGCATGGATTTGATCTTTTTTAATGCCGGCCAGCGTAAATTCACCGCATTCATCTACCGAATCCATCGTATCCACCACAACTTTTTTTCCGCGCAGAGTTGCTTCATCGAGCTCTCTTTGCTCGGGGTAGTGAGCGCCTATCGCTATTACATGCGTCCCTGCTCGGATCAAACCGCCATCAAAGACAGGTGTCTTGGAAGTTGTTGCAGTGATGACAATATCGCTTTTTCGAACAAGATCTTCCGGGTCTGAGCTGGGTTCAACCGCCACCCCCAGCAGGTGAGTCATTTGCCGGCAAAATTCGCGTCGCGCACTTTCAGTGCGCGAGTAAACCCGTATTTTTTTTATATCCCTGATTTTGCAGATGCCTTCCAGTTGTGTAACGGCCTGTTTCCCCGCACCGAAAATGCCGACGTCATGCGCGTCTTTACGGGAGAGATGCTTTGCGGCTACGGCGCTGACCGCACCGGTTTTGAGTTTGCTCAGGCGGTCGGACTCGATAACCGCCAGCAGGTTGCCGCTGTTGAAGCTATACAAAATGAAACATTTCTGCCAACGGCGCTGCTGACTGTATCCGCCGCTGTATACATAGGCCCCGAAGACGTCATCTATGGGCGTAGCGGCCGCAAGCAATTTAAGAGATTTCTTTTTTTTGTCTTCGTCGCCAAACCAAAGATTCTGCCGCTGTAAATTTACGGTCTTTTTTAAACCATAGCGGGCGTATGCATTTTCGACGACACGGATGTAGTGTTCCATGGAAGAAACACCGATTACATCATCGTTTGAAATAAACACGGCACCCTGACTTAGCGGAATCGGCATGTCAGTCTCCTTTCTTTGGGGGCGTTATTAATTTTTCAAGTAATCCCATATTCAGCAATAAAACAGCTTTTTGAGTTTCTTGTCAACCGATTTAAGCCTGTTTCAGGAGTCAGCCCTGCCGCTGGTCGCTGAAGCGGCCAGTTTGTTCGAAAAACAGACTCCAACGTTGTGGCGACGGATATGAAGACTTCAAAAACGCAAAATCATGCAAAATAACATATGCAAAATAAAGAATTGACAAACCCTGTCATTGCATATAAAAGGACTACCTATCAAAAATTCAGTAGTCCACCCAAAACTTTTTTATTTTTAATCAGACAACCCTGAGATTAAAACGCTTTCATATAGTTTTTTATCATTCTGAAGCACAAAATGAAGTTCTACCGTTACATGCGGAATTCACCCTGGGATGAAACAACTTTAAAGTTCATATGAAGGGAGGCTGCGAGTGGCTAAAAAAATCCGAAAATCGACGGACGCAGGCGTTGCGCCCGCAAAACAGCGCTGGGCGTCCGATGTCATCGTTGACATGTTGCACAGATACGATCTGCCCTATGCGGCGCTGAATCCCGGTGCCAGTTACCGCGGTCTGCATGATTCAATCATTAATTACGGTCGCAATACCCCCTGCATGATGCTCTGCCAGCATGAAGAAACGGCCGTTCAAATCGCCCATGGCTATGCCAAGGCGAGCGGCAAACCGATGGTTGCGATATTACACAATCTGGTGGGGTTGTTGCACGCCAACATGGCGATTTATTATGCCTATATAGACCGGGTGCCCATATTTATTATCGGCGCCACCGGGCCGATGGATGAAACCAAAAGGCGCCCGCGGACCGACTGGATCCATACCGCCAATATTCAGGGTACGGCGATTCGAGACTACACCAAGTGGGACTATCAACCCGCCAGCATCGATGGCGTGCCGGAGGCATTTGCGCGCGCATACGGCGTCATGATGACCGAACCCCAGGGCCCCGTCTATATGTGCTATGATGCCTGGCTGCAGGAGGCGCCTCTTGATCATGAGGTTCCGGTTCCCCCCCCAACTGCCGCAAGCGTGCCGACCGCGATGGCGCCGGATCCAAAGGCAGTGGAGCAGGCTGCGGAAATGCTCATACAGGCCAAACGTCCCGTAATCCTTGCTGAATATGCCGGCCGGAATTCGGAAGGGTTCAGCAGCCTTGTCAAGTTGGCTGAAACAGTGGCCGCCCCCGTCTATGATTTGCACACTCGCTTGAACTTTCCCAGTTGTCATCCCTTAAACATGAGTTCGGAAGAAGGTGTTTTCAGCGATGCCGATTTGATTTTGTGTCTGGATGTTCGCGGCTGGGAAAGGCCCACCACCCGGCTGGTCAGTACGACACGGGAACTCGCCAGCATCGTGCCGTCCCAATGCCGGTGGATCGACATCGGATTTAACGATCTTGAGTTAAGCAGCTGGTCGATGGATTACCAGCGAAGGATGAATGCCGATCTGCGGATTATGGCGGATACGCGCCTTGCCATTCCGGCATTAACGAAAGCCTGCCGCAGAATCACAAGTCGAAATGCCGGATTGAAAGAGACACTGAAAAGACGTTTTGGAACGACCGCCAAACGACATGAGGCGTTGCGCCGGCAGTGGGCCGGTCAGGCTCAGGAAAGCAGGGATAACCGTCCGATTCCTTTAGCCGTGCTGGCGGCTGAAGTTTGGAAAGTCATAAAGAACGAGGACTGGGTGTTGACGGCCGGGTCCTTGCGGGGATGGGCGCATAAGCTGTGGGATTTTGACAAACCCTATCGACATCCCGGGCAGTCGCTGGGGACTGCGACCCAGATAGGAATTTCACTGGGGGTGGCCCTGGCGCACCGGGGCAGCGGGCGCCTGGTGGTCGATCTGCAGCCTGACGGCGATCTTATGTTTGATCTGGGCGCCTTGTGGGTGGCGGCCAAACACAAAATCCCGTTGCTGGTCGTCATGTTCAACAACCGGGCCTACTATAATGACTGGGAACACCAGATACGGATGGCACGCCAGAGAGGCACTCCCGTAGAGAGAGCCCATATCGGAATGGACCTGTTCGATCCCGAGCCGGACTTTGCGGCCGTGGCGCGGGCGCTCGGATGGTATGCCGAAGGTCCTGTGGACAAGGCCGAAAATGTCGGACCGGCGCTTGTGCGGGCAATTGAACAGGTCAAAAGCGGCCAGCCGGCTCTTATCGATACGATTACCCAAAAGCGCTAACGGATCAATGAAAGAGAGAGGATAAGATGTCTTTAAACGCAACACAAACATACTGGAAACCACCGGTTAAAGTTTCGCAGGAAAATTGCATCAAAGCATCCGTGGATCTCTTTGCCATGCCGGATATCCGGCTGAAAATAACAGAAGATGTTTTCCGGATCGAAGCGCTTGCGATGGAATGGGACATCGGGGTGATGGTGTATGAACCCGAGGACGGGTCCAGGATTCCGTTCGGCGCCGACGGAAAAAAGGTTGGCGCCTTTTTACTGCATGGCGGCCAGGATGACTGGCGGCAGATGGAGGGGATCGCGCGTTTGCTGGCGGGAAAACTCGGTTATAAGGTGGTCGCCGGAACTTTTCCGGGACGGTTGTACCTGCAGGATCCCAGCCGGAACTGGCCGGGAGATACCATTCATCCGGACGGGACCGTTCGGACGCCCATATGGAAAAAAGACGAACTGATAACCCCGGACCAGTATGAGGTTGTAACGGACCTGTCCATGCGCATGCGGTATGGCACCCGAACACTTGCCCGGGCAAAACCCGGATCCAACTTTTATTACCGCATGGCAGCCTGGCCGGCTGCCATGGAAGAAGGGATGAAGGCGGCCAACCGCCGGCATTTTCCCTTAGATGAATATTCAATCTACGTCCAGGGCCATTCTACCGGCGGGCCGATGGTCAGCATGCTCAGCCAGCGGATTCCAAACGTAGCCGGCGTGCTCGCAGCCGAAAATTCCCCTTTCGGATATGTTGCCGAGCAGCAGCAGGCCTGGAGCGGATCTCTGGGAAAAATTGCCGGGTATGAGCGGGTTTCGAAAAAGGCGGCGCCCAGAAGGGATCGTTTCTACGAACTCTATATTCGGACCTGGCGGGATACCGCGCGGTATGCAGGGCCCGAAGCTTTGGCCAAAGAGGGTCCCAAGGCCCTGATGCGGCTGCCCTGGTTAATGGAAGACGTCTTTGAAAAGTGGGACAAACAGAAGATGCGGCCCCGGTTCAAGGCCGAATACCTCATTACCCATAATATCGTCGATTCCTTAACCGAGGCCGCGCAGGTAACGGCCAAACGATTGAAGCTGAATTCCGAAGAAACCGAAGAACTGATTCGTCGCTACCTCGGGTACCCGCGCGAATTATCCGGCCCAGGTGTTAAGCCGGTTCCGCCCTTTCTATTCGGGATCTCAAAAAACAGCCGGGATCACAGCCCTGAAGTTTACAAGGAGGTCGTTGTTCCGATGTTCAAAGCCATGAAACCGGCTCCAAGGGTCGATGTGGTTCATTTCGAGGCGGGTGTCCACTGTATCTGGGAGCCCGAAGCGGATCTGCCGATGGGCATCGCCCCGGCCGTCATCCTGTCATGGGATGATGCCATCAAAAGAGGATATTTTGCTGTTTAGCAGATGATCGCCCACGGATGGCAAGTAAGTCGCTCCGTGTGGCTTGCTCAGGGCGGATGGATACAATCTGCAAGGCATAACCAGCACAAAAAAGGAGAGTATAGCAATGAGAATGGCAAAAAGTTTAGGGACGGTGTTTATGTTGTTGGCATTGATGATTCTTCCCCTTTCAGCTTTGGCTGAAGAAGATCGTGCCGCCATCATCGAAGGAGCGAAGAAAGAAGGAAAGCTGGTCTGGTATACACCCACGGATGTCGATGATTGTAATTCGCTGTTTGCCGGTTTTACGAAAAAATATCCGTTTATCAAGACTGAACTTTACCGGGCATCCGGGGTGAAAATACTCAGCAAGGTAATGACGGAAACACGCATGGGGAAATATTTTTTTGATGTGATCGGCAACGCGCCGGATCGAACCCCCATGTGGATCGAAAATGATCTGATCATGCCCTATGAGTCTCCCGAAAGAAAATTCTATGAAGACAAATTTAAGGACAAAGAAGGCTACTTTACTGGCATCTACATGAATACCCACGTCATTACCTACAATACCAAAATGGTCGCTCCCGCCGATGTTCCCCGCAGTTATGAAGATTTGCTCGATCCGAAATGGAAAGGCAAACTGGCGATCGATATCAAAGATCACCAGTGGTATGCCGGCCAGTTGGAAATCATGGGGCAGGAGAAAGGAAGGGAATTTTTTCGAAAACTCGTCAAACAGGATCTCAATATTCGCAGCGGCCACAGCCTGTTAAACGAGCTGCTGGTAGCGGGTGAATTTCCGGTAGTGGTAAATGCGTATGCACCGAATGCCGAGCAGCACAAGGCTGAGGGCGCGCCGATAGAATGGGTGCCGGTTGAACCGGTCATCTTCCACTCGGTGGCGGTCCATCTCGCCAAAAAGAGCGCCAACCCCAACTGCGGCAAACTGTTTATCGATTATGTCCTTTCACGCGAAGGCCAGGAGATTATCCGGGATAAAAAGAGAATCCCCTGCCGGTCGGATGTCGCGGCGGATCCTGCCCGGTTAAAAAATGGATTTGATGGCAAAGGTCTGAAGCTTCATCCCTACCCGTATAAATATATTGCAGAAAACTATTCGGCCGTAGAGAAGGAATATACAAACCTGATAAAAGGAAAATCAAAATGAGCCGCGCAATTGCAGCCGCCTGCCTGCCTCGCGATGGGGAAAACTGCGGGCTCAGCAGATAAATCCAAAATGTGATACGGCGCCGTGCGGAGGGTAATCTCGCGTGAGGCATATGACGGCGTAAATTGCGCGCTTTAAAACAGACCGGGTGGGGGGCGGCCGGTTTAACGCCCCCCCGATCCTGAATCTAATTGAGTCAACGAGTGGTTTATGTTTAAAGGAAAACTTAACACCCAGTTTATGGTACTGGCGACGTGCGCTGCCATTGTTTGTTATCTGTCCCTCATACCGGTTATCATGCTCCTGTATAACAGTGTCGTCGCTTCCGGTCCGAAAGGATCCTTTTTCACTTTTCGAAACTATATTGAAGCCTATTTTGATCCGGAGTTTTATCCGCTGTTTAAAAATTCGATCGTTTTTGGATTGGGCAGCTGTATCTTAACCTTTTCTATCGGAACCGCCCTTGCCTGGATTTTTGAGCGGACCAATACCCCTTTTAAAAAGATATTTGCAATCATGGCCTTGGTGCCGTTTATTATCCCGGGGATCCTCAGTACGGTTTCCTGGATTCTGCTGTTAAGTCCCAAGATCGGGATGATCAATCTTGTGTTAATGAAGCTGTTTAGTCTCCCGCGGGCGCCATTTGACGTTTATTCACTCTATGGCATGATCTGGGTGCAGGGGGTTCATAATTATCCGCTCGTTTTTTTAATGATGGCGGCGGCCTTTCGTTCAATGGATATGGCTTTGGAAGAGTCCGCCATCATGTCCGGTTCCGGAATCCTGTCGACTTTCTATCACATTACCCTGCCGCTGATGCGCCCTGCAATGGCTTCGGCCATGCTGATTGTTTTTATCAGAACGATAGAATCCTTTGCGGTTCCAGCGGTCCTCGGGCTGCCGGCCGGCATCGAAGTTTTTACTTCCAAAATCTGGGTGGCGCTGCAGGGCTATCCGCCCAATTACGGTCTGGTCGGTTCATTAGCCGTTACCCTTCTGGTCATTTCGGTTGTCGGAATCTTCTTTTACCGACACCTCACGGCAAAAGGAGAACGTTTTGCCACCGTAACCGGCAAGGGCTATCGTCCCCGTGTGATTGATCTGGGCAGGTTTAAATATGTGGTGAGCGCGCTATGTGTTTTATTTTTTGCATTTACCATCGGCCTGCCGGTCCTGACGGTGTTGTGGTGTTCGCTGGTTCCCTACTACGAAGTTCCCACCCTTGCAGCAATATCGAATATGACCTTAAAAAATTATAAATTTGTTTTTAACTTTCCCGGCACCCTGCTGGCATTTCGCAACAGCATTGTACTGATGCTGGCGACCGCAACGTTGACCATGCTTCTGACGTCTGTGATCGCCTGGATTACCGTAAAATCCAGAATTAAAGGAAAGGGCTTTTTAGATGTAATCACGTTCATTCCGATCGCCGTTCCCGGAATCGTGTTGGGCGTCAGCCTGATGTATGTGTATCTGACGTTGCCGATCCCGATCTATGGGACCATCTGGATTTTACTGGTGGCATATACCACCAAGTACATGCCATACGGGATCCGTGCCACGACCGCAAATATTATCCAGATCCACAGCGAACTGGAAGAAGCTTCCGCTTTAAGCGGCGGGTCCTGGCTGCAGACATTTCGCAAGATAACCCTGCCGCTGCTGGTTCCCGGCTTTTTAGCCGGATGGCTTTATATTGCCATGGTCTCCATTCGGGAACTCTCGACATCGATTCTCCTTTACAGCAGCAAAAGCGTGGTGCTTTCCATCGTCGTTTTTGATCTTCTGGAGGGGGGTGAATTCCCCGAAATCAGTGCGTTGGGGATGGTGATGATAGCTATCCTGGTGGCGCTGGCGTTAATCGCCAACAAAGTTGGGGCAAGAATCGGTATTAAAAGAGTCGCTTGATTCAATGAGGAGTAATTTATGATTGAGCTGTCTAATTTAAGCAAGAATTTTGATGGCGAGAAGGAAAAAGTTCAAGCCGTTCAAGATGTCAGCATAGAGGTTCCGGAAGGAGAATTATTTACGCTGCTCGGACCTTCGGGCTGCGGCAAATCGACCACGCTGCGGTGTGTGGCAGGCCTGGAGAAACCCGAGAAGGGTGAAATTCGGTTAGGCGGAGAGATCCTTTTTTCTTCGCGGGAAAATATATTTGTGCCGGCCCATAAACGCGATATCGGAATGGTGTTTCAATCCTATGCCATCTGGCCGCACATGAAAGTCTTTGACAATGTGGCCTATCCGCTACGGATCAAGCGGCTGCCCAGGGAGGAGATCCAGGTGAAGGTCAAAAAGGCGCTTGAAACAGTGGGACTGGAAGGTCTGGAGGATCGGCTGGCACCCCAGCTTTCCGGCGGCCAGCAGCAGCGGGTTTCTCTGGCGCGCGCCTTGGTAAAAGAACCCAAGGTGTTGCTGCTGGATGAGCCGTTGAGCAATCTGGATGCCAAACTGAGGGAGCAGATGCGTTTGGAGATCAAGGAGCTGCAGAGACGGTTAAACATCACGACCCTTTATGTGACCCATGACCAGGTGGAGGCGTTGGCCATCTCGGACAGTGTTGCGGTCATGAACCGGGGCAGGTTGCTGGATGTGGCCAGCCCGCAGGATGTCTATTTCCGGCCGAAGACACGTTTTGCCGCAGATTTTATCGGTCTTACGAACATATTAAAAGGCAAAGTGAAAAAGAGAGAGACGCTGATGGGAGAGGTCGAGACGGCTGTCGGTCCTCTGAAGTGTCCGCTGCCCGATCAAATCAGGAGCGGGGATACGGTTTTGATATTTTCCCGGCCCGAGGATGTGAAGGTGTCGAAACAGAAGCCGGCATCGGCTGAAAACATTCTGGAAGGTGAAATAAAGACGCTGGTTTTTCTGGGTGAGATGCTGGATTGCCAGATAGTCGTCGGCCCGGAGCTTCTCAGGGCGCGGCTTCACCCCAAGTCCGGGCTGATGGAGAAGGAACGGGTTTATCTGACAATGGATCCGGAGTCATTAATATCAATTGAGGCCGTCTAATATTCAGTTTAAAACTAACATATGAAAGGTGCCGTATGTCACAATCTTATCAGCCCCCGCTTATGGTTTCCCTGACGGAGTGTATCCAGGCCTCCAAAGAAATTTTTGCGATGCCGGATATCCCGCTGGCGCTGTCTGAAGATGTTTTCAGAATTAGAGCACTTGAGATGGACTGGGATATCGGGGTCCGGGTTTATCAGCCTGAAGATGAAAAGAAAATACCGGCCGGGGCCGACGGAAAGAAGATCGGGGCGTTTTTGCTGCACGGCGGTCAGGATGACTGGCGGCAGATGGAGGGACTTGCCCTTTTAATGGCCGGGAAACTTGGCTACAAAGTGGTTGCCGGGACGTATCCGGGCAGGCTATATCTCCAAGATCCGAGCCGGAACTGGCCCGGTGATACCATCAATCCGGACGGAACCGTCCGGACGCCCATATGGAAAAAAGACGAACTGATAACTTCGGATCAGTATGAAGTCATCAAAGACGAAAAGCAGCGGATGCGGTATGGGACAAGAACGATTGCCAGAGCAAAGCCTGGAACCAATTTTTATCACCGCCTGGCGGCGTGGCCGGTTGCTCTGGAAGAGGGAATGAAGACGGCCAATCGAAGGCATTTCCCCGAGGATGAATATTCAATCTATGTTCAGGGGCACTCAACCGGCGGGCCGATCGTGAGCATGCTCAGCCAGCGTGTTGCCAATATTGCCGGAGTTCTGGCGGCCGAAAATTCTCCGTTTGGCTATATCAACGAGGTTAAACATAACTGGAGCGGCGGCCTTGGAAAAATTGGAGAGCACAGCATGGCTGACAAGGGCAAGAAAGGCCGGACGGATCCCTTTAATGAGCTTTACATACGCTCATGGCGGGACATTGCCCGCTACCGGGGACCGGAGGCGCTGGGAAAAGAAGGCCCCCAGGCGCTGATGCGCCTGCCATGGCTGATGGAGGAAGTGCTGCACGAATGGGATGAAGAAAAAGTTCGGCCCAGATTCAAAGCCGAATATCTGATTACGCACAATATCGTCCATTCCTTGGAAAAGGCGGCGCGCGTGACTGCCGACCGACTGGGTTTGGATCTGAATGAAACCGAAGCCCTGGTATCCCGCTACATCGGATATACCCGCGAATTGTCGGGAGAAGGGGTTAAAACCGTTCCGCCATTTCTTTTCGGAATTTCCAAAAACAGCCGCGATCACAGTCCCGAGGTCTATAAAGAAGTCGTAATCCCCATGTTCAGGGACATGCGTCCGGCGCCCCGGGCCGATGTGGTTCAGTTTGATGCCGGGGTCCATTGCATCTGGATCCCTGAAACGGACCTGCCGATGGGCATTGCTCCGGCCGTGATAAAGTCGTGGGATGACGCCATAAAAGGGGGCTATTTCGCGGCACACTGAAGCGCTGAAATTCAGATCGAACGCGGCGGCCGTATTTACCGCATGACGGTTGTTTGCAACTCTACCCCGCTGCAGTGCTGCTTCAGATGAGGTAATCGCTACGTCGACATTATAGCCCGCGCCCATATGAAACAAGTTTTTCATTGTTGCCGGGTTTGAGTCCCAAATCTTCCGGCTTGCAGGGCGGAGGCTTCAAGGCGTTGCGAACCTGCCGGGCAAGCGCCTGACATCGAGTCAGACTGCGAATGGTTTTTCCCCACAACATGACCGATTCATTTCCCTGCGTATTCCGGGCCC
>Ga0068712_1005058_pt1 | contig 10629 bp, 8 predicted proteins | sample MTBAKSrepl1MetaG_FD_62987 | JGI IMG/M metagenome (GOLD analysis project Ga0068712, IMG submission 62987) | Enrichment culture microbial communities from Arthur Kill intertidal strait, New Jersey, USA, that are MTBE-degrading - MTBE-AKS1... | ecosystem: Environmental > Aquatic > Marine >... | reverse complement strand
TCCCCTACTGTTATAATCCTGGCCATATGAATTTAACGTGTCCAGAATGTTTCCATGAGGCGGCTGGGTTTTATAAATTTGGTGACAATAATCGCAACTGCCGTAGGTTCTAGTGCCGATCTGACCTCCCTTGTGGCAAAGCGCACAGTCATCGAGTTTGGTGGATTTGGCGAAGGGATAGACCGTCAAAAAATTAGTGACATCCTGGTCGTTCTGATGGGCGCTATAGGCTGCCAGGGCAACAGTCGAAATGGCAAACATCCAAACGACCCCCAAAACCATGAACCATAAAATTTTGTTGCTTTTCATATTTTTCCTCCTTCTATGTGTTATGCATCGATACAAACAGAGTCGGCGTTAAATCTTAAGGGGGCATAAAATGATCGAATCAAATCGGTATGTATAATATTACATAAAGCGCACTTTTAATTACCGTCGGCTTTGCGTTATGTCAAGAAAAATATATCGCAAAAAAAAACTGTTTCGAAAAAAATTATATGGATTGTAGTTTAGGAGATAAACCTTGCGCCATAAGAATAAAAACGGTGAAGTCTCAGTCAAATAGTAAATTCAGCGAGTTGCTGTCTCATGTAGCGACCGAAGTCGAAAATCTGTTTGCGCGGTCCTTTCCGGCTTAAAGAATTACCACTTATCCCTCATAAGCTGTGAACCGCTTCCGGCCGGAAGGATATGTACACGTCCGAACCTTCCGTTAAACCAAGCTGAAAAAGCGTGTTCTTGCCGACCATGGCCTTAAAGATGATATGGCCGACATCGACATGAATTTCATAAATAAACCCCTGAGGGATAATCTTGGCCACACTCCCTTTAAATACATTCCAGCTGCCGGAAGAGCTGGGGTTTTTAGTCAAAATGATCTCTTCGGGACGGATGGCGATTGACCGGCTATGATCGGACGGTTTTTGAGACAGCTTGATTTTCAGGCTGCCAAGAGAAGCGACAGTGCCATTCAATACCGCCGGAAAAAGGTTTTTCATACCGACGAAATCGGCTACGAAAGGAGAAACGGGTTTTTCGAAAATATCTTCGATTTTGCCTGACTGTTCAATACGGCCCTGATGGATTACAGCCGATCGGTCGGCCAGGGAAAGCGCATCGGCAAAATCGTGAGTCACCATCAGGAAGGTGGCGGTTGAATTCTGGTGAAGGCTTTTGAGTGAATTTCGTATGTCCGCCTTAAAATTCGGATCGAGTGCCGAAAAAGGTTCATCCAGCAAAAGGACCTGGGGCTCGACCGCCAGCGCGCGCGCCAACCCGACCCGTTGTTTTTCACCTCCGCTCAAATGGGCCGGCAGGCGCTTGAGAAGGTGCGAGAGATTCAACAGTTCAATCAATTCCTGAATCCTTTGGCGAGCTCGTTTTTCATCAATCGGATGATAGCGAAGTCCATAGGTTATGTTATTTATGACCGATAGGTGCGGAAATAAGGCGTGGTCCTGGTAAAGAATGCTGACTCCTCGCTTTTCAGGCGGCAGGGACGTAACATTACGGTTTTGAATAATGATTTGCCCCTTTTGCACAGGTGTGAGGCCGGCGATGGCCTCCAGCAAAACCGTTTTTCCGGCGCCGGTGGGGCCTATCAGAGTAAAAAATTCGTTTGCTTCGATATGCAGACAAATATCGATCAAATCAAAGCTTAACAAATGAACATGAAGATGGGCTATGGTTATCATGCTTCCCGGGGCTTGGATAAGGCCACCCACCTCAGCAGAAAAAACAGCAGCAGGCAGATAGCCACCAGCCAGACGGCTATCGGCTGGGAATATTTGAGGCCGTAGCTTTCAAAGCGTTCATAAATCATCACCGGGGCGATCATGGGGTGATAGGCAACGATGACTACCGCGCCGAATTCGCTGATGGCGCGAGCGCCACACATGATAAACCCGACGACCATGCTGCGCCAAGCCAGGGGGAACGTAATTCGAAAAAAGGTACTGAACATGGACGCTCCCAAGCTTCTGGAAACATTTTCCAGCCGCTGCGGAATCCCTTCAAAGCCGTCTTTTACGGCATTGATGTAGAAAGGAAGCCCCACAAATGTTAAAACGGTAATGATGCCGGTGGGGCTTCCCATTATACGGATGCCGAGCGCCTCCATCCATCGGCCCAGAAGGTGATTTTTACCGGCGACACTGAGAATGGCTATTCCGATGACCGGGTGGGGAATAACGATCGGCAGGTCGATGATGCTTTCAATAAAGCGTTTTCCTCTAAATTCTGAACGCGCCAGCATAAAGGCCAGCGGCGTGCCAAAGAAAAAGGAGATCAGTGCGGCCGATCCGGAGGTATATATACTCAACCAGATCGACCGCACCACATCCCTGTCCTTGAGGGTTTCCAGGAGCACATCCGCTGAGGGCGCCGTCATGAGCTCGATCAAGGGGATCAGGATAAACGCCAGAATAATGGCGCTGCAAGAAACCGTAAACCAGAAAAACGGCTCCCTGATTTTTATGGTTTGCAGCTTCATTTAATTTTTTACTTCCACGAATTTTTGCAATTCATTCGGCAGCAGGTCCTTCATTGCGGCAGTCGGAACCCTGCACGGCACGAACGGCGGCTGTCCCATTTCATCCAGAACCTTTAACCCGCCCTTGGGATCGAGGACATATTTAAGAAAGGCAATTGCAGCCTCCCTGTTAGGCGTATTTTTTATCAGCGTAATCCCATAAGTGACAGATCCCCCTGTCATGGTCATAAATGTTCCCGGTTTTTTCCCAGTAACCTGGACCTTGGCCTGTTCATAGAACTTGTCATGCTTGTAGTTGCCGAGATTAATTTCATCGGGAAGCACGACATATCTGAGTTTATGCTGGACAGCCACCGAACGATACTCCCAAGCATAATCCATGTTGCCGGTCTGAAGCAGGGAAATTAGCTCCACGGATTTAGGCCGGATGTTTTCCTTGGGTCGGTTGGCAATCACTTTATCATAAAGGCCGGGGATTTTATGATATTTTTCAGCCAACTGGATGACCATCAGGGAGCGATAGCCGCAGGGGTCCAGATTGGGATCGGAATGCCCCCAGACCACTCCTTTTCGTTGCAGAATTTCATACCAGTTATTAGCATTGACCTCGGCGGCATATTTACTCCGTTCCGTATAGCATAGCACCAACTGATTGGTGGCAAAACGGATGTTCATTTCTGCAGCCGCGGGAATTAAAAGCTTATCAATAACGGTGTAGTCCGCCGATGCCATGATGTCACAGGGCTTCTTCAGATCCGTAATTTTGCGGGCGGCCTGCTGGCTGCCGCTGCCTTCACGCTGAAGATCCACTTTCGGATACATCTTTTCAAAATTTTTTTCCATGGCTTCAAACGGTACCGACAAACTGCCGGCATGAAACATGACCAGTTTCCCGCTGGGTTCGGCCCCTGCAATTATGGGCAATTGAAAAGCCACCAGCAACAAAAGAACAATGCATACTTTCTTAATCATCAATTTTGTCATCATCTTAAAACCTCCTTTATTAAATTTTCTATGTCAACATACTACTCATGAAATTTTTCAAAATATTTAACCCTAAAAACTATCGTAGATCCCTATTATAAAATTCCGTTCTTGGCCCTTGTTGTGTTATTTTATACATAACGAAAGAATCTCGTAACAAGTACGACTGGTGTTGTCAATAAATATTTAGAAAGGTGAGGTGTTGATAAACTGGGTCATCCGGGATTTTAATGGGTCTATACAACATCATGGATGAGAAAATTCGTTTTGACGAGATACTGAAAGGGTAACGGTAATTATATTACAATACCACTCCACCACTCCATCTAAGCTACCAATAAAATTCAATATGTTGTGATTTAAATTTATCTGTGATAGGGAACATCTCTAAATTCTAAATTTCTGCTGAAATTTCATTTGGGTTGCATCCGAAGTATGGCAGGCATGACTCCCTTATGGATCGGTTTGTTTGCTGAAGATTACGATAGCCATGCTTGAGCTACGTAAAACAATGATTCGAAACTTTTTGCCTATCCAAACGGGCAGCAATATATAAACCCTCAGTGAGCTTAATCACAATGAAAAATAGCAAAAAAAATATCTCTGAAGATGCTCCCTCCAAAGTCAATGTGCGTCTCATGAAGCTGTCATTGGCGGCACTGGGCGTGGTCTTTGGGGATATCGGCACCAGCCCGTTATACGCTATCCGGGAATGTTTCCACGGTGAATACGGCATTGCTGTAAGTCCTGCAAATGTACTGGGAATCCTTTCCCTGATGTTGTGGACCTTGGTTATGATCGTGGGGTTGAAATACCTGATATTCGTTTTTCGGGCAGACAATAGAGGGGAAGGCGGCGTCATCGCCCTGACCGCCCTGATTCACGGACAAAGCACACCTTCTCAAGGCCGGCGGGGACTGGGCATGATCGCCTTGGGTCTCTTTGGGGCGTGTCTGCTATATGGGGACGGCATGATCACGCCGGCCATATCCGTTTTAAGCGCTGTGGAAGGCATCGGCATCATCACCCCTGTATTCGGCCCCTATATTATCCCTATGACGATTGCCATTCTCTTTGGCCTGTTTCTGATCCAGCGGCGCGGTACAGCGAGGGTCGGCGGCCTTTTTGGTCCGGTGATTCTGATTTGGCTGTGTTTTCTGGCGATAACCGGTGCGGTTCAGGTCGCTCAAACACCGCAAGTATTATCGGCGGTTTTTCCGTGGCATGCTTTCCGGTTTCTGATTTTCAACAAGCTGCATGGGTTTGTGGTGTTGGGAGCGGTTTTTCTGGTCGTTACCGGGACCGAGGCGTTATACGCCGACATGGGGCATTTTGGCGTCCGGCCGATTCGCCTGACCTGGTTCGTCCTGGTCTTTCCGGCGCTGGTGCTGAATTATTTCGGACAAGGAGCGCTTCTGCTAAACCGCCCCGAAGCGGCGAGCCATCCGTTTTACGCCATGGTGCCCTCATGGGCCATTGTGCCTACGGTGGTATTGGCCACCCTGGCGACCATCATCGCTTCCCAAGCCGTCATCAGCGGCGCTTTTTCCCTTACCCGGCAGGCGGTCCAGTTGGGGTATCTGCCGCGCTTAAACATCCAGCACACCTCCGCAACGCAAATCGGCCAGATCTATGTTGCCCCGGTCAATTGGATGCTCATGGTCTGTACCATCGCGCTGGTAATCGGTTTCCAGTCCTCCAGCAAGCTGGCCGCCGCCTACGGGGTGGCGGTTACCTCCACGATGCTGATTACCACAATGCTGTTTTTTCTTGTGGCCCGAAAACGCTGGGGCTGGCCGCTAATCTGGGCGGCACCGCTGGCGGCGCTGTTTTTTCTTGTGGATGTGCCGTTTTTTGCTGCCAATATCAGCAAAATCTTTCACGGCGCCTGGTTCCCACTGGTTATCGGTGCGGCATTCTTTACGATGATGCTGACGTGGGCCAAGGGGCGCCGCATTCTTGTGGACCAACTGCGCCGAAGCATGCCGCCGATTCACCAATTTATCGTGGACCTCTCCAGCCATCCGCCGACAAAAATTGAAGGAGACGCCGTCTTTTTAACTGGCAATCCGTATGCCACACCCGTGGCCATGGCCAAGAATGTCAAACACAACAAAGTCGTGCACAATCGGACTGTTTTGCTGCATTTTCGGGTGGAAGACATCCCCCGGGTGCCTAACTTTGAAAAAATCCGTACCGAAAAACTTGGCGGCGGATTTCATCGGCTCGAAGTTCGTTATGGGTTCATGGAATTTCTCCAGATTGACGATGTGTTCACACTGGCGCGTGGACAGGGTCTGGATTTGGAACTGAAAACAGCGAGTTTTTATATCGGCCGTGAGAGCCTGGTCATCGCTGAAAAATCCGCCATGGCGCGCTGGCGTGCGAGCCTGTTTCTTTTCATGTCCCGCAACGCCACCGATGCCGCCCTATTTTTTAATCTGCCGGCAGAACAGGTCATTGAAGTCGGTGTGAAACTGGAAATTTGATCTGATGCAGATTGGTTTTGTAGGCCATGGGAGTGGCGTAGCGCATGTTGGCGCCGAACAGAAGCCTTAACCGTATGGAAATACCTCTATGGCGAACCGTGGTGCGTTTTAAACGAAGTTTTTTCTTGATGCCATAAAAACTTCCCCAGCCGAAAGCCTCACACAGATTCATACACAGAGACGGAACAAGAAGCAGCCACAATCGGCTACCCCCCTGATATGATGGTGCCCCCGGCAGGAATCGGACCTGCGGCGCATGGATTAGGAATCCATTGCTCTATCCACTGAGCTACGGGGGCAAAGATAGTTATTACAGACAGTTATATCGTATTCAGCGCCTCGATTTTTGGCGAAAATTAGCGAATTGGGCCCAAATTGTGCCCGCGTTGCAGGTCAAGGTACGCTTCCTGCTGCTTTACGGCGATCTTTAAATCATGATCGTTTACGATATTATATCTGTCGATAACGGATCTGGTTTTATGGCCGGAGACCATCATGGCCACTGTTTCGGGCACACCCGGTCTAACCCTGCTGCGAACGGCTGTCCGCCTGAAATCGTGAAAAAGCCTTATACCAATTCCGGCAGCCTTACAAGCCTTTTTACACGTCTTGTCAAAGCCTTTAAGTCTGTCAACTTATAAATGTTATTCTTTATGTTCATAAATATGAACATCGCGCTGCGGGAATGGGATGCTCACCCCTCGGGCATCAAACTGCTTTTTAACCTTTTCGGTGGTGTCGAAATAGAAAGACCAGTAGTCATTTGCCGATGTCCATGCCCGCACCGTGAGGTTGACGCTGCTGTCGGCCAACTCTGAAACAACGACCACTGGCGCCGGCTCTTTCATAACGCGCCCATCCTGATCAATAATTTCTGTGATAATGTCACGGGCTTTATCAATATCATCACCATACCCAATGCCAAAAACAAAGTCCACCCGCCGGGTTCCTTTGGTGCTGAAATTCGTAATATTATCCCCTGTAAGCTTTGCATTCGGCACGATGACCGTCTTGTTATCCGGCGTCTTCAACTGGGTGGTGAAAATTTCAATTATTTCAACGGTTCCGGCCGTTCCTGCCGCTTCAATGTAATCGCCCACTTTAAACGGCTTAAATATGATCATGAGCACACCGGCCGCAAAATTTCCCAGTGATCCCTGCAGGGCCAGCCCGATAGCAAGACCGGCGGCACCAATTACCGCAATAAAAGATGCGGTCTGGATACCCAGCTGGTTTAAGGCTGCAATGACAACAAATGCCAGCAGGGCGACATAGCTCAGATTGCGTACAAATGACACCAGGGTTTCATCTACTTTGCTTTTGCGCATTATCTGTTTGATAATCCTGGCCAGCACAAGTGCCACCCAGCGCCCCACAATTAAAATAAGAACGGCGGCGAGAACTTTTAGTCCATAAACAACCAGCAATTCGTACACGGCATCGTACAGATTGGATACATTCATGTTTTTGTCCTCCATTGTTTAGGATGAAAAAAATAACTGAACAGAACGGGCATCGCCGGAGATTTTCAGGGTCACTTGAACAACTGTTGTTGCTCCTGGCCCCTTTTATGTTTTTGGGAGAAGGCAGGTTTTTCCAATTCATTTTTTTCAGATTTTTCAGAGGCAGACATAACATATTCCCGCCGGACCCCCACAAAGTCTTCCTGGGGTTGATCGGAATAGGCCACCCCATATGAATCCCCGTCGGTCTTTGTCACGGATTTCAATGCATTTATAATTAAATCCGTCTCCTGTCCCGTCATGACCGGAAACAGATAATGTTTATTCAGGTACTTGAACTTTCCCGTCTTTTGGCATTGCGTTTCAACAAATTCCAAATGTTTTTTTAATCGTTCAGTAATGCGATGATTCGAAAAACCGGCTACTCCGTTGTAATTTGACAAAATCAATTTGCGGAAATTTTCGTCGATTTCATATCCGACACTATTCCGACCGGTTGCCATTGAAGCGTAAAGTGTTGTACCCATACCCAGAAAAGGATCCAGGACCGTATCCCCTTTAACTGAAAACATCGTAATGAGCCTGTAAGGCAGTTCAAATGGAAATGCAGCACTTCGCTCTCTGGCTTGGTTGTCAAATAGACTTTGCGCAGTTCCCTTTAAATCCATCCAGACATCCGAAAACCAAACATTACGCTCTTCCCAAAAAAAAGAGCTTTCTCGTCTAAGATTCTTTTCCGGATCTGTTTTGAATTCTTTTTTATTCCCTTTTCTGAGAATCAATACATATTCGTGTTCAAGAGTGACATAGGCCCCCGGCGGCATCATTCCCGATCCCATGAACTTATTGGGCGCATTGGTTTGCTTGCGCCATAAAATAACCGGCAATGCCGAAAAACCAATTTTTTGCATATACGTATGGATTCTGGAATGGTTCGTATAAAGTGCGAAATGGCTATTAATGGTTCTGGTCGCATCTCCGATATTGATACAGGCGATCGCGCCATCTTTCAGAACTCGAAAAACCTCGTCCCAAGTCCTGTCAAGTTCCCGGTGCATCAATTCGCAAGCTGAAGGACCGTCTTTTCTCTTAAGGGCTTCTCCGATATTTCTGTTTTGGTTCGTAAATATTTCATCCCACATTTCAATCATCGGATAAGGCGGCGATGTGACGACCAGATCGATACAGCCATCGGGCAGATCCGTCATTTGTTTGGAATCTTTAAATATAATTTTATGAGATGATTCCACTTCAGCCTCCGATTTATTTTTATTTCATATCCATGCGAAAGGGTCAACACTATGTTGACAAAAATATGCAGTTTCGGTTTCCCGGTTTTCCGAGTTGAGAATTGTAAAATAAAAGATGGATGCCTGTGCCCTATCTGGAAAGCCCGGGTTTGTTGAAGGCGAGAGGGGCGGATCGTTGTCTTTTTCAAAAATCAGACGATCTAAAAGAGTGGGAAGTTGTGCCGATAGCCGCCGAACGGCAGGGGCTTAATTTATTCGATATATAATTTTTGACCCGGGAAGATTTTACTCCTGGGGGTTAATCGGTTAATCCGCAGGAATTGCTCCAGGGGCATTTTGAATTGCTGTGAAATTCCAAAGGGGCTGTCGCCGTGTTTAACCAGATAAGTTTTTAATTCTCCACTGGGCGGGACCTCTTCTATATGTCCCGGTATGTGAAGCGTCTGGCCGATGCTCAGTGCGGAGGAATTCAGCTTGTTTAACTCCTGGATCGCTTTGGTGGTGGTATTATAGCGTTTGGCGATAATCCAGAGCGAATCACCGCTTTGGACCCTATGGGTTGCGGGAGGCTTCTCCGGCACGATGACCGGAGTGGGCGGCCGATAGGACCCGCTCTGGGGGATTTTCAGTACTTGGCCGGCGACGATGAAATTTTGTCTTTTGATGTTGTTTGTCCTGGCAATGCTGCTCACACGGGTCCGGTAGCGATCGGCAATGGCGGAAAGCGATTCACCCGGCCTCACCCGATGATTGACATAAGCCGGCTGCGGTCTGGAGGATACCGGAATCTCTTCGATCTTTGCCAGCAGTATTTCCGCCTTTCCAGCGGGAACCCGAAGCGAGTAACGCTCGCGCGGCAATATCTTATAGCGCAGTTCGGGATTCAATTCTATCAGTTCGGCCATGTCAATATCGATTGTTTTAGCGATATCACGCAGATGCATTTGTTTGCTGACATTTACCAGTTCATATTCAAAAGGCGGGTCCAACGTGACGCTGTCCAGCCCGTAGCGTTCCTTGTTGTTGAGAACATGCAGTGTGGCCAGGAATCTGGGGACATAACGGGCGGTCTCAAACGGCAAGCGTTCGAATAAATCCCAGAAGTCATCGAGGTAGTTCACATTCTGGCTTCTGATAACCCGCAGCACCCGGCCTTCACCGCAATTGTAAGCAGCCAGGGCGGTCGTCCAATCGCCGAAGATCTGATGCAGCTCCTTTAAATACGCAATCGCCGCCTGGGTTGACTTTTCAGGATCCAGACGTTCATCAACAAAGACATCGCGCTTCAGTCCGAATTTGAAGCCGGTGGATGGAATAAACTGCCAAAGCCCCAGGGCTCTTGCCGAAGAAAGCGCATGGACCTTAAAACCGCTTTCAATTAACGGCAGCCATGACAATTCCTCTGGAAGACCGGCTTTGCGAAGTTCCGAAACGATGTAATCATTGTAGCGACCGGATCGCCGGTAGGACTCCATAAAAAAACTTTTTTCCCTTCCGGTGGTAAACAGGTCAATTTCCGCCTGGACATACTTGTTGATCACCAGCGGAATGGCATTGTGTTTCCCATTGGCGACAATATTTCGGGAAGCATAAATTTCAAGGATGCGCTTGGATATGATCAGCCGCAGGTCCTCTTTCTGCTGCATCAGCTCCGGTTTCATGTCCGACCTGTCGATTTTAAGAATCAGCGAATAGGCCTGGTCCAGCGCCTCCAGTGCATTTTCCAATTCCCCTTTTTGCCAGAATTCCTGAGCCGCAAGACAGAAATCAAGGGCTTCATCCAGTAAAGATTGAATTTTTCGGGGGGGCAGCGGGTTTTCCTTTTCCGGTAACGGTTTGTTCGCTTCTGCGGCTTCGGCAGCCGCTGCTTTCCCGGCCGGTTGCTTTTCACCCGGATCGGCCGCAGCTTTTTCACGCGGCGGGGTTTCCACCGGTTTGGGCAATGTCGGTTC
>Ga0068712_1005052_pt1 | contig 10636 bp, 8 predicted proteins | sample MTBAKSrepl1MetaG_FD_62987 | JGI IMG/M metagenome (GOLD analysis project Ga0068712, IMG submission 62987) | Enrichment culture microbial communities from Arthur Kill intertidal strait, New Jersey, USA, that are MTBE-degrading - MTBE-AKS1... | ecosystem: Environmental > Aquatic > Marine >... | reverse complement strand
GTCCTTGGGGCTTAAACAGACTGTATTTTAAAGCCCTGCTGCCGTTCCCAGGAGCTGTATTCGGTTTTTGCAGCCCTTGGGCAGAGACCCCCACGGGCAGACTTCTTCGCACTGTGCGTAGAAGTTACGGACAAAAAAGGCATCTCATATAGCGAGATGCCTTTTTGAGTCAAGGCGCTTTTTTGTGGGCCTTGCGTCTTGCGCAAGCAATAGCCCCCGCCTACAGGGGGATATTTCCATGCCTGCGTTCGGGAAGAAACTCCCGCTTGTTCCTGAGCATCATCAGGGCCTGGATCAGTCTGGGTCGGGTCTTTTCCGGAAAGATGATGTGGTCCGTGTAGCCCAGTTCCGCGGCCTTGAACGGACTGGCAAAATTGTTCCGGTATTCCTCCACAAGTCTTTCCCGCGTGCCGGCCGGGTCATCGGCCTCGGCAATCTCCTTCCTGAAGATAATGTTGGCCGCCCCTTCCGGACCCATGACCGCGATCTCCGCTGTGGGATAGGCAAAGTTGATGTCCCCGCCTAAATGCTTGGCCGACATGGCGATATAGGCCCCGCCGTAGGCCTTCCGGGTCACCACGGTGATCTTGGGGACCGTGGCCTCTGAATAGGCAAATATGATCTTGGCCCCGTGCTTGATGATCCCGTCGTATTCCTGCTGCACCCCGGGCAGATATCCCGGCACATCCACAAATGTGATGGTCGGAAGATTGAAGGCGTCGCACATGCGGACAAACCGGGCGCACTTGACCGAGGCCTTGGTGTCCAGACACCCGGCCAGGAACTTGGGCTGGTTGGCGATAACGCCCACAGAAATGCCGTTGAGCCGACCGAAACCCACCACCATGTTCTTGGCAAAGTGCTGATGGGCCTCCAGAAACCGGTTGTGGTCCAGGACTGCCCGAATAATGTCTTTGATGTCGTAAGGAAGACGGGGATTGGTGGGGACCACCGTGTTCAGAAAGCTCTCGGTCCGGTTGGGATCATCGGTGCATTCCACTTCCGGCGTCTTTTCCCGGCAGTTCTGCGGGAGATACGACAGGATCTCCTTGACCCGGTCCAGGGCCGCCTGATCCGTGTCCTCGGCAAAGTGGGCCACCCCGCTCTTGGTGTTGTGGGCCATGGCCCCCCCCAATTCCTCCGGGGAGACCTCCTCTGAGGTGACCGCCTTGATCACCTGGGGGCCTGTAATAAACATGTTGCTGGTCTTTTTCACCATAATGGTCAGATCCGTGAGCGCAGGCGAATAGACCGCGCCCCCGGCGCACGGCCCCATGATGACCGAGATCTGGGGCACCACCCCCGAACTCCAGACATTTCGCTTGAATATCTCCCCGTATCCGGCAAGGCTCATCACCCCTTCCTGGATCCTGGCCCCCCCGGAATCGTTGAGCCCGATCATGGGGGCCCCGTTCTTGAGCGCCAGATCCATGACCTTGCAGACCTTCTGACCGAATGCCCCGCTCAGGGAACCGCCGAAGACCGTAAAATCCTGGGAAAAGAGAAAAACCCGACGACCGTTGACGGTCCCGTAGCCGGTCACTACGCCGTCCCCCGGGATCTTCTTCTTGTCCATGCCGAAGTCTTGGCACCGGTGGACCACGAACTTGTCGATCTCCTCGAAACTCCCCTTGTCCAGGAGATGATCGATCCGTTCCCGCGCGGTCATCTTGCCCTTCTTGTGCTGTTCCTCAATGCGCTTCGGGCCGCCCCCCTGTTCCGCCTCAAGGTTCCTGTTTTCCAGTTCCCTTATCTTGTCTTCAATGTCCATTTAGAGATCTCCATTGGCTTAAGATTAACGGTTGAGATGGCAACGGACGCTTTACCCAAGAGGATCATGCGGATTTTGCAGTTGATTAAATGTGAAAAGACTGCTATGAAGGAATCTCGTTTGCAAAGCCTATCATATGTGAACCCCTCGCATTGTCAAGAATAATGTAGGTGTGAGGCGCCAGGCGAGAGGCAATGGGGAAGAGCCGGCAAGAGACCATCCTCGAATGATGTGAAATGACCATACGGAAGAAAACCATATTGATATTTCCCGGCCAGGGCTCCCAGTACGTGGGCATGGGAAAGGACCTGTACGACAAGTTCCCTTCGGTCAGGGATGTTTACGATGAGGCCACCGAGGTCCTGGGGTATGACATGGCTGAGTTGTGTTTTCAAAAGCACATGTTCGGGAAATTCATCCACAAGGCCGATCTGAACAAGACCATTTACACCCAGCCCGCCATACTGACCATGAGCTATGCGTGCTACCGGGTCCTCGAGGAAACATGCAACGAACGGGGCATTCCGTTCAAGGCCTCTCTGCTTGCCGGGCACAGTCTGGGCGAATATACGGCCCTGCTGGTAGCCGAGGCCATGGATTTCAAGACGGCCCTGAGCCTGGTCCACAAGAGGGCCGAGCTCATGACCGAATGGGGCACCTCTTATCCAGGGGCCGGGCTCATGGCCGTGGTCAGCAAGAAGAAACCCATCGATAACGATAAAATCTGCGCACTGTGCAAGGACTTTGGGGTCTATATCACCCTTAACAATACCAGAAACCAGATTGTCGTGGGGGGGTCCAAGAAGAGGCTCTCCGAGATGGGCGACATGCTGAAGAAGGAAGGCGTGCTCTCAACCATGTTGAAGGTGGAAGGGCCGTTTCACACGCCCATCATGAAGCCTGCTGCGGACAAATTCAAGAAACACCTGGAGAGATGCGAAATGGAGATTGCCTCCAGGCCGATTCTGGCCAACGTCAGCACGGAGGCCATTGTGGACCCCATCCACATACGCCAGGAACTCTATCATCAGATCTTCAATGTGGTCAACTGGAGAGGCACGGTCGAGCGGATCATCCGCAAGCCAGACATCCTGTTCATCGAACTGGGTCCCAAGCAGGTTCTGACCAACATGATCAAGGATATTGATCCCTCTGTTCCCCGAATCAACATGGAAGACGCCGAATCTCTTGAAAAGACTGTCCAGAAGATAGCCGAGCAGGCAGAGGCCTGATCCCTGTCAACCAAGCCACCGCTCCCGCCACATCTCCCACATGAGGAGCGCCCACAGCCGGTACTGATGATAGGCCTTGAAGGAAAGGTGTTCCCGGACCTTTTTCTCCACCTCCCCTGGATGGAACAATCCTTCTTTTCGGAGCCTCGCCGGAGACAGATAATCCAGCATCAAATCCTTCAGATCATCCCGCAGCCAATCGTCAATAGGGACCCCGAATCCCATCTTGGGCCTGTCAAACAGGGTTTCCGGCACATACCTTGCCAGGACCCTTCTCAAGAGATATTTTCCCTTGCCGTTTCGGTAGCTGTAACTGTTCGGAATTGTGGATGTAAACGCCAGTACGCGATGGTCCAGAAGGGGCACCCTCACCTCCAGGCCAAAGGCCATGCTGGCACGGTCCACCTTGGTGAGCATGCCGTCCGGAAGGTAGGTCTTCTGGTCCACCCGCATGAGGCGGGAGAGAATGGGCCAGCCTTGCGTCTCTAAAAAGGTTTCTTCAAACTGGGTTGCCGCGGGTCTCCGCCCGCAAAGGGCCTTCAGATCATATTCTGACCAATAGCAGATGGATATGCGATACAAATCCTCCACGCTGACCCGGTCCATGAGCTTCACCAGCTTCTGCCACTTGTCAGGGAAGTTGGTGACCCGGAAGCGCTGGGGCAGCAGGTCCCGCCAGGGCATATAGCACTTTTCCACCCAGGGGACCGGGATCCTTTCCAGGAAACGGCCGATCGATGTCCTGACTGTTTCGGGCAGGCTTTGAAAGGCCGTGGCCATGGCCTTGGTGCTCCAGTAGCGCACATATCCGGCGAACTGCTCATCGCCCCCGTCTCCTGAAAGCGCCACGGTTACCTGGGTCCGGGCCAGTCTGGAGACAAGGGAGGTGGGCACGGCAGAGGCGTCCCCGAACGGCTCGTCATATATCTCGGGTAGCCTGGGGATCAGGTCCAGGGCCTCCCCGGGCGTTACATAGAATTCGGTATGGTCCGTCCCCAGATGCTTTGCCACCTGAGCGGCCCAAGGGGCCTCGTTGTATCCGGCCTCGTTAAATCCGATGCTGAACGTGCGGACCGGCCTGGGACTGGCCTTCTGCATCAATGCCGCCACAATGGACGAATCGATCCCGCCGCTCAGCAATGCCCCCAACGGCACATCACTGACAAGTCGACACGACACGGCCTCGCTCAGAAGACGGTCCAGTTCATCCACGGCCTTCGCTTCGTCTCCCGAAAAATCAGCCTTCCGAGCATCTGGCAGGGTCCAGTAGGCGCGCGTCTTCAACCCTGTGCCGTCATAGGTCAGACAGTGGCCGGGAAGGAGCTTGTGCGTATGGCGGAAAACGGTCCGGGGGGCCGGTACATACTGGTAATGGAGGAATAGGGGCACGGCCTCAGGGTCTATCTCCTTTGGAAAATCCTCGAACGCCATCAGGGCCTTGAGCTCGGAGGCGAACAGGAACATCCCGTCCGCATGATAATAATAGAGGGGCTTGATGCCGATCCGGTCCCTGGCCAGAAAAAGTCTCCCTGCCCCCTTGTCCCACAGGGCGAATGCAAACATCCCCACAAACCGCTTCAGGCAATCCATTCCCCATTCCCGGTAGGCCTCGAGAATCACCTCCGTATCCGTTTCGGTGCGGAAGCCGTGGCCTTTCGCCTCAAGGGTCCCGCGAATCTCTCTGAAGTTGTAGACCTCGCCATTATAAACGATCTGGAGCAACCCATCTTCAGTCCCCATGGGCTGCCGACCCGCTTCCGACAGATCAATCACCGCCAGCCGCCGATGCCCCAGCCCGACCCCGGCCTTCGGGTCGAAAAAAAGCCCCGCATCATCCGGGCCCCGATGGGTCATGCTGCATGCGGCCAGGGGAATGGATTCCTGCAGACGATTCACATTGCGATGTGCCCAGTACCCAACAATCCCACACATGGCTGCTTTCCTTTGCCGCAAGGCAAGCCTGATGCATCCAGCATCTCACGACCGGCCGGATGCATAGAGCCCCACATATGCCTCCACCATCCTATCGACGGTGAAGCTCTCTTTGACGCGGTCCTGCCCTCGCCGTCCCCAGGAGGCCGCTTTTTCGGCATCACTCAGGAGATCCAGGATCTTCTCTGCCAGGGCGTTCGGATCTCGGGGCGGCGCCAGCCATCCTGTGATACCGTCCACCACGGCCTCTCGGTTCCCGCCCACATCTGTCGCCACCACTGGCAGGCCTGCGGCCATGGCCTCCAGGATCACATTTGAAAAACCCTCTTCATGGGAAGAAAGCACCGAGATGTCGCTTGCCGCCAAAAGCTCTGGAATGTCGTTTCGGCGGCCCAGAAAACGCATGGATTGATCGATGCCGAGACGCGAAATCCTCTGTTCCAGCTCTTTCTGAATTCCCCTGTCTTCGCCGACCAGCAAAAACACGGCATCCGGAAATCGACGGATCACCTGAACAGCCGCGCCGATGAGATCCAGATGCCCTTTGTAGGGAATGAGGTTGGCAATAGTGATCATCACCTTTGCATCGGCCCGAATGCCAAGATTACGCCGTGCGCTGTCTCTAAGAAGTTGTGCCGTCTCAAACGGGGCGATGTTGACCGCATTATATATAAGGACCAGCTTGGACGGATCGATCTTGTCCCGTCTCACCGTATCATGCCAGACAGCCCATGAATTGACGGTGACACGGTGACTCAACCGGTTGGCCATTGCATCCAGATGTCTCAACACCGGATATCGTTCCTGGTGGGTGCCCATGGCGCGCCGGCCGGTGATGACCATCGGTATCCGGGCCAGGCGGCCCGACAGGGCGCCCATAAAGGTCGTCAAAGGAAGAAAGGAATGGATGACGGAAGGCTTGACGCAGCGAATCGTTTCAAGCAGCCGCCCCTCTGCCAGCAGGAGCTTCCAGGGAGCGTTTGCGACATCCCCAATTTTTAAACCCCCTGAAAAAACCGGGACTCCCAGGTCCTCGAACCAAACCTTGAGAGGCCCCCCGGATTCAAGCGAGAATACATGGCAGCGATGCGCGCAGGCCTGCAACCGTTCCACCAGCAATTGCAGTTGTCTCTCGGCCCCCCCAATCCCTAAGGATCGGATAACGAAAAGGACCGGTGGCATCATGTGTTGAGCAGTATCAGAACAAATCACTACCATTGTCGGCACCGTTACCCTGAATCGAAACCAAGGCATTTCCGTGAAGGCAACCCGTAACGACCAGCGAGTAACCAGGTTTCATGCCATATTACACACCTATGACACCTCCTTGAAAATAGCTGCAAGGACCCTTGAAACTACTTTCCGGCTGAAGTGCTTTTCCACGATTCGTCTTCCCTCGGCCCCACACTTCCGGCCCAGCGTCCGATCATGGTACAGGGTGGTGAGCGCGTCATGCCAGTCGCCGGGAGTTACAGCCGGAAACCCAATATCTCCCATAGCCAGGATTTCCACATTCATGCCCACTGGCGATACAACGACAGGCAGACCTGCTGCCATGTATTGCAGCATCTTGAAGCTGCATTTCCCCAGGCTCCACTCGTCAAATGGAAGGGGCATTAGCCCCACATCCATCTGAGTCAATATGTCAATCTCCCTGTCCGGCTTCCATTTCACATAACGAACCCTATCCGGACCCAACTCTGAAAACCTCGGGGCCTCATCGGCGACAATCACCAGTTCAGCATCATGGTTTCTCAGGAACTCGGCCACGCCTTTCTCTATTTGGTAAAGAGCGGGGAAATTGCTGCTTGTGCCAGTCCATCCCACAGCAAATCGTTTTGGAGACGGGTCCCCATTCTCAAAATTACGTGGCCTGATGCGGTCCGTATCCACACATGTGGGCACCAGCCGCACATCTCCTGCACAGCGCCCGAACCATTCTGCGATATGCCGGTTGCCGGCAAGAACCACGTCGGCCAGCTTTCCGAGCCTCATTGCGGCGGTACGGCCGAACGGGGGCGTCAGCCAGATGGCGTCATCTACATCCAGCACAAGCGGGCGTTTGATAAATCGTTCGAGGGTGAACATTCCCGGATCCAGCCCCCGCTCGAGCCAGGTCATCTGCGCTGCCCAACTTCCCATAACGCCTGGAATGCTCGGCAAAATCTTCATCCATTTCCAGAAGGCCCTGACCGGAATGGAGCTTAACCCCGAAAAAAAAGAGCTAAATGGAACAGGCGTATATTTGCTTACGACAGGGATATATTCCCGAACACAAATGCCTGCACGCTTCAACGGTTCGATATGCTGACGGACGCGAAAACGCGCAGAAGGCACGTTTTTCCCGGACGTAAGAGCAGCCACGTTAATCATCGATCTTCCTTGCCCATACCGTCATGCGTCCTGTCTGACCGAAGAAGCTGAAAAAAGAGGCCAACGGGTACAAGAGATAATTCACATGCCCACAGTCCTCAGGAAGAGCGGCAAGGGTGTCTGAGAGCCCTGGAAACAAGGCATGGTCCTGAAGCCAGTATCCGACGCTCCCTATAGCATTCATGAGTGTGCGCTGATGAAAAACCCTGACCGTTCGCCACCCGCCGGCCTCCAGTATCCTGGACAGGGACTTGGGCGTAAAATGGTAAAGATGGTTCGGCAGATGAAGCGCATACCAGCGATGTCTGAAGATCGTGAATTCCATAGCCCCGGCATTGGGAACGGACAAGACAAGCCATCCTTTCGGCTCAACCCAACGATGTATTTTCTGAAGGACCTTCAGCGGATCATGCAGATGTTCCAACACCATCCATCCGACCACCAGACGGAAGAGATGCTGCGGATCTGGAGCAGACTCAACCGAACCCGAATAGACGGAAAAGCCAAGGGATCGGGCGTATTTCGCGGCCGTATCGGAAAATTCCACCCCTTCCGCGTTCCAGCCGCTTCGGGAAAGCCTGTCCAGAAATGCCCCCGATGCGCACCCGATCTCGAGGGCCCGACCCGGCTGTATTGTTGGCAGGCGCATAGTGTTGAACTCGAAAAACCGGGTCGCCCATCTCCTCAAAACTCTGGACTGGTCCACCTTTCGTCTATCAGGGTCTATTCTTGTCCCCCTGTAGGGTCCGTACTGATCCGGGTAGTAAAGCCGCATGCCCTCCGGAGTCGGCCGTGGATCTGTCCGCATGAGACCACACGTCCTGCAGCGGACCACGTTAAAGACACCGGGGAGGTGGTTTAAACGATCATGTCCTCTCAACACAAGGAGATCCCCCCTCCTGCATCCCAGTGGACAGGGGGCCGATTCCAACTCGATCATGTCCCGCGATGGCACATTCATGGACATCGGCTAAGTCCTTTGCGGCACATCGGCGATCCTTTGGCGGAGCTTCCTGCTAAGGAACAGCTTGAGCAAAAACGCATTGAGTAGATAATAAAGGCTTGTGCCCGCGGCAACCCCGAGGACACCCCAGAGCCAGAATCCGACTGCCTTCAATCCGAGCCCCAACGTGAAGCCGAAAATCCCTATCCGTGTAGGCGTCACCGTATCCCCTTTTGCATAGAAACTGCTCGCCAATATCTGCCCCAGCGCACCTCCCACCCAAACGCCGGCCAGTGTCAGCAACAGGTAGTGCAAGGTCACTATTTCATCGATACTGAAACGGCCGTGTCCAAAAACGAACGAATAAAGTGAAGGCCCAGAAAAAAAGAGACATAATAAAATGGCTGCACATATCCCTAGTGTCCAGAGAAATCTGCTGTGACTGATCTGCCGAAACATAAGCCAATTCTTTTCAAAGGCTTTTCTGGCCAGCAGGGGAACCATGGGGGCGGCAAGCGCTTTGTTCAAAACCACGTTCCCGGCCGAATAGATCTGATTCGCGAAATAAAGAAGAGAGAGCTGCCCCGGAGGCGCCATGGAGGCGAGAAAGCGGTCTGCCAGCTCCCCTGTCTTATAATAGGTCGTCCCCAGAAGAAGGGGGTACAGCCGACGCCATGCGTCCCTGAATGCAGGGTTCCGCCAGTCTGGAAACCTGTACCCGCCCAACCCCGGAAGCAGCAAAAAGGTCTGTATCACCGACCTGAAGACCATGGCCCAGGCAGCGGCAACAATCCCAAACTGGGACAGCCCCCATATCAGAAAGGCGAATCCCCCTATTGTGCCGAGGACCGGGCTTGCCTCGGCCCAGATGAATTTCTGCTTGGAATAGCATGTGGACCAGGCAACACCGTTCAGTCCCATGAAAACCATTCCAATCAATTGAATCCGCGCCAGCGTGACGGTCAGGGATCGGGTCTCGGGAGTGAATCCGGGGACGGTCCAGGGGACCCACTCGGCGGCGGTGATGAAGAGGACAAAAGAGAGAAGGACCGATATGAGACCGATCCCCTGAAAAAACCCCCAGGCCGCCTTCTGGAAATTGTCGCTGTTTTGAACAGACAACAGCGGTACAAGGACCTGGGTCAGGGATCCCGTAACAACGGCCAGCAAAATCTGGGGGACGGCCATGGCCGCGAACAGAGCATCTGTTTCAAGGCCTGGCCCGATGGCTGCCAAGACATACCACTGATAAAAAAAAGCGAGGAGGACATTGATCCCTGCCAAGCATCCCAGTACAACCGCTAATCGCAATGAGCCCCCAAATCCCTGTGTACCTGACACACCCAAATATTCATGTCTCCCGGCCTGACACAGTCCCAGCCCATTTACCTGAGACATTTTACTTCAGGGTTGACATTTGCCCCAGATACCACTCATAGGCCTGCCGGATCCCCTCCCGCAGGGGGGTCCGGGCCTGCCAGCCCAGGGCGTTCAGCCGCGATACGTCCAGGAGCTTGAGCGGGGTTCCGTCCGGCTGGGCAGGGTTAAATCTGAGATCGCCTTTGAAGCCCACCACTTCGCCTACCAGTTCGGCCAGTTCCCGGATGGTCTGGTCCTTGCCCACCCCTATATTGATGATCTCGCTGTCGTCGTAATGATTCATGAGAAAAACACACGCATCCGCCAGGTCGTCCACGTAGAGGAACTCCCGCCGGGGCGTACCGGTGCCCCAGATTTCCACAAAGGGATCGGCCTTCACCTTGGCCTCGTGAAATTTTCGGATCAGGGCCGGAAGGACATGGGAGGTTTTCAGATCGAAGTTATCGCCGGGCCCGTACAGGTTGGTCGGCATGACGCTGATGAAATCTGTCCCATACTGCCGGTTGTAGGCCTGGCACATCTTGATGCCGGCGATCTTGGCCACTGCATACGGCTCGTTGGTCGGCTCCAGGTAGCCGGAGAGGAGATATTCCTCCTTCATGGGCTGGGGGCAGTGTTTGGGATAGATGCAGGAGCTTCCGAGAAACAGGAGCTTTTTTGTGCCATAGAGGTGGGCGGAATGAATGATGTTGGTCTCGATAACCAGGTTGTCATAGATAAAATCAGCCGGATACGTGGAATTGGCCCAAATGCCCCCTACCTTGGCCGCTGCCAGAAATACATATTCGGGCCGTTCCCGTTCAAAGAATGCCTCCACATCCGCCTGCCTGAGCAGATCCAGTTCCCCCCGGGTTTTCAGGACAAGATTTTCGCATTCCGAATCCCTGAGCTTCCGCACAATCGCGGACCCCACCAGACCGCGATGGCCTGCCACATAGATCTTCGACGTCTGCTCCATTCCCCTCCACCTGAAGATGCTCGTGATTCCTGTTCAGGTAAGACATC
>Ga0068712_1005051_pt1 | contig 10643 bp, 10 predicted proteins | sample MTBAKSrepl1MetaG_FD_62987 | JGI IMG/M metagenome (GOLD analysis project Ga0068712, IMG submission 62987) | Enrichment culture microbial communities from Arthur Kill intertidal strait, New Jersey, USA, that are MTBE-degrading - MTBE-AKS1... | ecosystem: Environmental > Aquatic > Marine >... | reverse complement strand
GCCACCGATGAGGAGGTGGTGGCCGCGGCGCAGGCCGCCCGGGTGGACCACTTTGTGCGTACCCTGCCCGAGGGGTACGACCTGGTGCTCAACGAGGAGGCCACCAACCTCTCCCAGGGCGAAAAGCAGTTGCTGACCATCGCCCGTGCCATCCTGCTCGACCCGAAAATGCTGATTCTGGACGAGGCCACCTCCAGCGTGGACACGCGCACCGAGGTTCTGATCCAGGAGGCGATGGGCGAGCTGATGCAGGGCCGCACGTCGTTCATCATCGCCCATCGGCTCTCAACGATCCGCAATGCCGACCTGATCCTGGTGATGAACGAGGGCGACATCGTGGAGCAGGGCACCCACGAGGAACTCCTGGCCCGCGGCGGGTTCTACGCCGAGATGTACAACGCCCAGTTCGAAGGGTCGGCGGCGTAGGGCAATTCACATCGATATACAGGATGAACAGGATTAGGACATACGTCTGAACGTTGGCGCGTTGGAACGTCCGAACGTCCGTATCGTGGCTCCAAGTGCTGCTATAGATCGACATAACGCAGGGGGGGGCAGACGCGGCATTACATGCCGACGTGTCTGCCCCCTGGTTGTTTGTGGAGCGCCGGATTTATCCGGTTGGAGCGCGGGATTCATCCCGCATCCGTTCCTGCGAACAGCCTTGACAATCCCTTTCGCGGCTTCTAGACTCCTCTTATCTTGTACCCGGGGCCGCCGAAAGGAACGGATCTATGGTTGAAGCCCAGCAGGCGTTTATCGTCGATAATAGCGACTCGCAATGGACGGTCAAGGACTATCTCCGCGAGTGCTGTGAGATCGCGACCTCGATCGACGTCGCCACCGGCTATTTCGAGATTGGCGGGCTGCTGGCGCTGGACGGGGCCTGGCAAAAACTGGACGGCCTGCGCCTTCTGATGGGCGACAGCGTCACTATTCATGCCCGAGACGCCTTTGCACGAGCGCGGCAAGCCGCTGAAAACCGACCTTTGCGCCTGTCGGTCGTCTCGGGCATTCAGACTAGCAGGGTGGGGTATCGCTTTGAGACTTCACAAGCTAAAGGAGATAGTCTCTCAGGCTCGTGGCCAAGGCAGGCGGCCTAACCTATGGGGTGCGGAGCTTCTACATGCGCGTCTGCGCGGAGTAGATCTAGCGCAGGCTAGCCTGCGCTATGCAGACTTGCGTACTGCAGACCTTCGCCGCGCCAACCTTCGAGGCGTAGATTTGTCTTATGCGGACCTTAGTTGCTCCGATCTGCGTTGGGCCGATCTGAGTTGGGCTAAGTGTGCTGAAGCCGACTTCAGTGGAGCGGATCTCTCCTATGCTGACCTTAGGGGCGCAGACTTATCACATGCGAATCTGTGTGCATCTTCCTTATATGAGGCAAAGGTAAGGCAGACGGTCTTTCGCGACGCTGCGCTGAACGAAGCGCACGTTGGACAGGTCGAGTTTCTCGATGGCGATCAAGAGTGGGCTGCAGAGTGTGGCGCACGAGGGCTGGTCTGGGGGGAGTGGTATGGCTTACTGCTTGATGATAAAAGTGAGTATGGTTACACCACAGCCAGTAGCTAGGATGCACTAGGGCTCTGGTTGGTCGGGCAATCGTTCCAAGCAAGTGAAGAGAAATCGTGGTGGGTCCTCTGGAGATACTAGCACGAGCGACATTGACAAGCGCTTTGCTTGCCGTTACAGTTGAGCTCGGTTGGGGCTCCGCTGGGCACACCTCAAGCTCTGGGTAAGGAGGAAGTCTCTGGACGACACTTTCGAGTCAAGAACCCATGATCCCGGTGCCTTCCCTCTGGTTTTGTATGAAAGACCAGTAGAGGTGTTCCTACGCAGGCTCATGGTCTCCAGCCCACGTGCAAGAACGCTTCTGATTGTCTCGCCCTATATCAGCGATCTTGCGGGAACGAGATATAGCCTCCGAGCGGTGTGCCAAACAATGGAGCGATTGAGAGCTGCGGTCTATGTCATGACAAGGCCGCCTGTAGAGAGTTATCAGGAGAGAGCGCTGGAGGTTTTGGGTGACTACGACACTGTGGAAGTACGATTCAACTCAACGCTTCATGCCAAATTGTACGCCTGCATGGCCGATGAGATGTCAGAATCCTTTGCTATGCTCGGCTCCGGGAACCTATCCGGAGCTGCTCTCGTTTCGAATATCGAGCTCGGCGTGATGTTCTTGGGTAGAGGTCGCGGACGTGAAGCAGTGAGGCGGCTCTGTGATTGGGGCATGAGCTTGCGTACATTGGCGGGCACTTCTGTCGCGAAGCGCCGAAAACTACAGAGGAGGACATAGATGGAATTCAGGGAATGGTTCTGCCTCCGCGGTCGCAACAACTTCACCATCGACCCGAAGATAAACCCTGAAGACGCTCGTTTTTACTTCGGGCGAGAAGAGATCAGGCACCGAGTGATATCGCAGTTAAGGCGATCCTTTATCGCGCCTGGCACAACGAAGATAATGATCTGGGGGCCATATGGATCGGGCAAGACGCAGACCCTCTACTACCTGGATTGGGTTCTGAAGAACGAGCCCCCCTCCTCACTGTCCCTCCGTCCGCACACGGTCCATCTGGATGTGGAAGTGAGAAGCGGATCTGAGGCCAGGGCGATTCATGTCCAGCTCTTGGAGGCCTTAGGGAAAGACACTGTCAGTGAGTGGGTGCGGGCTCTCTTCAAGACTACCGCAGACTTCCGTGAGGCCCTTTCAGCTATGGCTTCAGACCCGAATGCGGCAGTTGCACTCGAGAACCTGCGTGCTCAAGGTGATATCGCACTCACTGCCTGGCGCTGGCTTACGGCTCAGGGCCTTACCTCAAAGGAGCTCGAGAATTTGGGAGTGACCAGGAGCTTGGGCCAGGACGTTTCTGGAGACATGGTCGCGTCGCTCAACGCCATCGGACAGCTTGCCGAAGCCAATGGCGAGAAGCTGATTTTCTTGCTGGACGAACTTGAGGGCCTACAGAATGTAAGGAGTGGTGATACTGCCGAGTCCATACACGAGTACTTCAGGCGGCTGGCCAACACCGACAACCGATTTGTGGGCTTCATTGTGGGTTTCATGGCGAGCACATTGAGTGAGGGGCCACGCATACTCACCCGCGAGGACATCAGTAGCAGGATCGGCATGACCAACTACGTAGAAATCGGTCACCTACCGGCGGTTACAGATGTTAAGGAATTCATCAAGGAGCTGCTTGAGCATCTGGTCGACACAGCTAAGGCAGAGGAGCGCATTAGAGCTGGTAGCCTGCCCATTTCGGTCGAAACCTATCCATTCCTTGACAGTGCTTTTCAGATTCTGGCCGATTATGCGTCGCAGGACCCGTACAGGGCGCTGCCTCGCAACATCATCAATGCCATCAATGAGTGTGCAATACAGGCTTGGGACGAGGACAAGCGGCTTATCGACGAGGGCGTCGTTAACGACGTTGCTCCGCTGATATTCTCATGAGGGACTATGCCTAGATGAAGCGCTTCACGGTTAGGCCCAGGTATTCCGCAATCAGGCAAGCTGTCGGTACTGAGGATCCTGATACGAGCGCATGGGTGTATCTTGGAAGGCTGGGGGAAGCTGGGCCCATAGTTACCATGCGATACGACCTTTCTCATGCCCACGTCGTAGCTGTCTTTGGAAAGAGAGGTTCGGGAAAGTCATATACTCTCGGTAGTTTTCTAGAGGGGCTGTGCACCACGGAGCGAGAGACCAGTATCTCGAGGAATCCTAGGCAGTGGGGAGCCATCTTGTTCGATACACTGGGCATTTTCCAGTGGACTGACATCCCTGTTGAAGATGATCCAAGTCGTGAGATCATTCAACAGCAACTGGCAGTTCGACGGGGATGGGATGTCGAAACCGAGGAGCTGGACGTGTGCGTGTGGGTCCCAAAGGGCACTGGCAACAGGAGCACCTCGGAAACTCATCGGGAGTTCTCCGTGCGGACATCGGATTTTACGGCCTCTGACTGGGGCTATCTCCTGGGGTTAGACATCTATCAGGATCGCATGGGGCAGTTGCTTCACGATGTGTATATCAAAGTGACCGAGGAGGGCTGGTATGAGGACGCACAGCGACATGCCGCCAACCCTGCCTACAGTTTGGACGATCTGGTGGAGTGCATCAGGCTCGATTCCGAGCTCCAGGTTAGCTACCAGCCGGAGACTCGCCGCGCTGTCATGCAGCAGCTCACCACCTATCTGCGCAATCCCCTATTCGACGACGAGGGGGCTGTTCTGTCGGACATCGTGCAAGCAGGGTGCCTAAGTGTCATAGTTATGAACCGTATGTCGGATGAGCTTCGTCTGGTGCTCATAACAGCCCTGATGAGGCGCATCATTGCTGCGCGTATCGATGCCTCAGAGTATGAGAAGGACCTGCGGATTAGGGGCGATCTCAGTCCAGCGAAGCGACGCGAATTGCAGGACAGACTCAAGGCGTCGATCCCTCCAACATGGGTTGTCCTTGATGAGGCGCAGAACGCGCTTCCATCCGAGCGTCGCACGTCTGCTACCGACATGCTGATCAAGTTTGTGCGAGAGGGCCGCAACTATGGGCTCTCTTTTATGGTTGCGACCCAGCAACCGACAGCTTTGGATCAGCGAATCCTCTCACAAGTGGACACCATAATAGCTCACAGGCTCACCGTCCAGAATGACATCGACTATATCAAACGCAATCTGAAGGCGAATCTTCCAGAAGAGGTCCTTTTCGCTAACAATAAACTGTCGTTCGATCAGGTGATGCGGTTGCTTGACGTGGGGCAGGCCGTAGTCTCGAACACGGAAGCTGAGCGGTCCTTTATACTGGACGTACGCCCGCGAGTGAGCGTTCACGGAGGATTTTAGGCGTGCCAGTTCTACGGGTACTGGATGCGACAAACATGTCACAGCAGCGATTGGGCTACCTCAAGCATATCGTTGCTCGCTGTGCATCGCTCGAGACTAGCAGTCTGCAAGCCCTAGGACATGATCTCATTGATGCTGTGTCTCGTAAAGTTACAGTCGAGCTGACGCCGCCCATCGCTGAGTATATCAGAGCGCGACTGACTGACGGTATCTACCGTAAGCTGCGAGAGCAGGCGATGGGATGGCAGTCTTCGGTCCAAGGTATGCCTTCACCTCGCGTCCAAATGGAGCTACAAGATTTATATCTTGCATCACCCACTTTGCTTCCGTCCCGCACAGGGAAGCTGGGCTCGCGTGATGCGCGGAACTACCCACAGCTGGCCACTAAGCTGTCTTTTGTGCGCTCTGGTACGTGGTCGCTACTTGATCGGGGAGCGGTACTTCACAAGCTTACGTCTCCAGCCGAGTCGCGCGCCTACGAGGAGTATACGCCCAATGCGAATCCATTCGTTCTTAGCCAAGGACAGAAAGTTGTCATGTCGTACAGCTTTCTCGAGAACGATGGCGATGTGATCAGTCGTCTGTACCACGATTTGAGCCTCGTGCCGAAGTTTAGCGATCGTGATGCGGGTGACCTGCTTCCTCAGGTTCTGCGCGATATCGTACATGTGTGGTGGAATCGCACCATACCTGTAGAAGAGCGTGATAGACTCGATCGAATTGCCAGGACCGCGGACTCCATCGAGAGACGCAGAGATATGGCTTATACCGGGGCTACTGCAAGAGAGCATGCCTCTCGGCCACGGCTCGAGCCGTTTGTGGACCTTGGGTTCCTGAGTAAGGACGATCCGTATCGTTTCGAGTATTGCATGACCTGCGGGGGACGGCGGTTTGTGGGAGCACTTGACGGGTTGGGCGATTTGCACGACTTTTTGCACACTCGTTTCTTTCGGACTTGGGCATCCTCCTTCGGACCGGCTCATCCGGCTGACGCTTCTAGAGAGCGGCTAAGAGCTGCGCTGACTGGGGCGTGGCAAGACTTGAGGAGTCGGCTTGGCTACGCGCCCATTGTCGATACCGCGCTCCTGGCCGGCATACATCTCCTTACCGAGGAGTCTGTGTGCGCAGAGATCTCGACAGCGATTGACGAGTTTCGCGCATGGCAGAAAGAAGAGCCTAGCCGCGTACGCTTCAGCGTCGACCGAATGGGAAACCTGGCCAACGTTCGGCTAATTGGTCTCTAAGGAGCAAACTAGGTGTACCCTGATCTGAACCTAAGGGATTGGCCGTTTCGGACGGCGCCTGACCGGGAGTTCGGCGCGATATGGGCTGGGCGCCACGAAACCGAGAACCAGCTAGGCCGTATTTTGCGGCGGATGTCGCTAGCTCCCAGGTCATCGCTGTATGTCATGTGGGCTAACTTCGGTATGGGGAAAACCCACGCTCTGTACCACCTGGCCCATCTGTGCGACACTGATACTCCGAACCTGCTCCCTGTATATGCGGTACTCCCTAGGCAAGCGAAAGGCTTCATCGACGTCTATCGCGCTGTGGCGGCCGCGCTGCCTATGGACCGACTGGCCGAGAGTCTAAAGGAACTCGGCAGCCAGTGGCCCAGGCAGCTGTCTCTTCATCCCTTGTTTGCGGATTTCCCGGACATAGCCAACGCACTCGTTGCGTGCCTTGGTAGCGATGACACAAGACTGAGTATCGCGAGACAGTGGCTCACGGCACAGGTTGGTATCCCTCGAAGCGCGCTTAACCAGATAGGCGTAAGTCGACTTATCCGAAACGCGGAGGATGCTGTGTCGGCGTTGACCGTACTCACACGGCTCCTAACGGTCGGCGATCGGCGACGTAAGTTGTTACTGATGATTGACGAATTTCAGAGGGTTGGTCAGTTGAGGGCACGCATCATGACGGAGACGAACGTCAGCTTGCATACCTACTTCAATGCCAACTCGACTGGACTAGGCCTGATACTATCGATGTCTTTTGGGCGGCAGGCCGATGTGAAATTCATGCTTAGCGAAGAACTACGCAGTCGCGCAGATCCCGAGATGCTAACCTTCGATGTATTCAGTCCAGACCAGGCGCTCGAGTTTGTCTCGGACCTGCTTTCCCAGTTCCGACTCTCAGAGTCCGACAACCCTTTCTTCCCTTTCACGAAAGGGGCCTGTATGGTCATTATCGACCATATTGGGACACGGGCGGTTCTGACTCCGCGGCGGCTGATGCACTACTTCTCGCTCGTTCTCGAGAACTGGCAAGTCGATGGTGGACCTGACGGCGAGCTTCGTATCCAACACGCCTCCAAGTATCTAGAAGACCCGAACCTTTCGATGCTGGACATTGATGGCGACGCCACGGTGGGAGTCGGGGATGAATAGGCCTCGCAGATAAGGACTTGGCTCTTAGAATGGATAGTTTGTGGTTTAGAAGAGATCGGTGGAATCGCGACGAGTGGTATCTGTTTGAATGGCATCCTTGGGGTATTGTGCGCATATGCGGAACTGAGTTCACCGCGTCCGACTATCCAGAGTGCTTGGACAGAGACGACTTCGACTGTGAGGAGTGTACATTCGTCTTTGAAGAGCCGGGCCGCTCAGGCTGCTATTTGCGTGCTTTTCCGGAGCTGAGAGATCGAGCGCTCGCAGTGCTTCAGGGGGCACTAGCGTCGAGATGGGAAAGGGCAATGATCAGCGACGCGCTCACGCAAGAGCTGCGCGCCCACGGTCGGCCGCTTCACTACACAGTGCTTGCCCGGATGCTGTCGGAACGGCATCCGGAACTCGACGTAACAGAAGGTGAAGTGATCGGAGTGTTGCGATCGTCGCGGGAATTCCGCAGCATCAGTCCCGGTGTATACTGGATCGCGTAGCCCAAACGCTAGAGTGGGACAGCGTACTTCCATCTCTTTGCCATAATCCGTCCTGTTGTCCTATGCTGTTGTTCCTTGAGGCGTCCTCACTTCTTGTTTGCTTCTGCTCCCTATCTGGCCGCTCCCTCCCCCCTGTGGTATCCTGTCTCCAACGTATTCACCGACGCATGGAAAGGATCGCAACGATGGAGACGTTCAATTTCAGGGGGCTGACCCTCTCGCGGCTGGGGATGGGCAACATGCGGCTGCCCACCAGCGGCGGGGAGCGTCGCGGGCCCATCGACGAGGCCGCGGCGCGGGAGGTCATCGAGCGCGCCTATGCCGGCGGCATCAACTACTTTGACACGGCCTACCGCTACCACGGCGGCGAGTCCGAGCCCTTTGTGGGCCGGGTGCTCAGCCAGTTCCCGCGCGACACCTGGCACCTGGCGACCAAGCTGCCGGGCCACCAGATGGCGTATGAGGACGGCAAGCTGGCGTTCACGGGGTACCTGTCGGGCGAGGAGCCGCGTTCGCCCCGGGCGGTGTTCGAGGACCAGCTCTCCCGCTGCGGCGTCGACTATTTCGATTTCTACCTGCTGCACAACGTCTCAGAGTCCTCCTACGACCTGTACAGCGACGGGCAGCTGGCCATCGTGGACATGCTGCAGGAGGAGCGCCAGCGCGGGCGCGTCCGCCACCTGGGGTTCTCGTCGCACGCCCGCACCGACACGCTGGCGCGCTTCCTGGATCGCTACCCCGGTGTGTTCGAGTTCGTCCAGCTCCAGCTCAACTATCTGGACTGGATCGTGCAGGATGCGCGCGGCAAGTACGAGGTCCTGACCGCGCGGGGGATCCCCGCCTGGGTGATGGAGCCGGTGCGCGGCGGACGGCTGGCGGCGCCGGGCGAGGAGGCCGAGGCGCTGCTCAAGGGCGCGCGCCCGGGGGACTCGATCGCCTCCTGGGCCTTTCGCTGGGTGCGCTCGCTGCCCAACGTGGGGGTGATCCTGAGCGGGATGAGCACGCTGGCGCAGCTCGAGGACAACCTGCGCACTTTTGGCGCGCCGAACGTTTGGACCGAGGCGGACCAGGCGCTGCTGGACCGGGTGGTGGCCTCCATGGCCGACACGGTCCCCTGCACGGCCTGCCGCTACTGCACCGAGGGCTGCCCGCAGGAGCTGGACATCCCGCGGCTGATCGCGCTCTACAATGAGATGGCCTTTGACCCGCGCCGCGACCTGCCGAGCATCATCACGGCGCTGGACCCGGAGGACCTGCCGGACAACTGTATCGCCTGCGGGGACTGCCTGGCCGCCTGCCCGCAGGGGATCGACATCCCCGATGTGCTGGCGAAACTGGCGGCGCGGATCGCGGAACTGCGGCAGGGCGGGGGGTGAGGCTCGCGACGTGGATGTGGGAGAGGGTGAGCCCGAGTTGACTTTGCTTTGTGACCCGCCATCGCAGAACACCGCTGGCAGAATGCAGCTGCTAGAAGCTTGCTGGCAGGACGGGGTCAGCTAAAGGCAAAACGAACAGCCCGACACGGCGTCGGGCTGTAGCGGAAACTACCGCAGGACCGTGCAGGTTATGGGCCTCAGCCTTTGATCCCCGTATGCGTGATCCCCTCCGCGATATAGCGCTGCAGCACAAAGAACGCGATCAGCATCGGCAGCGCCCCGAGAAAGGCCCCCGCAAAGGCCATGTTCAGGCGCACCACCTGAGCGCTCAGGTAAGTGCTGATGTTCACCTGGATCGTCCACCAGTCGCGCGAGAGCCGCAGAATCCACGAGGCCGCGATGCCTCGTGCTTGATCCCTGAGCTATCCCCCCTTGACATTCCGCAGAATTATGCGTATACTATGCGCAGAATTCTGCGGTTACCCACGGAGCAAGTGCTATGGCGAACGACCGATTCGAACAAGACAGTGCGGGTATGAGTCCGGCCTCGGCTGCGGCAGGGCCCGAGACTGCCGCCGTGCTCGCGCGCTGGCGCCAGCGCGCCGGCGTCTCCCGCCAGCGCCTGGCCGATCTCTCCGACGTCAGCGCCACCTATGTGCGCACCATCGAGGCCGGGGTGGACGACCAGGGACGCGAGGTGGTGCCCTCGGCGGCGATCATGCAGAAGCTGGCGGGCGGCCTGGCTCAGGCAACCGTGCCCGAGAGCGAGGCGGATCGCGGTGTGCTGGCACAGCAGATCTATGCCGAGTTCATGGCTGCCGCCGGATACCTGCCGGCCGGGGCGGCACCTCTGGCATCTGGTGCACCACCCGGGGCCGGGGGAGGTCCCTCCGTTGCCGCCAACGAGACGCAGGCCGCGGACGGTCTCGCGCCGTCTGGCCATCGCGTGAGCGAGGACGGACCCGACCGCCGCGCTGGCCACGATCACCGGCACTACGGTCGACCGGTGCAGATGCTCGCACGCGATGAAAAATACCCGGGCGGTCCGGTCACGATCACGCTGCGTGATCCCCGGCTGCGCGAGCATCTCCAGCCCTTGCTGGAGCACTGGGAGAGCTTGAGTTCTGACGATCAGGCGCTGCTGCTGGGCATCATGGCCTGGGTCCATGAGCGCTACCAGCGCGCACACCACACCAATTCTGGAGGACTGTGATGTTCAATCCACTCGCCTATGCCAATGCCGCGCCGGTCGGCGTCGCCGTGCTCGAAGCCGTGACCGCTGAGGGTGCACCTGTGCCTGCCATGCCCTTTGTGCCGCTCCGGCGCACGACCGTCAACGGCCGCTGGGAGGGGCCTCTGGCCGAGCTGACGATCACCCATACCTATGCCTACACCCGCGCCCGGTGCGATCGCGTGCTGGAGGCGATCTACCGCTTTCCGCTCCCCGGCGACGCTGCGGTGCGGCGGGTGGTGGTGACCTTTGGCGACACCGAGATCGTGGCCGAGCTCAAAGAGCGCCAGGCCGCGGAGGAGGCCTA
>Ga0068712_1005049_pt1 | contig 10644 bp, 5 predicted proteins | sample MTBAKSrepl1MetaG_FD_62987 | JGI IMG/M metagenome (GOLD analysis project Ga0068712, IMG submission 62987) | Enrichment culture microbial communities from Arthur Kill intertidal strait, New Jersey, USA, that are MTBE-degrading - MTBE-AKS1... | ecosystem: Environmental > Aquatic > Marine >... | reverse complement strand
GCCAAAAATATCGTCGCCTACAGAAACGAGACCGGCCCGTTTCGCTCCAGAATGGAATTGAAGAACGTCCCGCGGCTTGGCCCAAAGGCCTTTGAACAGTCGGCGGGTTTTTTGAGAATCACCAAAAGCAGCAACCCCCTGGACGCAAGTGCCGTTCACCCTGAAAGCTATCCGATTGTCGATGCCATGGCCCGTGACCTTGGATGCAAGGTGTCGGATTTGATGGCCGATGAAGCGCTGCAAAAGAGGATAAACCTTTCAAAATATGTCACGGATACCATCGGGATCCCGACGCTGAACGACATATTGGACGAGTTGTCAAAACCGGGGCGCGATCCGAGGGAACCGTTTTCGGCATTTTCCTTTGCAGACGGTGTTAAAGACATCGGCGACCTGAAACCCGGAATGAAACTTCCGGGCATTATCACCAACGTCACCGCATTCGGTGCTTTTGCGGATATCGGCGTGCACCAGGACGGCCTGATCCACATCAGCGAACTGTCGGACAGGTACGTAAAAAATCCCGGAGATATCGTCAGGGTCAACCAGAACGTTATGGTAACGGTCATGGGCGTTGATAGGGACAGAAACCGGATTTCGTTGTCCATGAAAACGGAGACGGGAAAACTGGGTCATAACAAAAAAGCATCGCCCAAGGAGCGATCTAATAAATGAAAACCTTTTAACAAAGAGTTGATTGATAAACCAGGGCCCAAGGATTCAAGGATTCAAGGATTCAAGGGTTCGAGTGGATAAAAACATATTTCTGAAAAGATTGAGGAATAAGAACAGAATAAACGCCAATGTTAACGTCATCCGGATAAAAACGTTTACAATCACTTGACCCCTGGACCCCTTGAATCCTGGAACCCTTTTCTCCAACTAATTTGGAGATAAACCACAAATAAAAACTTCCCGGCGTTTCATTTAGTTATTGTAAACACTGTTGTTTTTTCTTTGACTATTTGGAGGCAAAATGACCGAAATAAAATTAACACGACGAAGGTTTTTAAGAAACCTCACCCTGACCTGCACCTGCAGCGGTGTGTATGTCAACGCTCTCTCGGCACGTTCTCTTCCGGAAAAAATACGGAACCGGCATGCCGCCAAAAGCAAAGCAAACATGGAATACCGGACACTGGGCAGAACAGGACTGAAAGTATCTGCGGTAAGCTTCGGCGCCATGCGGCTTACGGAGCCTGGTGTTTTGTTTGAAGCGCTGGAGATAGGGATCAACTATTTCGACACCGCCTATCTTTATCAGAAAGGCAACAATGAACGGATGCTCGGTGATGTGCTTAAGGCGTATGGAAGGGAAAAGGTTTTTATCGCGACGAAAATCCCTCCTTTCGCTTACCCCCGAAGTGAAAAACTCCTGGCTGATCAAAAATCCATGGAAGCAAACATGGAAGAAAGTCTGAAAAGACTGAAGACCGATTACGTCGATGTGCTTTTACTTCACAGCATTCAGGACCCGGCCTGGCCGGCGAATGAGGATATGCTGAGTTTTTGTGAAAAAATGAAAAAAACCGGAAAGGCACGCTTTGTGGGGATATCCTTTCATACCGCAGGCAAAACCTATGTGGACACGGTGGATCAGGCTTTAAAGACCGATGCCTACGATGTGTTTCTGGCAACGTTGAATTATAAAAGTTCAACGGAGCAAATGGATGCGCTGAAGCGCGCACGCACCAAAAATGTGGGCATTGTTGCCATGAAGACACAGGCGGGCGGATATGACCAGAAATCCGATGCATCTCTCAACCCCCATCAGGCGGCGCTGAAATGGGTGCTTGACCGCGATTATGTGGACTGCGCCATACCCGGTATGGTAAACCGGCAGCAGCTTGAAGAAAACACCGGGGTTGTCGAAATGAAACTGGGGTGGAGCCACAGAAAAACCCTTGCCAAATATTACGATTCCATTAAGGATCGTTACTGCGTAAATTGCGGTGCCTGCGCGTTTTCATGCAAAAAAGCCGTGGACATTCGCACCGTTCACCGTTCGCTCATGTACCGCGAAGGTTACAGGGATCCGGATCTCGGCCGGACGACCTACCGGGAGCTGTCGGCAGCGGAAAGCGCCCTTGCGTGCATGACCTGTTCGGCCCCCACATGCAGGTGTATCCATGGAATAAACATACCGGAGCGAATGCGACATGCCCACACCACTTTCGACTGAAAACATGCACCTAAACCCTGTTTTAACTCGTTGTAAAAGGATTCTGATTCTTCTTTTACTTCTTGCCGGAACATGTATCAGCAGTGCGGCGGGATCAAACATTGAATCGATTTTTGATTCCGTTTTGCCCGTTCCGGGATGGAAATCGGAGGGGAAACCCTATCGATATGTCCCTCAAGACCTTTTTGAATACATCGACGGGGCAGCAGATTTTTTTATCGCCTACGGTTTTGCCGGACTGACCGGAGCAACTTACGCTCCTGTTTCAGGAGAGAGCGACGTTGTAAGCATCGATATTTATGATATGGGAGACAAGCTGAATGCCTTTGGGGTATTTCAATCCAGAAGAGACAACCAGGCGCCCTCTTTAAACATCGGAGCGGCGTCTGTCGGCACCGGTGACTATGTTGCTTTTATTAAAGACAAATTTTATGTTGAAATACAGGGCTATATCACCACCAAAAAAGAAAACGGCATCCTTGAAAACATGGCGACAAGAGTTGCAGCACATTTGCCGGGCGATGCGTCTTTGCCAGTAGAGATCTCATATCTTCCTGAAAAGAAAAGGATTCCCGGATCGGAACGGTATATCAAAGGGGGCATACTCGGCCACGCATTTCTGGACACCGGAATCGTTGGCGACTATCAGGTCAAAAGGGAAAAAGTGTCGGTATTCATTGCCTTTCTATCCTCACCTGAGGCTACCGTAAAGGCCGTGGAACAGCACAGGATTTTTTTACAAAAATCCGGGGAAAAATGCCTGCCCCTTGAAGGATTCGGAGAGCACGCTTTTGTTTCAAAAGAACCTTTTCATCATAAAATCATGGTGGCACGGGAAGGAAGATTTGTGGCAGGGGTGTATGACCTGAGCACGGCGGAGGCAGGAAAAGCATTGCTGGCGGATACCCTGAAAAATATAAGACAAGCCCCGTCAAACTAGATCGCCAAATTACGGGCTTTCTCCGGCTAATAATCACCTAACCGGCACAGGTGCCGGGGTATTTTTATGGGTTAGATCGCTCCACAGATAATGCTTTTTTTAAAGCGTTTTGGCAAGATCATATCCGGCCTGATACGCCTCCTCAAGATATTCGGGATGTTTTAACACATCTCCCTCAAAATCCAGCCCGCGGTACAAAAGGGATCGAAACAGCGTCATGTCCAGCACATCGAAAAAATATTTGACCGTCAAAAGGGCCCCGTCAAAAAGTTTTTTCCCTTTTGTCGCCCCCACCGAAATAAAGAGCCCTTTGCGTTTTGGCGTCCACTGGCCGAAGGGAACCTTGTCAATCCAATATTTTTTTACCCACAGCGACTGGCAGCGGTCCATCAACATTTTTGTGTGAGAACTCACCGTATAAAAAAATATGGGACTGGCAAGCATTAATCCCTTGGCCGACAGGATCTGGTCCACAACGGCGTGAAAATCATCTTTTATGGCGCATCGCCCTTCTTTTTTACAGGCATAGATTTCAAGACAGGGGGATATCTTTAAATCCCTCAAAACCACTTCATCCACCTCGGCGCCGGCATCAACGGCACCCCGAACGGCATGTTTGAGCAAGGTTGCGGTGTTCCCCTTCCGCCTGGGACTTCCATAGACAGCCAGAATCTGAGCCACTTCATTCTCCTTTGGAAGGTTGTATTGAAGCCTTCAGCCCTAAAGGGGCGGACCTTCCCGGTCGTTAAAAATCTTGAGTTATGACAAAACAAAAAAGGATATTACCTTTATATTCAATGGAATACCCTTATATTCATCATTTAAATAGTATATTTTTTTTTAAAAAACAAGCAGATTGTGGGTTTCCTTTATTTTGACACAGGGTCTGATAAATACATTGGAAAACCTTTAAAACTTTTGCCGGTGACATGTTCACCGCCTACCGGGAGTCTGCCAATGCTGTTGACACGAACAGGTGCATTGTATTATTTAACCTGATGAATTCGCAAAAGGCTCCTATCAGATTTTCTTGACATGATGAAACTTTTTAAAAGCATCATACGATGATTTAGGATATGCACGTTTTTAACACTCGACCCGCAGGGTATTAAATGCAGAGCTTGAAACGAAAAATTATCGCCGGCTGGTGGATGCCGGGGGACAGCGAACCCGAACCGGGTGAACAGGCGATGCGATCGGCAATTTTAAATGTCAAACGGCCGGTTTATATTTTGGAAATCAACGGCCTTCCGGCAGTCGCCTGCGACGGAACCATCACCGTCGGCGCCGGTGCCGCCCCGAGCCCTGCCGCGGTTCCATTGCTCGCATATGCCCCGCCGCTGCACCCGGAACATCTGGGCGAAGCGCAGTTCAAGGATAAACACCACCTTCGCTATGCGTATATTGTGGGGGCAATGGCCAACGGCATTACATCGGCCGAAATGGTGGAAACTGCCGGAAAAGCCGGAATGGTGGGTTTTTTCGGTGCCGCCGGTCTTGCCTTGGGGCAAATAGAGTCGGCCATCCATCAGCTTCAGCAAAATTTAAAGGAGACCCCCTTTGGCTTCAACCTGATTCACAGTCCCAACGATCCCGAACTTGAAGCGTCCGTGGTCCAATTGTATATTCGCCGCGGCATTCGCCTGGTCAGCGCGTCGGCTTATCTGGATTTAACCCTTCCACTGGTTCATTATCGCGTAAAAGGAATCCATCGTGACGAAAGCGGCACCGTTGTGTGTCCCAACAAAATAATCGCCAAAGTTTCAAGGGTTGAAGTGGCCGGGAAATACTTCTCCCCGCCCCCGAAAAAACTTCTGGAACAGCTGGTTGACCAAAAAATGATTACCCGGGAAGAAGCCCAACTCGCCGAGTTGATCCCTATGGCCGACGACTTGACTGCTGAAGCGGATTCCGGCGGCCACACCGACAACCGGCCGGCAATCGCCTTATTACCGACCATGATCGCTTTGCGCGACGAACTGGCCGGAAAATACGGATACCAAAATACACCCTGTGTAGGGCTCGCCGGCGGAATTGCAACCCCTTACTCCGCTGCAGCGGCATTTGCCATGGGCGCCGCTTATATTCTTACCGGTTCCGTCAACCAGTCCTGCGTGGAAGCCGGAACGTCGGAAGCCGTGAGGCTGATGCTGGCGGAAGCCGGCCAGGCGGATGTCACCATGGCCCCGGCAGCGGACATGTTTGAAATGGGGGTTAAAGTCCAGGTCTTAAAGCGGGGTACCATGTTTCCCCTTCGGGCTGCAAAACTTTACGAACTCTACCGCAGCCATGACAATTTTGAGAGCATCCCCGAAAAACAAAGAAAGATTCTGGAACGCGATTTCTTCCGGTGCAGCTTTCGTGAGGAATGGGAGCAGACCAAAGCGTATTTCTCGCGGCATGACCCCAAACAGATCGAACGGGCCGAAAAAGACCCCAAACACAAGATGGCCCTTGTATTTCGATCCTATCTCGGCCAATCCTCCAACTGGGCCAACGCGGGTGATACCTCCAGAAAAATCGATTACCAAATATGGTGCGGCCCGTCCATGGGGGCCTTTAACCAGTGGGTTAAAGGTTCCTTTCTCGAACTGCCGGAAAACCGTAATACCATCACTGTCGCCCTGAACCTTCTCTACGGCGCCGCCGTGGTCACCCGTGTAAACTGGCTGAAGCATCAGGGAATTGTTTTCCCTCCCGGTATGGACAATTTCTCACCCATGCCCCTTGATAAGATCCGGGAACTTTTAAGCCGCTGAAAGAGATGATCCTAAAATTTAAGTGCGGGGTAATGTGCTCGATCCATCCCAACGGCATCGACATACCGGCTTAACATACCGGAGATATTCAGGGTTTTTACAACATTCATGTCCATCTCCGACGTTTTTTCCTGCGTTCGGCCGATGGATGTTTCCACATACAATTTTTTCATGATTTCAAAGTCCTGGTGACGGATCGGTTCATTTGAAATGACGCCTCTGATCGTGTAAATAAACTTGAAGCGCTTATCCTGCCCATTCTCCGGCCGAATAAATATCAGATATCTTTTGACCAGCGCATCTATACCGTCATTCAAAGCCGCATTTCCCTTCAGATTATAGTAAAAACCCTTATCCGAAAGCCACTGCCGCAAATCCTGGATGATTTGCTTTGCCTCAGGAATCGAAAACTTCAAGTCGGCCACCAGGTGGCCTCCCAAATAGACCGTAAACGCCTCGTCAGGGTTGTATTGTCGGGCATATCCGGACTGCATACCCCCCAACGGATCCGGCGGTAAAAATTCCCGGGACCAGCGCTTCCACCTGGCCAGATTGACATTCAATTTTTCGGAAAGTTCACGGTTCGTAAAAAATTTGATCATGTTAAACTCCAATTATTTGTTATGTTGATATATCAACTTAATTGTTTAAAATGAATGGATCAAGTTTCGCACAAAAACTTTTGCGCAAACCCATTATATGGTGATGGTTTTATCCAATTTTAGCAGTGAAGCGTATCGCCATGTGTGTTTTTTTAACCGTCACAAATTTCAAAGTTGACGAACGTGAACCAAAACAAAAAGTTGTCACGAAAGCACGAAAAGAATATTTTTTATTTCGTGCGTCGCGCTTTCGAGTTTTCGGGATTGTTTTTAAATTGTTGGCATAAAAAGCACAAATTTGACCATTTGGAATTTTAGTAAATCACTTGTTATATCAATATGTCAACTTTAATTTTATCACCAATATCTTGCAAATAATTTTTACTTGCATTATGATACCTGAATTACTAAAAAGTTAAACTTTTTCCGACAATATACGAGTGTTCAGCAGGCCAAAGGCTTACCAAAAAGAGTGGTATTGAAACCGACAGACAATAAGAAAGCCTCCCAAATCCCCATCGCCATCATCGGCATGGGATGCCTGTTCCCAAAATCCCAGGGAGTTAAGGAATACCGGCGTCTCCTCTTTCAGGGCGAAGATGCCATCACGGAAGTGCCGAAAACCCACTGGTCCGGGGAAGATTTTTTCGACGCAGATCCCAAAAAACCGGATCATGTTTACTGTACCCAGGGCGGATTTATTTCTCCGTTTTCATTTGATCCCACCGAATTCGGTATTCCCCCGTCTTCCCTGGAGGCCACCGACACCGCTCAGCTTCTGGGTCTGGCCGTAGCAAAAAAAGCCCTTGAAGACGCTTTCAGTGATAAAAACGAGTCCTTCAACCGCAGCAGAACCAGCGTCATTCTCGGCGTCACCGGAACCCAGGAACTCGTGATTCCGCTGGGTGCGCGACTGGGACACCCCGTCTGGCGAAAAGCCCTTGAAGATTCCGGAATTAATCCGCAAAAAACCGAGGAAGTTGTTCAAAAAATATCCGACTCCTACGTATCCTGGCAGGAAAATTCATTCCCGGGGCTGTTGGGGAATGTCGTTGCCGGAAGAATCTCCAACCGTCTGGATCTCGGCGGGACGAACTGTGTCGTGGATGCAGCCTGCGCCAGTTCAATGAGCGCTATCCATCTTGCCGTCATGGAGCTGGCTTTCGGACGAAGCGACACGGTGATCACCGGCGGCGTCGACATGCTCAACGATATCTTCATGCACATGTGTTTTTCCAAAACCATGGTTCTTTCACCCACAGGAGATGCCCGACCGTTTTCCAAAAATGCCGACGGCACCGTATTGGGGGAAGGAATCGGGATCTTTGTACTCAAACGGCTTGCGGATGCCCGAAGAGACGGCAACAGAATTTATGCGGTGATCAAAGGTGTGGGATCATCCAGCGACGGAAAATCTCAGAGCATTTACGCACCCCGGGCCGAAGGACAGGTCAAGGCGCTCCGGATGGCCTATGATGAAGCCGGTATGGATCCCTCCACCATTGAACTCATTGAAGCCCACGGTACCGGAACCCGGGTCGGGGACGAGGTCGAATTTCAGGCGTTAAACAGCCTTTTCGACAAATCAAACAATGGCAGCAGGTGGTGTGCACTCGGCTCCGTAAAATCCATGATCGGACATACCAAAGCTGCAGCCGGTGCCGCGGGTCTCATGAAAGCGGCGCTATCTGTTTATCACAAAATGCTTCCGCCCACCCTGAAAATTGAAGAACCGGACCCCAAACTGAATATTCACCAAAGCCCCTTTTACCTGAACAACCGGACCCGACCCTGGTTTTCAAAAAAAACCCATCCCCGCCGGGCCGGTATCAGCGCATTCGGGTTCGGTGGAAGCAATTTTCATGTGGTGATCGAGGAATACCATAAACAAAAACAGGAAATCTCCTGGGACGGATCCAAAGACATCGTGGCGTTTTCCGCCTCCAGCCCCCATCAGCTCAGAGAAGATATAAAACGATTTAAATCGGATATAAAAAGCAACCCAATCTGGAAAGAAATTTCAAAAACGGCGGCAAAAACACGGCATCGTTTTTCCGCATCGGATCCATACCGGCTCCTGATGGTACTTGAACCGTCAAAAGATGTTGCGGGCCTTTTTGACCGTGCCGTCCGGACTCTTGAAAGCCGACCTTCTGACGATCCCTGGCAACTTGAAAATATGTTTTATGGCGGCCCCGAACCCTCCGGGAAAATGGCATTTATATTTCCGGGCCAGGGAAGTCAGTATCCCCATATGGCCCGTGATCTGGTGTGTTTTTTTCCGGATGCCATGAATAGTCTCGAGCACGCGAACGGGCTGTTTAAGGGTACGGGCGTGCTAACCGATTATATTTACCCGATTCCGGCTCAAAACGAAAAGGAGTTGCGGCTTCAGCATGAAGCCCTGAAAAAAACGGACATCGCCCAGCCGGCCATTGGCGCCGTCAGCATGGCCATGCTGAAGACCCTCCAAAATTTCGGAATTCAACCGGACGCCGTTTGCGGTCACAGCTTTGGAGAACTCACGGCCCTTTGTGCCGCCCGATGGATCGATCCGGATTCATTTCTGTCGCTGTCCATCACCCGGGGTCGTCTGATGGCGGCAGCCGGAGGGAACCCTGATCACCCTAACGGGGGCATGCTGGCTGTTAAAGCGCCCCTGAACGATCTTGAAAACTTGATTAAAGACATGGCGCCGGATCTGATTCTGGCCAATCTGAACAGTCCCACCCAGGGTGTTCTGTCAGGGTCTCAGGAAGCCATCATCCTTGCTGAAAAACGATGCACGGAAAACGGTTTCAAAACTGTACGCCTTCCGGTTTCCGCCGCATTTCACAGCAATCGGGTCAAAGACGCCCAAAAACCCTTCGCCGGGGTATTGAATAGCATAGACATTTCCCCTTCGGATATTCCGGTATTTTCCAACACCACCGGCGAGCCCTATCCGGTTGATCCTGAAAAAGCCAAAACCCTGCTGAGCAAACACCTGCTGTCCCCTGTCAACTTAGTTCGCGAAATTAAGAACATGTTCAAGATGGGCGTGAAAACCTTTGTCGAGGTCGGACCCAGATCGGTTCTGACCGGCCTCATAAAATCGATACTCAAGGATCAAAAATTTCAGGCCTTTCCTCTGGACGGATCATCGGGTAAACGATCGGGAATCACGGATCTTGCCAGAACCCTCTCCTTTCTCGCATCAATCGGGCATGCCGTTGACCTGAAAGCCTGGGAAGAGCCGGAACGGGAGACAAGAAGACAGCAGATGAGCATCCCGCTCTCCGGGGTCAATTTTAGAAATCAGGGGTCAGGACTCAAGGCGCAGGGTTCAGGGACCGGAGGTCGGAGATCGGAAGCTGGAAATCAGTTGCCCGAAATCGAAAGTCGGAACCCGGAACTCGGAAAACATGCGCCGGGAAACAAAAGCTCGGTTCTAAAACCTGAAAAAACGAAACAGAGCACATCCTCGGAACCAGCGGTATCCCTCTCGAAAAATTCGGGAGTGCGCTCTCAACACATTAATACCGATACAAATACCATGAAAGCCAAATCATCCCAAAACAACGTCATGGTGGATGCACTCCATGTTTTGCAGGACGGCCTGAAGGCCATGCAGGCCCTTCAAAAGCAGACCGCCGAAACCCATCAAAAGTTTTTAGAAACCCAGACCCAGGCGACAAAAACCCTTCAAAACATGATGGAAAATACCCAGCGTCTGGTTGAAGGTGCTTTGGGCATCCATTCAGATCTGGATACGCCCGGAATTCCCGTTGAACCCATCAAGGATACCGGAACGGCCCATCGGACAATTCCGTCAGGGGTCCCTGAAAGGGGCGACGATCCAGGCATCTCCGATGTCCAAATCCATCTCGAAAACCTGTCCTATAATTTCAAGGATCCGAGGGATGTCAACTCCCGTCCGTTTGAGACCGTAAATAAAGAAGCTCATGCAAAGCCTGACGTTAAAGACCCGAAACCCCCTGCGAGCGATCAAAACCACATCGAAAGCAATCTGCTGAACACCGTCAGCCACCTCACCGGCTATCCGGTCGAAATGCTTGCGCTGGACATGGATATCGAAGCCGATCTCGGTATCGACTCCATCAAGCGGGTGGAAATCCTTTCGGTGCTTGAAGAAAAAATGCCCGGACTCCCCGCCGTCTC
>Ga0068712_1005033_pt1 | contig 10677 bp, 12 predicted proteins | sample MTBAKSrepl1MetaG_FD_62987 | JGI IMG/M metagenome (GOLD analysis project Ga0068712, IMG submission 62987) | Enrichment culture microbial communities from Arthur Kill intertidal strait, New Jersey, USA, that are MTBE-degrading - MTBE-AKS1... | ecosystem: Environmental > Aquatic > Marine >... | reverse complement strand
TTTTTATTGGGCGATTACCTGTCCATGCAAAATAAGCTCAATCTATTTATCTACATTTGTGAAAAACTGGTGAACCTGAAGATTTTTGGAGGAGAACAAGCGGTTATCCTTACTAAAAAGGCCGAACTTTTGTTGATAAAATCGAAGAGCGATAGCCCCTAAAAATCGGAGAGGACCTTTGTCGAGTTGGAGTCCCGCTGCGAGATTCACCCCACCACCTCTTCTTGAGGATGTATTGGAAAGGCTCCGGAGGGTACCGATTGAAAGGAAGATCGGAATGGTGAATTTTTGAGTGTAAATCTGAGTTGAAAAAATATCCAAAATTTGCCAAAACTGGCTAAAACGAGAAAAAACCTGCCAAGCAAACATTTTGTGATATCAATAGGTTCCAACAAAATGAAGAGGTTGGGAAACTCAGAGGCCCTAACTGGCAGTCATGAGGTCGTCGGTTCGATCCCGATCAGCTCCACCAAAGATTACAAGAGGTTACGCCACCAGGCGTAATCTCTTTTTGGTTTGGGTGTGAATCTGAGTGGAAATTTTTGCTGGTCCTATCATCATATTGTCCTAGTCACTAATTGCGTTTTCAGGTTGGCCCTCCGGCGGATGTTTTAGGTGATTACGCCGCTTATTTTTTTAGCTTCTCATAGACATGCTGTTGGTATAGCTCCGGCCCTTTCAGGAAAGCCCGGAAAGGGGGTACGCCCCTGGCAATTGCCCTGGTTGGTCCGCTCAGTGGGGGGCAAGGCCCACATTGGCGTGGGTGTCAATGGCCGTCCGCTGGTAGATACGGCCAATGCCCTTGATGGTTCCCACCAAGCAAGTATCCGGGCAAGGAGAACGCCGGGATGAGGGCTCTCAACTTTGGCCTGCCCCAGCGCCTGCACCTGGTATTCGGCCAGAATCCCGCTGTTTTTCGCCGCCCATTTCTCCAAGCGCGTTAGACGCAGGGCCTTGACCTTTTGATCGTGCCGCTGCCAAATGCTGCCGGTGCTGATTAGGATGCCGGCCTTCCTCCTTCACCCGTTGACCACCCTCGTCTGCCCATGGGCGGGAAACGGTAAAGAGTAATCCAGCATTTTTTACTCGATCTCTATTGCGACACGCTTGCCGATCCAGGGCACCTGGCGGACTATGGTTAAATATCCATTTGGTTTAAACCATCTTAACCGGAAGACCATGCCTCTTCATCTTATGGAGCCGATACCTGTAAATGCCTTTCTCAACCAAGGCAAGTTATAGAAGTTTACCCTGTTCTTAAGACCTCGCCTACGAGAGGCGCCGTTCACGAATTCATTGAGGTGTGCATTCATACTTGAGCGACCAAGGTAAAACTTCCTCTAATAAAGCCATGAAGTGTCTACTACTGCATGGCACTAATCGAGGAAGGTTTACGGAATCAAATTCGCAGATGGAATCAAAAAAGAAAGAAAGGCCGTCTAAATTTACCCAAACCCGACATTTTACGAAAGCTCAAGAAGTTATCCGCGTTGGCTGTCTGAGTTTTGATTTAAGCCCTCCGCTTCTGCGGGAGGGCTTAAATCAAAATGTTGTCAATTGCCGCTTACTTTGTAATTGGCCATGCGTTCAAGAGCCAGCACCATCGCAGAGTGGTCCCGGTTGTCGCCTTCGTTGGCAGCCACGCAATTAAAGAGTTCCTGAGCCGTAGCTGTGTTCGGGAGGCTCAGGCCCATGCTTTTGGCAGACTGAAGCGCAAGGTTCAAATCTTTTTGATGCAGTTTGATTCTAAAGCCCGGCTCAAATTTTCGTTGGATCATCTTCTCGCCGTGAAGTTCAAGAATGCGGCTGTGGGCGAAACCGCCCAACAGAGCTGCTCGGACTTTAGCGGGATCGGCGCCAGCCTTGGAAGCGAATAAGAGTGCTTCGCTGACGGCTTCGATGGTTAACCCCACTACGATTTGATTGGCGACCTTGCAGGTCTGTCCGGCGCCGTTATCGCCGATGTGGACGATGTTTTTACCCATGAGTTCAAAATAGGGTTTGATTTTTTCAAAAATGTCGGCCGGACCGCCCACCATGATGGAAAGGGTGGCGTTTTCCGCACCTACTTGGCCGCCCGAAACAGGTGCGTCCAACATTGCAACCTGCATGGCCTTGAGCTTTTTAGCAAATTCCTTGGTGGCAATCGGCGAAATGGAGCTCATGTCCACTAAGATTGAACCGGGGTTTAAACCGTCGGCAATGCCGTTGGGAGAAAACAGAGCAGCTTCTACGTCCGGCGTGTCCGGAACCATAGTGAAGATAATATCGGATTTCCGGGCTACCTCCTTACCGTTGGAGCAGGCAGTGGCACCCAATTTGACCAATTCTTCAACCGATCTTTGAACAATGTCGTAAACGAAAAGCGAGTGGCCAGCTTTTATCAGATTACCGGCCATGGGTTTACCCATGATGCCTAATCCGACGAATCCGATGTTTGCCATAACAATACTCCTTTTCTTATAAATATGGTTTTATCCAAACGAATCCGGTTTCGGTGTCGCTTAACGGGATGTATTCGCACCCGATTCAGCCCTGATAGCCGACCTCGTCAATTGCTTTAAAAAGATTCGGGAAATTAATCTGGCCGGTCCCTGACTCATGGTGGCCAGGGTTGTCGGCAACTTGGATATAAGCGATGCGGTCGATATTCTTGGCGATATTCTGCAACAGGTTTCCCTCCATGATTTGCATATGATAGACATGGTATTGAACAAATATATTGGGATGGTTGATTTCCTGCTGCAATCAAATAATATCGTCGATATGGACAATGTGAAACCCGGGCACGGCATTGTGGTTTAATGCCTCAACTAGCGCTCTGATTCCTTCGGCGGCCAGGGCCTTGGTGGCAAAGGCGAAGCTCTCCGTCAGGGTTTTATAAACGGAAGCCGGATATACCCCCTGAGGCGTCGGGCCGACCAGGGAGTTGAGCATCGGGCAACTTAAGGCTTTGACATATTCGATGCCCTTGCCTACACCATCCTGAAATTCTCCTTCGCGGCCGGGATGGAAGGCAATGCCGCGTTCACCTGCTTTCTAGTCGCCGGGCGGCATGCTATGCAGAATCTATAAAAGTTTATTTTGCTTGAGCTTGTCAAGCAACAGGTTCTTGCCCAAATCAGGGGTAACACCAGATTCCTCTTCATTTCAGCCAGCTTGCGCTGCATTATTTAAAGGAAACAAGGCTTATCAGAGACCAGAGGGGAAAATACTTTTCCCGCTGGTCATGAGTTTTCGGTGAAGACCAAAAGGTCCAATCAGGTGTGGCGGACCGACGCCGTCTTCCTTTTGGTCAAGAACCGGCCTGGTATTACCTGATATCGATTTTGGACTATTGCAGCTTTGGCAAGAGGGACTCTATCCTGGATCGCCGGGCCAAAATCCAAAAAAGGACCTCGGCCAGACGGAAATGGTATAACCTAAACAGCCCAAGGCAGAAGGGAGCCAAAACTCCAACTTAAAAAATTACCCCCTTTTGTGCCAAATACGCTGACGATATACATCTACTAATCGCCGGCCTTATTGGAATGATTACATACCTTTTCGTGAGTTCAACACTTCCATGGTCTCGCGGGCGATCTGCAACTCCTCGTTGGTAGGAATGATAAGGACCGTCACCCTGCTTTCCGGCGTGCTGATTTTTCCTTTGGAACGGTTCAACGAAATGTTTTTACGGTCATCCAGGACCATTCCCAGACCTTCCATTCCACTGCACACGGTGGACCGAACTCTATACGAGTTTTCGCCGATTCCCCCGGTGAATACGATGACGTCGACACCACCCATGGCGGCGATATAGGCGCCTATATACTTTTGGATTCGGTAGCAAAACGCCTCGAACGCGGTTTTGGCGTGGGCATGTCCTTCCGTGATCTTTTGTTCCACGTCCCGAAGATCGCTGCTTCCGATGTCGGCAAGGCCAAGCATGCCGCTTTTCTTGTTGAGCATCTCATTGACTTCGGCGACGGTCATTCCTTTGCGGTCCATCAGATAAAATATTACCGCCGGGTCAAGGTCGCCGCAGCGTGTTCCCATCATCAACCCTTCCAAAGGAGTGAACCCCATGCTGGTGTCGACACCCCGGCCGTCTTTCACTGCGGCGATGCTGCTGCCGTTGCCCAGATGACAGGTTATGAGCCTCAAACCATCCAAGCTCCGGTTTAGGTAGCGGCCCGCTTCACGCGAGACATACTTATGGCTGGTGCCGTGAAAGCCGTACCGGCGCACGTGGTCATTTTGGTAGAGTTTGAGAGGAAGGGCGTACAGGTAGGCTTTGGAAGGCATGGAGGAATGAAACGCCGTATCGAACACACCCACCTGTGGAATGCCGGGGAAGACTTCTTCACAAGCCTCGATACCGTCCAGGTTGGGCGGATTGTGAAGCGGCGCGATCTCAAAGCATTCTTTGATCACATCCTTGACCCGGCTGTCGATTAAAGCCGGCGCGGTGATTTTTTCTCCCCCATGGACGACTCGATGTCCTACGGCGACGATCTCATTCAAGGATTTCATCACTCCCACCCTGGCATCGCACAGATAGGAAGTGATGAGCGTTACGGCCTGGCTTGTGTTCTTGACAGTTACTTCTTCCGTGATCCTTTCTGAACCCTGGCGCCTGTAATGAAAAACCGTTCCGGCCAACCCGATACGTTCCACTGTCCCTGAAGCAAGAACGGTGAAATCTTCACTGCTCATGCAAGTAAACTTGACGGACGAACTGCCTGCATTGACGACCAAGATATTCATGCTGATAATCCCTTTAAGCCAGTCTTGATGGATCGATTTTGTTTTCGCCGATCAAACTCTGTCTACACCTGAGTGTTGTTCCGGCAAATCTGAAAAGGGTTTGCCCGGCTGGTTGGTTGAATATTTTTGGAAGGATGCAAATTTTTCTGAACGGAAGTCCACGGAACCGTTTTTAAACGGTTCCGTGGACAGGTTGTTACAGCTGGTATTTGCTGTGCGCCTCGCGCACGCCGGCTACGGATCCAGCCAGCTTTGCAGTGTCAAGAACCATTTCCATCATACCTATTTGCTCTTGCCAAACCTCAGGATCGGCTTCGGCTTTGATGGCTTCATCAAACACATGGTACACGGGGAGTCCCAACGAGACTCCTGCCAATGGTCCTGCAAAGGTCGGATCGCCCATGGTAACCGTTTCGGCGTAAATCTGAGCGCCCTCAGCATCCGAGGAACCAAGCAGCACTACTACGTTCTCGGCACCGTATTGCTTAGCGGCTTCGATAATGCGCTGCTGATTCTGCAGGTCCATTGCTCCTGCCGCCGTTCAGACAAAGCATTCGGTGGCCGTAAAAGCCACCTCAGCTCCGCTGCCGGCAAAACAGGCCTCCATGGCGGGACTGGGAACCCCGTCCCGTTCCCCCAGAAGGATTAGCTTTTTGTTCGACAACTTACCCATTGCTTACCTCCAAATAGAAAGACTCACTAGTTGCTTCATCATTTTAAGAAAGAAGCCGCTCCGCTCCGGCGCGAATGGCTTCCAAGGTCACCTGATCACCGGTGATCCGTTCCTTCAGCTCACCTGCCTTGTAAAAGAGGAACGTGGGAACCCCCATCACCCTGAGCGTGATGGCAAGGCGACGGTTTTCCATGACGTTGATCTTAACGAAGCGGATCTTCCCTTCGTATTCCCCGGCCAACCTCTCGACATCTGGCATCAAGGCAAGGCAGGGACCGCATTTGGGTCCCCAGAGGTCCACCACTACGGGCTGCTCACTCTTGGTGACTTCCGCTTCAAAATTATCCGAATTTACAATAAGCATCAGATGCTCCTCCTGATTTATAAAACTCTGTAGCCTTCATCCACATCAGAGGAATGGGGATTCCTGCTACAGATAGTTAACTTTACGCAAGACTTCCCGGGAACGTTCCACTAATGCACGTGGCACCTTCACCACCGGACCCGTGCAACCCATTGCGGATTCCGCGTAGATGCCAGCTTTCCAGAGTTCCTTCACCGCAGCCTCAATGGAAAGAACATCGACGCCCTGGATCTCAGATTCTGTGGGCTCTGAGGGAGGCGCCGACACTTCTTCCTCCTGCCCTGGCTTAGGAGCTAGGGAAGCGAGGATATCATCCAACCCGGCGGTTTTGGCGGCGGCTATCTCCCGCTGCACACATGGGACCAGTTTTCCCCGGATAACAGCAGCGGTGTAGCAAAGGGCATTGGCGATGACCGGCGCACCGGAAGCCCGGGAAATAATGCTCACCACCTTCGTCCAGTTCTCGCCTACCGCGGGCCCGTAGCCCCACCCGAGGGCCTCAAAGCTGCCGCCGGTGTTGAAAGCGGAAAAGAGCTTCACGAGCACATTACCGGTGAGCGTATCACACACGCAGACATCCACCGCCCCGGCCAGAAGATCATTACCGCGGATGAGAGAACCTCCATCTGCCCGCACGCTGCTTCCAAAGTGGACGACGTAGCCGCCGCTTTTCGACATGTGAGTAAGAGCGCGTTGAACCGCGACGGCGCCATCCAGGTTGAGAATACCAACTGTGGGTTTCTCCATGCCGAGGGCCTTGGCCACAGCGATACCATACACGGTGTTGCGCAATATAGCCTCGACCCTTGACGGTGCGGACATCCCCGTGGATGAGGCGATTAACATAGGCTTGCCCCGGGCCGGAGTAAGGACACGCCCGATGGTGGTCACGCCCAGAGGAAAAGGATAATGGAGCGCCACCGCCCCGTCAATACGGCCATCCGCAAGGGCCGACTCCATGGCGGCGGCTATCTCCTCGTCACCATTGGAAGTCTCGATCCATTCCAGATCGTGGTACCCCGGCACCTTGGCGCCGATAGCCACCGCGTGAAGCCGAGAATCCTGGGCCATGGCGAGCGCCGCGCCGCGCAGGAGTTCCTCCGCGCCGAGTTCGCTCCCCGCGGCCATGAGGCCTACGCGCACCTTGGGGCCGCCGCTACGGGCCTGTTCCACCAACTCAGCCAACGCATTACCGATGAGCTTTCGTTTGTCCGTCATGAAACACCTTTTACTTATTTCTGCATGGACTCGGCCAGACTCGCCAGGGTATCCAGCAGAACATTCTTCACTTCATCACGGCTGAGACCGCCGGCCGGTTCGCCTGACGAGGCCTCCACCAGGAACGAGGCGCCATCGGAAAGGTTGGTCAGCCTGGCCAAGAAGAGGCTGCCCTTGCCGATGATCATGGCGCGCTTCATGGCCCCCGAGGCTATGGCGTCGACCGCGTGGCCAAGAAAAGGGACACCCGATGGAATGTGCCCCTGGGTGTGCACAAAACCGGGCATGCCGTGCTTGGCGATGAAATCATTGATGGCCGTACGCTCCAGTTGCCCCTTCAGAACCGCAAGGGCGGCAATCATTTTAAAGTTGCTCTCGGGAACATCGCCAGCGCCGGCGGGAAGGGTAATTTCAGGAATATGAAGCTCGGCCGCATACTTGTCCACGTCCGCAAACTGCAGGCCGGCCTTCTGCAATGGATCCCACACCAGGGCGGTAGTCACGGCCTGGGGCGATGCACCGGCCCCCACCGAGTGTTTGCCCAAGGCGTCGAGGCGGATGACCGGGGTCTTTCCGTCGTCGGGGGTGAGAAGCACCGCAAAGTTTCCCAGGCAATTTTCCAAAGCCGGCAGTTCCTTCTTTACATGATCGCGTGCATTCATGAAAAGCTTAGGCACCGCACCGCCGGCGAGTACAATTACATTCCTACGGGCGCCGGAGGCTACCAGAGCCGCGCCGGTGATAAGCGCATTCACCGGAGCTGCGCAGAAAGCTCGGATGTCGAGGCCGCTTGCCTTGACGCAGCCAGCAATCTCGGCAATGGCTTTGGCGAAGTTACCGCCGCCACGCTGGTTCATGTCCCCCGCCGCCTCCTCGGAGCATTCGATCACGAAGTCGACTTCGTCAGGACGCAGACCAGCTTTCTTGAGCAAATGAAGAAGAGCCAGTAAGCCACCCGCCTTGCTGGCTATGTTCTCCAAAAGGACATGCGCCGAAAGCGACTCGTCGACCTCGTGGCCCCGTCGGCAGCATCCGACAACCTGACCGCCGAAATACAGGGGCAGTGCCCCTTTCTTGGTGAGTTCCTCCTGAATGACGGAGCCTTCCCGGCCGGCTTCCAAGCGCTTGAGCAGCTCGGGGGAAATAACCGGATGGCCAGATAATTTCTCCCGCACCGATGCAGCGAAGCCTGCTTCAAGCCAAATAAGATCGAAGACATCGCAGATATCCATCAATCCGAGGAATTCATTCTCAGGCATGATTTCGCCATATTTCCCGAAGCGAACGGGTGCATCCGAAAGATTGGCATGCCACGGACGAGGCCGTGCCCCCATTTGCTCCAAGGTCATGGCACCTATGTACGCCAAGTTGGGAGCATAGCGCACCGCATCCTCATAGGGCTGGATGAACTTGGGAAGATTGGCGAGAAAGGGGGAGTCGGGTTTGTCGTGACGCTCCAAATATGGGGTGGTGCCGTAATGGATGCCAAGTTCAGGTGCATGATTGAGACAGTACACCGTACCTTTGATGGCTGCATTGGGCATTCTGCTTATCCTCTACTGCATGACAATATAGTTTGATAACCCTTATAAGCTTTCCAAATATTTTTCTGCGTTAAAAGCGGCGGTCGCACCTTCTCCCACCGATGACGAAATTTGCCGCAGGTTCTTGCTGACAACGTCCCCGGCTGCATAGATGCCTGGCACGTTCGTCTCCATTTCCTTATTGACGATGATAAATCCGCTCCTGTCCACCGAGACGGCGTTGTTCAAAAATTCCGCGGACGGCCGGGTGCCCACAAAGACGAATACACTGTCAGTGGCCATCTCCGAAATATCACCGGTTTTCAGGTTTTTCAGCTTGACGCCAGTGACCAATTCATCGCCATGAATACTTGTAACGACGGTATCCCAAATGAAATTGATCTTGGGGTTTTTGAAGGCTTTCTCCTGGATCACCTTTGTAGCCCGCAATTGGTTTCGCCGATGAATGATATTCACCTGCCGCCCAAACTTCGTTAAATAAATCCCCTCTTCAACGGCTACATCCCCTCCGCCGACGACAGAAATAATACAATCCTCAAAAAAGGCCCCATCGCAGGTCGCGCAGTAGGAAACCCCCTTCCCTGTAAGCCTTTCCTCGCCCTCCACATCGATTTTCCGCGCATGTGCTCCGGTCGCAACAATTACCGACTTGCAACGAATCGCCCCATCTTTTAGGACGATGGTCTTTTCGGATTTGTCAGGATGAAGCTCGACGGACAGCGCCTTATCCTTCACAATTTTCAATCCAAACCTCGTCGCCTGATCGAGCATCCTTTGAACCAGTTCCGGGGTTTTAATTCCCTCCGGAAAACCGGGGTAATTTTCCACCTCCTCATAAGTCGTCAATTGCCCACCGCAGGCCTTGCCTTCCAATAATATTACGTCCAAGCGGGACCGCGCAGCATACAAGCCCGCAGTAAGCCCGGCAGGTCCCCCACCCAAAATAACCAGGTCATGATTAGTAGATGTCATATTTCATTCCATACAGGACCATAGTTCTTCGTAAAACAAACAGTCCCTTAGTCGTCCTGATCATTTGTAACGATCTGGAGGGTTCTCTGCTTTGCTATTTCAAGGTGAAGTTGCAGTCTTTTATGGGCTGCCGATCTGTCCCTCTGTACCAGAGCCTTCATCAACTGTTCATGCGCATCAACGAAATCTGCGTAAACCCCTTCGGTTTTGACCGCGAGACAGCGGCTCAACATGGCATCCCCGCCAAGGCTGGAAAGGATGTCACATAGCTTCCTCCACCCCGTGGCTGTGAGGATACGGACCTCGCCTGACTTTGGATGTCAACGCGCTTGTTCTCCTGTCAGGCTAATACCTTTTTACCGCTTCCTCGATCTGGCTCAGATGCAGCCCGCCGCCAGTAAGCCGCTCCACCTCCTGGCCGTCCTTGTAAACCAAAAAGGCGGGCAGCCTTAGAACCTTCTGGGTGAGGGGAAAAGGCCGATTCTCGGAGGCGTCTATCTTTTACCCTTTACCAGCTTGAACTTTCTGCCTTAGTCCTCCTCCGTCTTCTCCTCGTGCGGGGCCATGGCCAAACAAGGACCGCAACTCGGCCCCAAAAATCCACCAAAACCGGACTGTTGGCTTGCACTCCCCCCCCCAAAAAACAGTTATTAAGTCTTAAAAATCAGGCGATCCCCTCCAGGGTAAAGATGGTGGGGCCGTCTACCTTGGTGCTAAGTATCTCCAGGGCCCGGTTCACGTATTTGCCCCTGAGATCCGCCTCCTGCTTCGGCGTAAGCACGGAGTTGCCCACCACGCAGGTGACGGTCTGCCCGCGCAAGATGCGATTGACACCCACCATCTGGGCTACGTTGGGAATCGCGGTGATCTGCACTGTGGGTATGCCGATCTTCTCGATACCAGAGGCTATCGTTGCACCGCAACGAGTGGAGGAGCCTCAAGTGGAGGTGAGTATCACCGCCTCGATGCCTCGCTTTTTCAACTCAGCCCCGATCTCTTCCCCCATCTCCGCGCAGCGACGGGCGACCGTGGCGTTTCCCGAAGTGGAGAAAAAGGTGGGATGCAATTTGCCTATCTTGCCTTTTTTCACCGCCCTCCGCACCGCATCCACCGGCACCAGTCGGTTGGGGTTGGCCAAAACCTCCACCGGGAAGTAC